>BNJU01004484.1_pt1 | contig 64586 bp, 41 predicted proteins | sample 8539281 | NCBI WGS metagenome assembly BNJU01 (sample SAMD00202456, study PRJDB9452) | human saliva metagenome | isolation source: human saliva | place: Japan
CGGCAAAGCCTGAACACAACCTCGTCACAGCCTCTCCCCCGTCCCCTCTCCGAAGGGAGAGGGGGGTAATAAGCGGGATTCCCCTTGGGTTTTAGGGGCATAACACCATTGTTGATAACCCATTAAGTTTGATTTTAAGGATTGATAAATAAATGCCTTGTGCGTTATAAGCCATTCATTTCAACTCCAAACCTCAACGTTTTGAGAATTAAACACAGAACTTTAAGCCCTAAATCTTAGTTCTTCTATTTCCCCAACACCCTGCATTCCGTATCCCGCCAGGTACATCCCCTTCCCCTGGAGGGGCTTGGGGAGGCCGTATTTTGGCGGTCGCCTTCCTTCTGAGTTCCGCTCTTTTTTGTCAACTTCTTTCCTTCTTACTTTTCAATCTACGCCCTTTTGCGTTGTAAAAGACGCCCTTTTGCAATGTAAAAGGGCATCTTTTGATGTGTAAAAGGGCATGTTTTACAATGCAAAAGGGCACCTTTTACGAGCCTCTTTGTAACCTATTGATTCCTTGATGGTTACAAAGGCGGTTTTTCGTCATTATCCTTTGTTTTGCTATCTATATGCCCTCAGATTTTGTAAGGTTATTTCCTGCTTCTTATTCTCTTCCTCACAACAATGAAGAAAGGCATCTTCTGCAATGCAAAAGATACCTTATGGTTCGTCAGACGGTGCCCTAAGGATAGGGACTTATCTGCTTTTTGCTTAGCTTTTATGTACCGATGGCGTCATCGGATACCCCCTTTAAGACTTAATGTTCCCAAGGATTATAGCCTTCATCAGCAAGGTCGAACCAGCCCGGTTTGGCTCCTACGCCGTCTTCTGGGTCTCCTTCGTCAATAGGACGTTGGTCGGTTGTACCGTCACCGTCATTGTCTACCTGTGAGAACTGTATGAGAAGTGAGCGTTCTACACCTATCTCCATCTCCTCTGTTATGGGTGTTACATATATCTTTTTCATGACTGTTCCTCCTTATTTGATCATTATTTTCTTGTGGTTAACAACATAGATTCCTCGTGGTAAGACGCCCATCTGCGATGCATCATCAGCCACTTTCTGTCCCTGCAGGTTATAGACAGCACCATGAGCAGAAGCCTCTGTGCCCTCGATGTGTAAGCCTTCGATGGCTGTCGTACTGCCCTGCAGCTCACCATCAATGGTGAAAGTGAGTGGTTTGGCAGGACTTGCCGCATTCACATTCGTTGCTATCCAGCATCTAAAGCCCTTCACTGGGAGTGCATTTGCGGTGTGATACCACTTTCCATTCTTAGCTCCCAGCACGTAAGAGTGGGCAGGAATGATGGTGGTTGTCTGATTAATCTGTGTTCCACAGAACTGAATATCGCCCGAAACGGTTGTCGTCTGGTGTGCATTCTCTCGGAAGATGGGGGAAGGAACAGTAGGAAGGACAACATTATTAATGGTGTAATAAGGTGCCTGAACCGTCACTTGCGACCCGTCATTCAGCCTTTTCGAATAGCTACCAGCCTCAACATTCGCATTACGAGTAGTCTGCATGATATAGAGTTTGCAGGGTTCTATTACCGTAGCATCGTTATTTGAGAGGTCGACTTTCTCAAAATCAATACGTGAAGGGATGGCTGTATCCTGTCCTTTCAGTCGTGCCAGCTTTGCCTGTTCACCAAAGGCTGTCTTGAACTGAGCGGCAGTAAGCGACACGGGAAGTGTGATAGAGCTCCACAATCCCGTCTTGATAGTGCGCTTTAAGATAAGAGTATAGGCATTTGTTGGTACAAGAGCCTGCTTGGTAAGATAGTCAAGTGAGGTCTGATCCTCATCCAATACCATATCATTATCCCCACAATATCGCAGCTGGAAGTTATCGAAAGCTGTCCAATCGAGTTCCTTGTCAGAGCCTGAAACCTTGATTCCAATATTCAATTCGTCACCATCAGCAGGGACATAGACGAGGATTGCGTTGTTATATATACCCGTTTCAAAGCGTTTAGCAGCCTTGATGTAAGGGCTTTCGGTCCCTACATCAACCGCTTTATACGTCTTTGTCAGCTCTTCTTTGGTGTAGTTGAACTCCTTTCCAAAGACATTCAAATCATTAGAAACCACTGAACGACCATCGGAAGAGCCTGTAACATTAGCGAAAATACTTGCTTTCAGATTGCTTCCAGCACCTGGACTGTAGAAACCATCGCATGAAACACGATACCAACCCTTCTTCAATACAGTCACTTTCTGCGTTACGGAGCCATTTGCATGGGCGTTATTACCCAGGTTTCGGATAGATGCTATCCAGTAACTTCCGTACTGTCGGGTGTATTTATCAGGCCAATCGTTCATCTGACCCATACCAACGTAATACGTATTAGGCTGTTCTTGTTTGAAAGCATACTTCGTTGAGAGGTAATCTTGCTGCAAACCAGACACTACCCACTTGCCAATTCCTTTGTGACTGCGCATGAAATCAGGGTCAGTCAGTAGGAAAGTAGCATCGGCAGGAGCCTCTGACGAAGCAAATTGAGCCTTGAAAGCGTCTTTAAGGTCCTGTAATGTGATGAATTTCCATTGTGCATTGGCACCGTAAGAGGTTGGGTCTGTAGGATAAATGAAGCTCAATCGGTTGGAACCTGACGCTGTTGGATCAACAACAAGATAACGATTGCCATGCACAATGGCTGGTGTTGCATCGTTTTTGCAGTATAAAGTATACGCGAGTTCGGGATAAGAAAAGGCTTGAAAAAGTTGGTAATCTCGTCAAAAATTCGTATCTTTATAGGTGAAAATCAATAGATTACAAGATTTTTGAACGATGATTACCAAGGACAAAGTTACTGAAATTTTCTGTATAATCGACGAGTTTGATAAGAATTTGAGTGCCGAATTAGCGAAAAAAACCTGCGTCTACCGTCCCATAACAGTGACGGCAAACGCTACCGAAACCGCAAGGGCAGACTCTCGGAAAGTGAGATTATGACCATTTTGGTATGCTATCATTTCGGCGCATATCGCAATTTCAAGGAGTATTATTTGAATTGGGTCAAAGGGGTGATGCGTCAGGATTTTCCCGACGCGGTTTCCTATAACCGCTTCGTTGAACTCATGCCAAGAGTGTTCTTTAAGATGATGCTGTTCATGAAGCTCTATGCCTTCGGCAAGTGTACGGGTATAACATTCGTTGACAGCACAATGATACCCGTATGTCACAATGTACGACGATATTACAACAAAGTCTTTGCCGGCCTCGCCAAGGACGGAAAAGGGTACCATGGGCTGGTGTCATGGATTCAAGCTGCACCTGCTATGCAATGATTCTGGTGAAGTGATAACGTTCTGTCTTACAGGAGCAAATGTGGATGACAGAGATAGCAGGGTATGGACGGTATTTGCAAAGGTCTTATTTGGGAAGATCTTTGCTGATAGAGGGTACATCAAGCAGGAACTCTTTGATAGTCTGTTCAGTCAAGGTATCCAACTCGTTCATGGGCTCAAGGCTAAGATGAAGAACAAACTGATGCCTATGTGGGACAAGATTATGCTGAGGAAAAGATACATTATCGAGTGCATTAACGAACTACTCAAGAACAAAGCCAACCTTGTTCACTCAAGACACCGCTCGATACACAACTTTATCATGAACTTGTGTTCTGCCCTTACAGCATACTGCTTCTTTGAGAACAAGCCAGAGGCACTGCCAGTGTATGTGGAAAAATCAAGGCAGTTGGAACTTTTTTCATACTAAACTTATCCCGAACTCAAGTAAAGTATAGGTCTTACTGCCCGAACTTGTTTCTTTAATGGTCCAATCAATATAGGCATTGGTGCTTAATCGGTCGCAGAACACCCTATCCCAGCTTGATTGTTTATCAGCTACTTCATCTCCAGCTTTTACATGTGGGAATCCCAACATGTGTCCATCGTCCGTTTCGAGGACGCCTTCTATGTGATATGTATCGGCTGAAATCTTCGTTAAATTTAGTCTCATACCAACGTTATAGGCTGAGATACTGGTTCCCCAGATAGACCCAACGTTCAGGTATTTGCCTGTTCCGACATTGTACAAGTACACTGCATTCATGTCAGCATTGCTGTTTCCAATCACTGTTGACAGTTCATTACCCACCCATTTGTAGTTGGCATCCTGTCCTTGTGCCATAGAACGCGTTGAGCATAGTAATAGAATCATTACTGGCAAAATGAAAAATAGGTTTATTTTCCTCATCATAAAATAGTTTATTTAGTTAATATTCGTTTTGATTTGTACATAGATTGAGGGGCATAAGGAATGCTTCCATCCGCCTATATAGGCTTATATGCTACTCGGTTTGTATGCTGTTGCCTCTGTTTCCTCGCTCTGTCCTCATCAAATGGGGCGTGATGGCGATGCTGGAAAGGCTGGAGGCAGGAGGCTGACAAACAGGGTTTAAACGATAAAGAGAGAGAAAACACGCCCGAGGCGTGCTCTTCTCTCTCTTATCATGTCATCATTTCAGTAGTGGTGCACCAACTCTCTTGTCCATACGGCGCAGGATTAGCTTGTGATTCTCCAAGTCAATGATCAGTGCAAGGGCTGTTGTCTTACCGTCAGCACCGGCAAAAGCCGTTGAAGTCCAGTACATTCCCTGTGTGTTAAAGAAAGGACTTACAACCTGATGGGGTGTCTCAAGCTGTGTGGTTCCACTCCTATAAAGGAAGTCATAATAGCCTCTTGCAGGGAGGAATATCCTTTTTGTATTGCTATTGATCCCTGGTGTACGTTCATTATCAGCGTAAGATCTGTTCAGAGGGACGGTTGCCAAGTCGGTTGTCTCGGTCTTTTTGCGGTAATCAATCATTGGTCCTCCATAGGCTTTTGTCGGTCCGAAGTCTGTGAAATGTGATGCTGGTCTACCCGTTTTCTGCTTTAATGCTTCTAAAGTATCGAACCATACGCCACCATTATACAGATGATGATGGATGACATACATCTTTCCCATGTCTACGGTAGGTGTCCCCTGCCATGCAAGCCACATGGCTCCGTTTGCCGTCAGGGCATCCTTTGCGCTGCGTGTAGCGACATTTTGATAAACATTTGTGTTTGCTCCAGGTGTGGCATTGTACCATCTGGCATCTGAATCAGCATCGGGGAAGCCTTCAGTCTGCGTCACTGGGTCTTTAACAGGGAGCAAAAGCTGCTTGTCTTCATGTCCTTTCCAGAAGTATTCACCCACAGGTGCATCCCAAGTGTAGTAATCATCCTTCGAGAAATCAGCCAGTTTGATGTCGTGTTCAAGGTGACATGTCTTGCCTTCTTCCAACTTTAGCTTCTTATATATCTTCCGATAATATCCGCAACCATTGGTAGCTTGGTCAACAAGTGCGTAGTCTATCTTAACATTTGTGTATTCCCCCGGTGGCAGAACGATGATGATTCCGTTCTTTGTCACGTCTGCTGATGCTGGGATGGGTAAGCTTTCACTGGGTGTTCTGCTGACCAACTGATTTCTCTCAAAGCGTTGCTTATAGTACCATATGGTTGTCTTTCGCTTGTCATTTGTGACGGTTGACACGGGACGGTCAGGTGCATTGTACTTCAATCCGTTGTCATCAAACTTGAAAGTACCGTTGATAAGCTGGTCAGCTTGTACGAAAACTGCCACTACACCAACGTCAGTTGAGAACTGATGTACTGAACTGTAGGGGTTCAGAACGAGGTAAGAGGCTTTGTGGGTGAGGTTGAAAGTGTATTTACGGTCTGCCATCTTCGTTGCTACAGCCACACCACAGTCGCCATATTCGCCTATCTTTCTTGCGTCATTCGGTGCATCCTGAATCTGTTCTTTGGCAAAGACCACCTCATCAGCCTTGGTTGATTTCGAACCTGTATAGCGCACATTATAAGTGTTTGCAGAGAGGTTTTCATTGAAAAAGAACTTCGTTCGTTCCACCTTATCTGCTGCTGTGAGGTCGCTACGGTCGTTCTTCACAAGGTCGGTGCCGCCCGTTGTGCTTTTGTTCACCCATATATGGTCGTCTCCCGTCCAATAGAATTTAACGTGATTGGGGTCGGTTCCCGAACCGTTCACATATTCTCCTGCCGTACGTGTTGGGGCATCTCCAACGGAGAATTCCGTCATATTAGCAGGTGACTGCTGCACTTTACCTGTTGTCTCTGCATCCTCTGACGAGCAGGCAGCAAGTCCAACAACAGTCAGAAACAGAAGGAATACTCTGCCTATAAGTCTTTTCATCGTGTCGTAAAATCGTTTTTTAGTGACCGTATCGTAGTCTATCTCAGTACAATCAGGGTCGTGTTAGTTAATATCCTCGCCCTCTTCTGCATCAGAATTGTTCTGATCATAGGCGTTGTTATGCCCTGCTCCGAATTCCGTTGAGCCAGCCATCAATGACCATTCGGCATCTAAAGCCATCACCGAACATGACGGTGTGACATAGTGATGGCGTGCTGTATGCAACTCATCCAGCAGGATTCCATTTGATAATTTATGCTTTTGCATTCTTTTTTTATTGGTTATATAGTTTCGCTATCGGGTTTAATTTCGTTTCTTTGTCCTCCTCTTACGGAATGAATAAGCCTCTATGGTTATGCATCTTACGTATAAGTGGCGGTGCAAAGTTATGAATATTTTTCTTATAAAAAAAAGTTTAATTAACAAAACTCCCGTGGTTTGATAAATATTAACAATGCTTTCAGCAGGCATCTCGCCTCCTTTGGAGAGGCTTAATGAAACCATTTCCCATCTGAACCTGCACCTCTCAATACCGACTAAAGCACCCGCAACAGCCTGAAACGCACCCGTTACAGCCTGAAACACAAACCCGTTACAGCCTCTCCCCCGTCCCCTCTCCGAAGGGAGAGGGGCGTAATTAGCAGGATTCCCATTCGGTTTAGGAAGCATTACACCATTGTTGATAGCCCATTAAGTCTGATTTTAAAGATTGATAAGTAAATAGCTTGCGCGCTATTAGCCATTCATTTCAACTCCAAACCTTAAAGCTTTGAGGATTAAACCCTGCACTTCAAGCTTTAAGTCTCCATCCTTTTATCTCCCCAACACCCAGCATTCCGTATCCCCCAGGCACATCCCCTCCCTCGGAAGAGCTTGGGGAGGCTTCCCCTTCATGGCTTAGCGAGCCACTCATATCCCTCCGTATCCTCTCACATCCCCTCCTTTGGAGGGGCTTGGGGAGGCTTTATTTGTCAATTTCTTTCCTTCTTACTTTTCAATCTACGCCCTTTTGCGTTGTAAAAGACGCCCTTTTGCAATGTAAAAGGGCATCTTTTGATGTGTAAAAGGGCATGTTTTACAATGCAAAAGGGCACCTTTTACAACCCCCTTTGTAACCTATTGATTCCTTGATGGTTACAAAGGCGGTTTTTATTGATTATAGTTGGAAAAGGAAGAAAATTGGGTTTACAGAATGTAAGGATATTTCGTGGTACTTATTATGTCCATCGGGGGATGATCGGCAGGGGTATTCGGTAGCTATAGGAGGGACGATTCGTGGGCAGTATGTGCTCACTTCAAAGTTACTCTGTGCTCACTTCACACTCAGTCTGCGCCCATATCGTTGTCAGTCTATTCCAGCTCCACAGTCACTCTGTTCCCACTCCTCATCGGATCCTACGGAGAAAGGCAACGGAAGCAGTGCCTTATACCTTATTATATATAGCCTTTTTAGGCGCATTTCGGCGTCTATTGCCAAGACTATTGTATTGACTATCCTACGTTTTCTTGACTTCGCCTTCACAAGATAGTACCTTTGCAATGTCAATAGGGAGGAAAGGGGAAACTGACGGATGCGACAATGGCAATCAGCCCCTGCCCGTTGATTGATTTGTAAACTAAACTTCATCATCATTATGCAACACATAAACTACGAAGAACAGCTCTCTGAACACTTCACGGTGGGTGAGATGCTACGGTCGGGGACTGCTATAAGACTACGGATAAAGAACCTTCCGGGATGTGATCCCTGCCAGCCGGGACTGTCGGAACAGACCGTTATCAGTAACTTGCAAGCCCTTTGTACAAAGGTTTTGGAGCCTTTGCGACGACAAATTGGGAAGGTTATTGTGACGAGTGGCTATCGTTGTACGGCGCTGAACCGTGCTCTTGAAGGCTCGGAGCAGTCGCAACACCTCTCGGGAGAGGCTGCTGACATCTACGTTTCGGGACGACAGATGTGCCAGAAGTACGTCAATATCCTTCAACATACCGACTTCGACCAGATGATTCTCGAACCTCTCGACAGTCATTTGAAACGATGGATACACATCAGCCATCGACGAAACGGGGAGAATAGACACCAGATTATCGGCGATATATAATCATTGTGTTATATATATATGTATTCATTTCTTTATTTATTTACATTTTTAAATTTTTTTAATTTTATGTCAATCAATTATCGTTTGTACCAAGACAATCGTAAGAACAGTAAGAAAAAGGGGCATTGGTACGCCCGTACTGTAGTGACTAACTGCGTTGATATCAAGGCACTTGCAGCCCGCATCAGCAACAGCTGTACGGTGACGGAGCCTGACATCCTGGCTGTTATCTCGGCACTTGTCACCGAAATGAACTACGCACTGACGCAGGGCAGCAAGGTGAAAGTCGACGGATTGGGAACTTTCCGTGTGGGAATCCATTCGCATGGGGTGGAGAAAGCCGATGACTTCAATGTTCAGAAGGATATCTTCAGTCCTCATGTGCTCTTCCTTCCAGCGTCAATGAAGGTCGGAACGAACAAGCGTGTGGCAACGTTACTCAGCAATCTGAAGTTGCAGGAGGCGGAGAAATACGTCGGGGCACCGAAGAAAGGGAAGAAGAAGGCGGCTGAAGGGGGCGCAGAAGGTACTCCCGGCGCTGGCGGAAGTGAGACGCACAACCCTTAATCAGTTCTTTAATGTCTAACCGTCTGTCGTCATCTGCCCCTTAATGGTGGGCGCATCTCATTGGAAATGAGGACTTTCACACAAACACATCACTCGCCTTTGGGGCGGATGGGACAGACATTAATCATGCTTTAAATTATGAAACAATCAACTTGGAAACTCATTCTGCAAATCGCTGTGACGGTTATCACTGCCATCGCAACCTCTCTGGGTGTCACTTCTTGTAGGTAGACACGAAGGGAAAGGCGCTCCCCCCATCGGCTCGCACACCGCACTTAACGCTCCGAAGGATGGTACACTGTGGCTCATGAGTACGCAGATGGCACGGCAATCATGATAAAAAAACCTCTAAAACAAAACCCGTCTTGGGGTTAGATAGTCGTTAGTAATCTCTTATTAAAGATTAATTAGGCTGCCATATAGCATTGATTATCAGGTGATTGCAAATCCGTCGCACGACAAATGAGTAGGTTTCAGCCGACTTCTAAGGAACATTCTTCCGACAATCAAGTAAGGTGTGTGCGACAAAAAGGGAGGGTCTTTCCCACCTATTGCGACAGATTGGGAGGTAGAGGGCGACAAATAGGGAAGTAATCTTGTGTTTTGTTCGTTTTATTTTACAAAACATTCATATTCTCTTTGTCTTTCTCTCACTTCTCAATCTTTGTTTTCTGTATTACAATCTTTTGTGTATTTCATAACCATCTGTACACTAATGGATTATAAACTACTGCGACAAATTAGTAGTATTGTTTCCTTATGGCATTCCTTCTATATGCGACAAATATGGAGTTTGCTGAAAATAACGAAACTTTACACTTTTTTGTCGCCATTTATATATATATATATTCCCATGTTTATAGGAATAAATGTTTTTCCTTCTGTCCCCCAAAAGATTCCGTACAGCCCATCTTAACCTCCCTTTTTCTTGTCATACACATTATAAATATGTATATTTGCATACAGAAATAAAAACCAACTGATCATGAAAAAAGGAACGCCTGAGTAACCTTTTGCTTGTTAACGTTCAACGAAGTATTGTTTCCATCCGAAGAAAACAAATTATAATCTATGCTGATGCTGCCCTTTTAATGATACAGATGTTACCCTTTTGATGATGCTGACGCTGCCCTTTTAATATGGAGTAGGGACCCATCGCATCAAAGAAACAATGTGCAAGAATGCAGATAAGTTCCCTTCAGACTGTATTTTTGCCCTTAGAAAGGAGAGAATAGAGACTTTGCGGTAGAATAATTCGTCCACAAATCTTCCATCTAACATAGCTCCCTACCAAAACATTTACCAAGAAAGAACTATATATATTGGGAATAATCCTAAAAAGAAAGAATGCGATAGCTGTTACATTTGCAACTGGGGAGTGTATCAGGAACGTACGGAAGTTAAAACGGGAACTATGATATTGACACCAAGGAAGGGAGACTTCTCCTTACTTTCCTGTCACTTCTGTCACACGTTATGGGGCTGTAAAGGGTTAGAATAGAGGGGATTAAGAGAAGTGTTAAAAGTGACAGCAAATGAAAATGAAACTATTTTAGGGAGTTATGGGGCTTCTGGAGGGGGGGATTTTCTAGGGCTCCTAGGTTCTTTCCTAGGGTTCCTAGGTTTTTATTCTAGGCCTCCTAGGAGTTTTATTCATCTGTGAATACAGGGCACAGAGATTATCATTGTTTGCTCATCTGGGGACTATATCCTTTCTTATGGGCAAACGGACAGGTCTCATGGGCAAACAAACAGGGATGGCAAAGCCCCCAAATAGTCAATAGTTTAAAGCTTTTTGATTCCTAACAGTTCTGCTCTTTTTGATGGATAATTCCTAATTATTCAACGTCTAAATAGCTTGTTTTCAGTAAAAAGATGGCTAAATGATTTGGAATATATCGAAAATAATTCATAACTTTGCACCCAGAAAGTTGAAATAATTACAAGAAACATATTCAATACGTATCCTACTGATTATCAATAGTCAGTATCGAAGCGTCGAAAAGGACATATACGTAAAAACATTAATATATAAATACAAAAACATTATGAAAGAAAAGTTTATTTGCACCGTTTGCGGTTACATCTATGAAGGTACTGAAGCACCAGAGGAGTGCCCAATCTGTCATGCTAAAGCTAACAAGTTCAAGGCTTTCAAGAGTGTAGAACTGAAGGGTACTAAGACTGAGCAGAACCTCAAGAATGCTTTCGCTGGAGAGAGCCAGGCACACACAAAATACCTCTATTATGCTTCAAAAGCAAAGAAAGATGGTTATGAGCAGATTGCTGCTTTGTTTGAGGAGACAGCAATCAACGAGCGTGAGCACGCTAAGCTTTGGTTCAAGTTCTTGCACGATGGTGGTATTCCTACAACAACAGATAACCTCGCTGACGCTGCAGCAGGTGAGAACTATGAGTGGACAGACATGTACGCTAAGATGGCTGAAGAGGCTCAGGAGGAAGGCTTCACAGGTATTGCTGCTAAGTTCCGCAAGGTTGGTAAGGTAGAGAAACACCACGAGGAACGTTATCGCAAGCTGTTGAAGAACATCGATGATAAGGTTGTTTTCTCACGTGATGGTGATTCAATCTGGCAGTGTCGTAACTGTGGTCACATCGAGATCGGCAAGAATGCTCCTAAGGTCTGCCCAACATGTGACCACCCAGAGAGCTACTTCCAGCTCCAGGAGAACAACTTCTAAGGTTGTAAAAACATTATGAGACCGTTGACATGGGTGTTGGTTCCCATGCGATAGCTACAACAACGGATATAAGGTAAGTGCCGGAGGCGTCATGCTTCCGGCACTTTTTTCGTGTGGTTGGCGGTGGTGTACTACTTGTTTACATGCTCATCAAGACACAAAACAAGCTGCAGTCTTGCCCTATTAAGAATTGTTTACCGCTAATAAACACGGAGTTCGAGCATGAGAAGACCGTATTATTCAGCCTCATCGGCAAACATTTACTGTCTTCCCAAGCTACTTTTGCATTCTACGAAAGAGCTTCTAACACCAGAAAACGAGCAGAAAATCCTGGCAATGACGGCTAAAAGCTTCACGAATGAGCCCTGTATCTCCCCCACCCCATTGTCTATTACCCGACAATAGGAAGCAGAATGATACAGGGCTCACGCTATATGATAAGTTGTTCTTACGCCTTCAGCTGTTCAGCCATGCTGGCTGCGGCACGCCGACCATCGCCCATTGCGAGGATAACGGTGGCACCACCACGTACGATATCACCTCCGGCGTATATCTCGGGACGGGAACTCTGCATGTTGTCATTGACAACAATGGTGTTCTTTCTGCCCAGTTCCAATCCTTCAACAGACTTAGGAACGAGCGGATTGGGCGATACACCAACAGCAACGATGACCTGATCACAGTCCACGGTGATGGTCTTTCCCGTCTCAACAGGGCGTCTCCGACCGCTTGCGTCAGGTTCTCCGAGCTCCATTACATCCAATACTGCAGCACAGACACGTCCGTTTTCATCCGCTTTATACTCCTTCGGATTGTGTAATGTGAGGAAGTTGATACCCTCTTCCTTGGCATGTTTCACCTCCTCAAGGCGTGCCGGCATCTCCGCTTCAGACCTTCTGTAGACCAGAGTGACGTCAGCTCCGAGTCGTTTTGCCGTACGACAAGAGTCCATTGCAGTGTTACCACCACCAATGACGAGCACCTTCTTACCTATTATAATAGGTGTATCCGTATCCGGATTGGCTGCATCCATGAGGTTAACACGTGTAAGATACTCGTTACTTGACAGGATATTGATGGCGTTTTCGCCCGGAATACCCATGAAATTAGGCAATCCTGCACCCGAACCAACGAAGATTCCTTTGAAACCCTTTGCCTTCAGCTCATCGATAGAGATGGTTTTACCAATGATGGTATCAGTCTGGAAGTGTACACCAAGCCGACGAAGATTGTCTATTTCAACATCAACAATCTTGTTCGGGAGGCGGAATTCAGGGATACCATACTTTCAGAACGCCACCTATCTCATGCAGTGCTTCGAAGACATACACCTCATATCCACGCTTCACCATGTCTCCTGCGAAGCTCAAACCAGATGGTCCTGAACCCACAACAGCCACCTTGATGCCGTTGGATGGTGCTACTTCAGGCAGTGCAACCTGCCCACTCTCACGTTCATAGTCGGCTGCGAAGCGTTCCAGATAGCCGATAGCGACAGCTGGCGACTTCATTTTAAGATGTATACAACGGCTCTCACACTGTTTCTCCTGTGGACAAACGCGTCCGCAAACGGCTGGTAGAGCTGATGTTTCCTTAAGAACGCGTGCTGCTTCAAGGAAGTTTCCACGTTCGATATTCTTGATAAACTTTGGTATTTGGATGTTTACCGGACAGCCTTCTACGCACGATGGCTTCTTACAGTCAAGACATCTCTTTGCCTCTTGCATAGCCATCTCGGGTGTCAAGCCGATGTTTACCTCCTCCAAACGGGTCTTGGCACGATATTCAGCATCCAGTTCCGGCATCTTAACACGTGGGATTGCCACTCTCTCCTTGGGCTTCAACGCCTCAGGTTCAGCCTCATTGACGGCAGCAGCAACACCCTCCGACGCCTTCTTATCAGCCCCCAGAGCACATTCCTCACCGTCATTCTTCCCCTGATCGGCAGCAGTGTGTCCTGGTTCTGCTGCATTGTTAGCCAGTGATTCCTCGTTCTTGAATGTCCCCATGCGCTTGAACATCTCGTCCCAATCCACCAGATCACCGTTGAATTCAGGACCATCAATACAGACGAAGCGCGTCTTTCCGCCTATCGTCAGTCGACAAGCGCCGCACATTCCCGTACCATCCACCATGATGGTGTTCAATGACACGTCGTTAGGAATACCGTATTTCTTTGCCAGCAATGACGTGAATTTCATCATCACAGGAGGTCCTATCGCCAGCACTTTGTCCACATGTTCGCGCTGAATAACCTTCTCTACGCCCACCGTGACAACCCCTTTCTCGCCGTATGAGCCATCATCGGTCATGATGATCACCTCATCCGAATACTCCTTCACGTCATCCACCATGATAACCAGCTCCTTCGTCCTACCCGCAAGGACGGATATCACTCTGTTGCCAGCCTTCTTCAGTGCCGTGAGGATGGGGAGAATGGCAGCAATACCGATACCACCACCGGCGCAGACCACCGTTCCGTAGTTCTCAATATGTGACGGAGTACCGAGCGGACCAACGATATCAGCCACCTCATCACCCACCTTCAGGTCGCAGAGCTTCGTTGATGATCGCCCCACCTCCTGTATAACCATTGTCAGTGTGCCCTTTTCCGGGTCAGCTTTAGCAATGGTATACGGCACACGTTCACTGTTTTTATCAACGCGTACGATGATGAAATTGCCTGCACGGCAGCTCCTTGCGATGAGAGGTGCTTCCACTTCAATGCAGAAAACCTTCTCCGAAAACTGTTTCTTGCTGATAATCTTGTTCATGATATACTGTTGTTTTTTATCCGACAGACTCCACGTCGTGCCCCTTTCGGTATGAGGAAAGATGGCGGAATACTGTCTTTGTGATATGTTAGTATGATGATTTGTTATTTGTTGAGCCCTTGTTCTAAGCTCTGTAGGTTTTCGTAGTAATAAACAGATGTGTAGAATCCACTTCGGGATTAGTAAATGAAAAGCCCTCTGTCCGTACCCCTCCACTTATCAGGAGAGGACGGGCAGAGGGTTTTATTCTTAGTCCATCTTGTCGTCGAGCATCTCGAATCCGCAATAAGGAACAAGCACCTTCGGCACACGGATGCCCTCTGGCGTCTGGTTGTTCTCAATGATTGCGGCAACGATACGTGGCAAAGCAAGCGCCGAACCGTTAAGAGTATGGCAGAGTTCAATCTTCTTATCCTCTGCATGACGGTACCGACAGTGCAGACGATTTGCCTGATAGCTCTCGAAGTTTGAAACACTTGACACCTCCAACCAGCGTTCCTGGGCAGCACTCCACACCTCAAAGTCGTAGCAGATGGCTGATGTAAAGCTCATGTCACCACCACAAAGGCGCAGGATATGATAAGGCAATTCCAGCTTCTTCAGCAGTCCTTCAACATGGTTGAGCATCTCATCGAGTGATGCATAGGAATGCTCTGGCTTGTCAATGCGTACGATCTCAACCTTGTCAAACTGATGCAGACGGTTCAAACCACGTACATCCTTACCGTAACTACCTGCCTCACGACGGAAACAAGCCGAATAAGCGCAACGCTTGATAGGCAGATCCTTCTCGTCAAGAATCTCATCCCGGAAGATATTCGTCACTGGAACCTCAGCCGTAGGGATAAGATAGAGGTCGTCAAGGTTGGCATGATACATCTGACCTTCCTTGTCTGGAAGCTGTCCGGTGCCCAGTCCTGAGTCCTGATTGACCACCAATGGCGGCTGCACCTCCAGATAACCGCTCTTGCGAGCCTCGTCAAAGGAAGAATGCTTCCAGTGCTCTTTGGAAGCGAGCCATCTTACCAATGTATAGCGGAAAGCCTGCTCCGGTGATCTTAACACCGAGGTCGAAGTCAACAAGATTGAACTTCTTCAGCAAGTCCCAGTGGCATTGTGCGTCAGCAGGGAGGTTCGGTTTCTCACCACCTTCCTTCACAACGACGTTGTCACTGGCGTCTTTTCCCTCCGGAACATCATCGTTCGGAACGTTAGGAATGGTCAGCAACACCTCTGTCATCTCCCTTTGCGCCGTCTCCATGATCTCATGTAGCGCCTTGTCAGCCGACTTCAGCTCAGCCACCTTCTCCTTTATATCGTTAGCTTCGTTGGTCTTTCCTTCTTTCATCAGCCCTCCTATCTGCTTCGAAAGTTGGTTCTGCTGCTGCTTGTTTGTATCAAGCTTCTGCTGAGTCTCACGACGCAGACGGTCATATTCCAGTACTTTCTCAACTGCCTCACGTGCTCCATTGAAGTGTTTCTTCTCCAATCCTTTGATTACACGTTCGGTCTCTTCACTGATGAGCTTTAATGTAAGCATAATAATTTCCTTTATAATTTTGATTCTGAGAGCAAAGTTACGAAAAAAATCGATAACACGATAAAATAGCAAAAGAAAACCGTTCCATGGAAAAATTATTATCTTTCCCGCCGTTCCTTGCCCCCCTGAAGGGCATAAAACCCAACAACTTGACGGCGTGACACATAACAAATCAACCATCACAGCATACCTCCCGACACATAAACACGCCCGTAAGCCGTGCGCTTAGCAAACAATTCACATCTTAAAAACCATACGTTTACGAGTTGGAAGCCGTTGGGCTGCATACTAAATAAACAGGTTTTACGAGTCAAAAAACCGACAAACCAGGCATTCAGAACCCAAGCTTACGAATTGAAAAACCGACAAATCAGGCATTCAGAACCCAAGTTTATGAGTTGAAAAACCAACAAACCAGGCATTCAGAACACAAGTTTACGAGTTGAAAAACCGACAAACCAGGCATTAAACAACACAAGTTTACGAATTGAATACCCCATTTCTCCTAACGACTTCTGTCCCTTCAACAACTCAAACAGCTCTAAAACCTTTACCCCTCAATAGGAAACACGTATCCCGCCAGGCACATCCCCTCCTTTGGAGGGGCTTGGGGAGGCTTCCTCTCAGGACTTGTTCACCCTTCTCTATCCCACTGTTTCCTCTCACATCCCCTCCTTCGGAGGGGCTTGGGGAGGCCGTTTCTCTTTGGTGTTTGTTTTTTGTTCTTTGTCAATTTCTTTCCTTCTTCCTTTCCCATCTACGCCCTTTTGCCTTCTAAAAGACGCCCTTTTGCATCGTAAAAGGGCATCTTTTGCAGTGTAAAAGGGCATGTTTTACAACGCAAAAGGGCACCTTTTACAACCCCATCCGTAACCCCCTGATAATCCAATGGTTACAAACCCGAAAATCAACCACTAACCATCCAAACAGGAACAAACAGAGATGATATTATGTAAGGATAATTCATACTCTCCTCTCCATCCCTCCCCTGTTCCTTTCCATCCCTTCCCTTGTCTCATTCCACCCTCCCCCTTTCCCTTTCCATCCCCTATCACTCCCCTCCATCCACCTGAAACAGTAACTCACAAAGCCCCTAAAAACAAAACGACTGCACACTCCGAAAAAGCCTGCAGTCGCCAAAGATTCAAAAACACGAACGTGCCTTTATTATTATCAATCAACTTATTCTTTTACAGAAATAACGCTATATCCGAAACTAGAATTAGAGAAAATAGGAGTGGATGCACCGCTCTCAAAAGCACCAAAGGATATGCTTCCATCTGCATTTGCCGTTGATTGGGCAAGGACTCCATAATAGCCATAGTACGTTCCTGTACCTGTGCACTTCTCTGAAGACCAGAAATAACCCTTGTCAAAATCTACTATACCGGAACTTAAGTAATCTGGATTGAGTCGACCGATCGTCGGAACAGTAGCTGGTTTATTGTTATTACCATTCTTAATCTTCGTGAAATCACTTGCACGTGGCACATGGAAACCGGCTGGACTTGGGTCATAAACAGTCTTAATGAATGTTCCCGTGTACCCGTAACCTACAGTATTCTTTGCATCCCACAAGTTAAAGTAGGTGTGATCTGCGTCAGGATTCCTGTTCCAATCCCAATTACCTTTAGTCGTAGCATGCCCACTCGTTCTGCGTGATTCAGCCATTCTCGTATTATATTGCGCTGCCTGCTGAAGTGTAAAGCCCTTATTTTCACCATATGACTGTACTGTAAATGGTGATTGCCACCACAATGGATCCTTACGACCTTGCTGATAGAACATTGATTCACCCTTGTTTACCAATGGCAAAGCCTTCTGGGTAATCTCGATTGTAGATGTTTTACCTGATTCAGCCTGCTTGAAAGTAAGTCTCATCTTGCGATCTTTCTGATAAGTTGTACCTTCCCACTGTGTATGACGGAAGCCTAAAGGCTCAAGCATGAAGTAACCTGTACTTGTATTTACAACATCTGGCGATGTAATCCATATATGCCAGCTCCAAATAGCAAGCCCACCAGGACTCGCAGATGCCTTCACAGTAATGATGGCACTTGCTTCCTTCATCTTTGTCTTGTCAACATTGAATTCTATATTGTTGCCGTTTATGCCACTACCTTCTAGTGTTACAAGACCCGGTTCACTGCACCATGTAACCTCAGCACTCGCAACACCAGTGATATTAGGACTGGTAATATCGCCTGAACCACCGACAAATGTCTTTATATAACTATTGGCATCAGCAGAAAGATTTCCTGGATTAAAGGCTGCAGTATTAGTAGCTCCGTTCTTAATAGCATTACCATAGACCAATGGGAACTGATACTTACCACCGGCAGAAACGATGTAACAGTTGGCAGTTGTCCGCTGACCATTTGCTCCAATAGAAAGGTCTTTTCTTGTTGTAACCTCTGGTGCAGCTTTCAATTCAGCCTCTCTTAAAGCCTTGTAATTCTTATAGTCATTCTTCAAAGTAGCTGATTTTGCCTCTGCAGAAGTACCACCGTTACCGCTGTTATCAATAGAAACAAGCATGCTTGGTGTCCCTTCTACCCAGCTGTTAGTAGCATCGTCGAAGTATTCCTTCTTAGAAATCTGCCAAGATACAGGGCGATCCACATTCGTACGACCCGTAGATGAAGCGTTATAGTCCTTCAGATGTCTGTAACTTGTTACGTTAAAACCAGCATTTGTAGCATTGTATGCATAAGGAGCGTTGGATGCTGGCTCAACCGTAAACGTATAATCCCAGTCTGCAACATTATCATTTGAGATCTCATAAGTCTTAGTAGTCCCTGGCGCCCATACCTTTCCGGCAATGTTTGCAATGATTTGTCTACCGTTATCAAGCGTGATGACGATCTTAGCACCTGCTGGTAACGTCTGTGGAACCATTAAGAATGTGTTCTCACCGTCCGTAACTGTTGCACCTTTAGCCTGCTTTGTAGATACTGCAGGGGTCAATGTCAGGTCATAATTTGCTGGAGTATTCTGGTTACTCCATGCCTTTGTACGAAGGTCAACCTGTCCTTTGCTATAGACTCCTTGTATAGAAATCTTGGTAATCTCACGATTATATGCCAGCGTGTTACCTATCTTAAACTTGATGGCAGTGGTGGCGTGAGTGAATACCAATGGTATAGCAGAACTTCCGTAGTTGTCATACTGCATGTTATCCGTGGTAGCAAGCATCAAGTCTGTCTGCTTTTTCACATCCGAATTGGCAGTAAATTCCACATACGGCAGAGTGGTATTGCTATACACTGCAGGCTGAATACGCTGTGTTGCATCAGTCGTTCCAAGAGCTGGAGCTACTGCATAGAACTTCAAAGAAGCAGCATCGCTCTTGTTCCAGGTTATGTGGTCATACAATTTTCCTGCGCTACTTACCTTTTTATTATACATGAAGTCTGGTGTATTACTACCTGATTTACATGCAAATATACCGAAGTCGCTATCAATGTTAGTCTTCAATGAAGCACGTGTGTCTGCTCCTTTTTTCTGTACAGGGTTAACACCCTCAACCGTAGTTTCAAGCAAACAGAGACCCTGTTCACCAGTAATTGCAATCTTTTGTGGCTCATAAACAGAAGCAGCTTTGGTCTTTGGCAAAGATGCTTCAGGTGAATCTTGTACGTCACTGACGATAAAACTCATGCCATCTGTTGGTTCTTTTGAGTTCTGTCCTGTCTCTACATCGCTACAAGAAGTCATGACGAATGATGTCAGAGCAATGACACCCGACATCACGATACTTGACAATCTTTTAATCATCATAGTCTTTAATAAACTGTTACTTTGTTGTTAAAATCGTTATTAATTAAAATCTAATTCCTCTTCTTCCTCTTGATTCGGTTGTACTTGAGGTTGTGTCCTAGAGAGAAGCCATGAGTGGCTCTGTTTCTGGAAGAGTTACTTGCGCACTTTGGGGTGCTACATACTTTTTTTCATATTAAATAATATATTATAAGTTATTTCTTTCTAAACAAAATACCTCTAAAAAAACGTTTACTTTTATGTCGTCTAATCTGCTAAGTAGCTGATAATTTACACCTTACCGTGATAAAACGGTGCAAAATTACGACTATTTTTTTACATCCAAAAAAACAAATTGTTGTTAAACATTCCGGGATGTATATTAAAATTAACAAAATACGTTTACAATCTGTAACACATTGAAACAGAAATCAAGAAATAAGCTATAAGGAAAAAGAAAAAAAGTATATATAGAATAAAGAACGGTGCGTATTTTTTTATTAACTTTGCAAAATAACAAACTGATACATTATGACGAGAACAAACAAAGTACTGCTAATCTATACTGGTGGAACCATAGGTATGGGTCATAATAAGGTGACAGGAGCACTGGAACCGCTTGACTTTAACCACCTTGTTGACAATGTTCCTGAGTTCAGACTGATACCAACTGAAGTGGACACTTACCAGTTTGACCCTCCAATAGACTCTTCTGACATGACGCCACAACGGTGGGCACAGCTCGTGAACATCGTCTCTGAACGCTATGATGACTATGACGGATTCGTAATCCTGCATGGTACGGACACCATGGCATTCACTGCTTCAGCGCTATCGTTTATGTTTGAGAACCTCACCAAGCCTATTATCCTCACGGGATCACAGCTTCCTATCGGACAGTTGCGCACGGATGGGAAGGAAAACCTCATGACAAGCCTCGAACTTGCATCTGCTCATCATGCCGATGGGACGCCAATGGTACCGGAAGTGTGCATCTATTTCAGTGGACATCTGCTGCGTGGTAACCGTTCAACGAAGCAGAATGCTGATGAATTCAATGCCTTCGACTCGTTCAACTATCCGCATCTCTGTGAGGCTGGAGTGAACTTTACCTTTGACGAACACCGTATTCTGAAGCCCGACTATACACGTCCGATGATCCCACATACGGATCTTAACGCGAATGTGGTTATCTTTTCGCTCTTCCCAGGCATTGAAGATGACATCGTGAAGCATGTCATTGACGCTCCAGAACTGCGTAGTATCGTCATGAGATCATACGGAAGTGGGAACGCACCACAGAAACCTTGGCTGATGAACATGCTCAAAGAGGCATCACGCAGGGGTATTGTCGTGGTGAATATCAGCCAATGTATCAGCGGACAGGTTGAGATGAGCCGTTACGATACGGGTTATCAGCTGAAGGATGCAGGCGTTATCAGTGGTTACGATAGCACGGTAGAGGCTGCCGTTACGAAGCTTATGTATCTTCAGGCACTCTATGATGACCCTGAAACCATACGCCAATACATGAAAAAAGCCATCGCTGGGGAGATAACTATCTCTGGAGAAAAATAGAAAGAAGCCTTAGGGAAATTAGAAAGAAGCCCTAAAGGAAAGAGAAAAAAGCCTCAGGGGAAAGTAAAAAGGTGAAATAGTAAAAGGGTAAAGGGCTGTGCTTAGCATCCAAGCCAACACCTTAAGAAACACAATCTGTTAACTTGTAAACCCATAAACACACCAAAAAAGACAGAAAAACAAACGGGCACATCAGTAAACTGGTGCGCCCGTCTTAGTTATAGTGGCCATTTAGAGTCAAATAGTTTTTAAATGTGTATCGGTTTTTACACAAGAAAAAAATAACTCACTGTACTATTAATACAACTATAGATATATTAATACGTACCCGAAAAGCATTAAAATATTTCTTTTAACATTAATAAAACTTTTGTATCAATAATGGACAACTTCCTTATGGGTACTTCTCCCGTTCGTACTTTGCAGCATATGCCCTCTGCATACCTTATTCATTAAGGGGACGGAAGGGGTGTTGGAAGCAGACGGAAAGGGCAATAAACATGCTGAAGCAATAGGGTCTCGGCATTGTTCAATGGTATTACTGATCACAACCAAGCCACACGAAAAAACAATTTCAGCACCGTCTGATGCACGATTCACCATCATCCGACACCGCATCAGGGGCTGTTTCGCAAGTGAAAGGATGGGATATAAGTAGTGAACTGCTAATTTTTGACAAAAAAGATGGTGTCATTTAACACTCAACCCACCTGCTTTTAACAAACAAATTGGATATCTTTGTTAAGTATGCCATATTCTTTTAACAATCACGACCGTAAAATTTAACTTCGAAGCAATCACCTTTTAACAAATATGAGGGGTCGTTTTAACATGGAAACCGCCCACTCTTCATAAACAAGATAGTAGCGTTTGAAATGAAACCCAGCACACACTGACAAACGAAACCATGGGGCTGGACATGAGAACCATCTCCTCCTGATAAAGAAAACGATAGGGATAAACAGGGAAGTCAGTACGCTCTCATAAACAATACAGTAAGGTTTAATATAAAAACCACGCTTTCTTGCTCAACAATACTGTAGGCTTTAATAGGAAAGCCACGCTATCTGACTGATAAAACGGCTGGCTTTAATAGGAAAAGCCACGCTATCTAACTGATAAAACGGCTGGCTTTAATAGGAAAAGCCACGCTATCTGACCAACAAGACGGTGTGATTAAAACAAGCTGGGGGCTGTATTTACAACATAAGACATGCTGCTTCAGCGGAAAGGATAGCATGACAGTGCAAGCCTGCTGCGCACCTTTACGATGCATCTGCTGCCTCTGAGACGGTAAAAAAGAATGGAAGCCAGAGGTATAGTATATCCTCTGACTCCCATAACTATCGTTTTTCCGTGGTAATTCTTCTCCCTTCAACGATGAAAGGGCAAGAGGGAGAGCCACTTTTTGAGAACTGAAGGGGACCGTTTCCATATCCCCGTGCACTCTCCCTGATTACCTTTTATTTTGCATATACAGGACGAATGCTGTACATACTCCACTTAGGATTGTTCGTACTACGGCTTCCGCTGACTGTTCCAGGGAAGAAACAACCGTTCGTCATATAGTAAGCTGAGAAGGCTGTTGCCAATCTGTAGTCGCATGACTTGCCGTCAGATGTCCAGTAAAGAGCCTGAGAACTTGGACGCTGGAGGCGTGGTGCACCGTCATTATACTCGGTGTATGCACCTGCACATGGCAGGAATACGCCCTTGTCGATATCCTCTTTTGTGAAGTGCTTCATACGTGTACAGTTTGCTTTTCTGTAGTCTCCAACGTAGATAGCATTCGTTTGATTGGTTCTACCGATAACTCTTCCGTTCTTATCAAGTACCTTTCCCTTGAGATGCTCAGGTACTGTAGGATCGAAGAGCACACCTACTACAACGTTTCCATTGTCAACATAGTATCCCAGATACTCTCCTGTCTTCGCCATCAGCTTACGGAAATCGTTCGTTGTAGGCAACTTCCAGTCACCCTTTGATGCATAATAAGCAAGGTCACCATAGCAGTTGTTCAGCTGCTGACCCTGGATATTACCCGTATAAGTTGAGTAATAATGCATTGCATCATGGCTATAGTTGTGCGCATAAACAATGTCTCCCCAACGGAAGTGGTCGAAAGCAACACAATTGAACGCACGTGGGAGGAACTCTGGATAGAGATTGAATGGGTCATTGTTCGTATAGAAGTAGTCCCAAGCATTCTTTGCGAGGCGATAACCTTCTACCCAACCATTCTGATGTTCTGTTGGTTCGTACTGAAGATTGTACTTTCCCCACTTCACACCGTCTATTGGAATGAATGGATCAGGGTCTTTTACAATGATGGTGTAAGGATAATACTTCGCTTTCTCGTAGTTATAATCCTGCTCCATAGTAGCGTGGAATGTTATTCCACTCTTGGTCTGGATGATAAAGCTGGCTCTGAGATTCGCATCAGGTAGCAACAAGATGTCGAAATACTCAAGTGGCTTGTCTGCAGTAACAGTCATTTCACCCTTGTTTGTATAGGTAATCTGACCTGTTGAGAGGTTAAAGTCACCTTCTGTATAGATGTTCTTGATCGTTACCTGTGTCATATCCTTAACGGGTTTACCGTTAAAGATAATGTTCAAGCGGATAAAACAGTACTGCTTATTCATCAAAAAGTCTTCCCATGCACTGTGTCCGTCACTCTGGATATTCTTCAGTTTACCCCACATGTAGTCGAAGTACTTGAAGTTTGCTATCGTTCCGTTCTGATGTCCAGTAACTGGTTTACCATTAACGAGAATGGTATTCTCTTTCAAACCAAGCGGAACAATACCCATAGGAGTCTCCTTCGTGTTATAACGGAACGGATAGAAGAGCGCCAATTCATCGCCTTCTTTCCAATGGATATCACCTTTGAACTTAGTATAAATACTGTCGTCTGCAGCCGTCACATAGTCATAACCCTCTGGATTTGTAATGTTATAAGCTATGAGGCGGTCGCCAGCTGTCCACTTATTACGACTCCCAATGCTAACGTCCGTACGTGTTTGTGGACCTTCTTTAAGGGTAAGCGTGAATGCACGAGTAGATGATGTCTCTGGGTTTATCACCTGAGATTGTTCATTGTTCACCTCGGTTGAACATGCTGCCAAGCCGAAAACTGCCAGACTAATTAGGGCTGAGTAGATAGTCTTAATGGTCATGTTTTAGAATTTAATTAATTAAACGTATAGTTAATTCTCTTCATTTTCGTCTTCATCCTCATAATCCTCATAATCAAAAGGGTTAGTTTTGGCATGACCACCGCCACCACTACCACCAGGTCCAGGGGTTAATCCACCACCACCAGCACCACCACTGCCACCAGCCAATAGTGCATACTCCGTTTCAACTTTCGTACATTCAATGTACGGTTTCAAATAATTTTTTTAATTTCCATTTGAGTAACTTTATGGTTTTTAATCTTTTTGAATTATATCTCAATCTATATGGTAGAATGATTATCGTTACTTGTCACATGTCGGTCGTTATACGACTTTATAGTGGTAAGTGGCATACAATAGGAGTTATTACCTCTCTTGTTTTGATCATTCCGTCACCTCGTTTCTTTCTTGCCTTGCCCCTTTTGATATTTTACAAGGGATGAGTTGGCATGGTGACTAAGACCAGTCGTCTTCGTTTCTTTGGGTTACATGAGTAATCACGGTGCAAAGTTAAGTAATAATTATACATGGTGTTTTAAATTTACTTATAAAATTTATTAATTAACATTGCACACAAAAGCGTATAAAAGTGTAATAATTTCGTAAACGTTACACAATTAAAACTTCGTTAAAACTCATATCCGATATATCGTAATTGTGGGTAAACTGACAAACACGTGGGGTGCTTTCAGATCATAACAACTCGTCTTCCATAGCTCAACCCTCTCTCTCCTCTCCAACCGAAGGGGGTATGGGAGTAATACTTTTTCCCTATTTTATTTTTTATTTCATTTGCTGTCACTTTTGCCTCTTTGGTTAACTTCCACACTAACAACCCCCTACAGAACACAAAAAGGTGACAGGAGTGACAGGAAAAACAAAGAATAGGATTTTATTTGACAAGGCATTGCACTGGCAAGTGGACGAATTTAGAGTTGACAAGCAAATGAATTGTGCGCCATAAGACACAAGTTTTCGAATTGACAACTCAACGACTTGCACGTCACAGAACACAAATTCCCGAGCTAACAAGTAAGCCACTTGTGTTTTCTATGAACCGAATTACCTGCCATAGGATATATGTCATCGAATTGACAAGCAATGAATTGCGCATCATGAAATACAAGTCATCCATTTGACGACCGACCGACTTGCGTACCAAATTACAACTTTACGACTTAACACGTAACCAACTTGCACGTTCATTAGAACAAGTTATGTGCTATCGAATACAAATCGTCGAGTCAACACGTAATCAATTTGTGTGTTCAATAGAAGAGGTTATATGCTATCGAATACAAGTTCTCGAGTCAACAAGCAACCAACTTGCACGTCCATTAGAAGAAGTTATGTGTTATCGAATACAAGTTTACGACTTAACAAGCAACCAAGCTATGTGTTCCGTAGACCGACTTACCTGCACAGAATACAAGTTTATGGCTTAACAAGCAACCGAGCCATCTGCCAAATGCCATCGCCCTGCCCACTAACCTTCAGAGTTTCGAGCATTAAACATTAGACTTTGATCCATTTTCCTTCCCCTTTCCTTTATCCCAACATCCAACATCAGATCCCCACCAGGCACATCCCCACCGTCCAAAGAGGCAATCTCAGACCACCAACAGACTAACAAACCCACACTCTATCTGCACATCCCCACCGTCCAAAGAGCATGTACAAGCCACCAACAATAGACTCCCAACCAACACCCAATCTGTACATCCCCTCCCTCGGCTTCCTAAGGTAAAATCCAAAGATTTTCCAAGAAAAGTTTATATTCCACTGTAATTTCTAAGTTAATGTCTTTTTATTTACATTTCCCTGCCATATTGTTTATGCTATTTCTCTCTCCATTCTTCTGACCATCTCGTGATTATACTCATAATCATAGTCATGCTTTACCAAAGAGAACATGATGTGCAGCAGTTTGTTTGCTACATTATTAAGGATCACAGCATATGGCTTACCCTTCTCCCTGAGCCTTTCACTATACTTCCTGAGTTCCGTATTGGCAAGCATGGCGCTTTTTGCAGCCATTCTTAAGTATCCCTTGAGCATCTTGCAACAGGCGTTTCTATACGGACTCTTCCTGTGTACCGATGTCCCAGAGTCTTCATAAAAAGTGAAGCATCCGCAGTAGCATGACATCTTGTTAGGTGTGGTAATCTTCTTAAAATTCCCAGTGTAAGCGATAAGAGCTGCACCATTAATCAGACCGATACCAACAATGGAAGTAAGATGCTGGTAGTTCTTTTCCATCTCCTCATCTTCTTTCATAAGGTTTCTAATCTCTTCGTCACATTCTCCGATAACCTTGTCAAGCCTCTTGATTTCTGCCTTTGACAGTCGTTCTATACATTTCCAGGCCTTACTGTTCCTGTTCACCAGTGTCTCTTTCTTATTCGCTAACCTAACCTTGCACTCCTTTCTCCGTTCAACCAGGCTGTCACGATAGCAAATGAGTTCCTTTAAGTCTGCGATAGCTTCTGCGTCTGGGACAAAAGCCGTATACCGACTCTGATGTCTGGCTGCATACTGTGCTATTACTTCAGAGTCTTCCTTATCACTCTTACCTCGTTGGAAGCCCTTGGAACAGTGTATTTGCAATGCACTTTCCCGCCACACATTCAGTCCATTTTTGTGGAGCCAATGACACAGAGGTAAATCGTAACTGCCCGTCGTCTCCATACAAAACAGTGCTTCATCCATCTGACCACGGCTCTTAATGACTTTCCTTACCCAGGCTGTCATACTCCTAAAAGCCTGATGGTCTGTTGTCAAACTTACTATACCCCAGCTTCTCCACCAATTCATAGCTCTCAATGTGAATTACTGTCACATCCAATGTTTCTTTTGGAAACATCTATTCCAATACAAATCTTTTTCATATCTTTGCATATTATTTTTATGGAATACATTGACCGAGAAGTTGTGTAGTGTGTCACTTTATATAGGCTATATGCCTAACTTCCTACTTACATTTTGCAGCTTCAATCCAGAGGGACTACGACCGAGTTTAAACTCAAGGTTTAGAGGGGCTTTAGTTTATCCCTCTGGCGGTCAATTTTTCCTTACAACAACAAAGGTAAAAATTAATCGAGCTTAAAGAGAATTTCTACTCTTTTTCTTTCACTGCAAAGATAAAGAGGGGCTTGGGGAGGCTGTCACTTTCGGTCCTCCATCCCCCTATTATTTGTAAACTCTTTTCTTAACCCTACTTTTTTGTCGTTCAATTGCACAACATCCCCTGCACAAAACCCTCCCTTTTTGTCAACGATTTAGTACTGTAAATGATATAAAATACTAATTATCAACAGTATATATACTTTTATTTACAAAATAAAAGTCCATGAAAAATCAGCACATTCACCCCTAATCCACTTTAGATAACTAAAGATTGCGGAGATAAAAAGCGTAAAAAGTATGTGTTTTGTCTACTTTCTTCATCTAATAAGCCAACTCCTTCCCTATCCGTCGCACCTAAACTCCCAACATGTCGCACCATCCCCCCTAACACTTACCTATCTGTCGCACCATACTTACCTATCTGTCGCACCATACTTACTAATATGTCGTCGCTAACTTCCCATTGTGTCGTTAGTCATCTGTGTAACTTTCTGAACCTAAAAGAGTTACATTCTCCTAAATAATATCTTATAAAGATATACTAATGATAATCTAATCTGAAGAAGAATTTTTGTGTTTTAAGAGAGAAGAGATTCTCTTCTGTGGGGGAAGATGACTTTAACTAAGAGGTTTTGGGGCGACCCTCCCTATTTGTCGCAGTTGTCTTTTGCGCTTCGCTTTTCCGTACGTTGTCGCCCCCTCTGCCATGGTGCTTATTGGTTTATGAGCCAGTGGGTTGCGCCATTGTCGATGATGGGCAGCACAATGAAAATCGTTTGACATGCTGAGTGGCCTGCATCGGTAAAACGGCTGACCGACTTGTGCCCTACGTTAGTCTTCTGATCGTTCACCAATTCACCCCTTTTTCGGATTCTAATCTACGTTGTTTTGCAATTGAGTTTTTACTCCCTTTTTGTCGTTTTTCTGTTTTTCACGCCCTGAAATTTACTTTTTTATCCCCCGTTTTACATCCTTCAACGGTGACAAAAAGGGAACATATAGACTCGTAAATACCCTTTTATGCTATAACTTAAGTACTTGATAATTCGAATGTTATATCTTTCTGATTGAATGAAAGATTAAAATGTAAACAAAACTTGTCACTTTTTTGTCGCCGTTCGCCTTTAATGCACTATGTAAATATACTGATTTTCAATCGTTTACCATCTTTCTATAATTATATAAAATCACTTCCCTATTTGTCGCACATCCCTTTTGCCCGAAACATGTTCCTATTTTGTCGCATAGTTTGCCCCACCCTATAATTCATTTTCCTAAAAGAAACTCCCTTTTTGTCGCTTTCTCACTTTCTTATCCATCGAGTTTTTACTCCCAATATGTCGTTGGAAAGATGCTGAAGCCTGTTTTTTTTCCGACAGGATATCGGTAAAATCAGCAAGATGCACCCTGATTTTATGGTTTCATACTTGGTATTTTTTATTCTGTTATCATCAATTTTGACGATTAATGTGTACACACTTTCTTCGAAATTTGGTCTTAATCCGGTCACTTAAAATCGAAATTTAACTCCGTATTACTCCTTGTTTTATCTTTTCATTTTTCCCATTTATTCTCTTGCTTACCTCTATTTTTTTGAGTCTAAATTTACCCGAATTATATGCAAAATTGCCTTCATTTCAACCGCTAAAAATTGAATTTTAACCCCGTATTTCTCCTTATTTTATACTTTATTTCTCGCAATATTTTTATCAAGATCAGCCCTATTTATGGCTCTTAGATCACACGATTTACATGCAAAAAGCATTTATTTCAGCCACTAAAAATTGAATTTTAACCCCGTATTTCTCCTTATTTTTATCTCTTTTCCTCCCAATATGTTCTCTTGCTTACTTCTATTTTTAACTCTAAAATTGCCCGAATTACATGCAAAATTTGCTTCATTTCAGTCACTAAAAAAATAGAATTTTAACCCTACATTACTCCTTATTTTTATCTCTTTTTCCTCCCAATATGTTCTCTTGCTTACTCCTATTTTAACTCTAAAATTGCCCGAATTACATGCAAAAATAACCTTCATTTCAGCTACTAAAAATTGAATTCAAATCCTCCATTTCTCCTTGTTTTATTCTTTAAATTTCCCAATAAATTAACAGGATCAGCCCTATTTTTTTGAGTCTAAAATCACCCGACTTATGAACAAATAAGCCTTTATTTCTGACGGAAAATACAGTCTTCCAACCCTTCATTTCCCATTGTTTTCTTTTCCCAATACTATTCACGACACCCCGCCAGGTACATCCCCTCCTTTGGAGGGGCTTGGGGAGGCTCTCCTTCTCTCACTTTTTTTACTTCGGAGGGGCTTGGGAGGCTTTTTCCTCCTCTCACCTTTTTGCTTCGGCTTCCTAAGGTAAAATCCAAAGATTTTCCAAGAAAAGTTTATATTCCACTGTAATTTCTAAGTTAATGTCTTTTTATTTACATTTCCCTGCCATATTGTTTATGCTATTTCTCTCTCCATTCTTCTGACCATCTCGTGATTATACTCATAATCATAGTCATGCTTTACCAAAGAGAACATGATGTGCAGCAGTTTGTTTGCTACATTATTAAGGATCACAGCGTATGGCTTACCCTTCTCCCTGAGCCTTTCACTATACTTCCTGAGTTCCGTATTGGCAAGCATGGCGCTTTTTGCAGCCATTCTTAAGTATCCCTTGAGCATCTTGCAACAGGCGTTTCTATACGGACTCTTCCTGTGTACCGATGTCCCAGAGTCTTCATAAAAAGTGAAGCATCCGCAGTAGCATGACATCTTGTTAGGTGTGGTAATCTTCTTAAAATTCCCTGTGTAAGCGATAAGAGCTGCACCATTAATCAGACCGATACCAACAATGGAAGTAAGATGCTGGTAGTTCTTTTCCATCTCCTCATCTTCTTTCATAAGGTTTCTAATCTCCTCGTCACATTCTCCGATAACCTTGTCAAGCCTCTTGATTTCTGCCTTTGACAGTCGTTCTATACATTTCCAGGCCTTACTGTTCCTATTCACAAGTGTCTCTTTCTTATTCGCTAACCTAACCTTGCACTCCTTTCTCCGTTCAACCAGGCTGTCACGATAGCAAATGAGTTCCTTTAAGTCTGCGATAGCTTCTGCGTCTGGGACAAAAGCCGTATACCGACTCTGATGTCTGGCTGCATACTGTGCTATTACTTCAGAGTCTTCCTTATCACTCTTACCTCGTTGGAAGCCCTTGGAACAGTGTATTTGCAATGCACTTTCCCGCCACACATTCAGTCCATTTTTGTGGAGCCAATGACACAGAGGTAAATCGTAACTGCCCGTCGTCTCCATGCAAAACAGAGCTTCATCCATCTGACCACGGCTCTTAATGACTTTCCTTACCCAGGCTGTCATACTCCTAAAAGCCTGATGGTCTGTTGTCAAACTTACTATACCCCAGCTTCTCCACCAATTCATAGCTCTCAATGTGAATTACTGTCACATCCAATGTTTCTTTTGGAAACATCTATTCCAATACAAATCTTTTTCATATCTTTGCATATTATTTTTATGGAATACATTGACCGAGAAGTTGTGTAGTGTGTCACTTTATATAGGCTATATGCCTAACTTCCTACTTACATTTTGCAGCTTCAATCCAGAGGGACTACGACCGAGTTTAAACTCAAGGTTTAGAGGGGCTTTAGTTTATCCCTCTGGCGGTCAATTTTTCCTTACAACAACAAAGGTAAAAATTAATCGAGCTTAAAGAGAATTTCTACTCTTTTTCTTTCACTGCAAAGATAAAGAGGGGCTTGGGGAGGCTTTTCCTCCTCTCACCTTTTTTGCTTCGGAGGGGCTTGGGGAGGCATTATTCCTGAACTATCTTTACATTTCCTCTTCCTTGTTTTTTATTCTTTCTCCCCAATCCTTCTTTTCTACTCTTTGTAACCCTTAGATTTTCAATGCGTTACACATGGTGTTGTAAAAGGGCATGTTTTGCATTGCAAAAGGGCGTCTTTTACATCTCAAAAGGGCATCTTTTACCGTGCAAAAGGTGCTCTTTTACAACCCAAAAGGGCGTCTATTGAAAACCAATCATGAAAAATCTTGTCAGTAACAGTCTCTTCCCACTGTCCAAAACGTACTCAAAAGCATTCCAACCGCTTATCCTCCCCTACTCATAGCAGTCCACAACACCAACTTCCCTCCTTCATCTTGCAGTAGTAAATTTGTCCTTTCTTTTTCTCATTTCGATCCATATACAGTATCATCTCTGTGTTACCATGTCCGCTCTGAAATAGGATTGGGCGTTAGATACAATGATTACAGAGGTGATTTGTATAAGGATAAGGCAGTATTCTTTGTCTCTTATGCCGTAGTGTTGAGATAATCCACGCTTATTTTCATCATGGGGCTGAACTTATTTATGGTTCAGCCCCTTTTTTTCTAGTTAAGTTTTTGCACAGTACAAGCTCATCCTTCTTCCTTTTTTTCAATAGGGAACTTACAAGCTTTTTAACAGTAAATCATCGTCCCCAACCCCACCCCTGCCAGGTACATCCCTCCTCCGGATGAGCTTGGGAGGCTCTCTCCCCTTTCCTTTATTCCTTTTCACTACTATCCAAAACGGCAACTTCATCACTCTTTGTCATCCATTTCACTGAAATATCCCCTTCAACAAGTGAAAAACATCGCTTCCTCCAGTACTCATCACCAGCAAACCACGACTCCCAACCTTACTCCACCAGGCACATCCCCTCCTTCGGAGGGGCTTGAGAGGCTCTCCTTTCATTTTTTTCAAATATTTCCGTCCACTCCCCCACTTGCTCTCAAATATTGAAAATATGAGCACGTTATTTTTCGTCAAGATACCCCTTTTTTGTCCTTCACTGCAGCAGCTGATGCTTTTGTCGACCAATTCATTACTTTTTATTTTCTCTCTTCTCTATCCCCTAATACCTTCTTGCTCTCCTTCTTCCTATGTTTATTCTTTACCAGTTTCACCCGATCATTATGCTTTTCTGTAACCGTATAATAATATAAATATATATAAATGGATTAATTTATTTACTTTTTTTATAGCTTTTATACCTTGTGTTACTTATTCGTTTCTATAAAGATGTATATAATTAAAAACATGTCTATTTACTTATGTTGTTATGTTTATACTTGAAAGAATATAAACGTAAATATATAAATACATTGTTGTGTGCTTATTTATTTGTTTCCTTATTTATATCTATAGTTATTTATGTGATAGTATAAAAAGAATAAATAATTAAATATATATTGTATATTTATGTCTCGTTATACCACTTGTATATATAAATATATAAACAAGTAATGTTTTGTGTTTGGTATTTATGAGGAATCTATTTCGCTCTGGTTTAATTCCTTTTTCTTTCCTTCTTCGTCTTCTTTTCTCCAGCCTTTTTTTGGCTCATTGTTGAATCGTTTGTATGTGTTTTTATGAGTGTTTTACTGTTTTAATACTTCCCTTTTCTTGTTTTTCTGGCTACTTGTTTTCTCTTCTTCTTGTTATATAGTTGCGCCTAATGGAACTTAAATGCTTGATTGCTTGTTTTATATATAATAATGTGTTTATATATTATTGTGCGGTTTTAAGGTCTTTCCCGTTCTAATAGTATTGCTTTTTACTACTTCTCTTGTGCTATACCCTGACTCCTTGTATGCTCTTTCTTTTCTCTCTTTGTCCTGAAGTGTTTGCTGCTTCTGTCTCTATAATTACTTATAAAGTATTTGTTATTAATATATTATATATTTATACTTTTAATTATTTATATCTTAAGCAGTCTTCTGTACCATACTTTGCAGCAGCTTTATACTGCTTTTCTCAGCCCTGTTCGGTTCGCTTTTAAGCTTTTCACAAGTAGTCTTCCCTCACTCCATTGCTGCTGATATGTCTTTTTCTTTTCCTCTGATCCTGTTTCTTTTCTTTGTGTTTTGCAGTTCTTCTTTTCTGCCCTCTCTGTCTTATATGGGTCGTTATTTGTTTCTCTTTGGGGTTCTTACCTCTTTATGTTTAGTCCTTCAGTTCTTTAAAACGTTAACAATTAGGTTTATATATATTTATTTGTTTATTTAAATATGTTTGATTAGCGATTGTTTCGTCTGTCTTCTTCTGCCCTTTTCGGTCTCTATCTTCTTGCTATCTTTGCCTTTCTTCTTGTTCCTTGTAGCCTTGTCAGTGTCTTTACTTCTCCTTATGATCATTTGTTGGCTGCACCTGATATATTCCTTTGGGTATAGTGCAGGGGTAGTCACTCTTCTCGGTCTTTTTCATCTCTTGTTTCTTCGGTTCTAATAGCAGTATAATTTGTATTTATTTATATGTTTAGATGAATGCTTGTTTATATAAAAGTGCGTTTGTTTTACTGTGTTTTTGGCGTTATATTATATAAATATATAAATAGATATTAGTTTTTGTTTTATCATAATTCTTCTCGTTTTTTTCTTCTTTTTGTTTGCTTCTCTTTTCTCTTTATTTGTTTCCTTAATAATATAAATATATAAAAGTATAAGTATGTGGAAATGTATTTAATCTTTTTACTTTTTTTCTCTTTTTATTTTTTTATCATTAAAAACATTTGAATGTATTTGTTTGTTTCAATAATTAAGTGTATATTTGCATGTGTATAAATATAATGGCGCATTTATGTGCTTATTTATCTGAATCTATTTAAATATAAATATATAAATGAAGATTAAAAAGTTCCTTGTTAGCGGTTTTCAGGGTGAGACATTAAACTGGGCAATAGGACTTTTGGTGGCTTTCAGTCTGGTTAGTATGATTGACCATTGGACTGGAACGCCGAATGATGGACAGAGTTCTTTCGTTGAAGCCTTTGCTACGATGCAGAGTGCATCGCCCATTCAGATTGCTGAAGCAGTATTGCTCTTAGCCACTCAGTTGACAATGTGGGAAGTGCTTCGCAGATGTTTGCATAAGTCGGGACACTTCTTCTTGCAGTTGGCAGTGATCGTTCTGATGGTTTTGTCGCTCCTTGTGACAGGTGTTTCTTGTTATCCTGTCAGCGACGTGACGGCAGATGGTAATCTTGTTCCAGCCATGTCGCACACAGAAATGGTGCTGCGTAACATCCTGGACAATAGTTATATTGCGATATTCTTTACCAATCTGTTTCTGGGAATAGGACTGATTCGGAAGTTCCGAGGTATGATTCGCCTTTACGGTTGGTCGGTTTTCGTTTGTCCGTTGCTCACTTCACTTTGTAATTTCGTTTACCTCTATATATATAATAATGTGGGAGGCGTGACGATGACAGCCATTCAGACTTACGGAACGATCTTCACTTTGATTGGTTTCGTGCTTAGCTTGCTGCCATTTATTGCGCTTCGTGCTTCGATGACGACAGAGATTACGGAGGAGGAGATAGCCAATTCCGACCTGAATGCTTATCATTGATACTTTGAAGGCAGCCTCATTTGCTCTGATTGATAAATATTGGTGATTTAAAGGCTTTTATTTCTCTCATATTTTCAGTATTTACGGGCAAATGGCGGAGCGCTTGGAAATATCGCAAAAATGAGCCTTGATAGAGTAGGGGGTACTTGACAAAATGAAAGTTTATGGTACGTTTGTTTGTGAATTGTTACATCAAATGATGCACACGAGTACTTATTAAGATATGAAACATAGCAAAAAGTTAACTTTTTTGCCTGTAAGAAGATTCGAGGAAAACCTCTCAACGGGGCTTTCAACACTCTTTTTTCTCGGTGTTTTGGTTGATTTGTTAGCACTTTTCAGTCAATCAGACATCATCAATGGTGGAATTTTCACTGCAGAACAGAACACAACAGCCGATTATATATCAGCTTCTTCCGAGCTTTTGGTCGGTTTCTCTTTGGCTGGAATCGCCTTTTTGTTGGGTCATATCACGTGTAGAGTAGGGAAAAGGAGCTTCAGATGGCGCAAAGTGAGTTGGCTTTCTTCCATTTTAGGTAGCACTTTGGCTTGCGCTTCATTGTGTAGTAAAGTTGGATTGTTCTACTTTACCGATGAAGACTCCGACCTTTTCTCTTTCTTTGATGGTGCCAGTACACTGTTCTGGATGATAAGTCTACTCGCTTATTTCCTTGTTTTGGTGATGATGAGAGGTTTATCAATCGACCGATTGTACCATTTAGCCAACCGAGCGTTGGTCTTTTCGATTCTGCTTCTACTCTTTGTGGGAGGTTTCCTGCTCCCTATACTTCTCTTTAACTTGTCCTTGACAGTTTACTTAGTGGTAGCTTTGGTGTATGTTCTGTTACTTTCGGTACTTGGAATGACATGGAGAAGAATCCTTTCTTCAGCCTCATGCACTCCAGAAGAGGAGGGATCGGAAGACAAAAGGTCTAAAGGAGCAGCCTATGAAGCATATACATAGGTTTTATGTTATTACTTTAAAACGTAGAAACATAAGAATATAAAGGCTTGAAAATAAGAAAATATAAATATATAAATAATGAAAAATAGGAAAATAGTATTTGCAAACCAGAAAGGTGGAGTAGGGAAGAGCACGCTGTGCATCCTCTTTGCCAACTATCTTGCATGGAAAGGGAAGTCCGTATGCATAATAGATACCGACCTACAGAAGACCATTCTCATGCAACGCCAGAAGGATACACAGATCTATGAAGACTGGGATGAACCTTATAACGTACAGGATTTCGATGTCACCGACCCCGAAACGATGCAGCAACTCATGGATTCTGCAGCACAAGTGGATGGCTATGTGCTCTTCGATTCACCAGGTAACATCAGTGAAGACGGTCTGGCGCCACTCTTTGTGGATGCTGATTTCATCGTTTGTCCGTATGAATACGAAGACAAAACACTTGATTCTACGGGCGTTTTCGTACAGGTTCTCAACGCCTTACGCGAACATAACCCACAGATGCATGCGCAAATCTTCTTCGTTCCGAACCGCATTGACCCTCGCATCGGTACTGCTGATGAGCAGATGATGTGGCGTGAGACAGATGATCTCTTCGGAAAATTCGGAAAGGTTACACCCGTTGTGAACAGTAGGGCAGCGCTGAAAAGAACGAATACCTTCGAGCTTTTGGCAACACAACGTGATGCTGTGAAGAAAGCTTTTGAGTATATGATAAAGAAAATGAAGTAAGAATAGATAAATTAACTATGGCAAAGAAAAAAACAATGGTTGTGATGCCTGGTGGACTTGCTGGTCTGGCACATAACGCACAGAGAGGTAGCGATAGCCCATCGGCAACAAATAACGACGAGAACGCTGCAGCTGAAGAGGCTAAGAAGGCTGAGCAGGCAGCTGCTGCAGAGGCAGAACGCATGGCAGCAGAGCAGGCAGCAGCAGAAGAAGCAGCAAAGAAAGAGGCTGAAGCAAAGGCAGCTCAGCAGCCTGTTCAGGCTGAAAGCTTCACACGTCATGCTACACAGACGGCACAAAATGACGTCAAAGACCGTACAGCACCAGCTGCAAAGAAGCTCCCAAAGGCTGAAGGACGACAGTTGGCACGTGAATATACGATAGCAAAAGACAGTGGTGAAGACAGCTGGCAGCTGTTTCTCGACCTCGCTCGGGACTATAAAGCGCGTGATTCAAGGCTTGCAACGGTGTATATTGACTCCGATCTGAAGAGCGTTCTCGACCGTTTGAAGTCGGCATCAAGCATCAAACTGCCTTCAACAGCACTGCTTAGCGCCATCGTAGCACGCTTCGTTTTCGACCACGAGAAGGATATTAAGAACGCCATCTTTGGTGAAAGTCTGCTGTAAAAGATATGGCTGACACTGCAGGAGACAGTGATTTTTCCCTACTTTGTCTGCAAAATTAAACAGTAAAGGTTGTGTCTGACACTGCAGGAAACAGTGATTTTTCCCTGCTTTATCTATCAAATTGAACAGTAAAGGTGGTGGCTGATGCTGCAGGAAACAGTGAATTCTCTCTGCTTTATCTGTAAAATTGAACAGTAAAGTAGTGGCTGATGCTGCAGGAAACAGCTTCAGAGCAGCTGACAGGGCAATCCTGACAGGTCATATCAGTCCAGAAAGCATTTAAAAGGGAGTGCGATCCTTTGCATTATGCAAATATTTCACTACTTTTGTAACAGTAAAGAATTAAGCGAAAGATATGGAACCATTGGCTGAACGCATGCGCCCCCACACGCTCGATGAGTACATCGGACAGCAACATCTCATAGGGGAAGGAGCTGTACTGAGGCGTATGATAGACTCAGGACACATATCATCGTTCATTCTTTGGGGACCTCCCGGTGTCGGGAAGACCACCCTTGCGCAGATCATAGCACATCGTTTGGAGACGCCGTTCTATACTCTCTCTGCCGTAACGAGCGGTGTGAAGGATGTACGGGACGTCATTGAGAGGGCACAAAGCGGACGTTTCTTCAACTCCGTGTCGCCCATTCTCTTCATAGATGAGATTCATCGGTTCTCCAAATCACAGCAAGATTCACTCTTAGGGGCTGTAGAAAAGGGAACGGTAACGCTCATCGGCGCCACAACAGAGAACCCTTCGTTCGAAGTTATACGCCCGTTGCTCTCCCGTTGTCAGCTTTATGTGCTGAAATCATTGGAGAAAGACGACCTCCTGAAGCTCCTTCACCGTGCTATAACGGAAGATGTTGAACTGCAGAAACGCGACATCCGCCTCATTGAGACGGCTGCTTTGTTGCGTTACAGTGGGGGAGATGCACGCAAACTGTTGAATATCCTTGACCTCATCGTCAGTGCTGAAGCTGGCAAAACAGTGGAGATCACGGACGAGATAGTTGAAGAACGCCTGCAACAGAACCCCTTGGCATACGATAAAGGGGGCGAAATGCACTACGATATCGTGTCGGCATTCATCAAATCGATACGTGGTGGCGACCCAGATGCGGCACTTTACTGGATGGCACGTATGATTGAAGGGGGCGAAGACCCACAGTTCATTGCACGACGGGTGGTCATCAGTGCCTCGGAAGACATCGGACTTGCCAATCCCAACGCCCTTCTGCTTGCCAATGCAGCCTTCGATGCCGTGATGAAGATCGGTTGGCCAGAGGGCAGGATACCCCTTGCTGAAGCCGTCGTGTACCTTGCCATGTCACCAAAAAGCACCTCTTCCTACCGTGGAATCAATGCTGCGCTGGCTGAAGTACAGAAGAGTGGCAACCTACCCGTACCTCTTCACCTGCGCAATGCACCAACAAAACTGATGCGAGACCTCGGCTATGGCAAGGAATATAAGTATCCACCCGATTATCCGGGGCACTATGTTAAACAGCAATACATGCCAGACGGACTCACAGATGTCAGCTTCTGGGAGCGACAAGAGAATGATAAAGTAAACAGAAATAATAACAAGTAAAACGTAATAACACACCCCATAAAACGTAATAGTTTCCCCACAGAATGGTGAAGGCAATCCCATGACAAGCCGCCTGACGCCCGGTTAGCGTGGAGAAGGGCAGGGGAGGGGCTCTTAATCATGAAAATAGTAATACTCGACTGCCATGCAGTCAATCCCGGAGACCTCTCTTGGGATGAGATAAAAGGTCTTGCCGACTGCACCGTCTACGAACGTAGCAAACCCGAAGAGGTGGTGCAAAGGGCGAAAGATGCCGATGCCATCCTTATTAATAAGGTCAATATCACCCGTGAACTGCTTGCACAACTGCCACGGTTGAAGTACATTGGTGAGCTGGCAACAGGTTATAATAACATTGATCTTGATGCTGCTCATGAGCGAGGCATCACAGTTACGAACATTCCGGCATACAGTACGGACAGCGTTGCACAGCATGTCTTCGCACTGTTGTTGAACGTTACCAATCGGGTTGACCACTATGCAGAGGCTACACGTGAGGGAACTTGGAGCCGACAGCTCGACTTCTGCTACTGGGATTCACCGTTGATTGAACTGTCAGGGAAGGCAATGGGCATCGTCGGACTGGGTCACATCGGCTGTAAAGTGGCTGAGATTGCCCATGCCATGGGGATGGATATCTCTGCAGCAACAAGCAAAAACAGTAGTGATCTACCAGAATGTATCCGTAAAGTGACCATGGAAGGACTCTTCAGTACATCCGATATCATCACGTTACACTGCCCTCTTACGGCTGAAAATCACCATATGATCAATGCCAAGACACTGGCAATGATGCGTCCGGGAACGATCCTTATCAATACCGGAAGGGGTGGATTGATTGATGAAGAGGCTGTGGCAGCAGCACTCGAGAGCGGACATCTGCGTGCTTACTGTGCCGATGTGATGGAACAGGAACCCCCTCGTGCCGATAATCCACTGCTCCGTCAGCCCCATGCTTACATCACTCCGCATGTTGCATGGGCTACACGTGAAGCGCGCAAACGCCTGATGGACATCTGTGTGGAGAACATCAAACGCTTCATGGCAGGTGAACCACAGAACGAAGTATAGGTAAAGAGATTTTAAAAGACACTGCAGTGATGCAGCAAAATAGTTTTTCAATATATTAAATTATGGTATTATGCCACCCGTCAACCCATGGCAAGCGTGTAAGGGGAGGGAGTATCAATCATCTATAATACTGCTGATACGTGGGAAAGAGCATCCTTGTTCAACCCACACGTAGGCAACACCACAGGCAGACGGGATGTCTATCCTTCCTTTATGGACATTTGATGCACCCAAAGGGGTGGCTTTTTTTTCAGGATTATGATATACAACGACCCACAACTTGCACATACGCTCCAGGTCATTCTGGAGTTTCTTGGAACTTTCGCATTCGCCATTTCAGGTATCAGACATGCTGCACAGAAGCATTTCGACTGGTTTGGAGGCTACGTCTGTGGCTTTGCTGTCGCCATAGGTGGCGGTACAATCCGTGACAGTATGCTGGGTGTACGCCCGTTCTGGATGACGGATATCATGTATGTTCTCTGTACTGCACTGGCGCTTTTGCTCGTTATTCTGTCACGAAAGTGGATAAAACGACTCAGCAATGCCTGGTTTGTATTCGACACATTGGGCTTGGCACTCTTCACCATAGCGGGTATTCAGAAGACACTTGCACTCGGTCATCCCTTCTGGGTGGCTATCATCATGGGTTGTATCACGGGTGTGGCAGGTGGAGTGATACGTGACGTACTGCTCAATAACGTGCCCGTCATCTTCCATAAGGAGATCTATGCCGTCGCAAGTGTGACCGGAGGAATCGTCTATTGGGCACTCTTCTCCCTCGGATTGAGCCTTCCGTGGGTTGTCATCATCACCTTCCTCACTGTCTCTATAATCCGTTTTGTTGCAGTAGGTTACCACATTTCCCTACCAACACTGCATGCTGAAGATGAAAAAAAATAAGTAAAAAAGATACGCAAACATTTGGTAGAACCAATAAAAAGCCATACCTTTGCACTCGCAATTCAGCAATAAGCCATCAGTTACATGCTGAATGCAACCATTAACAATGGTTCCGTAGCTCAACTGAATAGAGCACTTGACTACGGATCAAGAGGTTACAGGTTTGAATCCTGTCGGAATCACAAAAGGAACACTCATCTTGAGTGTTCTTTTTTTTTGTGTTTTACGGTTTATGATGCTTACAAACAGGTTGTGAAAGGTCATAAACCGCGTTTCTGCAGACATTCTGTTCTTATCCATCGGTGTGATGTTCCGCTTCTTCGTTGTGCCCCTCTTTGCGGCTGATAGATGCGCATCAGGGGGCCATGCAGCACACTTTCTTTATTCGAAGACGATGTTAAAGCCCACAAGTACTGCTTTTGGGGATTGACAAGTAAACGGGTTAAATGCGACAAAGCATATTTTTTGAACTCTAAACCTTTACCCATTAAGAATAGACAAGCGCCCTTTAAGCCCAATTTCTTCATCCTTTTATCTCCCCAACCCCCAGCATTCCGTATCCCGCCAGGCACATCCCCTCCTTCGGAGGGGCTTGGGGAGGCCCCCTCTCAGGACTTGTTCAGCCACCCATATCCCACCGTTTCCTCTCACATCCCCTCCTCCGGAGGGGCTTGGGGAGGCCGTTCTTTTTGTCAATTTCTTTCCTTCCTGCTTTCCCATCTACGCCCTTTTGCGTTCTAAAAGATGCCCTTTTGCAATGTAAAAGGGCATCTTTTGATGTGTAAAAGGGCATGTTTTGCAATGCAAAAGGGCGTCTTTTACAATCCTCTTTGTAACCTATTGATACTGCGGAGGTTACAAAGACGGGTTTTGATGATAATGAGTTGATTTGAGAACAATAATACCTTACCGTTTGTAAGGGTATTTCAGAAGCCTCTCCCCGTCCCTCTCCGAAGGGAGAGGGGGGATAATAAGCGAGATTCCCCGTTGTGTTTGAGAGGACGGAATGAGGAAAAAACAAGCCTAAAACACCCCGGAGCAGCCTCTCCCCCGACCCTCTCCGAAAGGAGAGGGAGGGCAATTAGCGAGATTCCCTGGTGTAATTTGAGAGGACGGAATGAGGAAAAAGAGCCTCTCCCCAGCCCTCTCCGAAAGGAGAGGGGGAACAATTAGCGAGATTCCCCGATGTATTTGAGAGGACGGAATGAGGAAAAAGAGCCTCTCCCCAGCCCTCTCCGAAAGGAGAGGGGGAACAATTAGCGAGATTCCCCGATGTATTTGAGAGTGCATAAAACGGTGTTTGAGAGTTTTTGGGAGCTGGTTCTGAAGAAGAAAAGTAAACGAGTTACGGGCTCTAAACTACGAATTAACGAATTAACAAAAGGTAATTTGCCTGCTTCAAACTACGAATTTACGAATTGAGAAATAGGTTAATTGTGTGTTATAACTACGAATTTACGAATTAAAAAGTAGCTGATTTGCCTGCTATAAACTACGAATTTACGAATTAAAAAGTAGGGGAATTGCAAGCTAAAACCACGAATTTACGAATTGACCGATAGATGAATTGCGGGCTGTAACATAAGATATTACGAGTTAACAAGTAGACAAATTGCGTGTTATAGAACCCGATTTTATGAGTAAAAGATAGATGAATTGTGTGTTTCAAGTTATTAGTTCGAGTTTTAAACTCTACAACATCGAGAATTAAACCTCGAACTGTGAGGTTTAATTCTTCATCTTTTTATCTCCCAATCCCCAGCAATCCGTATCCCGCCAGGCACATCCCCTCCTTCGGCTTCCTAAGGTAAAATCCAAAGATTTTCCAAGAAAAGTTTATATTCCACTGTAATTTCTAAGTTAATGTCTTTTTATTTACATTTCCCTGCCATATTGTTTATGCTATTTCTCTCTCCATTCTTCTGACCATCTCGTGATTATACTCATAATCATAGTCATGCTTTACCAAAGAGAACATGATGTGCAGCAGTTTGTTTGCTACATTATTAAGGATCACAGCATATGGCTTACCCTTCTCCCTGAGCCTTTCACTATACTTCCTGAGTTCCGTATTGGCAAGCATGGCGCTTTTTGCAGCCATTCTTAAGTATCCCTTGAGCATCTTGCAACAGGCGTTTCTATACGGACTCTTCCTGTGTACCGATGTCCCAGAGTCTTCATAAAAAGTGAAGCATCCGCAGTAGCATGACATCTTGTTAGGTGTGGTAATCTTCTTAAAATTCCCTGTGTAAGCGATAAGAGCTGCACCATTAATCAGACCGATACCAACAATGGAAGTAAGATGCTGGTAGTTCTTTTCCATCTCCTCATCTTCTTTCATAAGGTTTCTAATCTCTTCGTCACATTCTCCGATAACCTTGTCAAGCCTCTTGATTTCTGCCTTTGACAGTCGTTCTATACATTTCCAGGCCTTACTGTTCCTGTTCACAAGTGTCTCTTTCTTATTCGCTAACCTAACCTTGCACTCCTTTCTCCGTTCAACCAGGCTGTCACGATAGCAAATGAGTTCCTTTAAGTCTGCGATAGCTTCTGCGTCTGGGACAAAGCCGTATACCGACTCTGATGTCTGGCTGCATACTGTGCTATTACTTCAGAGTCTTCCTTATCACTCTTACCTCGTTGGAAGCCCTTGGAACAGTGTATTTGCAATGCACTTTCCCGCCACACATTCAGTCCATTTTTGTGGAGCCAATGACACAGAGGTAAATCGTAACTGCCCGTCGTCTCCATACAAAACAGTGCTTCATCCATCTGACCACGGCTCTTAATGACTTTCCTTACCCAGGCTGTCATACTCCTAAAGCCTGATGGTCTGTTGTCAAACTTACTATACCCCAGCTTCTCCACCAATTCATAGCTCTCAATGTGAATTACTGTCACATCCAATGTTTCTTTGGAAACATCTATTCCAATACAAATCTTTTTCATATCTTTGCATATTATTTTTATGGAATACATTGACCGAGAAGTTGTGTAGTGTGTCACTTTATATAGGCTATATGCCTAACTTCCTACTTACATTTTGCAGCTTCAATCCAGAGGGACTACGACCGAGTTTAAACTCAAGGTTTAGAGGGGCTTTAGTTTATCCCTCTGGCGGTCAATTTTTCCTTACAACAACAAAGGTAAAAATTAATCGAGCTTAAAGAGAATTTCTACTCTTTTTCTTTCACTGCAAAGATAAAGAGGGGCTTGGGGAGGCTTTCCCTTTCTCCCCCCCTTTTTCTTATTATTTATCGCACTTCCTCCAGCTCTCCAGTCCTGGAGTCGATGATGAATCCGCGCACAGTGACATCCTTTGGGACGAGTGGATGTTGGCGAATGGCATCCACTGTGCGCCGAACACTGCGTGGTGTGTCGTGGAAACCGTCAAGATATTTGTTCAGATCGACGTGCTTTTCAGCTTCCCGAATGTCCTCTTCACTTATCCCACGTTCGCGCATCAGTTGCAGGAAGTGGCTCGCATGCATGTCGCACGCACCACATCCTGAGTGGTGAATGACCATAATCTCCTCGCAGTCAAGCTCATAGATAGCAACGAGGAGTGAGCGCATCACCGAGTCATAGGGTGTCAACAGTGTTCCACCGGCTACTTTTATGATTTTTGCATCACCGTTTTTCAGTCCGAGCGCACGTGGTAAAAGCTCCGTCAACCGTGTGTCCATGCAACTGACAATCGCCAGTTTCATGTCTGGTTGTCCACTTGTTTCATAAGGCTTATAGCCCTTTTCGGCAACAAACCGTTGGTTGTATTGTAATATTTCTGAAATCATAAATCTTTTAAGTGCATCTTAATGAGTAAACGGGATATCGCTAACAAGCCCCTTTTTCCGCTACCTTTCCTCCTTCCAAAGAGGTTTGGGAAGGTCGTTTTCCTCCCTTCCCAATCCGTTTTCCGCCTACTCCGTCCTCACAATCTTTGTAGGTGCCTGCTCTTTATTGCGTCGATTGACGACGGTAACGACAGCCTGTGCCAGCGAGAGGAATGCCTGTCCGGTCATTGTGTCCGGCTTTGTGGCAGCTGGAGTACCCTTGTCACCATTCTCACAGATGCTCTGTACGATAGGGATCTGTGCCAGCAGTGGACATTCCAGTTCCTTTGCAAGGTTCTTACAACCGTCCTTTCCGAAGATATAATACTTGTTTTCAGGCAGTTCGGCAGGTGTGAACCACGCCATATTCTCCACCAATCCGAGGATAGGGATGTTCACTTTGTCATTCCGATACATGTCGATACCCTTGCGTGCATCAGCCAATGCCACGTTCTGTGGTGTCGAAACGATCACTGCTCCCGTGATGGCAAGCGTCTGCATGAGCGTCAGGTGGATATCACTTGTCCCCGGTGGCGTGTCGAGAATGAAGTAATCAAGTTCTCCCCAGTCGGCATCTGCGATGAGTTGTTTCAGTGCTGACGTCGCCATACCACCCCTCCAGAGTGTCGCAGTGTCGGGGTTTACGAAGAAACCGATGGACAAAAGCTTCACGCCATACTTCTCTACAGGCTCGATAAGCTGTCGTCCGTCCTTCTCAACACCGTATGGGCGAGCGTCCTCAACGCCAAACATCTTCGGCATACTGGGTCCGAAGATATCCGTATCTAGCAGTCCTACCTTGTAACCGAGCTTTGCCAGGGCGATAGCAAGGTTGGCAGAGACGGTGCTTTTGCCCACTCCTCCCTTGCCAGAGCTCACTGCGATGATGTTTTTTACTTGTGGAAGGAGCTTCCCAACCTCTGGTCTTGGTGCGCTTTTGAACTCCGTTTCAATCGTCACTTCCACCTCTTTGCCCACAGAATAGTGTATCTGTGCCTCTGCCGCCTTGATGGTCGACTTAAGGAAAGGGTCTGTTTCGCGTGGGAAGATGAGTGTGAAGCTCACCTTATTACCGTTGATGCTCGGTGTGTCAGCAAGCATCTCACTCTCAATGATATTCTTCTTTGTGCCCGGATAGATCACCTTTTCCAGTGCATCTGTTATCAGTTTCGGATATAATGTCATAAGTTTTGTATTTATCTTGTTTATATTTTTACCTAATTATATGTTCTGTTTTGTTGTTCGGAAGTCACGATTCTGGTGAGTATTAACCGATTCAAATAACCCTTCACTAGTTCCTTTTCTGCAAGAAAGGGTGGGGGCGTAGGTGCTTATTTTCCGTAGTTTTCCCACTCCTCCATCGCCTTTTTCCAGTCGGTCATCTCCCCTTCAGCAATGGCTTTCTGCTCCCTTTCAGCCTCGTCGCGTGCCTTGTCACGTGCCCTTTTCGCCTTCATGTCAGCGATGGTGGCGTCATCCAGAATCTGTATAGCCCCCCGCTGTATAGCCAGTTGCAGTTCCTCTTCACCGAAAGCCTTACCCGGTTCGTTGAAGTCAGAGATATTAAATTCGTATATCGTGCGCAGATCATGCCTTACCAGCTTCTGTTTAGCACGGTTTCCGGCGTTCTTCAGTCGCAGGAGTTTTGCTATTTCCTTTATCTCGTTTTGTGCGAATTTATTTCTTCCCATTGTTGATGGATGTGTAATTGTTGACGAGTTGCTTGCCTATTTGCCCGTTTTTTCGGGTTTATAAGTAGCCATGCAGCTTGCTTATTTGCCCATTTTACGGGTTTATTAAGTAGTCGGGTAGCTTGCTAAAGGACATCTTCCCAACCGCTAATCCTTTGCTTTTTACCCTTTTACCCTTTTATTTTTTCCCTTTCAAAGGTAGCAATAATATTCTAATTCTGCAAATAATGTACCTAAACGCAGTCTTTTCATCCTGTCAAGGTTTCCTTTTCACGTCGGGAAAGAGAAGCGAGTGGGGCAGGAAAAAGTTACGATATTAATGTCAATATTTTATTCTTAATTTATGCATAACCTTTCATGAAAAACAGCATTTTCATCTATGAAATAAAAAGAGAAGACTACCTTTTTGCAACGATTATGTAATTTTTCTATATGAAAAGTTTGCGTTTATTATCAATAATTCCTAAATTTGCAATCGATGGTATTATGATATACTAATCAAGCAAAAAAATATCGTGAAATTGAAGGAAACACATGATCTTGACGTGAACTAGTTAAACTCTCTATATATAATAAGGTGAATCTCTATACTGGTGGCAGCTTAAGAAGCTATTATCACATGGAAATCCTCCTAATACAAGTTGAAGAAATTGAACACAATAAACCAAAAATGTTAAATTATTGAGATCTATGGAGAAAAGATTTACTCTCTTTTTGTTTGGACTATTGTTGTCTATTGGGACGGCTTTCGGGCAAACAAAGATTACAGGTACCGTAGTTTCTCAGGGCGATGGTGAGGCCGTTATTGGTGCATCTGTCATGGTTCAAGGAACACAGATAGGTACTGTTACCGATATTGACGGTAAATTCTCACTTGATGTCCCTGCTGGTAAGAAACTCGTAGTCAGCTACATCGGTATGGTGACACAGACATTGACACCGAAAGATGGGATGAAAGTAACTCTTGCTACCGATAACCACTCTCTGCAAGAGGTGGTTGTGACGGGTATGACACAGCAAGACAAGCGTCTCTTCTCTGGTGCTGCCACGAAGATTGACGCCTCAAAGGCTAAGATTGATGGTATGGCTGACGTCAGTCGTTCGCTTGAAGGACGCGCTGCCGGTGTGAGTGTGCAGAACGTTTCGGGTACCTTTGGTACGGCACCAAAGATCCGTGTGCGTGGTGCAACGTCTATCTTCGGCTCTTCAAAGCCGTTGTGGGTTGTTGATGGCGTCATCATGGAGGACATCACAGACGTTGATGCCAGTGCCTTATCATCAGGTGATGCCAAGACATTGATATCCTCTGCCATCGCAGGACTGAATGCTGACGATATCGAAAGCTTCCAGATTCTGAAGGACGGATCGGCAACTTCCATCTATGGTGCACGTGCTATGGCAGGTGTGATCGTTGTTACAACAAAGAAAGGTAAGTCTGGTCAGAGCCATTTAAGCTATACAGGTGAATACACGCTACGCCTGAAACCGAGCTATAAGAACTTCAATATCATGAATTCTCAGGACCAGATGGGTGTCTATCAGGAGCTGCAGCAGAAGGGATACCTTAACTATGCTGAGATTGCCAACGCTGCAACGAGTGGTGTTTATGGTAAGATGTATCAGCTGATATCACAGTATAACCCTGTGACAGGTCAGTTCGGACTGGAGAATACGATAGAGGCGCGCAACGCATACCTGCGTGCTGCAGAGTATCGTAACACCAATTGGTTTGATCAGTTGTTCTCTACTGCCATCATGCACAACCACTCTGTGAGCGCATCTGGTGGTACGGACAAGGGTCAGTACTATGCTTCTCTCTCTCTGCAATGATGGACCCAGGATGGTATAAAGCAAGTCGGGTACAGCGTTATACAGGTAACCTCAACACCACTTATAACATCAATAAGCGGGTAGGAGTGAACCTTATTGCCAATGCTTCCTATCGTAAGCAGCGCGCACCAGGCTCATTGAGCCAGAATCTTGACCCAGTAACGGGTACGGTGAGCCGTGCTTTCGACATCAACCCGTACTCTTATTCGTTGAATACGTCACGTACGCTCGACCCTAACGAGTACTATACACGTAACTATGCACCGTTCAATATCTTCAACGAGTTGCAGAATAACTACATGGACCTTAATGTTCATGACTTCCGTATACAGGGAAGTATTGACTATAAGCCTATTCCTAAGGTGAAACTGACTGCTCTGGCAGCTGTCAAGAGTGCCGTTTCTTCTATGGAACACCGCATCACAGAGCGTTCAAACCAGGCGTTGGCTTATCGCGCTATGGCAACAACCACCATCCGTGATAACAACTCTTACCTCTATAAAGACCCAGATGACATCTATTCTCTGCCAGTATCTGTCCTCCCTGTAGGTGGTTTCCTGGATAAGACAGAGAACAGTTTCTATGGTTGGGACACACGTCTCTCTGCTGCATACAATGATGTTATCAATGATACACACATCATAAACCTGTACGCAGGTGTGGAGTCGAACAGTGTAGACCGTAAGCAAACATGGTTCCGTGGTGCTGGTATTCAGTATTATAATGGTGAGGTGGCATCCTTTGATTACCGTGCTTTCAAGAAATGGCAAGAGCAAGGTACGGATTACTTCGACCTCTCCAACCGTCATATCCGTAGTATAGCATACTTCGGTACAGGTACATATTCTTATAAAGGACGCTATCAGATGACTGGAACCTTCCGCTATGAGGGTACAAACTATCTGGGTAAGGCTACTTCAGCACGCTGGTTGCCAACCTATAACGTGTCTGGTGCATGGAACGCACATGAGGAAGATTGGTTCAGTAAGGTGTTCAAGACAGCCTTGACACACGCTACTTTCCGTGTGAGCTACTCTCTTACGGGTGACCGTCCACCGGTAACCAACTCGTTACCTATCTTTAGAGCATTGGTGCCTTGGCGCCCATTCACCTCTATCCAGGAGACTGGTTACAATGAGACAGTGGGTAACAAGCAACTTACTTATGAGAAGAAAAATGAGTTCAACATCGGCTTCGAGCTTGGATTCCTTAGCAACCGTATCAACCTGATAACGGACCTCTACTGGCGTCGGAACAGTGATTTGATCGGTTATGTGAACAGTCCAATCTTAGGATCTTATAACCTTGCCAACGTTGCATCAATGAAGTCGAACGGTGTCGAGGTATCTCTTACTACGCAAAACATCAAACAGAAAGACTTCTCTTGGGAAACAAACTTCATCTTCTCATGGACACATAATGAGATTACAGACCTCTTCTCACATGCTCGTATCTTAGACCTTGTGCAGGGAGAAGGCTACAGTCTCGTGGGTTATCCTGCCAATTCCATCTTTAGTATACCGTTTGCAGGACTCAGTCATGAGGGCTTGCCACAGTTCTATGATGAGAATGGAAACCTCACAACATCGGGTATCTATCTCCAGGAACGTGACCCAGACAAGGTGAGATTCCTAAAGTATGAAGGTCCAGCTGACCCAACGACAACAGGATCTCTTGGTAACGTGTTCCGTTATAAGAACTGGGATCTGAACGTCTTTATCACCTATAGCTTCGGCAATAAGGTGCGTCTCGACCCTGTCTTCAGCTCTCGTTATGACGATATGGATGCCTTGCCAAAGGAATTCCGTAATCGTTTCGTACACGCAGGAGATGAACTTAAGACGAATGTACCTGTCATTGCAAGTCGCAGACAGCGTCAGAACGACCCTGATCTGAGCATTGCTTATAACTGTTATAACTATTCTGATGCGCGTATTGCTAAGGGTGACTTCATCAGAATGAAGGAGATTTCACTTGGATATAGCTTCCCTGCTTCACTGATCAACTACATTGGAGTGAACAGTATGTCACTGAAGCTACAGGCAACGAACCTCTTCCTGTTCTATGCAGATAAGAAACTGAATGGTCAGGACCCAGAGTTCTTCAATACAGGTGGTGTAGCTGCACCAACACCAAAGCAGTTTACACTGACTTTGAGATTAGGTCTTTAATACGCATAAATGAGATTTAACATGAAAATCAATAATATTATATATAAAGGTACACTACTGGCTGCATCCGTAGCCATGCTGGTTTCCTGCTCCGACTTCCTGGATACGATGCCAGATAACCGTACCACGATGGACGAACCAAGCAAGATCGCAGGACTGCTTGTTACGGCTTATCCTCAAACATCTAATGTGTTGATAAACGAACTCATGTCGGATAACATGGATTATATGGGACCTCGTAACAGTCTGGGCGACCGTGAGGGGGGATCAGATGTTCTTCTGGCAGGAGGATAAGATCAATGGTAATGACTCTCCAGACCATATATGGTCAAGGCATTACAACTGTATTGAACAGGCTAACCAGGCTTTGGCATCTATTGAAGAGCTGGGTGGAGCTAAGACAGAGGAGCTTCAGAACACGAAGGGCGAGGCATTGTTGCTGCGTGCTTACAACAGTTTCCTGTTGGTAAATGAGTTCTCTATGGCTTACAATAGCAAGACCAGCGATAAGGACATGGGTGTTTATTATAGTACAAGTCCGGAGAGTCTGACTGAGATACAGACTCAGACCAACCGTGGGACAGTTGCTTCGGTCTATGAAATGATAGCGAAAGACATCGAAGCGGGTATCCCTTTGATCAATGATAACTATAAAGTGCCTAAATATCACTTCAATAAGAAGGCGGCATATGCCTTTGCTACGCGCTTCTACCTTTATTATGAGAAGTGGGATAAGGCGAAGGAATATGCAGATAAGTTGCTTGGTAGCAACCCAGGAGCTTACCTTCGCGACTATCGTGCACTGCAGGCAATACCGCTCAGTACGTCAGATCAGGCTGTGAAGATTGCTGAAGCATATTGTAATGCGAGCTTAGATTGTAACCTTCTTATCCAGACAAGCATCAGCAATGCAGGCTTTGCACTGGGTCCATGGGTCTACTATAAGCGTTATTCCCACACGAACTATCTCTCAGAGACGGAGTGTATAAAGAGTGATAACATATGGGGAGGTACCAATACCATCATCTGGAGACCGTTTACAGTCAACCAAGGCGAGGCAAACTTCGCTCTTAAGATGTGTCTTCCACTTGAGTTTGAAGTCACGAACCAGGCAGCAGGAACGGGTTATCGCCGTGCTTTGAACGTCAGTTTCTCTATGGGAGAGGCGCTTTTGAACCGTGCTGAGGCTGAAATCATGCTCGGTCAGAATGATGCAGCATGTGCTGACATGACCATTTGGATGAAGAATTACTTCAATACGACCAAGACTTTGACGCCAACCAGCGTGAAGACATTCTTTGAAGGAGTACGTTACGCCTATGATGATACGGATAAGTTAGTGCCAAGTATGAAGAAACACTTGCATCCAAGGTTCACTATCGACAAGGAAGGATCGGTACAGGAGGCACTACTTCAGTGTGTTCTCAACCTCCGTCGTGTGGAAACACTGCATCAAGGGTTGCGTTGGTTTGACATCAAACGTTACAATATTGAGATTCCTCGTCGTCTGATTGGTTCTGATGGAAAGCCATCCAAGAACCTCGATTGGCTGAAAAAGGACGACCCACGACAGGCCGTTCAGATTCCTCAGAGTGCACATGAAGCGGGAGTAGCATTGAATCCACGTAACAATTAATTAATGAGGAGGACAAAAGAATGAGAAAAAATATATTCGTTTTATCGTTATTGGCTGTAGTTGCCGTGGCCTTTACCGCTTGCTCTGAAGATGAATTGTCAGGCGAAAGCGTTATCAAGAACCCCGCAACAGCGCAGACTCCTTTCGATAATTGGTTGCATCGCAACTTTGTTATGCCGTACAATATACAGATACAGTGGCGTTATGAAGACAACGAATCAGACATGGCATACTATGATGTGCCAGCCGATTCGGCACAGTCTGTCGAACTTGCACGTATCATAAAGTACACTTGTGTTGAGGCTTATACGAAGGTTGCGGGTATAGACTTCACCCGTAAGTACTTCCCAAAGCTGTTTATTTTCCTCGGAGAGTTCGAGTATTCAAACAACGGTTCCAAGAAATTGGGTACCGCTGAAGGTGGAAAGAAGATCCGTCTCTTGGGTGTTAACTATGTTGATGAGCTCAAAAAGAGCCGTGCAGGACTGGATGAGTATTTTTTGAAGACCATTCATCACGAGTTTGTACACATCCTTAACCAGACGAAAGACTATCCTCGTGACTTTGATAAGATTACTCCGAACGGCTATGTGAACGATGCTTGGTCATCGGACGAGCGTCTAGAGGGCTATCTGCCACGTGGTTTCATCACGAATTACGCACAGAAAGAGGCACGTGAAGACTTTGCCGAGATGGTCAGTACCTACATTGTTTCAACTCCAGAGAGGTGGGAAGCAATGATGAAAGCGGCTGAAGGAACAGACAAGTCGGGCCGTGAAGCCATTGAGAAGAAGCTCGCCATCTGCAAGTTATACTATAAAGAGAACTTTGGTATCGACCTTGATAAGGTTCGCGATGCAGTCATTGAGCGTGAGAATGATGTTGTCAACGGGGCTTATGACCTACGAAGTCTTAATTAATTTAGAATGAATCAATTATGAAAGCAAACAGAATATTTATATGTCTTATGCTTGCCCTGCCGGCACTCTTCCTGCAATCATGTCTGAAAGATCAGGAGGATGTCTTTGACAAGTCCTACTCTGCTCGTATGGAAGACTTCCTTCAGCAGGCACAGGACTCATTGGTCAACGCTCCATATGGGTGGGCTTTCGACTATTATCCAGAGGAAAACCGGGCTTATGGTGGTATAGCTTACACGGTGAAGTTCACAAAGAACGATGCTTCAGTGCGTTATGAGAAGAAGCCAGACGATGGTGCTATCACCTCATTGTACAAGATGAAGAGTGACGACGGACCCGTTTTGTCCTTCGATACATACAATGCTTTTATGCATTTGTACGCTACTCCTTCTGATGGAGAGTATCAAGGAAAGCAAGGTGACTTTGAGTTTGTCATCGACAGTATCGGTAAGGGCGTCATCAAAGTCCATGGTAAGAAGTCGCTCAACACGATGTATCTTCGTAAGTTGACCGAGGATCCTGCTGAATATATGGATAAGGTGACAGAGGTTAGCAGCTTGTTCATCTTCTCTGACATTGAGTTGAACGCTGGTGGCAAGCCTTATCACTTCGTCATTACCGACCCATCAAACCGTCAGATGGCTGTCTATGACGGCAGCACATTGGTGAAAACGGTGGCTTATCTCTTTACTGATAAGGGTTTAAGACTCTATGAACCAGTATCGCTCAATGGTGTTCCTGTACAGGAATTTATCCTTGATAAGGACAATTCCACCGTCAAAGTAGAGGGTGCAGAAGTAACTAAGACTGCCGTAAACCTTGACATTATTGCCAAGATCATCGGTCGATTGAGCTTCACAAATGGTGAGAAGACCATCACAAAGACCATTCCTTTCCTCAATAAGGTTGACATCTCTTGTGATGCTTCATGGGTACATCTCTCTAAAGACGGCAACCAACTGACGATAAAGGTTGATGCTAACCCTGTCGCAGTGAATGCACGTGGCGGATGGGTGACACTCTCGAATGGTTATGTTGAGAAGAAGATACAGATCACCCAGTACGATCTTCCTGCTCTGTTGGGCAACTATCAGGTATCACTGACCTACTATAACTTCCGCAAGAATGGCTTTGCTAACGGTACGTTCAACGGTGTTATCCGTTACACTACACGTGGTGGCGAGAGACATTTCTACCTCTTGGTAGAGGGCGTCAACGGTGTTAACTACCGCTTCCCACTTATTTATATGCAGTCAATCAATGCCTTCTTGATGCAGTCTGGCCAACGTGTGACTAAGATTGAATATTCGAATGCTACTTACTTCATCGGCAATTCATTCAATATCAATGCGAAGAATGGTACGGGATACAGCACAAATGCTTACAACCTGATCAGCTTCAACATCGGTGATGACGGTAAGATCAGCACTGCACTCACTGGTGGTCCACTGTTGTTTGCCGACAAAGACGGCAACCTTGAGGTCTCTCAATACAGTATTGAGCGTATCGTTCTGAATGCATACACCTCTGAACCGTTTGGTAAAGACAACTTAGATGGCTGGTTCGACCAGTGGTTGAATGTCACTTTGGTGAAGAATCCTTCTTCTTCTGCCAAACCTTCTATCCTGGAGGAGGGCAACAATGAGAGCACTTCTCTCACCCTTCCGGCTTATGTTCCTAACCAGATCACACGTTACAACAGTAACCTTCACCTGGCACCACAGGCGAATAAACAGTTCAGAATCAAATAAGTTAATGCTTTATGAAGAAGATATTTAGTATTTGTTTAATATTAGTTGTTGCTGTGGGCCTTGTTGCCTGCAGCGACAACGACGATGCAGGAAACAGCTATCTGCAGGAGAATACTATCAAGGTTATTGCTTCTAACCTCACTTTCTCTCCTCTGGCACAGACGGGCGGTGTGAAGTTTACGGCGCCTGCAGGCTCTACGGTGAGCGTTGATGAGGAGGGAAGTGCATGGGCAAAGGCTGAGGTGCGTGGCGACTCTGTCGTTGTCAGCGTCTCTCACAACCCTCGTCTCGACTCCCGCAGTGCTATCCTGACCATCAAGAATGGTACTGATTTCGTCCATCTGTCCATCCTTCAGGCTGGTGCAGAGTTCAGTTATAAGGGTCAGAAGGTCTTCCGTTTTGCTTCTGATGATGCACAGACCATCACGTTGCCTTTCACTTCTCTCGGTGCAGACCCTGTCTTAGAGAGTCCTGATACGGCTGCTTTGGATGGCGTTGAACGGAAGGATAGCGCCTTCATCGTGAAGGTTAAGCCTAACGAAACGAACCAACTGCGCAAGCTGAGTCTGTACATTAAGAATCAGGGACGCGTTGATACCGTGTTTGTTATGCAAGCTGTGCTGAAGGATTTTACCAGGATGCCAATAGCAATCGTGGCTTACGACCTGTTGAAGATGAATGCCAGTGTGACCGATCTTAGCCAGTTAGTAAGGGAGATACATGGTCATATCAAGATAGAGAATGCTGGTGCTAACGAGTATCCAAAGTTCGTTTGCGAAGATCCAGAGGAGGAACACATTCTCAAACTTGACTTTGGCTTATCGTCCAGAGACCTTTACCTTCGTTGTCTCTGCTGGTGCCGTTGTCAATCAGAGTGCTATCACGACGGGCGACGATGCTGGTAAGACGTTAGAAAGCCGTACCACCATCTGGGATAGTAATATCTATAACTACATGGGGCTATGGAGTGACAAGCTGAAAGAGGCTGTCAGCAAGGGCAAACTGACTGAGGCTCAATACCAGGAGATACTGAAGACGTATATCCCACAGGTCTACTTAGCTGCTGCAAACAGTAAGCTGACGATGCTCATCAACATGGATTACGATTTAACGAAGGGCATGACAATCGGTACGTTTGAGGATGGTGGAGCGCAGAACCTCGCCTATGCTAAGTCATTACAGGTCCTGAAGGACATCGGTTACACTCCTATTGCAGGCTTCGAAGCCAACATGATGGGTATAGATGCCTATGTTGTAGGCGCAGGTGCAAGCAAGATGAAGAGTCAGGTGGCGTTGTTAGCAAGTCCAATGCTCTTAAGTATCAATGATATGGTGAACAATGCCAAGGCTGTTCAGGCTTTCCGCGCTCGCACAGCATCGTTCTCTTTGCTGCAGGCTAAGGCTCTGGCGGCTAAGGCTCGTCGCTTGAATAGATAGAAAACCCACTTTTGAAATAACTATTTTATAATAGTTAGATACTAGATTTCGGTGGAGGTCTCGCAGCGATGCGCGGCCTCCTTTTTCGTTTATGGGCGGAGAACGTGGTGCGATATGCACGCTTTCTTCCCTGATTGTACAAAGAAAAGTAGCCTGAAACATACCCGATACAGCCTCTCCCCGTCCCTCTCCGAAGGGAGAGGGAGGTAAAAAGCAGCCTCTCCCCAGCCCTCTCCGAAGGGAGAGGGAGGATAATTAGCGAGATTCCCCGTTGTACTTGAGAGTGCATAACACGGCGTTTGAGCGTTTTAGTAGACTGACTTTGAAATTAAAAAGTAAACAAGTTACATGCTCTAAACTACGAATTTTCGAATTAACAGATAGGTTAATTGTGTGTTATAACTACGAATTTACGGATTAACAAATGGGGGAATTGCCTGCTATAAACTACGAATTTACGAATTGAGAGATAGGTGGTCTGTGTGCGACAAAGCATATTTCTGACCACCAAAGTTTAGACCTTTGAGAATTAACCCATGAACTTTTAGCTTTAATTCCTTCCCCTTTTATATCCCGAACACATAGCATTCCGTATCCCGTCAGGCACATCCCCTCCTTCCGAAGAGCTGTGGTCAGCCTTCTTCTCCTCCCGTTTCCTCTCACATCCCCTCCTTTCGGCTTCCTAAGGTAAAATCCAAAGATTTTCCAAGAAAAGTTTATATTCCACTGTAATTTCTAAGTTAATGTCTTTTTATTTACATTTCCCTGCCATATTGTTTATGCTATTTCTCTCTCCATTCTTCTGACCATCTCGTGATTATACTCATAATCATAGTCATGCTTTACCAAAGAGAACATGATGTGCAGCAGTTTGTTTGCTACATTATTAAGGATCACAGCATATGGCTTACCCTTCTCCCTGAGCCTTTCACTATACTTCCTGAGTTCCGTATTGGCAAGCATGGCACTTTTTGCAGCCATTCTTAAGTATCCCTTGAGCATCTTGCAACAGGCGTTTCTATACGGACTCTTCCTGTGTACCGATGTCCCAGAGTCTTCATAAAAGGTGAAGCATCCACAGTAGCATGACATCTTGTTAGGTGTGGTAATCTTCTTAAAATTCCCTGTGTAAGCGATAAGAGCTGCACCATTAATCAGACCGATACCAACAATGGAAGTAAGATGCTGGTAGTTCTTTTCCATCTCCTCATCTTCTTTCATAAGGTTTCTAATCTCCTCGTCACATTCTCCGATAACCTTGTCAAGCCTCTTGATTTCTGCCTTTGACAGTCGTTCTATACATTTCCAGGCCTTACTGTTCCTGTTCACCAGTGTCTCTTTCTTATTCGCTAACCTAACCTTGCATTCCTTTCTCCGTTCAACCAGGCTGTCACGATAGCAAATGAGTTCCTTTAAGTCTGCGATAGCTTCTGCGTCTGGGACAAAAGCCGTATACCGACTCTGATGTCTGGCTGCATACTGTGCTATTACTTCAGAGTCTTCCTTATCACTCTTACCTCGTTGGAAGCCCTTGGAACAGTGTATTTGCAATGCACTTTCCCGCCACACATTCAGTCCATTTTTATGGAGCCAATGACACAGAGGTAAATCGTAACTGCCCGTCGTCTCCATGCAAAACAGAGCTTCATCCATCTGACCACGGCTCTTAATGACTTTCCTTACCCAGGCTGTCATACTCCTAAAGCCTGATGGTCTGTTGTCAAACTTACTATACCCCAGCTTCTCCACCAATTCATAGCTCTCAATGTGAATTACTGTCACATCCAATGTTTCTTTGGAAACATCTATTCCAATACAAATCTTTTTCATATCTTTGCATATTATTTTTATGGAATACATTGACCGAGAAGTTGTGTAGTGTGTCACTTTATATAGGCTATATGCCTAACTTCCTACTTACATTTTGCAGCTTCAATCCAGAGGGACTACGACCGAGTTTAAACTCAAGGTTTAGAGGGGCTTTAGTTTATCCCTCTGGCGGTCAATTTTTCCTTACAACAACAAAGGTAAAAATTAATCGAGCTTAAAGAGAATTTCTACTCTTTTTCTTTCACTGCAAAGATAAAGAGGGGCTTGGGGAGGCTCCTTCTCTTTGGTTTTGGGCCGTTTCTCTTTTCTTAGTTCCGCTCTTCTTTTGTCAATTTCTTTCCTTCCTGTTTTCCCATCTACGCCCTTTTGCGTTGTAAAACATGCCCTTTTGCAATGTAAAAGGGCATCTTTTGATGTGTAAAAGGGCATGTTTTGCAATGCAAAAGGGCACCTTTTACAAGCCTCTTTGTAACTAACTGATTTTCTATAGGTTACAAAGGCGGTTTTTAATGATAATGAGCTGATTTGCGAACAATGGCGACGTATAATTTGTAAGGGTATTTCAAAAAGCCTGAACAGAAGCTCGACAGAAGCCTGTAACACACCCGATACAGCCTCTCCCCGTCCCTCTCCGAAGGGAGAGGGAGGTAAAAAGCAGCCTCTCCCCAACCCTCTCCGAAAGGAGAGGGAGAACAATTAGCGAGATTCCCTGGTGTGTTTGAGAGTGCAGAACACGGTGTTTGAGGATTTTTGTGGAGTGGTTTTGGGGTTAAAAAGTAAACGAGTTACGTGCTCTAAACTACGAATTTCCGAATTACAGATAGGTTATTTGCATGCTTTAAACTACGAATTTACGAATTACAGATAAGTTATTTGCAAGCTAAAAACTACGAATTTCCGAATTACAGATAAGTTATTTGCATGCTATAAACCACGAATTTCCGAATTCATAGATAATGAATTGCAAGCTAAAAACCACGAATTTACGAATTGAGAAGTAGATAAATTGCGGGCAATTGCATAAGATATCACGAGTTAACGAGTAAGTGATTTGTGTGTTTTAAGGTATTGGTTTGGACTCTTAACTATGGATTTTAGGATTTAAAAGTCAAGCGGATTGCGCTTTAATATTTAGAGGAGTTAAAGTTCTTTTAGTCATTAAAAACCATTCACGGGAAACCCTTTCAGATTTCCAACAACGCCTTTAGCTTAACGGTTTTTATTCCTTTTAGAACTCTAACTCCTCCAATTATTCTATTTTTTCATCGGAAACGCGTACCTCGCCAGGCACATCCCCTCCTTCGGAGGGGCTTGGGGAGGCAACTCTTCAGGCTTGGGGAGGCATCCCCTTAGGGCTTGGGAGACTGTAACTTGAGGCTATTCAGCCACCCATATCCCACCGTATCCTCTCACATCCCCTCCTTTCGGAGGGGCTTGGAGAGGCTTTATTTTTTACTCAAAGTAATACAAGAAGGTGGCGATACCTTCCAAAGCGGGTTTACGTTCACCCTCTATTTCAATCTGGAACTTGATACCTGCCTTACAGATACCACGCAGATTGTCGATAGAATCGAGTGATGCAACGAGGCGAATGCGTGAGTTTACAAGGACAGGACGGCCGAAGCGCATCTTATCCATACCATAATTAACCATCATTTTGAGGTTGTTCACCTCAATAATCTCCTGCCACATGTGTGGAAGAAGCGACAAAGTGAGGTATCCATGGGCGATAGTGCTCTTGTAAGGGCTCTCCACTTTCGCGCGTTCGGGCTCAACATGAATCCACTGATGGTCGAGTGTAGCATCTGCAAAGAGGTTAATTCTCTCCTGATCAACGAGCAACCACTCGCTTTCACCAATCTTTTCGCCCAGTCGGGCAGCCAGTTCCTCGTAACTGTTTACTGTTAATTTTGCCATAATTGTAAATGTTGTGTGTCTGCAAAAATTAATAAAAAGATTACAGATTACCAAACTGTTACCATGGAGAGGGGGATGACGAAAGGCACGGGACAGGCGTTTTCCTTAAGTTGTAGACGGTGTTTTTCCCTACCTATATATAGGTATTTTTTTCACACAAGCGGCTCACATATCAACTTTTTTTCAGTACTTTTGCTAATCCTCTGTGAGGCTCTATGGCATGCGGGAAGCCGATGCATCATGTGCCCACAGACGGCAGAATAAAAACATAGCGAACGAAAAAAATCATAACCCAGAAAGCAGAAAAAGAGGTTATGAAAGAGGAGAATCAACATGAAACTATCAGATTTAAAGACAGGAGAGACAGGTGTTATTGTGAAGGTTTTGGGTCATGGAGGCTTCCGAAAACGAATCATTGAAATGGGATTCATACAGGGAAAGCAGGTTGAAGTACTGCTGAATGCACCGTTGCGTGACCCTGTTAAATATAAAATCATGGGCTACGAGGTGAGCCTGAGACACAGTGAAGCCGACCAGATCGAGGTTGTTAGCGCTGAAGAGGCACGCCAGATGGAGCAGGCTAAGGCTGATAATGAACCGCAGCAGGGTGCCCTCTCCAATAATATCCCTGATGAATCGGACCACGCACTGACGCCTTTCGAACTCACCGATGCCGCCAATCGCAAGAGCAAAGTCATCAATGTGGCACTCGTTGGTAACCCAAACTGTGGCAAGACATCGCTCTTCAACTTTGCTTCCGGTGCACATGAGCGTGTCGGGAACTACTCGGGTGTGACGGTAGATGCCAAGGTGGGACGCGCCAACTACGAGGGTTACGAGTTCCATCTCGTTGACCTTCCCGGCACATACAGCCTCTCTGCCTATAGTCCGGAGGAACTCTACGTGCGCAAACAGCTTGTGGAGAAGACGCCAGACGTGGTCATCAACGTCATTGATGCATCCAATCTGGAGCGTAATCTCTACCTTACGACACAGCTGATAGACATGCATGTGCGCATGGTTTGTGCTCTAAACATGTTCGATGAGACCGAACAGCGTGGCGATAACATTGATTATCAGAAGATTTCGGAGCTCTTTGGAGTGCCAATGGTGCCCACTGTGTTCACCAATGGACGTGGTGTCAAAGAGCTTTTCCGCCAGGTTATCGCCGTTTATGAGGGCAAAGAAGACGAGACATCACAGTTCCGGCACATCCATATCAACCACGGTCATGAGCTGGAAGGGGGTATAAAGAACATTCAGGAACACCTGCGTGCATATCCCGACATCTGCCAACGCTACTCAACACGGTATCTTGCCATCAAACTTCTGGAGCATGATAAGGACGTAGAGGAACTCATCAAGCCCCTCAAAGACTCGGATGAGATCTTCAAACACCGGGACATCGCCGCACAAAGGGTGAAGGAAGAGACTGGAAATGAGAGCGAAACGGCTATCATGGATGCGAAATACGGATTCATACATGGTGCCCTTGAGGAGGCAGACTACAGTACTGGACAGAAGAAAGATACCTATCAGACAACGCATTTTATAGACCAAATACTCACAAACAAGTACTTTGGCTTCCCAATCTTCTTCCTTATCCTCTTCATTATGTTCACGGCAACGTTCGTCATAGGCCAGTATCCGATGGATTGGATTGATGGTGGAGTATCGTGGTTGGGCGACTTCATCAGCTCAAACATGCCCGATGGTCCTGTGAAAGACATGCTTGTCGACGGAATCATTGGTGGTGTGGGAGCCGTTATCGTCTTCCTTCCACAGATTCTCATCCTCTATTTCTTCATCTCTTACATGGAAGACAGTGGTTATATGGCGCGTGCTGCCTTCATCATGGATAAGTTGATGCACAAGATGGGGCTGCATGGGAAGTCGTTTATCCCACTGATCATGGGCTTCGGGTGCAACGTTCCTGCCGTAATGGCTACCCGAACGATAGAGAGCAGACGCAGCAGACTGGTGACAATGCTCATCCTTCCACTGATGAGTTGCTCTGCCCGACTGCCTATCTACGTGATGATTACGGGGTCATTCTTCGCCTTGAAGTATCGTTCCCTGCTATGTTGTCACTCTATGTCATTGGTATTCTGATGTCGGTCATCATGAGTAGGGTCTTCTCCCGCTTCCTTGTGAAAGGTGAGGACACCCCGTTTGTCATGGAGTTGCCGCCGTATCGCTTCCCAACATGGAAGGCTATAGGGCGCCATACATGGGAGAAAGGAAAACAATATCTGAAGAAAATGGGAGGAATCATCCTCGTTGCATCCATTATTGTGTGGGCCTTGGGCTACTTCCCATTGCCTGATAAGCCCGACATGGGGCAGCAGGAACGACAGGAACACAGCTTCATCGGACAAATCGGACATGCTGTTGAACCCGTCTTCCGCCCACAAGGATTCAACTGGAAGCTGGATGTTGGACTGCTTGCAGGCGTTGGTGCGAAGGAGATTGTGGCTTCAACGATGGGTGTTCTCTACTCTAATGACGACAGTTTCAAGGATGATAACAGCTTCAGTAGTGAGGGTGGAAAGTATGTAAAGCTACACAAACAAATCACACAGGACGTGGCTAACCTACACGGTATCAGCTATAATGAGGCAGAACCGATAGCCACTCTGACGGCATTCTGCTTCCTTCTCTTCGTCCTTCTCTACTTCCCTTGCATCGCCACCATCGCTGCCATCAAGGGCGAAACGGGCAGTTGGGGTTGGGCTTTGTTTGCTGCTGGCTATACAACGCTCCTCGCTTGGGTCGTCAGTGCTATCGTTTTCCAAGTCGGAATGCTGTTCATAGGGTAGGAGAGAGTGGAAAAAACAGCCTGAAACACACCCGAAGAAGCCTCTCCCCCGACCCCTCTCCGAAGGAAGAGGGGAGTAATAAGCGGGATACCCCGTTGTGTTTGAGAGGACGAAATGAGGAAAAAAAAGCCTCTCCCCGACCCTCTCCGAAAGGAGAGGGAGGACAATTAGCGAGATTCCCCGTTGTGTTTGAGAGGACGGAATGAGGAAAAAGCAGCCTCTTCCCGGCCCTCTCCGAAGGGAGAGGGAGGATAATTAGCGAGATTCCCCGGTGTAATTTAGGATATATAAAACGGTGTTTGAGGGTTCTTATAGATTGTTTTTTAAGTTGAAAAGTAAATAAGTTGCATGCTCAAAACCACGAATTTACGAATTAAGAGATAATAAATTGCAAGCTAAAAACTACGAATTTACGAATTGAGAGATAGTGGATTGCAAGCTAAAAACTACGAATTTACGAATTGAGAGATAGTGAATTGCAGGCTATAAACTACGAATTTACGAATTAACCGAAAGGTGAATAGCATGCGATAACTACGAATTTACGAATTGAGAGATAGTGAATTGCAGGCTATAAACTACGAATTTACGAATTAACCGAAAGGTGAATAGCATGCGATAACTACGAATTTACGAATTAATAAGTAGATGAATTGTGGGTTATAGCATAAGATATCACGCGTTAACAAGTAGATGGATTACATGCTATAAGATGCGATTTTATGAGTAAAAAAACAGTTAGTTTGTGTGTTTCAAGCTATTAGTTTGAGTTCTGAACTCTACAATATTGAGAATTAAACCTTAACCTTTGAGGTTTAATTCTTTTTTCTTTTATATCCCCAACCCCCAGCATTCCATATCCGGCCAGGCACATCCCCTCCTTCGGAGGGGCTTGGGGAGGCCGTATTTCGGAGGCTCTTCTTTGTCAATTTCTTTCCCTTTCACTTTCCCATCTACGCCCTTTTGCGTTCTAAAAGATGCCCTTTTGCATAGTAAAAGGGCATCTTTTGATGTGTAAAAGGGCATGTTTTGCAATGCAAAAGGGCACCTTTTACAAGCCTGTTTGTAACCTATTGATTCCTTGATGGTTACAAAGGCAGTTTTTGATGATAATGAGTTGATTTGCGAACAATAACACCTTGCAGTTTGTAAGGGTATTTCAAAAGCCTGAACACACCCCTCTCCGAAGGAAGAGGGGAGTAATAAGCGGGATACCCCGTTGTACTTGAAGAGGCATAAAATGATGTTTGAGAGTTTTTGGGGACTGGTTTTGGGGCTAAAAAGTAAACAAGTTGCCTGCTATAAACTACGAATTTACGAATTACAGATAGGGGAATTGCAAGATAAAAACCGCGAATTTACAAGTTCACAGATATATTAATTGCCTGCGATAGACTACGAATTCACGAATTGATAAGAGATAATTTGTATGCTATAAACTACGAATTTACGAATTGCAGATAGTGAATTGCGGGCTATAGCATAAGATATTACGCGTTAACAAGTAGACGGTTCGCGTATATAAGATGCGATTTTATGAGAAAAAAAACAGTTAGTTTGTGTGTTTCAAGCTATTAGTTCGAGTTCTAAACTCTACAATATTGAGAATTAAACCTTAACCTTTGAGGTTTAATTCTTTTTTTCTTTATATCCCCAACCCCCAGCATTCCGTATCCCGCCAGGCACATCCCTCCTTTGGAGGGGCTTGGGAGGCACCCCTTCAGGCTTGGGAGGTCGTATTTCGAGGCTTAGTGAGCCACCATATCCCACCGTTTCCTCTCACATCCCCTCCCTTCGGAGGGGCTTGGGAGGCTCTTTACATCCCCTCTTCCTCAGCCATTTCGTCTTCCGTCTTAGGCTTTGCGGGCTGCACTTGGTCGCTACCCGTGTCGAGTTCTAC
>BNJU01004648.1_pt1 | contig 64540 bp, 72 predicted proteins | sample 8539281 | NCBI WGS metagenome assembly BNJU01 (sample SAMD00202456, study PRJDB9452) | human saliva metagenome | isolation source: human saliva | place: Japan
ATGTATTGTTTCCACCGGACGCGACTCGATGCGGTGAGGTTGACGCCGCGGGCGCTGAACTGCTCGAGCATATCCAGAGCGCCCGAGCGGTCGTGCGGCAGCTGACGAGCAGGTGGTCTGTGGTCTGCTCCGGTGGCTCGCCCGCGCCTGGGCCGCGCAAATCTGGACGAAGCGGGTGATTGCGTCCGGGTTGTCGGCCACCGCCCCGCCAGAACATCCAGGTCGTACGCCGAGCGGCCAGTTGGGTTGCATAGGACGGCCTGATACCCAGCGCTGCGAGATATCGGCCCGGGCCAGGGCGCGGGCGGGAGCGGGAGGTGGAGGTGCCGGCGACGCAGGGAGGTTCTGGCAGGCGATGATGGATCCAGTTGCGGCACTGCGCCCAGGCGTGAGGTGAGTGGAGATGGCGCGGACGTCGTCCGGCTTGCGCGGTAAGCCAGGGCGCACCGGCCAGGATGACGGCGATGACCGCGCCATCTCTGGCGGCGATGACGAGCGGACGCGCGCGCAGGTTGTCGAGGGTGGCGATTGACGCCGCCCTCGACCGAGTTCTCCGATAGAGACGACTGGCGGCTCGGCGGCAGCGCGCTCGCGCACGCGGTCGGGGCGATGACGCTCCTGACTAAGCGAGCGACTGACGTCGTCGAGGCGACCTGCCGCAGCGCCATCTCGCAGAAGGTGCGGAGCCCGAGGAAGGACCAGGTGGGAGCGTCGCGATACAGCTTATTGCCTCCGGTGGACCCGGTCGGTCCGCCGGAAGTGCCGGAGGCAATAGGCTAGGCGGATGAGCAACGCCCACCATCCGCAAGCACGACGACGGTCCCCGGCGCGACCCGGCCCGAGGCGCGGGGCCTGGCCTGGCTGGCCGAGGCGATGCCCGACGGCGGCGCCCACGTCGTCCCGGCGACGATCGGGCGAGGGCTGGATCGAGGAGCCCCGCCTGGCCCGACGCGGGTGAGCGACGCCGCCGCGGAGGCTTCGGACGCGCCTCGCCGTCACGCACGCCGCCGGCGCCCTCGGCCTTCGGCGTCGCCCCGCCCGGCTGGGACGGCGCACCCGGATGGGCCGCCCCGAGGTGCGGATCCGCCCCGTGCGAGCCCGAGCCGGAGGCGTGTCGCCGCGCCGGTGGGCGAGTTCTTCGCCGACGACCGCCTCGCCCCCATCTGCGGCCCTGCTGCGACAGCGAGCGCTGACCGCGCGGCGGCCGCCGTCCTCGAGCGGGTCTGCGAGCGACTGCGCGACGGCGACTTCGACGCCGCCAGCCCTGGAGCTCGTGACGGGCGGCCCGCGAGCGCGGCGAGCGGGTAGCGGTCGCCCGCACCCACGGCGACCTGTGGACCAGCAATGTCATGCGGTGCCGGGACCATCGGCTAGGCGCCGCCGCCGGGCGGGCGAGTCCGTCCTGCCCCGCCGCCCGCCCGGTTGAGGACGGGCGGGGCCGACATCGGGCGGTTGCTGGCCGGGGCGACGTCGTCGGCGTTTCATCGGCCGCGTCCGCCCAGGGGCTGCACGCGGAGACGGACCGCCGCCCTGAGCGTGTTCCGGCCGGCGGCACCTGGATCGGATCTATACGGCTTTCCGGCGATCTCGCTGGCGGCCGGGTGGCGCGAGGCGCGTGGGCGCACCAGCTCCACATGCTCATCATCCACGCCTTCCTCTTCAGCGCTACGGTGCCAGCCGAAACGGCGTCCGTCTCGCCCGTCAGCTACGCATGAAGCGCACCGGTCGGGCAGGGCCACGGGCTCACGTCCCGCTAACAGCATGAGCTCGTCAGGAGGAATCGGCTTGCAGCGTTTCGTGCGCACGGTCGTCTGCTATCCTCGTCCACGGCGCGCTGGAGTCGTCGGGCTGCGTGGCCACCATGGTGGGCACGGCGCTCGCCGTTGCGGCGCACGCGGCGGGACTCGATGCCGGGCGGGACCCGATGTGCGGCCTCCACGAAACGCGCCGCCGCCGCCTCGGTCGCCGGTCCCACGCGGCGGAAGGGGGCGAGCAGCGCGCGCGTCGCTCCTGGGCACCTGACCGACCTGACACGGCGACGTCCTGGCGCGCGGGCTCGGCGCCGGTGACGCTGACCGCACGGACGGCGCAGGCGGTGCAGCCGAGGTCGACGGCTCCGCCACCGCGGAGCGGCGGCCAGGCCCCTGCTCGCCCACGCGGGCGGTGCCGAAACCGGTCAGCCTCATTGACCCGCACCATCAGACCCGCCACGTGCCCGGCCGACGGCTGGCTCACGCTCAGAGCCTGGCTCACGCATACGCGCCGCCAGGCAACCCGGACGGCGCAGTGCGCTGGCCGGCGGACGGACCGGGACCGTGAGCGTCCGCGGCCGGGGGCGCCACTCGCGGGCGGCGCCTCGCCAGTCCTGAACCGCAGCAACGACGGTGATGGCGGCCCGTCGGTCAGCTGGCAGGATCCTGGCTCTGACAGAATCGAGCCCCGCCCGCCGAGGGCGCTCTGTCCGAAGCTCCTGACCGCCGCCGGCCGGCCGACCTCATCCCTCGTCGACACCGCGGACGCGACCGTTGACGAGCATCCGACACGGCCGGCACGTACGCGGCCGACAGCCCTCCCGGGGCTCCGGCGGCGACCGGATCCTCCCTGGCCGCTGCCCTGAGGAGACCCTGCGTCCGCCCCTGCTGGCACGCGTGTGGTAGATCGCCTCGTCGCCGACGCGACGGATCCGGGGCCCAGATGGCCCGTCCTGCCTGCGAAACGACCCCGGCGGAGCGGACAACGTTCATCATCGGCGCCTCCACGCACCTGAGCCGGGCCTGATCCAGTCGACCGACCCTCGCCCCGACGCTCTTCCGGGCCCTCACCGGGACCGAAGCCGAGCGTTCGGGACACGCCATCATGCCCGACGTCGCCGACACCGGCGCCCGCGAGGCGACCGAGGGGCGCTGACGGAGCCGGAGCCGACGTCTCGCAGAGGGGCCGCACGAGCACGGACGCTGGCTGGCATACGCCGTCACGCCCGTGCGTCCGAGCGCACGGTCATTCCGACGGCCCTAGGTGCTCATCGGCGCCTTCTCTAGCGCTGCTCGTCGGAACGGGCGGGCGCTGCACGACCGGCGGGCTGCGACGGGTCCGGCGACGGAGACGGACGAGGCCGACGAGGGCCGCCGGTCAGTTCAATCAGTTCAAGGGCCGTCCGCTCGTCATCGCCCGGGCGGCCTCCGGTGACGGCGCCCCGCCGGGATGGTTGGCCAACATGCTGCCCTGGTGGCGGGCGGGGACAGCGCACCGACTAGCGGTCATCGGCCTCGCGCTCGGCTGGGCGCTCGTGATTCCGGCCGGCCTAGGGCGCCCTGCTGCGGCGCGCGCAGCGGCACTGCAGGCGCCGGAACGACTGATGCGGCGGCGGGGCATCGCGCCGACCGCTCGCGGGCCCCGATGCACCGGCTCGCCGGTGGACGCCACCGCCCCGCCGTCTCCTCTTCCTCCTCTTCCCGACGCACCCCCGCATGCTCCTGAGTCTCGCGGCGCCCGCGGTCACAGCCGCGGTCATTCTCGTGACGGGCCACAGGCGCTCGCCTCGGCTTCAACGGGCGCTGATGAACGCGCGTCGTCGCCCGGGCGCTTCACGGGAGTGTCCAACACCGCCTTCGCGCTGGCCGCCGCGGCACTTCTGGTCGCGATCGCAGCGTGGGTCGGCCCGTCGGCGGCACGACGCGGGTTCCGGGAGCGGCGGGGTAGCTCGTGGGGGTTCGGCGTGTTCCTGCGTCCTGGCACTAGGTGGTGGACGGCGCGCCGGCGTTGGGAGCCGACGTCGGCGGAGCGCTCACCCCGTCCTGGCGCTGCGGTCCTGGCGGCCGGTCTGGCCGGAGCGCCCGGGTGGACGTGGTGTCGTCATCGCGGTGGGCCGCAGGCATCGTGGGCGCGTTCGGGGGCGGCCGATTTCCTTCGGCGGGTCAGCACGCATGTGGGCGATTCGTCAGGCAGGTGCTCGGCAGGGACCGCCGGTACCACGATCGCGCGCGAGGGCGACCGCCCTCGTCGCGCCCTTCGGGTCGAGCCCGCTGGCGGTGGCGGCGCTCGCCGTCGGATCGGGGATCGCGGCGCTCAGCGCGTGGTGGCAGTGCGTGCGGTGCGCGAGGCCCGTCGGGCGAGGCCCCTACACGTGGCTGACGGTTCCCGGGCGCTTCCGCAGTGGCTGGGACCCGCTCGGGCGGGCGCTGACGGTACTGGCCGTCGTCGAGGTGGCCGTCAACGACCCGGGCTCACCATGCTCTGCTTCGGCGGCCGCGGCTCTTCCGGCCTCATCAGGGTCCTCGCCGCCGGACTCGCGGCTCCGCGCCGCAGCCCGCCGGGGCGAACGGGATGACGGGAGGACCGGGCCGGGGCGCCCGACTGATCGCGGCGGGCGAGACGGCGCCCGATCAGGCGGCCGAATCAGCGGGCCCGGTCCAGGCCCGGTAGGCGTGGAAGGGCGACTCGCTTGCGCACGGCCTCGTCGAAAGCCTTGGACGGCACGCGGTGGCGACGCAGACGGCGCTCGAGAATCGCCCGCAGGACGTCCTTGTACTGCGAGGCGCGGTGCGGCCTGCCGGCCGGGTCGTTGCCGGTCACGCGATGGGTGATGTCGCAGGGACCTCGATGACCGTCATCCGGCCACGAGCACGTCGATACTCAGGCCCTCGACGCCCCACCCACTCGGCCCAGTGGCGCACCCGCCTCGTAGGCCTGTCGAGTCAGGCACCGCTGTCCGGACAGCGGCGCCACCGGAGCCCATCCGGTGGTCGAGGCGATGGCGGGCGAGCGGCCCTGACGACCCGGCCGCGCTGCCGGCCCCGACCCGCTGGGCGGCACGGCGATGGCCATGTCGGCGACGCCGTCGACGATCGGGGAGACGAGCTCGGGCAGGCAGGCGGCGGAGTCGCCCAGGTCGGCGTCGATGAAGGCAGCAGACGGGCGGGTCCGTCCACGTAGTCGCGCATCCCCACCACGCTGGCGCCGGTCTCCAGGGCGGACGCCTTGCCGCAGGTGACGGAGTGACGGACGGTGACCGCGCCGGCGGCGCAGGCGTGATCCTGGGTGCCGTCGGTGGATCCGTCATCGACGACGACGACGAGATCGACGCGAGGCACTGAGCGGCACGCTCGTACCGTGGCGGCGATGCGATCCGCCTCATCCCTCGCCGGGGATGATGACAGCGACCCGTTGCTCAGAGGGCTGGTCAGGATGCAGCTCACGTGATGGCGTCGGACTCACAGGCCCAGGGTAGCCACTGGAAGGCGGATGTCGCTGCCCGACGGGTCGCGCGCGCCGCCCGTCACGCCGCGCGCGAATCCGACTGGCGAGCCGCGCATGGCGTCGCGCGTGGCAGCACGCCGATGATTCGTTCGACGGTCCGTCGAGGAGAGAGGACCTCGGTCCCGGAAACGGCTGCAAACTGACCCACCGTCAGGCAGAGCCCCTCATCATAACCTACGTCACAGGACGGTTACATGTTGTGAGAACATAAAGGCATGGGACCCGTCAACGGCGCCGGGTTCCGCCCTCCTCCCGCGGGGCGATCGTGCGCGACGCACGGCGCACTCGCCACGGCGGTAGAGCGGACGCGTGCGCGACGCAGTCCGGACGCCCGCGCGTCGTCCGCCGTACGCGCCCGCGCAGCCTTATGATCACGCCGTGGTAACGACAGACGTGACAAAGTGCAGCAGCACTCGAGACTGCAGTTCAAGGCGTCACTCCTCAACGATCTCATCGACGACGGGCTGAGGACCATCCGAAGCGGCCGCCTGACGGTGACGAACCGCGACCAGGTGCTGGCGAGTCTGGCCGCCGGTCTCAGCCGGCTCTACATCCTCATCCTCGACTTGCAGCGTCTCGAGCCCGATCATCCGCCGAAGCGCCGGGAGAGCGGAGCGGAGAAACCTCTGTGCGAGCTCGGACTGGCCGATCTCACAATGCTCTTCGACCTGCTAGGGCTCCATCCTGGACGGTCGCGCGGACCGCCGACCAGTGGTTATGCAGCGGCTGAGCGCCGACCCGTCGTCATCACGCTCGTCGAGGCACTCGACGAATATCGGGACACGGCGGCGGGCTCGCCTTCGGATCCGGACGCCGCCTGGACGGAGTGCGCAGGGCCGTGACCTGGACCCGGGCGTCCTGAGCCGCCGCTTCGCTCGGAGATCGACGACGGCAATCCCCAGGACCGGGTCTCCACGGGGAGTACGAAAGCTTGGGGCGACCGGCTGGTGGCGGCCGTCGAGGGCATCCGCGCCACTATCGACGTCTGCAGCCGGGAGGGTCTGCTGGCGGTCCGGCTCAGAATCTGGGCGGGAGGTCCACCCGACGGCGTCACGGGCCGATGGCGGCCTAAGACCGCTGCGATACCGGACCGAGGCCATCACGAGTCCCATCAGGAGATGCGTCCATCGGTAACGAACCGCTAACGTGGTACCGGATCCTCCGACGGTGCGGATCCGACACGTCGCACGGCGTCCGAACGGTGTTGAGCACGACCGGTGTTCTCCGAACAACCACTCCGGCACCGCGGCGGCGAGCGCGGCGCCGCACGAGCACATAAGGATGATGACAGTGCAAGGACTCCGCAGCAGGTACGAGCAGGCGAGGACGCGGGCGGCGCCAGTGGTGCCGCCGCTGTCGGGTCCCGTGCGCGTGGGCGATTACGCGCGTTCAGCATCCCTCGCGGCCAGCGGCGAGACGCAGTCGCAGCATCCCGGGGATGGTGGCTCGGTGGGACACTTCGGTCGGCCAGGTGGCAGTCCGCCGGGCGGTCCTGGGCAGCGACTCGACCTGTACGCGCCTCGCCGGAGCGGTGTGGTCGTTGCTGGTCCCGCGGACCGTGGCCTGCCCGAGGGCTTCTCCGCCATGTCCGACCGAGGCGCCTGGGGGATGGCACTGCCCCGGGAGGCCATCGTCGACGGCTTCCGAGCTGCGGCGACGGCACTGCTCGACGGCACCCGCGTACGTCTGCTCGACGTGTGGGGCGGACACGGCCCGGGTGAGCGCGGATGAGCGCGACGCGCTCGGCGACTGGGTGAGGCTGTCGAGGCTGACACAGGTGGTTGTGGAGCAGACCCGGGTACTGACGGGAGCCGACGGCGAGCTGACGGCGTCGGTGCCCGACAGGTTCATGGACTGGCGCGTGAGTGCTGCCGCGAGGCTTCGACGGCACTGCGGCGGGCGCCGCCGAGGCGGCGCCCGAGGTGTCGCTGCCCCATTGGACGCCGTCGTTCGTCGGACCGGTTCCGGCATCGGGGCAGACCTTCGCCGTGCACGGCGGAGTGCCGTTCAAGGCCTCCGTGTTCCACGACCGCGACGGCGTGTACCGCGAGCCGGTGACCGTCCTGAAGGCGGACCCCTACTATCCGTGCCCGACAGATCGGCATCGACCGAAACTCACAGCAAGTGGTGGATGACCGAACCGATCGCGACCTCGCAGCTCGACGGCACGTTCTCGGTGGCGCGCGTACGGGCCATGTGGCGGGGCAGGCATATCGAGGTACGGCATGTGGCGTACGCCTGCGCCTACGTCCGCGAACTGGAGCACGTCCCGGGACGCCAGCGGCCGGCGCGTCAACCGGGACTGGCGCAACTGGACGCGTTGGAGGGCCGGTGCGCCTCGATGAGCTCGAGCATGTGCGATTCAGCGTCTCGGTCAAGACCCGGCTCCGCAACGACCGACCCTGGCAGTTCCCTGGAGGCGTGGGGTCTGAAACCCGTACTCTGCGGACCTGGGGGCCGTCCATCTCGAGCGCGGCGCCTGGCAGGCGTGGTTGGCGCCCGCCGCGCGCACTGACCATCGCGACCTCTTCTCGTCGACGCCTGCGCACGGCTTCGTACGCGACAGCCTGAAAGTGACGCCCGAAACTCGTAGGGTGTTCACGGGTTAATAGAGGCCTATATTCAGGTCTGTCCGCTTTCATAGTAACTGCCGCCGGACGGTACGGACCGTGAGGGTTGGGGAACCTGAGGACCGGCTCGTACGCGAGTCGTCGGGGTTGCAGGGAACCCCGACGCTCGCTCCGGCGAGGAGGGCATCGCCTCCCTCCGGGCATGGGACCGAGGAGGAGGCCCCTCGATGTAGGGCCCGCGATACCAGGGAGAGACAACCGGTATCGCGGGCTCAGCCCTGCAACAGCGCATGGAGACTCGGCCGCGCCCGCCTCAGGCGACACTCGCGCTCGTATACGCTCTCGGCGGTCGCCGCGAGCACGGAGTCGAACTCCTCCTGGCTCTGGGAATCGCTCAGCCCCTCGAGCAGGCGCGCGAGAAGCTTGCAATAAGACCCGGATTGCGGGCCCAGGCGTGCATTGGCCTCGCTGCGCTCATAACCACCCGACAGCGCCACGATGCGCGCATGACGCGCGGGTGCTTCATGAGCTCGGGAGTAGCGGCCGTCAACGGTCGGGATGCTCACCTTGAGCATGACGTCGACGCCCTCGGGCGGGGCGTCGAGATGCTCCGTGAGCGCCGCGATGAGCAGCTCCTCCGCCTCGGCCTTTGTCGGCGGCGTGAATATCGACCTCGGGTTCGATGATCGGGACCAGGCCGGTGGCGCTGATCCGCTCGGCGATCTCGAACTGCTGGTCGACAATCGCCCTGACCCCTCCGGATCCGCCGCCAGGATGACCGAGCGCATCTTGGTGCCGAAGATCCCCGCTCGGACGGCGCGCTCCAGCAGCTCGTCCAGGCCCGGGATCGGGTTCTATGATTCTGACGTGACGGTCCTCCTCGGCCAGGCCCTTGTCGACCTTGAGGAAGGGACGACCCTCTTGATCTCCCACAGGTACTCCGCGGTAGGGCGCCCCTGGACTGATCCGTCCATGGTTCTCTCGAAGAGGATGGCGCCGATGATGCGCTTCGGGTGAAGGATGGCGAGGTGATGACGCGGGTGCGCATGGCGTGGACCAGGTCGAACATCTCCGCCTCGGAGGCGTAGCGCCCGGCCCCGACGCCGTAGGCGGCCAAAGCCTCGGTGTGGAGCCTCCGGACTGATCGAGCGCGGCGATGAAGCCCTGCCCGTGTCGCATCTGCTCGGCCTGCTGCTCGTTCGCGGTGACTCCTGTGATCCGGCATGCCGCGATATCTGCGCGGTCGGGTCCGATCGACCCGTGACCATCACTTTACACAAGATTGATTCTCATATACACATCTATACGCATTGTGCACGACTCTCATGCGGATGCCGTGCTCCCGCGGACCACGAGCTCGGTGGGGATGAGGATCTGCCGGGCTCCACCCCGGCGAGTCCACCTGCTCGAGGACGAGGCCGACCATCTCCGATCCCGCTCGTCGGAAGTCCTGACGCACGGTAGTCAGAGGCGGGAAACTGTACTCCCCCAGGGACAGCCCATCGAAACCGACCACCGAGACATCCTGCGGCACGCGCCGACCGTGCTCGTGCATGGCGCGGATGAGCCCGATCGCCACCTCGTCGTTGGCGCAGAAAACGGCCGTCACCTCGGGGTCGGCGGCCAGGCGCTCCCCGGCCGCGTACCCACTGGCGGCGGTCCAGTCCCCCTGCACCGGCTCGGGCGCCGTCAGGCCCGCCTCCCTCAGGCGGGCCGCCCATGAGGCCGAACGGATGAGGGCGGACTGGGAGTCCTCCGGCCCCGCCACATGATGAACCGTGCGATGGCCGAGGCCCAGGAGATGATCGACGGCGGCGCACTCCCGCACCTGGTCCGCCGAAGCGGAGGGGTAGTAGCCCACGAGAGCGAGTCCGAAACGGCGACCGGCAGGCCCGCAGGCAGCACCAGGTGCTCGCGGCCGCGCGCCCGCCTGGACCACGACCAGACCGTCGACGGCCTGGTCGGCCAGATGCAGCACGGCGGTGCGCATGTCCTCGAGGCCGGACGCTCCACCTGCACCATGGTGACGGTGTGCCCGGCCTCCCAGGCCGCCGCGAGCACGCCCTCGGTGGTCAGCGCCTCACCCGTGCGCTCGATGTGCTGAGTCACTACTCCGATCGTCCGGAAGGAGCCCCGGCGCAGCGCCTGGGCGGCGCGGTTGGGCGAGTATCCGAGACGCTCCATGGCGTGCAGCACTTTTCTCACGGGTGTCCGGCCGCACGTTCCGGGCGCCCGCGGTGACCAGGGAAACCGTCTGCGTGGAGACGCCGGCGAGACGGGCGACGTCCGAGACCGACGGCGCGCCGGAGCGGCCCCGTCGCTTCGATCGTTGAGTCCCACCCATGGCACGAGGCTACCAACAGCCTCCGCAACGGCCGAAAGTCCTCTATGTTAGCGATTATCAATGAATTTCCATTTCGACTCATTGAGCACGATCACCCCCTGCACAACGGGGCAAAATTGCAGGCGACACAACCCTCCTCCGTATGTTAACGTTGACATCACTGACCAGTCTCTCCACCCTGCCTGCGGGTCGACGCCGTCGTCGGGCCCGCAGGCGAGAGGCGTCGAGCGGCTACGCGCTTCCAGGCCGCCCGACGCCTCCTCCGGCCGCTCAAGGGCTCCCATGACGATCGTCCCCAGGCACTACGAGGACCTCGGCGTCCTCCACGAGAACACTCTCCGCCGCACGCCTGCACGTGCCGGCCTCGGCGGCCCTCGCGCCCGACGGCATGAGCGGCCCTGATGCCCGCGACCGCTCCGACCGCCTCCAGCCGCTGGGCGGCACTGGCGGTTCCGCTACCACGAGGCGTGGCCGACGTCGCCGACGAGTTCTGGGAACCGGGCTGCGGCGCGGACGGGGAGCTCGCGGCTTCTCCCCGATCCCGGTGCCGAGCACGTGGCAGCACCAGGGCTACGACTGCCACCAGTACACGAACGTGCGCACCCGATCCCCTCGATCCGCCCCACGTCCCGTACGACAACCCGGCGGGCGCTTATCTGACCGATTCATCCACGCCCGACCTCGACGCGCCGACCGTCGCGCTCACCTTCGAGGGCGTGGACTCCTGCTTCTACGTGTGGCTCAACGGACGGTACGTGGGCTACAGCCAGGTCTCCCACGCCACGAGCGAGTTCGACGTCACCGACGTCGTCCGCCCGGGCGTCAACCGCCCTGGCCGTTCTCGTGCTCAAGTGGTGCGACGGCACCTACGTGGAGGACCAGGACAAGTTCCGCACCTCCGGCATCTTCCGCGACGTCTACCTGCTCAAGCGGCCCCGGGCCGCCCTTTTCGACTACGTGACCACGACGACGCTCTCCCCGGACTCCGCCGCGGTGAGGGTGCGGGTCCTTCCGCGGCGGCCCCGTGCCCACCACGCTGAGTCTGCACGACGCCGAAGGCCGGCTCATCGCCGAGGCCCCGCTCGCGCCCGACGACGAGGGCGGGCGGACCCCCGACGACGGAGAGGGCGGCGGCCCGGTGCTCACCCACCGCGCCGAGCTGGTGGTGCCCGCCCCTCGCCTGTGGACCGCGGAGGACCCCTATCTCGACACCCTGACGATCAGCTGCCCGAACGAAGTCATCCGCGACCGCGTCGGTCTGCGCGAGGTGAGCACCAACGGGCCGGTTCTCATCGTCAACGGTGCGCCGATCAAGCTGCGCGGCGTCAACCGGCACGACTCCGACCCCGTCACCGGACCCGCGATCGATCTGGACCACATGAAGCGCGACCTGCGACTGATGAAAGAGCACAACATCAACGCGGTCCGCTCCTCCCACTACCCCAATGACCCCCGCTTCTATCAGCTGTGCGACGAGTACGGCTTCTACGTCATGTCCGAAGCGGACAACGAGAGCCACGGCACCCAGACCCAGTACCTGGCGGACGACTCCTGGCCCAACGTCGTCGAGCACTGGAACAGGCGCATCGCTAACAACCCCGACTGGATCGAGCCCACCATGGACCCGCGTCCGGCTGTGCGTGACGCGCGGAGGAACCGCCCTCCATCATTTCCTGGTCGGCGGGCAACGAGTGCGCCTACGGATGGACTCTTCGAGGCGGCCCTGCTGTGGATCAAGCAGACCGACCCCACCCGCGTCACGCACTACGAATCCGCCTACTACCGCTCGAAGGATCGGCGGTACGACTACTCCAGCATTGACCCTGTACAGCCGCATGTACCCGAGTCTGGATGAGATCCGCGACTATCTCGCACGCCGACCCGGACAAGCCGCTCATCCTCGTCGAGTACTGCCACGCCATGGGCAGCGGCCGGGCGACCTGGAGGAGTACTGGGACCTGATCCGCTCCGACGAGCGACTGTGCGGAGGCTTCGTGTGGGAGTGGTGCGACCACACCGTGCGTGCGGGAACCACCGAGGACGGCCGCCCCATCCACCTCTACGGCGGCGACCACGGCGAGGTAGTGCACGACGGCAACTTCTGCGTCGATGGGCTGGTCTCATCCGACCGGGTCCCCACACGGGGCTCGAGGAGCTGTGGAACGTGCAGCGCCCCGCCCGGTCACCGATCTCGATCTCGAGCGGGGCGGCCTCACGGTGCGCAACGATCTCGACTTCACCGATCTGCGCGAGTTCGCCGAGCTCACCTTCGACCTCACCTGCGACGGCGAGGTGCTCGCCTCGCCCCTGCCTCTTCCCGGGCCGGTTCCTCCCCATGCAACAGCGACCATTCCGCTGCCGCGCCCCGTCCTCGCGAATCTGCCGGCGTCGGGCCGCTGCTTCCTGACCGTCTCCTACCGCCTCGCCCGCGACCTGCCGCTCCTCGCGGCCGGTCATGCCCTCGGCTTCGACGAGGTGGCATTGCCGACGACGGACCCGCGCCACCGGCTCTCCGCCCGCCTCCTCGACTAGCACCGGGGCCGGGTCGGCGCGCGGACCCAGACGACCCAGAAGGGCCCGTCACCGTCAGCGGGGACGGGTTCGTCCACCGCTTCGATCCCCGCACGGGTCTGCCCGCCCGGATGCTCGTTGACGACGTCGACCTGCTCGACCGGCCGACGGAGATCAACATCTGGCGCGCCCCACCGACAACGACCGCGGCGCGCAAGTCGACTGGCGCCTGGCCCACTACGACCGGGCCTACGCCCGCGCCTACTCCTGCACCGCCCGCACCGTGGAGGACGCCGTCGTCGTCGAAGCCGAGATCGCCGTCGTCGCCCCCACGGTCCAGCCGATCCTGCGCGCCGGTATCCTCTGGACGGTGCGCGGCGACGACGCGCTCGACCTCGTGCTGTCCGCCCGCCGCGACCCCCGAGTTCCCCGCCCCTGCCTCGGCTGGGCCTGCGCCTGTTCCTGCCCCAGGAGATGAATCGGATCCGCTACTTCGGCCTCGGACCGCAGGAGGCGTAGTGCGGACAAGCACCGCGCCCTGCCGCCACGGCCTGTTCGAGGCGGACGTCGACGAGCTGCTCGTCGACTACCTGCGCCCCAGGAGAACGGCAGTCACGCGGACTGCGACCTGGTGGCCGTGACCGGGCCGCGCGCCGAGCTGACCGTCGCCGGCGCATCACCCTTCTCCTTCAACGCCTCCCGGTACACCCAGGAGACCCTGGCGGCCGCCCGCCACGACATCGAGCTGCGGCCCCTGCGGCACACGGTGCTGTGCCTGGACGCCGCGATGGCGGGCATCGGCTCGGCCAGCTGCGGGCCGGCGCTCCAGGAACGCTACCGGGTCGACGCCGAGCTCACCCTCCACCTCCTGCTGGCCCCCTCCACCCGTTGATCATCCCGATTCCAATCCGCACAATGAGGTGACACCCCATGAATGAGAAGAAGTACCTCACGTGGTACAACAAGGTGGGCTACGGCTCCGGCGACGTGGCCGGGAAATGTCGTGTACGCGCTTCATCCGCCTTCGTCATGATCTACCTGACGGACACCGTCGGCCTGAAGGCCGGGGTTATCGGCACCCCTCATGATGCTCTCAAAATTCTTCGACGGCTTCTCCGATTTGATCTTCGGCGCACTGCTGGACAAGACTCAAACGCGCATGGGCAAGGCGCGCCCCTGGATGCTATGGGCCTTCATCGGATGCACCGCCATGATCATCGCGATCTTCGCCATCCCGCCCTCGCTGGGAGACACCGCGAAGTACGCCTGGTTCTTCATCGCCTACACTCTGCTCAATGCGGTGTTCTACACGGCGAACAACATCGCCTACTCGTCCCTGACGGCCCTTATCACGAAGAACTCCTCTGAACGCGTGCAGATGGGCTCGATCCGCTTCATGTTCGCTTTCGGGACCAATCTGCTCATCCAGACCGTCACCGTCGAGGGGGTCAGGCTGCTCACGGCGGCGCCGAGGGGTGGCGCATCATTGCGATCATTTACGCGCTGCTGGGTCTGGCCGTCAACACCCTGTCGGTATTCTCGGTGCGCGAGCTTCCTCCGAACTCCTTGAGACCGAGAACGAGGAGGCGACGAAGGCCGCTGAGAAGGTCACCCTGCGCGAGTCCGGCAAGATGCTGGCCGCCAATAAGTACTACCTCATCATTCTCATCGTGTTCGTCATGACGCAGATGTTCACGGCCACTCTCAATATGGGCATCTACTTCATGACCTACATCCTGGGCAATACGAATCTGCTGGGCGCCTTCGCCTGGGCGATCAACGTCCCACTCATCGTCGGACTGCTGTTCGCGCCCGCGATCGTGGCCCGGTTCGGCGGCATGTACAGGGTGAACATCGTCGGTTACGCGGTCGCCGTAGCCGGGCGTTCGGGCGTCATCGTCGCCGGCTACATGGGCAATCTGCCGCTCATGCTCCTCTTCTCCGGCGTCGCATCCTTGGGCATGGCCCCGCTGCAGGGGACCCTCAACGCCCTCATCGCGGAGGCCAGCGATAACACCTTCCTGCGTTTCGGCAAGCGCATCGACGGCCTCATGTTCTCCTGCACCTCGCTGGGCGTGAAGATCGGGTCGGGCGTGGGCACCGCACTGGCACGGCTGGCTCCTGGACGCCTCCGGCTACGTCAATCCGACCGACGCGATCCCGAGCCGGACCAGCCGCACTCGGTCATCGCCATGCTCCCACTTCGTGTACCCTGTGGATCCCCACCATCGCCAACGCGATCATCCTGGCTCCCTGCTGTGGGCGCTCGACGTCGAGGGCGCCAACGAGCGCCTGCGCGCCGAGGCCGAACAGACGGCCGATGAGGAGTCGGGCAGGGACAAAGAGTTCCAAAGAGTTCAAGAATAAGAAGTCCGCGGTCTGAGTCGAGCCTGTCCCGGTCGCCTTCGGGCGGCCGGGACCGCTTCTTCCCGCCACCGGGAATGCGAGACGAGCGTTCATCAGCGCCGGTCGACCAGGACGCCTCCACCCAAGATGCAGACGTAATGCATTCTCCTTATCCGTGGTCTCAGGCGGTGCGGCCCGGGGCGGAGCGGCTCGGGTTTCGCATCAGGGTGCGAGCGGCCAGGTGGACAAGCGGCTACAGATTCACCTGACGGGATATGACGCCGGCCCTGGCACGCGGGCGGCGGCGTCAGCGGAGAGTCGTCGGCCAGGGCGGCGTCCAGGCGATCGGCCGTGGCCCGCATGGGCGCGGTCAGCTCCTCGGCCTCCGTACCGGGCACCAGCTCCCACACGGGAATGGCCAGACCGCAGGCCCGAAAGCGCCGACGAGCGCGCCCCCTCCTCCAGATCCGATGCAGGCCGCATGGACGCGGGCGAAGGCGTTGAAGAAGGCGTCCTCGTCCTCACCGCGCACCCAGCGCACGAACTCCTTGCCGTTCAGGCGGCACCAGTAGGCGTGCTCGACGCCGGGCACAGCAGCGGTCGGAGTGATCTCCTCCTCGGCCTTCTTCAGCGTGCGCAGCACCTGCGGATCATCCGCGGCATCCGCACCGAGCCAGAAGTCGAAGGTGTTGTGCACCTCGACATGCGGGACGATCTGCGGGTCGGAGGATGTCCTGGAGGCGCTCGCCGGGCTCGGGCAGGCCGCTGGTCGTCAGAGCCGTCCCGGCCTCCATTCGAGGGGCGTCGAGCAGGGGCGGCGGCGACGTCGCGGCTGGCATCCCCGGAGTACACGGTCGTCTGCGTGGCGACGAGAACCTCGCCGTCGGCGCGCTTGAGCGCTCGAGCGAGCTCGCGGGCAGGGTGACGAGCTCGACGTCGCCCCGCCGTGCTCGGCGTTCACACGCACGGTCATGGTGGCGGCGGGGATGATCTGCATCATCGCGACCAGGTCGGCCTCGCCCGCGAGCCCTTCGAAAGGACGAGGCCTTTGAGACGGATGCCGCTTCTTCGTGGGCGCCTGTAGTCGCGACGTCGGCACGACGCCGCCGGCGGTTCTTCTTGACATGACGGCCACACTACCGGGCGGACGTGGACGCAGGGGGCCGGTGAAGAGAATCAGTGCGCATGGCCGCGCCCGTCAGAAAAGCTGGAACTGGGAGCCGGCCCTCGTCGAAACCCCCGCCGCCGGAGAAACCTCCGCCGCCGGAGACATCGCCTCCATGAAAAAGACCGGTGTCGCCGGGGAAGAAACCGCCCCTTCTGTTCCTGATGTTGGAGGAGGGCGACCAGGTCACCGCCGAACTGTACCCGGCGACGAGGGCTGGAGACCGGCGTCGAGAACTGCAGGAACAACCCGGTGCCGGCCTCGCTGCGCCCCGCAGGCGCGCGGTGCCCGGGGAGGAGGGGTGATGCGAATGGTCGAGGCCGGATTGCAGGGTGACGATGCGACCATTTGTCCACCCACCGCCCCATGTAGCTGTTGCTCTTGCTCCAACCCCGACCGCCCTGCGAGGACCTTGCAGCGACCGAGACGACGGTCGCGGTAGGAGGACCCTGTCGGCTCAGCGCCCGGCGCGCCAAGGCATCGGTGCGCATGCGCACGGCTCGAGATGGCATCGAGCTCGTCGAGCGCCTTCGCGAGGGACAGGGCGCCCGACGCGAGGCTCATCGGCCATGGCCGCCAACCGTCCGGGCAGTGCACCCGCCAGGTGCGTTCCTGCTCCACGTCCATATCACCCCGGGTCTGTCGTATCGCCAGGCACAACCTCTCGAAGGAAGCCAGATCCTCCTGAACGGGACCCTGCTCGTTGCGCCAGGCCTCCCGCCAGCCCGCGGACATGGTCAGCAGGTCGGAGGCGTGGGAGATCGTCTCTCCAGCGACTCCCAGTCCCCGATCTGCGCGTCGAGATCCTCGGCGTCCTCCCGCCGCTCCCGGAAGAACCAGAGCCGCCCCGCGCGGCTCACTCGAACTTTTCGGAAGCGCGGATCAGTCCGGCGTAATGGTCCTCGAACCAGGCGAAGGCCAGGGACCTGGGCTCCGTGGGCCTCCCCGATGGGATAAGACCCGCCTGGCCCGGCGTACTCCCGCAGCTGGCGGTGACCCGCGTGTGGTGGTCCAGTGCGCGGGAGTAGGCGGCTCGGGCCCGGCCGCGACCCCCTGATCATGAAGAACGTCAGGTGAGCCCGCCCGCTATTCCGATCCCGGAGAGGAGCTTCGCCCTTCCGCCTGTCCGAATGATCCACGATATCGGAGGCGGGCGAGGCCCATCTGCTCGATGCCGGTCTCCACTGCTGATCCCTCGAAGGAATCCTTCCCGCGGCCTGGATCTCCTGCTGCCGCGAATAGCTGACCTTGACGTCCTCCCCGAAGTACGTGCCCACCTTGCGTCCGGACGGCAGCGAGGCTCAGGATGACCAGGCCGTCCGCCCAGCGCGCGTGGGGTGGTAGTGGGAGGAACTGATCCACTCGGGGTGCTTCATCACGCGTAGGCCAGCACTGCGGTGTCGAAGTCGCTGCCGGAGCCGGTGTCGAGCGTGACGACCACCAACGTCGTGATCAGTGCGGAAATGCAGCTTTCTCCAGAGCGGAGACGGTGGCGTCTCCTGGAGAACGCCGGCCTCATCGCAGAACCTCCACGTTGACGGCACCGGCCCCGCTGCCGGAGGCCCGAAGGCCAAAAGCAGCGGCACCCCGGACGACGAGCAGGAGGACGAAAACGATCTCGACCGTCAAGCATGCGACAGCTCGGGTTCCGCGCCCCATCGGACCAGTGGGTCGCTCATGATGTCCAACGGTAGTCATCGACTGCGCCCTGTCGAGGACGGTTCCGACGACGGAAGAACCGGGGAGAACTACGGGCAGTGGACACGGGCCGGGGAGGGGGCGCTGCTGGTCGGCCGCCGGGGACGCGGGCCGTGGGCTCAGGGGCGGACGGCGACCGCCTCGATCTCGACGGCCGCACCCAGCGGCAGCGCGGCCACGCCGAAAGCGGCGCGGGCGGGCAGCACCGAGCGGTGAAGAAGCGGGCGTAAACGTCGTTGACGGCTGCGAAGTCGGCGATGTCGGTCAGCAGGACGGTGGTTTTTGACGACGTCGTCGTACCCCCAGCCCGGCCGCCTCTAGGGATTGCCCCGATGCTGGTCAGCACTCGCTCGGCCTGGGCCCGGACGCCGCCGTCGACGAGCGCGCCCGTGGTCGGGTCCAGCGGCACCTGACCGGAGACGTGGACGATGGCGCCACTGCCCTCCCCGGTCGATACGGCCTGGGAGTAGGGGCCGACGGCGGCGGGGCGCGGTGGTGGCAACGGCGGTGATGGACGCGGGCATGGGGGACCCTCGACCCTCATGGGTTCAACGGTGGCTCATCGGGCGCGCAGCGGTAACGGCCTGTCACGAACGCGGCCACCCTACAGCCGGGTGCCGTGCGGAACCCTCCGGCCTGCTCGGTCCGAGCCCCGGACGCGGCGGGCCGCAGGTCCGGTCGAACCGACCACGGACGAGCCGACACGGAAAGACACGGAAAAACGCGGAAAGATGCGGAAAGATGCGGAAGATGCGGAAATCAGACCAGGGCGAGTCGCGAGGACGGGGACGCCGCATGCGTGCTGCCCATGACTTCCACTGGGCCGTCGTGGGCCACCATGGTGAGACGGTCCGTCCAATTCCCGGGATTCCCAGGACACTTCCAGTGGCCGGTGACACACTGCTTCTATGCTATGAACGAGCAGGACTCCCCGCACAGCCCGACGACCTCATCGACGTCGACGACGTCGTCTCCGCCTACTACGAACTCGTCCCCGACCCGCGAACCCCGCCCAGAAGGTCATCTTCGGCACGTCCGGGCATCGCGGATCCTCCTTGGACACCGCCTTCAACGAGGCCCACATCATCGCCACTACGGCGGCGATCGTGGAGTACCGTCGTTCCCAGGGCACCGACGGCGTCTCTACATCGGCCGCGACACCACGCCCTGTCCGGAGCCGGCCTGGCGCACCGCCATCGAGGTGCTCTCCGGCGCGGGCGTCACGACCGCCGTCGACGCCCGCGGCCTCTATACGCCCACCCCGGCCGTCTCGCATTCCATCTGCGGGCCAACGGCGCCGGCACTGCCTCCGAGTGCACCGCCGGACCGGGTCTGCGATGGCATCGTCATCACCCCTCCCGACAACCTGCCGCGCGACGGCGGCTTCAAGTACAACCTCCGCACGGCGGCCCGCCGACTCCGACGCCACCAGCTGATCGCCGAGCGCGCCAACGAGCTGCTCACCAACGGCTGGCAGGACGTCACGCGGATCCCGATCGCCGAGGCACTGGACGGAAACTACGTCATCCGGCACGACTACCTGGAGACCTACGTCGCCGACCTCGAGAACGTCATCGACATGGACGCCATCCGCGACGCCGGAGTGCGCATCGGCGCGGACCCGCTGGGCGGAGCCTCGGTGGACTACTGGGGGGCCATCGGCGAGCGCTACGGCCTGGACCTGACCGTGGTCAACCCGAAGGTGGACCCGACCTGGCGCTTCATGACCCTGGACTGGGACGGCAAGATCCGCATGGACTGCTCCTCCCCCAACGCCATGGCCTCGCTGCGGAACACGATGACGCCCGATGACGAGGGCAGGACCCCCTACGACGTGGCCACCGGCAACGACGCCGACTCCGACCGACACGGCATCGTCACCCCCGACGGCGGGCTGATGAACCCCAACCACTTCCTGGCCGTCGCCATCGAATACCTGTTCACTCACCGTCCCGGCTGGGGTGAGAACTGCGCCGTGGGCAAGACCCTGGTGTCCTCCAGCCTCATCGACCGGGTGGTGGCCCATCGGCCGCCGCCTGGTGAGGTGCCCGTGGGCTTCGAGTACTTCGTGCCCGGACTCATCGACGGCTCGGGGGCTTCGGCGGCGAGGAGAGCGCTGGGGCGTCCTTCCTGCGCAAGGACGGCTCGGTGGACCACCGACAAGGACGGCATCATCCTGTCCCTGCTGGCCAGCGGAGATCACTCGTCACCGGCAAGACACCGTCGCAGCTGCACGCCGAGCAGGTCGAGCGGTTCGGCGCCTCCGCCTCACGCCCGTATCGACGCGCCCGCCACCAAGGAGCAGAAGGCCGAGCTCGCCGCCCTGTCCCCGCAGGACGTCACCGCCACCGAGCTCGCCGGGGGCCGTCATCGACCGTCTCGTGCGGGCGCCCGGCAACGCCGCCATCGGCGGCCTGAAGGCGACCACCGCCGACGCCTGGTTCGCCGCGCCCGTCCGGGCACCGAGGACGTCTGAAGATCTACGCCGAGTCCCTTCAGGGCGAGCAGCACCTGAGCGCGTCCAGAAGGAGGCCGCGGAGGTCGGCCGCCGCGCTGGGCGAGTAGTCGATCGGGGTCGGGCCGGAAGGAAGAAGCCGCGATACTGGAGGCATGACGCCAGGTACCCCCTCCCTGACGGCCGCACGCCCGGCGAGGCCGGGGCCGAGGCCGAATCGGCCCGGGCGGACCCGCTTTACCGCGCGAGGTCGGGCCTCCCCGCCCACCGGCCCCGCAGCCCCCGACGCCCGGTCCGCGGGCTGACGGATCCGAGCCCGGCGATGCGGGTCCTGCGGCCGCAGCACCCGCGGGACCGGGGCTCGCCGCAGCAGTCCGTCGATCCTGGCGGCTCTGTCTGCGTGTGCCCTCCTCGCAGGCGCCGTCGTGCTCTCACTCGCCTGTCTGTGGCACAGCGCCCTGCCCTGAGTGTCGGCGCGGGCATCCTCCGCTCCCTGGGGGCACGGCTCATCGGATCCCTCGCTCTGTGGGTCGTCGGTGTCGCGATCCTGCGGGGCGAGCGCCGCGGGGAGCGGGCCCCGGCGTTCGCGCCGCAGGCCCATCGCCGCCGAGATCTGCCTGACCTGGTGCGCCGTCGCAGCGCCCGGGCCCTGTGGTACGAGCTCACGGCCACCACAGACCATCCCGGCCCGCCACGTCCTCGCGCTGGCGGCCGCGGAGCGCGTGCCTGGGAACCGCCGCCATCATCGATCTCCTGCGCTGGGCATCGGCCGCGCGTCCCGCGCGCGGGCTTCGCCCGGCACGACGAGCCGCACGCCGCTGGAGAACGATCCTCGTCGTCGCCTTCATCGACTGCCTGAGTTGCGTCCTGACGGCGGTGCCCTGTAGTCGACGGCGTCGTCGGCCTCGCCCGCGCCCTCGGCGGACATCTCTGACGACGACCGGCCGCACCCTCACGCGTGGCGCGCCCGAGGCCGTCTCCGGGCGCGCTGTCTGGCAGAGGACAGCGAGCCGGAGGACCTCGTCGTCGGCGCTGCGGGGCCCATCCTCGTCGAGGCCGGTGCGCTGCGCGCTCTCGATCCGGCCGACGGTTCGGTCCTGTGGAGCTATGAGCGTCCAGGCGCCGAGCTCGCACCGTTCAGCAGCACCACTGGACTGCTTCAGAACACCAGGGGCGAGGGCCATCGTCAGCCCCGACGGCCGGCACGTCGCCATTCACGTCACCACTGAGAAGTCGAGCCTCGCGCACAGCGACGCGGCCGTCATCATCGTGCTCGACGCCGTCACGGGCGCGGTCATCGCCCGGATCGCCTCGAAGCCCTCACGCCGTTCCAGCTCACGGACGCAATGGGCTCGATGGAACCCGCCTTCGCTCTCAACGGGGGCAGGAGCTATGGGCCTTCACCGAACCTCCGGACCGGGGAGCTCATGTACTCGGGAACGGCTGACATGAGGCACTCATCACGTCGATCACCACCGAGGTCGAGTCGAGCGCGGTTCCACTCGTCACCCTCACCCTCGAGCACGACGGGGGCCGCGAGGCATTCCGTCACCCTCACCCATGTGCTCACGGACCCGGTCTCAGGACGGCTCGCCATCGCCGACGACTGGGTCCCCCGACTCGCCGAGGACGACGCGGCCCGAGCTCGTCGGACGCCGGGTCCCTGCTCGACGCGACGACGACGGGCGAGGGTTCCGCACCTCCAGCTCGACTGGCGGGCCCAGGCGGTCCGCCCGACGGCGTCATCTCCCGACACGATCGAGCGCGTGGATCCCGGGTCCGGCTCGAGCCAATGCAGGAGCTTACGACCGCCTCCGGCGACCTGTGCCTCATGGGGGGCGCGCAGCTCGAATCGCTGACGGACTCCACGGGTCGGCCGACCTGCTGCGCTCCTCCATCGTCCCCTGCCCCGTCGTGCTCGAGCACGGCCAGCGGACGAGCCGTCATCGCGCGGACGATCCCGGTCTCGGCTCCGCTGCGGTCGGCTCTGCAACGGACGCCCGGAGCCTCGGGCTCGCCTCGCTCGTCGTCCGGCCGGGCGACGGCGGCGCGGGGGTGAGCATCCCGCCGGTCCGGGCCCCGTCGACGGCGCAGCCGGGCACCTCAGCAGCCCGATGCAGCAGCCGACCGGAACACCGGCGGGCGAGGACGTCTGGGCGCTCGAGGCGCCAGAGTGCCTCTGGTCCTCGCCCTCAGGCGGAGGGGTGCCGGACGCCACTCCCCGACGCGCCCACCCACATCGTCTGCGGGTGAGGAACGGATGATGGATGCGAGGCCGCAGTCGCCCGACCGGCCCGCGCCGGACTCCTCGCTGAATCTGCTGAATGAGCCGCATGGTCGGACCGGCCGACTGTCCCGGCCGGCGGCCCATCCCCGCCTCCGCCCGTCCGAACCCGGACGAACTCGTCATACCGACGTCCGGTCCGGACCACGATGATGTCACATCGATAAATGCCGCGCCTGATACAGACTCGCATCCCGTCCCTGTACCGACCCGTCTCGTCATCACTCTGCGGGCACTGCGCTGGAGCGCGCTGGCGACCCTCGCGCTGCGGGGATGTCTCTGGCTGAGGCTGCACCATCGATCAGCCCGGCCTCCCGACGGGCGCGATCTGGACGGCTGCGGGCGCTGCGTCGCCCTGGAGCGTGGATCTCGCTCGCGCTGCAGCGGAGCGAATCCGTCGAAGGAGCCGCGCTAACGACAGACGCCGCGCGAGGACGCGTGATCATCGTCGTCGACGCGCTTGTGCACGCCATCCCGCTCCTCGCAGCGGGTGGGTCGCGACGGCGGCTCTGCACCGATGGGTCGAGATCCTGACGGTGACCGGGCTCAATACGAACGTCCGCTGACAGCCGCTCTCATCTGCCTCGCGACAGGAGGCGTGACCGCCACGGATATCCTCCTGCGCGGCGTGCGAGTCCACTCTGGCTCACCGCCATGTCGGCCGACGGGCCGCCTCCCGGACTCCCTCGGCTCCTGCACGTGAGGCCAGGGGTCGCCAGTGGGCCCTGGCGGCCGCCGCGTTCCTCGCGCCGATCCTCACTCTGGGCGTCGTGAGCCAAGCCGCCACAATTGGACCTCGGCCGCCACCACGGTGACCGCCGGGCCGATCGACTCGCTGATCTGCCCGCCGCCCTCACCCATGCGCCCCCGAGGCCGCGTGGTCACGGGAGGAGGTAGTCTCCTCGACGTCGCCGCCGGGCAGCCGTCCATCATTCTCACCACGACCGACGTGATCGGCCTCAACCCCGGGACGGCTCCACGCGCTGGTGCTAGTCATCGAGGAATGACACCTCGGCATTCGGACACTGCAACGCCAGCTCGCATCACCAGCACTACCTGGTCGCGAGCCCGGACAGACGCTATATCGCACTGCGACTCGAGTCGGATAAGAAGCTCGTCTGGCCGCACCAGTCCAGTAACAGCAGTCATCCTCGACACGGTCAACGGCGTCGCAACCGGCGAACACCCCTCCTCACCCGACGGCGCTCTTCAGCTCGACCGACCACGCCGTCCTCGACGGCGAGACCGCCGCTCCTCACCGACGGCTCACGCCTGTGGTCCATCAGCAGCACCGGCGACAAGGGCCATCCGTGGGTCGGCACGGCCGGCAGTTCGACCTATCATCCTGCAGCACGAACGCGACGGGCAACTCTCGACAAGAGGGACCCGCAGTACGTCTCCGAACGTCGAAGGCACCTCCGTCAGGCTCACCGTCGCCCGGATACGGGACCCCTCGGCCACCACCACGATGGACGCGATCACCACCGACCCGCTGCAGGGGCGGCCTTCTTGTCCAACAGGGTGGTGGCGGTCTCTCCGACGGCGTCCCCACGACGAACACCGGATCCGACACCGAGGATGGTCGGTGCGAGGCACGCGAGCCTCGACGGCCTGGCCGGCATCGAAGGAGCGGACACCGACGCATCGACATGGGCCGAAGCGTTGGTCTCAACACGCTCGCATCCGAAGCATCCGGCGACCTGGTTCTCTATCCTCAACCCGTGCCGTGGAAGCGGGGAAGCGAGTACACGTCTTTCGAATTCACGGCACCGACCGCGGGAGCGATTCTGGATCCGGCCACAGGCGCGCTCGCCAGCGGGACGACCGCATCGGGCCTGGCTCGGCGCCGCCGTCGGCATCACCCCCGAGGACGACGGCGAGAGCATCAGCTTCAACTTGACCGCGGCGCCCGGCGACGGAGCGCCGGCGCTCGCATCGGTGGACGGCACCATGTTCCACGATCCACGAGACGATAGCTCCAACCCCGGGCTCAGCGATCTGGGCAGCGTGTATGGCCGCATCGCCCTCAGGGACGTCGCCGCTATCTCAGCACCAGGCGCCACCGTCCTGGTGCTGGCGACCGGACCGGGCTACCTGGGGAGAACCAGTGTGCGTCTGTACGGCGTGGGACGAGGCGACGCATGAAGCCGAGTATGAGGAGGCGCCTTCCCCGCCGAGTCCTCCGCATCGCGGTCGCCGTCGTCCTGGTCCTCGATGCCGTGGGCGCCTGCTCGATCCTGATCGAGCGCGCCCGCTCCGCGGAACGTCACCATTACCGCGCTCACCCCCGAGCAGGCCGAGGAGGCCGTCCGGTCAGGGCGGATACTCCCCGCACACGGAGTCCATGCCCACTGGGTCGGATAGGGTTCAGGTCCTCGACGAACTGCCCGCCAACGGCCGGACCGGCGCATCCCTCATCATCAGCCGCGATGAGAACGAGGCGGTGCAGTGGGCCGTGACACCGATCGTCCAGCGGCCTCGTCCGACGTCCTCGAAGACCCACGCCCCGCAGACGCGCACCGACAGCATGGGGAACAATCTCCCTGACCGCGACCAACTACGTCTACGGCTATGCGATCTCGGATCCCAGTGGCGCCCGCATGTCTCTCATCCTCGCCCCCCGACGAGACCGACCGCGCGACGCCCCTGACGAGACCGACCGCGACGCCCCTGACGAGACCGACCGCGACGCCCCTGACGAGACCGGCTACAACGCCGCGAAAGAACGCGAAGGAGGACGAGGATTCGAACGCCGCCATCGCCGAGCAGCGCAGCGACGTCCTCGTCCTGGACACCGCCACGGGCGAGACGGTGCGGGTCGTGGAGGTCGACGGGATGGTCCTAGGGCAGAGCGCTGACGTCCGACGAGAGCTCGTGGTCGAGACAGCGCAGAGATACTTCCCGGGCGACAGCGGTCAAGAGCGCCCTCCACGTCTTTCTCCTGACCGACCCCTGCAGCGGAGCCGCTTGACCCTGCCCACGGTGACGAGAGTGGGCTCGTCGGCTCGAGAGCTCGAAAGTGCTGCTGTCGCAGCGACCCCCGCCGACGCGCTGCCTGAGGACCGCCTGCGGTCCCACCACGCTGACCGTCCTCGGCACCGACGGCACCGAGCTCACCACCGTCACCGGCGTCGACGGGCTCTTGGGACAGCCGGAGCATCCGCCGCTTCACCGACCCGGCGGCCGCCGTCGCCCTGACGTTGAACGAGAACGCCCTGCCCTCGCGCGGTGGGGAGAGCCGCATGGGACGGCCTGGAGGTCGAGATCATCCCGTTCGACGATGTCGCGCCGTGAGCGCAGGGGCCGGGCCCATGCGGGTGAAAACCACAGGGACGGTCCGGGCCCGCAGCAGGAGGACCGAGCCGGCGCAGCCGGGAGATGACGGCTGTGCCGTTAGAAGCCAGGGGTTCACTAGGCTGTCCTGCGCGTGACCCAGCAGCGCCCGTCCGAGCCCTCCGACCGCCACGTCGAGTACGTCGCCTGCCGACGCAGAGCCGCCGGGTCGGCCCGCCGCCTCCGGCACCGGGCCGACCGCACGGCAACATCCCCACCAGCAGTCCCTCCCCGGCCCGGACGACGACGTCCTCCTCGCCACCGGCAGACCCCGTCGCCCCGCGAGCACGCGCGAAGGAGAGACCTCATCGACTCCGGGAGACGCAGGCAGGAGAAAAATCCGACGGCAGCCGGGCCGGCGCGCCTGGACGCCGAACCAGCACGGCGCCTGGTCGATGCTCGTGATGCCGCCGATCGTCGGCTGGGTCGTGGGCGGCATCAACTGGGTGAACCTGCTGTTCCTGCCCGCGCTGGTGGGGCGCCTACCTGACCTACTGGGCCTGGTCGCAGTAGCTGCGCACGCGGTCCGCGCGCAAGCGCAGGCTGCTCGTGCCTCCGCTGGCGTGGTCTACACCGGGTGGACCCGCTCTGCTCGGACTGGTGACGCTGACCGCGGCGCCGTACCTGCTGCAATGGGCGGTGCCGATGCTGCCGCTGCTCGCACTCGCACTGTAGGAGGTGTGGCGCGGGCGTGAACGGTCGTTGCCCTCCGGGCTGGCGACGACGGCGCGCCGCGAGCCTCATGGCCGCGGTCACCTACTCGCTGGCCGTGCGCCGCGCGGGCGGATTCCTCGGAACCTGGTGGGGCGACGGGCCGGGCTTCCCGGGCGAGCCCGAACGGCGAGCTGGTGGGATGGCCGTGGATGTGGTTGGTGACGGCGTCGACCGCGGCCTACTTCTGCGGGACGGTGCCGTACATCAAGTCGATGATCCGCGAGCGCTTTCAACAACCGTCTGCTGGCGTGGACGGTGGCGGCCCACGTGGCTGCCGCGGCGGCAGCCGTGTGGCTGGCGGCCGGCGGGTGGCTGCCGTGGGCGCGCGGTGCTGTGGATCGTGCTGGCGGTGCGGTCCCTGGTCATGCCGCGCTGGCAGTGGACGCTGGTCAAAGCAGCGGCACCGTCCACTGCGGCCGGGGACGATGGGACTGGTCGAGCTCGTGCTCGAGATCGTCTTCCTGGTGACGGATCGCGACGTCATGAGCCGTCCGCCGCCGCGAGGTCGTGGGGCGGGCCCGTCCCCGTGTGCTTCGCCGGGAGCCGCAGGGCCCGCCGGACCCAACCGATTCCGGCGTCGAGATTCGGAGGCGTCCATCAGCGCACGTCCCCCAGGCGGCACGTGACCGTGAGCACCAGTCGTTCTCCTCGTGCGTGCCCACCGAGATGCGCACGCCCTCCCCGACGAAGGGTCGCACGAGCACCCGGCGGCCCTGAAGTGCCTCGGCCAGGCGGGCGGTCGCCCCTGCCCACGCCGAGCCAGTAGAAGTGCCCTGAGCGTCGGGCACCGTCCATCCCTGTTCGCGCAGCTCCGCAGCCACCGGTCGCGTCGGGCGGCGACCACGCCCGCCCGCCGAGCCGTGACGGCCAGAGCCTCGGGCCGGCAGGGCGGCGATAGCGGCGGCCTGCGCCGGCAGGCTCACCCGAAGGGCGTGGCCACGCCCGGATCGCACTGACGATCGCGGGGGCCGCCACGAGGTAGCCCACCCGCATGCCGGCCAGGGCGTGCGCTTTGGAGAAGGTCCGGGAGACCACGAGGTTCGGGTAGCGGTTCAGCAGGGCGAGCCCGTCCCCGACGGCCCTGTCGGTGACGAAATCGAGGTAGGCCTCGTCGACGAGCACGAGCACCCGTCGGAGCGCCGTCGAGCAATGCGACCAGCTCCGCCTCGCGCAATGCCGGGCCGGTCGGATTGTTGGGCGTGCACGCGATGACAACGCGGGTGCGCGGCGTGACGGCGTCGATCATGGCCGGCACGTCGTGGCGGCCGTCCGCGGTCACCGGCACCTCGATAGCCCCGCGCCCCGGCCACGGCGGCGCAGATCAGGTAGGCCTCGAAGGAGCGCCACGGCATGACGACGTCGTCCCCCTCGTCGCACACGGTGTCCAGCACGTGCTGGATCAGGCAGACCGACCCGTTGCCGACGACGACCCGCCGCGCTCACACCGTGGCGCTGGGCGACGGCGGCTGACGAGCGAGTCCCCCGTCATCTCCGGGCAGCGGTCGGCCCCGGACGCCGCCTCGGTGAGGGCCGCCAGCACCTCGGCCTGCGGGGAACGGCAGCTCATTGGACAGAGCTGGCGGTACGGCCGGACTCCGGGCGCGTCCGGGCACGTAGGCGGGCAGGGCGGCGGACGGCATCGCGGATGTGAAGAGGGCGGCGGGGGCGGCGGCTCGCTCATGGCGTCATCCTCCCACCATGACGCCGTGACGCGGCGGGCATCAGGACGGGCCGCCGGGGCGGTCGGAGAGGCGCCCGCCACGCCCGCCCGCGAGCGGGCAGCCGCACAACCTCACGGCCATGACCCACCGTCAGAACCCCACGCCCGCCCTGCGAGGCAGGCCAGCCGAACACGTTCAGCCGGCTTCGGACGCGCTGTGGAAGAATCATCCGCATGGAGCTTCTTGCACGCGCAGTCGGTAATGCTCGTCGGCCCTGTGGCTGGCCGTCACCCTGATGAGAGGATGAAATGCCGGGTGCGCCGACGCTGCTGCTGAGCAATCGTCAACCTGCCGTGGTCGGACTCGTGCTGGCCCTGGTCCAATTCGCTGATCAAACCGGTGGCGCACGTCGTCGCCTTCCCGCTATGCGTGCTGACATTCGGGCTGTCGCCCTCGTGGTCAACGGGGCGCTGCTGCTGCTGTGACGAGCGCTCATCACGGACCGGCTCGTCGGAGTCGGCGCGAATGCGGGCGTCGCCTTGGGGCTGCACGTGGACTCCTTCGGGACGGCGGTGCTCGGCTCGATTCTCGTCTCCATCGTCTCGGCTCTCGTGGTGGGCGTCATCGACAGGGAGGACTAGGGACCGACGGGGCCAGGGCGGCGTTAGTCGCGCCAGGTCTCCCATCCCTCCATGCCTCGGCCTCCTGCTCCTTTAGCGCCCGAGGCATCGGCCAGGTCGGAATCGTCGGGTCGTGCGGGTACACCGGTCGTCTTGCGGGTGATGTCGAAGACGATCTCGCTCGTCGTCGCCCCTCCTCCCCTGCGCCGGTGAGCGATCTCAGCTGCTCGGTCCACGCATCGACAGCCGGATCCCCGCTCATGCCCTCCACGGCGTCGGCGTAGACAGTGCTCGCATGCGGGTAGCCCTCAGGTTCGAGCCCGTGGTATCCACGGTGACGACGGTGCGCGTGGGCGTGCGCGGGTGGGCGCCCCGTCAGAGCCGGCACGGCGTCGGCGCCGTTCTCAGGTGCAGGGCGTTGACATTCTCAGAAGGTCCGCGCCGGCGGTGGGCCCCGCCGGCGGTCAGCAGGTTCGTGACGTTGAGCGTTCGGCGATGGCGGGGTTCGCAGCGATGTTCGTGGGCCACGATGGCCCCCTGCGAGTGACCGTGGGAGGCCGACGGGCTCGTCCGGCCCGATCCCCGCCTGCCGCAGCGGTGACCACGGCGCTCTCCATGTCGTTGGGCGCACCGGCCACGGCCTGCAGGTTGGTCAGCAGATCCTGCGGGTTACTGCCGCCCAGACCCCAGTCGGTGGTGCCGGGCACGACGACGACCCGACCGACGGCGCCGTCGGCGTGCGTGGTCCGGAGGACGACGACGCCGCTGGAGGTGTCCTCATCACGCTTCTTGAGCGAGTCGCTGTAGCGGATGACGTCCGACGCCGCGCCCAAAGACCGGTTCACCCTCGTCCCGCTCAGCCCGAGGAGGGGCACGCCGGTGCCTAGCGCCATCGGGTCCCGGGAGGAGGAGGAATAGTGACGGCGGGGCCGCGTGCGCGGCGACGACGGTGCCGGTCGGCTCGCCGTAGCGCTTGGCGGCGACCCTGAGCCAGCCCGGACATGTGGTAGACGACCCGCTGCCCATCGGGGTCGAGCGACGACGTGGGCTCCATCCGCCCGCCGCCGGACAGGGACCCTCTCGGGGAGCTTCTACTGATCTCCGGGTCGAGGCTGCTGGACGACGCCGGCAGGTAGGTCTCGACGGCGGCCGCCTCCCGGCCGTGGAGTGCCTCGGCGAGTCCACCAGGATGGCGAGGTCGGCAGGGTCGCTTCGACCCACTCCGACAGATCGGCGTCGGACACTGACAACAGCGAGGTCGTCAGGCCATGGCGGGATCGCACGCCGGCGTGAGGAGGTCAGATCGGGTTCGTCCAGCGGCGCCGAATTGCAGCCGACCAGGGCAGGAGGCCGAGAGTCGCGCCTGTGGCGCCAGGAGGCCCATGACCGTCCAACCGGCTGCCCCGCGTCACCGACGCCGAGGACCACGTCGTCCTCGGCGCCGGTGTAGGGCGTTGACGCAGGCCGTGACATCGGCGGCGAGGCCGCGCAGGCCGTCGGCGGCGTCCTGAAGGAACCGGTCCGTGGTCAGGGCCGCGGCGGCGTCGAGCAGCCCTGGCGCTGGGGCCTCAGCCGGGCGTCGAACACGCTCCCGGAGTGTCGAGGGGCCTCTCGGGAGAGGAGGAGGCAGGGAGGGAAGTCGATCAGCGGAACCGGGCGGGAACCGGCCGCGGCGTCGGACAGGGACCCGTCCTCCTGCCGGTCGGGGCGACCGCGTCGCGCCCGCTGCATCTGCGCCCTCAGCGCGTGCGTGCGCGCGTCGTCGAGGCACTCGGCGGCGGCGGTGAGCGCGGCGGCGAAACCAGTCAAGGCGTCGGTGTCGACCGCGTAGGCGCCGCCGGCCACGACGGCGCCGACCCCGGCGAGTCATCCCGGGCCAGCTCAGCGCGGCCGCGAGCCGTCTCCCCGCCGACGGCCGGAGGATCGACGCGGTCCCGCCGAGCCGAGTCAGTCGTCGTAGCGGTCATCCGACACCTCCGCCCCTGCCCGCTCGCGTCATCGAGCAGTGACATAGCGCTGATGGCCGCGTTCAGGAGCGGAGTGAGGGCCGGCGAGCACGATGCGCAGGTCATCGAGCTGCCTCTGGCAGGCGCTGGAGGCGGCGCCCGTCCACCCGGCGGGGACGGTGGCGGAACGAGTGAGACTCCGGCGTCGATATCGGAGATCGGCGAGGGCGATATGCGCAGCGGTCATGACCCGACGGTACGATGGCCGGAGGCCGGCCCGCTGAAGGCTTGTGGACGGAGTGCGGCGGGGGACGCACGAGCCGGCCTGTGGAGCCCCCGCACGACGCCGGCCCGGGCGCCGGCGGAGCCGAGGAGCCGGCCCGGAGCCCTCAATCGCGCGCCAGGAGCCTGCGGTCGCGGACCGTGCCCACCCGCAGCGCAAGCAGGCAGACGACGTCGACGCCCACCGCCAGCGCCGCCAGCACCCACCAGCTCGGGTCCGCCGGCCACGCCCGCACCGCCGGTGCGGCGACGCCGGCCGCGACCACGATGGCGAGAGCGAGCACAATGCGCCACCGAGCCCGCAGGAGCCGTCCCAGGAGCAGCAGGGCACTGGCGAGACTGCCGACGCCCACCGCCGTGGCCGCCGTCAGCGCGCTGCGTGCGCGGCTCCGCCGCAACGAGCCCGACCAGCAGAGCCAGGCCGATCGCAGTCAGGACGATGTCGAGCACGATCAGCACGACGCCGGTGCGCCCGCCCGCCCGCAGGTCCGGCGCCGCAGCGGCCCGCCCGGGGCGCAAGACGACCGCCGCGGCGGCCGCCGCCGCGAGCGCACCCGCCCATATCGGAAGATGACCGACGTCCCGCCTCGCCCCGGCCCAGCGGGACCAGGGCGAGCGCACCCCTGCGGCCAGGACCACGCGGTCGGCGAGCAGAGATGGCGCGGGCGTCGTCGGCCACCGGAACGGATCGGCGATCCACCCAGAACCGGGTCGGGTTCGGATGCCGGATCGGAGCCGAGGGCCGCCCCTGTTCCCCGAACGGACGCCATCCACGTGGTCGGCCCCGGGCCCGGCGATCTCGTCCCCAGGCCCGCCTCGAGCTGAAGCCCCGGCCGAGCGAATCGTGCTCGGCCCCCGGCCGGGCGCGAGGCCGCATCGTCGGGCGGGCCGGACTCATGGGCGTTCATGCTCCCATCCTGCCCTCGCGTCTCCCTGCGAGCGGAAGCCCGCGTGCCGCTCCGCCCGCGCGAGTGTCGAAAGCCGGCGTCCCTGCCCGGACGGAGGCCGGGCTCTTGGTGCCCGGTTCACACCGGCCGGCGCAGGCAGATCACGGCGTCGGGCGCCGACCCGCCTCGCCGTCGGGACCGGGGACCTCCCGCCACCGCTCCTGGGCGACCTCGACTTGCCATCCCTTCGTCGCCCCGCGCCAGGCCGCGAGCAGTTCAGCGGGAGTGTAGGTGCGGGCGTGGTGGCGGTGCCAGGGCGGGTTGACGCAATGGACGGCGGTCATCACCCGACCCCGGGGCCGCAAGAACCGCACCCCGGGTCAGCAGTTCGACCAGGTCGAGTGAGCCGGGCATGGGGCCGCCGTGGACGTAGAAGGCGGCGACGAGATCGAAGGGGCCGGCGGGCAGACGTTCGCGGGTGGCATCGAGAACCAGGCCGTGGACGCGCCCCGCCAGGCCGCGATCGCGCGCCCGGGCCCGCATGCGCGCGCGATCGCGGTGGCCGACAGATCGAGGCCGGTGACGTCCCAGCCGTGCTCGGCGAGCCAGACGGCGTCGGCGCCTCCCACAGCCCAGGTCGAGGGCGCGCCCGGCTCCCCAGCCGAGGGCGAGCTCGGGCAGCAGTCGTTGGGATCCCCGGACCACAGCCTGTCGACGGCGGCGTAACGCGCCTCCCACTGCATCTGTCGCTCGTTCACGGGTCGAGGTTAGCGACTGCGGCCCCGCCGCCGGGGGAAACCGGGGGAAAAGGGCCAGTTCGGACGGTTCGCCGCGGCCGCGCTACCCTCTCGCCATGATCGATCCCCGCTCCCACGCCGTCGACCCTGCCTGGGTGGACACTCGCAACGCCGCCGTCAGTGCCGATCCCGCCGCACGTGTCGCCGGCAACGCGGTCGCCACCACAGACGTCGAGAAACTCACTGTGGACCGCCGGGTCATCGCCTCGATCGACACCTCGGTCTCAGACCTCATCCCCGACGCGATCGTTACCGACCAGAAGCGCTCGGGTCGCTGCTGGGCCTTCGCCGGCCTCAACGTCCTGCGCTTCCTCATCGAAGAGCTGACTGTCGACTCGCTGGAGCTGAGCCAGAACTTCATCTACTTCCATGACAAGCTGGAGAAGGCCGCTGCCTTCCTGCACCGCGCCGTCGACGACGCCGAGCGTCCGCTGAGCGACCGGGAAGTGGTTGAGACCCTGCGCGAGCCGATCAGCGACGGCGGCTGGTCCGAGTTCGCCCGACTGGTGAGCAAGTGCAGGATGGTCCCCACGCCGCCATGCCGGACACCCACTCGGCGACCGACTCGGACGCCATGAACGCCCACCTGGCCACCGTCCTGCGTCGCGCGGCTCTGCGCCTGCGCGCGGCGGTGGCCGCCGGGGCGAACCCGAGCCGGTCCGCTCGGCGGCGATGGAGGACGTCCACCGGTCCTCGCCATCCATCTGGGCACCCCGCCGACCGAGTTCATGTGGCAGTACCGGGACAAGGACAAGGTCTTCCACCGCGTCGGGACGCTGACCCGCGCGATTCGCCGACGCTACGCGGCCGGGCTGGAGGAGTTCGTCGTCGTGCCCACGACCCGCGCCCCGAGATCCCCGTCAACACCCGGTTCGGTATTGAGCGCACCGATCTCATGGTGGGCGAGCCCACCCAGGAGCACGTCACCGCCGCTCTGGATGTTCTCAAGGCGGCCGCGATCGCCGCCATCCAGGACGGTGAACCGGTGTGGTTCGCCTGCGATGTCGCCAAGCAGCGCGAGAAGAAGTCGGGCGTCTGGGACGCGGCCCCTGCACGACTCACGAGGAGCCTGCTACGGGGTCGAGCTGTCCGCTGACTAAGGCGGAGCGGCTGGTGGCGCGCGAATCCGCCCTCACCCACGCCATGTGCCTGACGGGCGTGGACCTCCTCGACAATGCGCCGCGGCGCTGGCGTGTGGAGAACTCCTGGGGCGACAAGCTCGGCGAGAAGGGCTTCCACACGATGAACGACTCGTGGTTCGATGAGTACGTCTACCAGGTGGTCGTACGGGCGAGCCGCCTGCCGGACGAGGTCCGCGCGGCACTGGAGGTCGAGCCCGTCATGCTGCCGAGCTGGGACCCGATGTTCTGAGCCGGAACAGCGGAGACGAGCCCGGGGCGAGGGCGGTGGAAGGCTCGGCGGCCCGTTCGACTCACGGGCGCCCGGTGCCCCGGACCGGGGCACCACCCCGTCGGCGGACTCCCGATTGTTCTCGATTGTCCAAATCTGTCACAAAGGCCGTTTTGCACATTCGAAAAGCGTGATGATCCGCGTTATCTCAACGATCTGCGGTGCGCAGCATGGTACAGAACAAGTCCTTTGTGGCGATTTGGACATCGTCGGCCGACCTCGGCGGGCCCGCATCGATCGCGCGGGCTGCGCGGCATCAGATCTCCGGAACCAGTGCGGCTCCACCTCCGCAGCAGCACTGCGCTCGCTGGCGAGCCTGCGATCCGCACCGCCCCATAATGAACCCCATGGTCGACCTCTCCACCGTCTCCCCGCCATCGCCCTGGGCCTCTCGACGGCCGCTACCGCGCCGTGGCCGCACCACTGGTCAACCACCTGTCGGAGGCCGCCTCAATCGGGGCCCGCCTGGCCGTCGAGGTCGAGGGCTCATCCACCTGACGGACCACCACGTCCGCCCGGCGCCCCGCGCCCTGTCCGAACCGAGAAGGCCTATCTGCGCGGGACCGTCGATTCCTTCGGCGCGACCGAGATCGCCGAGCTGGCCGAGGTCGAAGCTGTCACCCGCCACGACGTCAAGGCCGTGAGTACCTCCTCAAGCGACGCTGGACGCGGCGGGCGACGACCCGTCGGTGTCGGTGCCGACGGAGGGCCCACCGTCCCGCCCACCGTCCACGAGATCGTCCACATCTTCTGCACGAGCGAGGACATCAACAATCTCGCCTACGCTCTGACGGTGCGCTCCGCCGTCAAGGAGGCCTGGCTGCCGGCCGCCCACGGTCTGATCGCCGACCTGACGGCCATGGCCCGCGAGCACGCCGGCGCCGCCATGCTCGCCCGCACCCACGGCCAGCCCTGCTACCCCGACGACGCTCGGCAGCGAGCTCGCCGTCCTCGCCCGGCGCCTGACCCACCAGGTGCGCCGCGTCGAGAGCGCCGAGTACCTGGGCAGTTCAACGGCGCCACCGGCACGTACGGAGCGCACGTCGTGGCCGTACCGGAAGCCGACTGGCAGTCGGTCTCCCGCACCTTCGTCGAGGGGCTGGGACTGGTCTGGAACCCGCTGACCACCCAGATCGAGTCCCACGACTGGCAGGCCGAGCTCTACTGCGACATCGCCCGCTTCAACCGCGTCGCCCATAACCTGGCCACCGACGTGTGGAGCTACATCTCACTGGGCTACTTCCGCCAGCGCCTCGCCGCGCAGGGCTCGACCGGCTCCTCCACCATGCCGCACAAGGTCAACCCGATCCGCTTCGAGAACGGCGAGGCGAACCTGGAGATCTCCTGCTCCCTGCTGGAGACGCTGGCCGCCACGCTGGTGACCTCGCGCCTCCAGCGGGACCTGACCGACTCCACCACCCAGCGCAACATCGGGACCGCCCTGGGGCACTCGCTGCTGGCGATCGACAACATCCGGCGCGGTCTGGCCGGGCTCGACGTCGACGCCGCCCGGCTGGAGGCGGATCTCGACGCCACGTGGAGGTCCGGCGAACCCGTCCAGCAGGCGATGCGGGCGGCGTCGGTGGCCGGCGCGACCGGCATGGCCGACCCCTACGAACGGCTCAAGAAGCTCACCCGCGGCAAGCGGGTGACTCCCGAGGCCATGCGCGCCTTCATCTCCGGCCTGGGGATGCCCGACGACGTCGAGGCCCGGCTGCTGGCCCTCACGCCCGCGACCTACACGGGCCTGGCCGCCCGACTGGTCGAGCACCTGGACGACTGACACCGGCCGCATTGGCGCACACCGCCCGCGCCTCAGCGGCATCTCGACTGGGACGGGCGTGCGTCGGGTCTACGGCTCCGTTGAGGACGTGGCTGACGGCCTGCGGGCGTGCCGCCGGGTGGTCCTCAGCCGGCGATGGCCGGCACGGGCCGCGGCGGCGGTGCCGTCTCTCAGAGCGCGAACGCCGCCCCGAATACCCCGATTCTGTTGCCTCATCATTCGGTGTTGCATTTCGCCCTGATGGGTGGGCAGTGAAAGCGGCTGAGAAGGTAAAGGCATTGTTCTTCAGGATCCGAGGCCGGAGGCAATACAAATGTCGTCATCCAGGACCCGTATAGGACGAGCGGATCTTCGGGGCCGCGATCCACTCCCTCTCCGTCCGATGGACGGCGGAAGGAATCATCGCGGATAGGTGCAGCCGTTGGCGTACGCAGGGTTTATGGGCTTTCCGCAATGGCAGGGGAAGGCGATTCTGCACGGCGGGTCCCAGGCGTCGAGAACTACTGAGCCTCTCATGCGCGGGCGCAGGACCGCGCCCCGATCCTCAGGAATCGACAGTCCTAACGCAAGAACCGCGCTCTCGGTTCCGCCATGACATCCACTAACGAAGTTTGATGACGCGCATGGCAACTGTTGTGAGGCCAATGGCCGTGGCAGTGAGGACCAGCGCCGCCCCCAGTAGTGGGGCGACGTCGGCACCAGTGAGGCCGCCGGAACCGGCGAACGCCGTGGAGCCGAGGTTCAAGGTGCGAGTGTTAAGTGCCTGCGGTAATGCATGGCTGAGTGGGTGGAGAGCATCTGAGGTGACGGCGGCTATGCTGGCGACGCACCTCAACAAGCGAGATCGCCACGGGGACAGCGAAAGAGCTTCAGCAGCATCGACAGCATGGATTGGAACGCGATCAGGGCAGCGCCACGATCCACGGAGAGCGCACCGACGGCGGCGAACTGCCACGAGACGGCCCTGTCAAGCGCGCAGGACAACGACGCCGAGGCAACGGTGCCGCTAACGAGAACGAGCTGCATAGAACGCAACGGGGACCGCGATAACGACGACCTTTGCGAGCACGAGCCGGGCCGGGCGCCGGGTACCGGTGAGCAGGAGGTTCCAGTTGGTCCCGCGGTGCTCCATGCGCCAGGCGGTGGCGGTAAGCAGAGCGATACCCAGGGAGTAGAACAAGAGACTGTAGAAAAGCGTCACCTGAGAGGTGAAGGAAGCCCAGCCGGCGTTGAGTGCGTCAGGGTTGTTAGCCAGGTTGATGGTCCCGGTGATAACCGCCAGGAGCGGAAGGGCGAGGGCTATGAGCCAGATGGAGGATCGCTTGAGCTTAATGAGTTCTGCGCGGAACACAAGTTTCACCTTTCAGTCCGGTCAAGACGGCGTGTCATCTGAATGAATACGGCACCGACGAGAAGGAGGAAGCCGGCGATCCAGACATAGTCCGGGGTAATGTAGATAATGTTGTCGCCTTGTTGACCGACGTAGGAGATCATCGCGTAGTAACCCCAGGGTATGAAGCGCGCGACGGCACCGGGCATGAGCAGTGTGAACACAGCGAGGAAGGCGCCGAGCATTCCCGATCCCCACACTCATGAGCTGGTTCTCGCCGACGCAGGCCAGCCAGATGATCGCAGCGCCAGGAAGGCAATGTCGACCAGGAGCAGAAGGAGAGTAGCCGACCCAGGGGCCAGCGTTGATCGGCACGTGGATGCCGACGAGCGCCCTGACCGCAAGGACGAGAAACGTCTGCCCGATGACCGCGGGAGTCAGGACGAGACTGAGCGCGGCGAGCTTGGCTCGGCACAGTGCACCAGGGCTGTAGCCGGCGGTGGCGGCGAGCTGCCAGCCGGCGCCTGAGTGCTCGATATCGGTCTGCCGGCTGGCCAGGACCGCGGTGAGAATGAGGTCATCGCCGCCATGAAGGCGTACGACATCATCAGTGTCGCCCAAGGCATCAGCCTCGGGATGCCGTCAAAAAGTTCGACGCGTGCTGCCGGAGAACAGTGAGATGCTCGACAGCGCGACGACGGCGAGCACCAGGGCCGTGGTGGTCAGCCCGGCACGCAGGCGACGCATCTTGCGGAGCTCGAGTCGGATCGCCCGGTTCACAGCAGCCCCGCGCCCGGTAAGGTCCATGACACGTCCTCCAGACTCTGCTGCACCTGTCGTACACCGTGGATCGGGACACCCGCGACCGCGAGGCGGTACACGAGCTCAGCGGTCTGGTCCTTGCCGAGGCCGCTGACCCGGATGCCTTCCGCGATGGGGGTCGCCGTGATCCCCTGCGCGAGGGCGGCCCGGGCGTCGGGCGTCTCAATGACAAGATCGGGAATCGAGTGTTCGAAGAGCTGGTCACGAGTACCTTGAAAGATCATCCTCCCGTTCGCGAGAATTCCCAGGACATTCGCCATCTTGTCGATCTCGTCGAGCAGGTGGCTGGAGACCATGACGGTGATTCCGTGCCCGCAAGCCTGATCAGCAGGGTACGGATCTCCCTCGATCCCAGCCGGATCTAGACCGTTCGTCGGCTCGTCGAGGATCAGCAGGGCAGGGTCGCGCGCCAGAGCCATAGCGATCCCGAGGCGCTGCTTCATACCCAGTGAGTAGTTGCGCACAAGCTTGTTCTTGTGCTCGGTCAGCCGAACCGTCTCCAGGGCGTGCTCGATCTGAACGGCGGAGAGATCAAGCATGTCCTGCACGATCCTCATGTTCTCCAGCCCGGTGAGGTGCCCATAACCGGGAGGGCCTCGATCATCGATCCGATGGACGGAAGCATTCGTGTACGAGAGGCGGGCGTGAGGTCCTGTTCGAAGACTCTGATCTCGCCCTCAGTGGGCCGGGTGAGACCGAGGAACATCTTCATCGTCGTCGATTTCCCGGACCCGTTCGGTCCGAGGAACCCGTAGATCGCTCCTTGCGGCACGTCCAAGTTCAGCGAGTCGACGGCGACATGCGTCTTGAAGCGCTTCGTCAGGTTCGACGTAGTGATGGCGGCCTCATGTCAGATCCTCGTTCCGCGTGGTATGGTCCTCATGCATGCCCGCCGGCTCGACAGCGTGAATCGTGCCCGGAGACGATTCTGACCGATACCCTGCGCAGGAGTCTGCACCGAAGGTAGGACCGGGTCCGGCCCGTCACGTCACAGTCAGACACCGCGATCGGGACGCGTCCCCGCCCCGGACCCTCCGGACCGCCCGCCGACTCGGACGAGACGGGCAGCACCCCGTTGCGGTGCGCCCACAGGACCAGCTGGACACGGTCCCGAGCTCCAAGCTTGGACAGAACACGTCCAACGTGAGATTTGACCGTCACCTCCGAAATACACAGGTGCTGCGCCATCTCCAGATTCGACATCCCCGACGTCACGAGACGAAACACTGTGGCCTCACGGTCAGTGAGCTCCCGCAAGAGCCGGCGCTCCGCGCCGAGGCGCTCAGCTCCACGAGCCTGCGGGAGACGCCGACCGGTAGCAGGAGCCACCGTCAGCGTGCCGCTGGTGAGCCGACCGGATCGCGTCGACCAGCTGGTCGGCGGTGCTGTCCTTGAGAACGAAAACCGGTCGCACCCGCCTTGAGCATCCGCACGGCATAGGCGTCATTATCGAAGATCGTCAGCCCCAGGACTCGAATGCTCCCGTCCTCCTGAACAATCGTGCGCGTCGCCTCTATCCCGTCGACGCCCGGCATCCTGACATCCATCAAGATGACGTCAGGTCGTCTGGCGCGCGCCAGAGCGATAGCCTCACGCCCGTTGGAGGCGACGCCCACAACACGCATCGCCGGTTGCGCGTCGACGATACGCGTGAAACCGTCACGCACCAGCCCTTGGTCGTCGACGATCAGGACGGTGATCACCTGACTCGTTGAGCTCACGACACCTTCCCCGCCGGCCCAGGAGCGAGCGGCCACACGGTCTTGACGGTGAACTCCTCCCCAGCGCGAATCTGTGCTTGCGCACCGTACAGAGGTACAGCGACGCCGGATGCCGCTGAGTCCTCGACAGTGCTCGACAGCCGCCAGATCGACGTCGTCCTTGAGCGGGTTGACAACCGTCACCGTCAGCTCTTGCGATGTCCACTCCAGCGTCAGCTTGGCCTGTCGGGTGCTGCCATGACGCAAACATTAGTCATGGACTCTTGGACGACTCGGTAGATCGCCAGAGCCATCCCCTCGCGGCAGGTCCACGCTCCCCACTGTCGACTCGCCGAACATTGAGCCCGGCCTGCTCGAAGGTTGCGAGCAGACTACCCAGGGAATCTCAAGACCCGGCGAGGGGCTGCGTGCCGGGACTCTCCTCGTAGGAGGCCAGACCCCCGGACCTCATCAAGGGCGGTTCGTCCGGTCTGCGAGATGCGTGTGAACAACTCACGCGGCTCGCCGTCGACGGAGATAGCCCGCCCACTCTCCGCCTGCACGATGATCCCGGTCAGGGTATGAGCGAGCACATCGTGGATGTCATTGCTCATACGCTCATGCTCCTCGTAAGCGGCCAGACGGATCCGGGCCTCGGCGTCGTGCTCGGCGAGACCCGACGTCGCTCGGCCTCAGCCAGGGCCTCCCGACGCTGACGTTCCACTAATCCCACGGACCAGGAAGCAATCATGCAGGCGACGATAACGATGACGGGAGAAGCCTCGAGGCGAGCTGCGCACGCCCTCGCCGAGCACGACCCTAAAAAGCAGGACGCCTACGTAGACGACGCCCGTCACAAGACCGACCCGACGGGCCCGTACCGACGCGTACGACGCCACCGTGTACACCGCAACCAGAACAAGCAGGTCGCGGGGAACAACAACTGCTGTCAACCAGCAGATGCGCATAGGAGATCGCCGCGACGGCGCTCGCGAACACCCACGGCAACGTGCGACGGAGCACCAGCACCGCCGCCATCACCGCCGACCAAAGCCAGTCCGGCTGCCCTGACACGCCCAGTCCCAGGCACACGAGGACAGCGGCGACGGCAGAACGCCGCGTCCACCTGCCATCGAGCACGCGACACACTCACCATGCTCGCAGTCTCAGCCTCGGCGCCCTCCCCGACGACATCCACCCAAAATTCATACGACGGTCGTCATACTCAAGTATGAGCCGCAATGACACTCAGGCCGCGGACCAGCCCAACCTCCTTATCAAGAAGGCGAGTATCCTCAGCCCGGTCGTCGCCCAGATGAAGAACCACAAGCTGCTCGCCTCCCTACCAAAACAATCTGGTTCGGCGAATTCAAACCGACGGTCTTCGACCAGGACTGACCTACAGGGTCATAAGCGTGCGCGACCTCATGCTCGAGCACCGCCAGAGCCCTCTACGCCTGAATGCCATCCACCACTCGGCCCTGCCCAACCCTCTCCTCCTTGAACCCCGCTCACCAACGAACCCGGCATTAATAATCCCTTGATACGAAGCGAACAGACCGACACGAGCGAGAGCGATGGAGGGCCATGAAGCGACGGAGCCGCCCGGTCCTCCGACGGCGTCGAGTCTCAGCCTGTCTCAGCCTCTGAGCGCTCGGACGCTCATCCCCGCGCCGAGGCACCGGCGACGCCGGGTCCGCCGAGCAGGTACCGGGCGCACACGCCGGCGACGCACTCCTCGGCCGGGTTGACGCCGAGGGCGGTTGGCGTCGATGTGCAGCAGGTCGAGCGCCGCGCCCACCTGCGCCCGCACCGATCCGGCCTACGGTGCGGGCGTCGTCGGCCACCTGCGAAGTCAGTTCGTCGGCGTGCTCCCAGCCGGGCGTTCCGTTCAGGGGAACTCGAGGACCTGCCGCACCACGGCCCCCAGCGCGGCCCCGTCGCGCAGACGCTCGGGCAGGCGGTACCCCACATGCGAGGTGGGCCGCCAGCAGCTCGTCCGCGGGCAGCGGCCCGGCGACGGCCGCGTGTTCGCCAGCAGGCGGGCGACCAGGCCGACCTCCCCACAGGTCGCGGACCTTCCACACCCGGTTGTCCAAGCACCAGCGGCTGGAGATGTCGAAGTGGCTCTCGGCCCCCTCGGCCCCCTTCGGACCGCCGTACTGGCGTACTCGGGCCCGTACACGGCGCATGCGACGCCGGGGCGCCTGCTCCTGCCGCCGGAGGTCAGCGGATCGGAGACGAGGCGCTCGAGCGTGCGCACGGGGGCGCGACGGGCCGCGGCGTCCAAGATGTCGAGGCGTGCGAATACCTCATCCAGGGTGTCGGGAGCGGCCTGGACCCGCAAACGCAGGTGGTGACCGCGCAGGTCGACGAATCGCAGGAAGTGGGTCGAGCGGATGGGCCAGTGGGCACGGACCGCGTCGAGCCGGTGCGCGAGGCGAGGCATCAGCGCATCCGTGTCGTCTCCGCCGGCGCAGTAGATGCGCGCGTACAGCCAGTCGATCTGCTGGCCCCGTCCGACCGCGGCCGTCCCGTCCGGCCCGGAGGACACGGCCATCCCGTCCGTGTCGCGAATCCGTCGACGCCGTCGTCGAGCGCTCTCATCGCATGTCTCCGTCGTTCTTGGGCCACTGCAGGCCGACGAGGTACTCCAGCGCCGTCGTCCGACCGGAAGGTGTGACCCCGCTTGCTGGTCGCGGGCCGGCAGCGCCTCGATGAGACTGAGATGCTCGGCGGCGGGTCGATCCAGCCGTGCAGCGCCAGCAGGAGGCCGGAAGCGCAAGTCGACGTAGCGCGGCTTGTGCTCATCGAAGGTGGCGGCGCGGGAGACCGCGTCCGGTCCTCGATGCTGGTGGACGTAAACCTCGGCGGGATCCCCAGCGTTCGCGCAGGCTCGCGACTCGCACGAGGGTCGCCGCCGAATCCCGGTCCAGGAGCCCGGCCACGTGGCCGGCCGGGAAGATCCATGACTGCCGCCGAGTGACCAGGCGCCCGTGAACGGTCCGCGGGGAATGAACCGGTTCGTCCGGCAGCGGGTCCATCCGCCGACGTCGGCTGGTCCAGTGGTCCGCCATGGGCGCCAACCGGGCCCCACGGGTCGCTCAGAAGAACCAGCCAGGCGAGATATCCCCCGAGGCGGTGCTGCGAGATGAGTCCGAGGTAGGCCAGCCCGACCGGTCCCCGGGCGTCGGCCAGGAACAGGGTGTCGGTGCGCGGGTCATGGGCGAGCCGCAGCGAGCTCAGGGGAACGCGCCTGCGCGGACTCGGGCCCGCCGGGCAGGCTGAGCGGAGGCAGGACGCCGCAGGAGACGGCCTGGGCGGTGTTGCAGTCCGTGGAGACTTGGACTCCAGTACCCGGTCGATGCCCCAGGCGGCGCGGATCCCTCGTGCCAGGCGCTGGCGGTACTGCCCGCCGAGCAGCCGATGGAAGCGGGCCTGGAGGCGCCGTTGCCGCTGGTGAAGGCGTTGACCACCGTCAGACGTCCGCCGCTGCCCGCACCAGCGGGTTCGTCGGTCCGGTTGTCGTCGGCCGAGGCCTCCGGCCGACGACGACCGGCTGGAGGTAGGCGCCTGCGTGCCGCGGCGAGGCCGACACCCCACCGGGCATGGCGGCGCGCTCGGGTCGGGTCCGGAGGCGAGGTCCTGCCCTGCGGCGCGCAGCATCTGCGCATCGCCGTCGGGGCGTGCGCCAGACTCATGAAGAAGGCGAGCGGGTCCTCGCACATCCCGCCGCGCCCGGTACCGGGCGACGTACCGCTCCACCATGAGGTCGTAGATGCGGGAGCGGGTCACCCACGGTCGACGAGCCCGGCCAGGGGTCTCGACGTCCCGGCGAAGGTCACCTGCCCATCGGGTCGGTGCGCTCCCCTCGGGACCACGCAGTCCTCGTAGAGCAGGCCTGCCGGCCTGGCCCCCAGTTCGTGGTCGGGGAGACCCGCTGCGCCAGGCGCCCGGCGTCGGCGAGCCTCTCGGCCCGATCGGTCCCGTCCTCAACGGTGACGGCCCGCCCGAGCTCGACCAGTCGGCCGAGGTCCTCGGCCCACGCGCCCCGCTGGCCTCGGAAAGTGTGGCGGCCAGGGCGGGAAGGGGTCCTCGCCGCGCGCCCACGGGGAATGCGGGCGCACGGCGCCGGAGGCGAGCAGACGGCGCAGGCGCAATCAGGGTCCGGCCGCCGACGAGTCGGACGGCCTCGCGCACGCTCACCGGCGGGCGTCGGTGAGCCCGCCGGTCAGGCGGTCGTGGGCGGCGGCGAGCCACCGAGCGGTTGGATCTCCTCGCGTCGGAAGATCATGCCGTTGGCGTAGTCGTGTTCGGCGACGACGGTCAGCGCCGGGCCTGTGGCCGGTCGGGCGGCGTCGGCCGCCCGACCGGGTCGGTCGCGCAGCCCGCCGCCTCCCCTTGTCGGTCCCGGCCGGACGACGTCGTCGCGGACGGTCGCGGCCTCCAGGCGCAGGTGGCCGGCGGGGTCGAGGTCGCGGGCCACGGCCAGTGAGGATGCCGTGGGCCAGGGTGGAGCGCCACAGTGCAGCGGCGACGTCCGCAGGGCCGGCGGCCCGCCTCGCTGACGGTGGTCAATCCGAGAAGGGCTGGTTTTCAGGGCGGTGCGACTCGCGAGCGAGTAGAGCGTGCGCAGGACACGCGGATCGTCGAGTCTGCGTCCGCGCCTGGCCAGCGTCGACACCAGGGCGGGGGCGGCTGCGGCCACGGAGCGAAGGTAGTCGGGGTCGTCGAGGCTGGGGCCAGTAGGGCGCGGCTGTTCTCCAGGTCGGCGGCCACCGCCTTGTCCAGGCGGGTGCGCGCGTTACGACGTTGGGCCATCAGGCGGTCCCCAGTCGATGAGCATGGCGCTGATGTCCGAGGGCAGGCCGGCCCGTACCTGCGCCGACAGGCCGCTGGCGCGTGACCGAACACCTTCCTTTGGCGTGCAGGACCGCTCTGTCGCCCGTCGCGATCCAGCAGCGGGATGAGCTCGTACAGGGGGTCGAGGAGTCGCCCGGCGGCCCGCTCCGTCTCCCGAGTCGAGGCGGCACCTCCAGGGCCGCGATCAGGGCGTTCTGCGGACGCGGGACGGCGCAGGCGGGAGCCCGCCCAGGCGCACGAGGGTGGCAGCATCAGGGCCGGACGGCCGGATGCCGGGGCGGGCGGCGCCGACGCCGCGGATGCCGGGCGGGCGGGGCTGCGGGCCGAGGACGTCATGCGAGCAGACCTTTCACGATGCCGATCACGATGAAGAGCACCCACGTGACGCTCACTACGGTGCTGACCACACCAAGCAGGACGCCGTAGGGCCGTAGACGGCGTAGGCCGCGCGCACGGTGGGCCGCATTCGCCAGGGCCGGGGGCAGCGGGTGCGGGTAACGGCGCAGCGCAGGATGAGGTGGAGCGACCGCGCAGGTTGACCGAGCCGGTCAGTGAGCCCTCGACGGTCGCCACGCCGTCGGACCGTCAGGGGTTGAGGTTGGTGATGAGCATGGTCAGCTGGAAGGCGCACAGGGTCAGGGGCCACCCGCCGCACTGTGCCCGAGGAGGCGACTGCGACGGCGGCCCGCCCCGCACACGACGCCGTCGGAGCACACGCCCGCGATGGCGAGCATGGCGCGCCCGAGCCGCGAGCGCGCCCGGTGGAGCCGGTGCGGTCGACGTAAGCCGATCGGCAGCACCCAGAATATGAAGGCCACGCCCAGTCCGGCGCACGGGCGTGCCGAGGTAGCCTGCGACGATCGCGTGCCAGGATTCGTGCCCGACGATGCTCACCAGCTGGATGGCGACGGCGATGAAGAATACGCGCGCCGGTGGGCGGGGGCCCCGGACAGGTTGATCAGGCTCGCCGCACCGGCCGCGTAGCCTCCCCGCCGCCGCAAGGAGGAAGAGTCCGCTGAGCGTGCGCACCGGCAGGTGGTGGAGGGCCGCCGCCACGGGTGCGACGGCTCGCCGGTAGGTGCGGATGAGCATGAATCGGGCAGCATCCAGCCTCCGCTCCAGCGGGCGGCTGGATCTGCTCGTGCCGTCCGACGTGCGGGGGTGACGTGCCGGCTGTCGACGCGTTTGCGGGGCGCGTTCGGACGGTCGGGTCCTGAGCGGCGGGCCGCCCTCCAGCAGGCTCTTGAGCGCAGGTAGTCCACGAGGCGGTGATGCGCTGCCTACCGGCGGCGTCGATGTTCTGGGGCAGCTGGTCGAGGATGGCGGGCAGTGAGCGCGCTCCGTCGAACTGGTTGATGATGACGGCGGCGGCGGCCCCGAGCCGGTGGTAGGTGCCGGCATCGGTGTCGAAGAGCATCGGCTGGTCGTCCATCCCGACGATCAGCTTCACCCGCGACGCAGGCGCGGGATCTGGCTCGTCGTGGTCATCGGGTCAGGGCCCTCGGGTCGGTGCGTGGTAGTCTGTGGGCGGCGGGCGGAGAGGCAGTACCTTCCGCCCGCCGCCATGACGTCTCAGCAGGACGTCGTGGATGCGCTGGCCGCGCAGGACGGGCACGAGGCCGAGGCCGCGCAGGACGGGCAGGAAGCGCAGGCGCCGCAGAAGGCGCAGCCCAGGGCGTTGCCCTCGGGGAGCTCCTCGATGCCGAAGTCGCTGTCGGTCAGCGTGAGGTCGATCGTGGTGGTCGCATGATGCTCACCTCTCTGGTACGTCACTGGTCAGGAGCGGGACCCTTGCGGGTCCTGTCGAGGCTCGGCTGTCGCGGGCTGGCCCCTCACCCCGCGAAGCGGGCGTCTGAGCGGGGTCCGCGTCCGATTCAGGACGGCGGGACCACGCTGGCGCGGGACCGCTACGGTGGCCGCGAACATCTGGTGGCGGCCGACCCGTCGGAGTCGAGCAGGTGACGCACGGCCGACGGTGACAGGCCCGCGAAGACTGTGCCGGTCAGACCGCGGGCGGCGGACCGCAGGTGCACCGAGTAGATGACGGCGGCGGCCCGGGCCATGGCGTGGCGGTAGCCGTGAGCGCCGGCCCAGGCGTCGGCCTCGTCGAGGTTGGCGGCCACGGAGACGATGGCGCCGGCACGGGCGAATTCCTTCTGCACGGTCATCCCCTCGATCTGCTCAGGGGTCGGGCGGGTTCGCGACGAGGTCGGTCCCGTTGGTCCGATCCTGTAGACGCCCGGTGGGGCGCCGCGGATCGCAGAAGTACGACGAAGGGCTCGAGGTGGACGGCGGTTGCGCCGGGCCGCCTCCGCCGCGGCGGTCCCGTCCGGCGGGTCCGGGGGTCCGGCGGGTGGCGTCGTCCTCCCAGGCCCCGGCATCCTCGACCAGGCGGCCTGCACGCTGGCCAGGAGCGGCTCGGCGTCCAGGGGTTCGGGCGCGTAGTCGGTGGTCGACGAGCGGCGCGCGAAGGTGGTGCGCAGGTCGTGGGTAGGGCCTCGTCGGCCTGGGGGTCGAGCAGCATGGGGAACGGCGAGTTTCAAGCGGTCGCCGGGCCCGCCACGCGGCCAGGCCGTCGGAGGTAGGGCGGCCGTCGGGGGTCGGAGAATCCGTTGATGATCTCGCGCATGGTCTCGTAGTCAGAGCGCACGGTTCCTCCCAGGTCGATAACGGCGAAGACGGGTTCGCGCGTCGGATCGGTGCCGATGGCGGCGGCCAGCTCCCGTTCGTCCCAGCGGGCGCGGGTGCGCAGGGGCAGGTCCAGGCAGCGGGCGACGAGTCGGACGACCTCCAGGGAGCAGCCGCAGTCCTGGATGGCGATCCTCAGGGCGAAGGAGAGGTACTTCCTGGCGACTTTGTCCACGTTCCCGGTCAGTACGAGCCGCACCCCCGCGTCGTCGGGGATCTCGGCGGGAGGTCCGATGAGGGCCAGAGTGTGGTCGCTCCGATGTGGCGTGCACGCCGGGGTCAGGGGACCGGATTCGTCGGCGGCCCCGCCTATCGGCCCGTCGGCCCTGTCAGAGGCGCGGTCCGCTCGCCCGGCCCCGGACCCGCCGTCCGCCTCGGAGCGGGCGGGGGCGAGGACGTAGGCGGTGACGGAGCCGATATTTCCTCCGGCGGCCGTCCATCGGCGCATCTTCGAGGTGCTGGTGGAGAGTCCGCGGAGGTGCGCCTGCGGCGGCGTCGGCTCGCGCACGCCGACGGCCAGGGCCAGCACGGTGGCGAGTTCAACGAGCGTCGGGCCGGCTGGCCGGACGACCGATCGTGTCGGTCCGCGGTCCGCCGGGTGTCGGAGGCCGCGGCGTCCGACACTCGTCGAGCCGATGCGTCCCGCCCGGTCGAGGACCAGGGCCGTTCCAGGCGCTTCAGGTCGGCGGCCGGAAGGTGTGCGCGGGCAGGCAGGCCAGTCGCGGAACTCGCGCTGGAGGCGCAGATCTCGAGGGCTTGTAGTGCTGCTGGTGACCCTTGAGTCCACGAGGCCGCCGGGGATGGCCATACGGACTGCTCGTAGCGGGCGCCGACGGGCGCCGAGGGGCGATCGGCGCCGACGACCCGCTCCGCCACCGAGCAGACCAGGCAGCCTGGCGGTGACCACCGGACGGTCGGTGTGAGGTGAAGGTAAAACTCAGGTCGGTGCCCAGCGTCGCCCGGCAGGTGGGCGATGGTCGCGCGGAGACGAGCGCGGCCACCGCCCGGGCCGCCAGGCCCGGCAACAAAGCCCCCTGCAGATGCGGGCCTGGCGGCGGCTCGAGGGCGGGTTCGCCGGCCGTGGCGCACCCAGGCAGGGCGAGAACCCGGGGTCCACGTAGGGGCCGACTGTGACCGCATCCTGCTCGGCGCGCACCCGCAGGAGGGGGATGCCGAGCGTCCAGCAGCGTCGGGCGGCGTCGGCCGTCGGGGCCGCGTCCGCCTCGACGACGACGGCGAGGGTGTCGTCAGGCTCGGGCGCGACGTCGGAACGGGCGGTCAGCGTGGGTTCGCGCCCGGGCGAGCTCTCGGCAAGGCCGGCGTCGCCCAGGACCGCCACACGGGCGGCGGCCAGGCGGCGGGCGGCGTCCTGCCAGGAGTCGTTGACGCCCGTGGAACTCAGACGCGAGAGCAAACAGGCCAGTTCGCCGGCTGCGGATCGGGCAGCGGCTCGGCTCCGCCCTCCTCGAGGATGCCACCGGTCCACAGCAGGCAGACGGCTTCGAAGGCGCCCTGCGGGCCGATTCCCGTGGCCTCGCCGATCTCGGCGAGCGTGCGGGATGCCGTCGCAGGCCTGCAAAGCAGTGCCCCTGAGGTGCCTGCGGGCGAAGCGGGCCGCCGAGGGTCTTGGTTCTTGCGCCCGCCGTCGAGAACCCAGGCGCCGTCGTCGAGGCGCATAGCACCGCGGCGGACCGCGGCTTACGGGGATGCGGAACTGAAGGTCGTTGCGGGCCGCCCGGCCCACGCCACCGGCTCATGGTGGAGGCCGCGGATCCGGTCGCGTCAGCCACGGCGGACCGCCTCCTTCCGGCGCGAGGGCAGGAGGCGGGCGAGCCTCGGTCCCGGGAGCGCCGGGCCGCGTAGCGCCGAACAGGTTTCGCGGCGGTCGGTGGCGACGGTCCGCCAGAGGAGGTCGCGCCGGCGACGAGGTCCACGGTCCACACCCGGCCGCCGAGTTCAGCCGACGTCGGAGGCGCCGGCGGTCCCGTCGGCGGGGTCCCGGTCCAGAACGTCCAGGGCGAGCATCACCAGGCCGGCGCCGATGACGACGTGGTGGTGGGCGTAGCCCGTTCGGGCGCTTCGAGCGTCTCGGCACGGGGGTGCGGGCCGTGCTGTCGACGGCGTCGGTCGTAGCAGCGGTAGCAGGCGGTGCGTCCGGGCACGACCAGGGGTCCGCAGCGCAGTTCGGTCGGCGACAGCTCGAGCCCCCACCGACGGCAGGGCCTCGGGTGAAGGACAGGTCGTCCAGGGCCTTTGCGCAGGGTGATCCGTCCGGGTCGGCGATCAGGACGAGGCGGTCGCGTGGGGACGGCGGCATCGGTCAGGCCGTCATCAACAGGCAGGACGATGTCCCGCTTCGAGGCGAGGCGGTGGGCGACGGCATGCCCGGAAACTCCCCCTGGGGAGGTGAGGCCGTGACCGGCTGCTCGGCGAGTTGCTGCCGGGCGGCCTCCCGACCGGCTGTCCGGTCAGTTCTGCTGCGGTGCTCAGGATGGATCTTCCAGGTCTTCCTACGGGGTGGGTCTTCCTATGGGCGCGTCAGGCGAAGGGCTGACGGACGGGATTGATGTCGGCCTCGTCGTGGACCGTCAGGCCCATGGCGCGAGGGGCCTCGTAGAGACGGGGGGTGGCGAGGTAGCGGGCGTGTTGACTGAAGGACAGCGGCACGGCCTGCGGGATGAGGGCCTTGACCACGTGCATGCCGACCTGGCGGGCCTCATCGGTGGTGATGTCGATGACGATGGCCCTCCCGAACCGACTTTCTCCAGTGCGTGGACGACTCTCTCCAGCGGGTCGGCGCGCCGGTTCCAGACCGCCGCTGCGCCCGTGTCGGCCAACCGGTGGGCGCGGGGCCCGTCCAGAAGGAAGTCGAAGCATGGCGCATGGAGGGGGCGGCGTCGGCCAGCGCGCCGCCGACCACCGTCAGATCCTGGCCCGTGACCTCCTGGGCGCGAGGGCTGCGCGCGTGGCTGCGCAGGGCGATGCGCAGCGAGGCGAGTTCGCGGTGGATCTTGGCCAGGGCGCGCTGAGGATCGAGGTCGCAGGTGGCCGCCACTACCTGAGCCAGTTCGGTGTCGGCCTCGGAGGTCTGGACGGCGTAGAGCGTGGGAATCCCGTAGTCGGTGGTGGCGTCCCTGAGGTGAACCGTCAGCTCGGTGGAGGTGCCGACCCGGTGGTACTCGGCGACGTCGGGGCCGAGGTCGCCGATGTCCACGACGACCTCGGGCAGGCGCAGCCTCTGCAGCCATAGTCAGGGGCGATGGCGTCGCGCTCGACGACCTCCAGGAGGCCGCCGAGGACGGCTTCGCGCAGGTCAGGAGTGGGCGGCGGTGCCGGTGGACACCGGGTTGGGTGAAGCGCTCGCTGGGGGTGCACCGGAAGTTGAGGTAGACCAGAAATGGCGGGGACGAAGACCTCCCGACCGCGGGTCAGGGACCATCCGCGCACCCAGCGCAGGGGGACCCCTGGGGTCCGAGGCGATGAGGCCGCATCGCGGTCGGCCAACTCGGTCGGCGAGCAGGCGGGCCAGCAATCCGGCCCGACGGCGGCATCGCCGAGTCCGGCGGGGTGTCCCAGATCAGCTCCTCCTCAGCCCACGAGCAGCTGGAGTAAAGGCTCCAGGACTCCACGATGGCGATGTGCCTGGCGAGCCGCGGGTCGATGCGCCGCCCGCGCCGTCGAAAACTGCCGGACCCGGGCCGGTGGTTCCAGGTGCGCTGCGAGCGCAGTGCCGCGGAGGGGTCGTCGAGGAGTCCGGTCCAGATCGAGAACGCGGGCTCCCCGGCGCCGGGGCCAGCTCGGCGCAGCGGGAGACCAGGCCGACGGGCGACTCGAGAGCCGCCGCACGGGCTAATGAAGGAGCGACCTCACCTCCGTGAGCACAGACCGGTACACGAATCCGCCTTCCAGGGTGAGACAGGGCCGGCACGTCCAGTACGTGCCGCTGAGGAAGTCTCCGTCCTGACGGTCCGCATCGGCCGTCGGTCTACTATGCGCGCGCTCTTCGAGGCCGCTGTTCCCGTCGTTCGGCTGATGCGACTCATCCCTTGACGCACCGATGACGCAGTGCACCGACAGCTAGCCTTTAAACCACGTGGGATCCGGCGACGTCGGCCACTTCTGGCCGGGGCGGGGAGCGGGTCGGTGCAGGGGCGACTTCGCCACGCCATCGCGCCACATACCGGGCGAGCGCCGTCATTCGGGACTACTCAGGTATTCTGAATCGTAACCTTATCGTGATCTTCCGGGGAGCCGTGGGCACCCCGCCCACGGCTCGTTCCGATGTTCCGCAAGGAGACCCATGAATCTCCTGACTCACCCCCTGACCCCGATCGTATCGGCGTCGTGCCGTCGACGATGACGCGATGCGTTGACCCTGCCTGGAGTCCTACTTGACCCGGTTGAGGACATCCGGATCCTGCTCGCGACGCGCAGTGCCCGCCAGATGATGGAGGCCCTCGAGTCCAGCCGCGTGGACGTCCTCATCACCGACGTCCACATGGAAAGCATGGACGGGATGAAGGTGGCGCGGGAAGTGCTGCGGGTCTCGGCACCAGGGTCGTCCTGTTGACCACCGTCGACACCGACGACACCCCTCATCCAGGGCCTGAGCGCGGGCGCCAGCGGTTTCCTGCTCAAGAGCGCGCCCGCCGAGGAGATTCTCTCCGCCGTCCGGACGGTGCACTCGGGGGCGAAGGTCGTCGCACCGATGTCAACGGCCCGTCTGATCGATTACGTGTTGGCCTCCGCCCATACTGAGGACGGGAGCGTCACCTTCTCGGATCGTGAGCGCGACGTCCTCCACATGCTGTGCGAGGGAGCCTCAACCGCAGGATCGCGTCCCGGCTATCCATCTCGGAGGCCACGGTCAAACTCACGTGTCCGTTCTGCTCCAGAAGACGGGGACGCGCTCGCCTGGAGATCGTCGTACTGGGCGTTCAGGCACGGCTAGCCGCTCACGGGCGTCACCGCTTAGAGTCCGCGGTCGGGAGCCGGTGGTGACGACTCGCGCCGCGCGGGTCTCCGCGAGCCACGACGACTGTTGACACCCCTACCCCTAGGGGTAAATTCACTAACACCCGACAGAGCAAGGAGGACGGATGGCCGGCTACACGGGCACCAAGGATGACTACCTCAAGCGGCTGCGCCGCATTGAGGGACAGGTCCGCGGCATCTCCCGCATGGTCGAGGAGGACACCTACTGCATCGACGTCCTCACCCAGATCGCGGCGGCCACCAAGGCTCTGCAGGCCGTCAGCCTCGGCCTGCTCGAGGACCACATGAGCCACTGCGTCATCCACGCCGCTCAATCCTCCGACGCCGAGGGCCAGGCCAAGATCCGCGAGGGCTCTGACGCGATCGCCCGCCTCAGTGCGGTCCTGAGCACCACCCGGAACACCCACCTCAGGAGCACGCCATGTCCGGAATTCACCGCCGACGGCACCGACCGCACCACCACCCTCAAGATCTCGGCCTGACCTGCGAGCACTGCGTCGCCCACGTCACCGAGGAGCTCAGGGCCCCTCGCGGCGTCAAGAACGTCTCCGTCATCCTCAACAGGGCGGCCAGTCGGTGGCCACTCGTGGTCTCCTGACGTCGTCCTGACGACGCCGCCCTCGGCCGCGGCCGATCGACGAGGCGGGCGACTACGTGCTCGACGCCGTCGAGCGCGACGCAGTCTGACCAGGCCGATCAGCCGAGCCCGAGCCGGCACGAACCTCAGGACGGCCCGGGCCGACGCACTCCGGTGACGGGTCGGCACGCCGCGCAGCCCCGTCGACCCGTCACCCCACCCGGAACAGCCCGGAACCATTACAGCTCCGAGGTCCAGGAATCTGATCCATCATGAGCCGAGCCGCAGCTCGCCCCCGGTCGACGCCAGTGCACCGCCCCCACGAGCGCCGTCGACCTCGCCATCGGCGGTGATGACCTGCGCGTCGTGCGTGGCGCGTGGAGAGAAGCTCTCCAGACTCGACGGCGTGAGCGCCTCGTCAACCTCGCCACCGAGTCCGCCCGCATCGAGCTCACCGCGCCGGATCACCGATGACGAGCTCTGTCAACGCCGTCGCCCGCGCCGGCTACACGGCCACCGCTCACGCCTGCGCCTGCACGCCCCTCGCGAGCTCCTCGACGCGGGAGGCCGCGCGCACCAGGCCGACAAGCCCCGCGAGCCCGGCCGCATGCAAACCGCAGCCGTGCCCGGCGTCCCAGCGTTGGATCATGCCGCCGTCGCCGCGCCCCGGCCCGAGCCGCGGCTCGGGACGCGGCCGGCGCGCGACGCCGAGCACCCACGAACGGCAGAGTCCGCCCCGGCCCTGAAGCCGAGCCGGGCGAGCCCGGCGGCCCCGGCAGCGCCACGCATCGGGGCCTCCACAGGCGACCCGGGCCGCCGACCTGCGCGCCGCCTCATCGTCAGCCTCGATCCTGTCCATCCCCGGTCATGGCGATCTCCATGGTCCGGCCCTCCAACTGCCGGCTGGCGGTGGCTGGTGGCGGCCATGGCGCTGCCCGTGGCGACCTGGGGAGCCCGGCCCTTCCACCGGGCCGCCTTCGGGGCCCTGCGCCATGGCGCCTTCACCATGGATACCCTCGTATCTCTGGGCGTCATCGCCGCGACCGCATGGAGCCTGTGGGCGCTCATCTGGGGCGGGGCCGGGCACATCGGCATGCGGATGACCATGGAGCTCATGCCGCGTCGGGCACCAGGGCCACGCCGCGCACATGTATGCTCGAATCGGCCGCCTGGGTCACCACCTTCCTTCTGGCCGGGCGCTACGCCGAGGCCCGCGCCAAATACCGCTCCGGCGACGCCCTGCGCGCCCTGCTCGAGCTCGGCGCGAAGGAGGCCGTGCGGGTGCGCCTGGCCTCGCCGTCGGGCTCGACTGACCGCGCATCGATCGTCCTCGACGACGACGGCGTCCCCCGCGCGGACGCCATCCGCACCGAGGAGCGGCATCCGATCGACGAGCTCGAGGACAGGCGACCTGCTGGCCGTGCGCCCGGGGAGAAGATCGCGCTACCGACGGCGGTGGTCGTCGAGGGCCGCTCCGCCGTGGACGCCTCCATGCTCACCGGCGAATCGGTGCCCGTCGAGATCGGGTCGGCGATGCCGTCACCGGCGCCACCGTCAACACCTCGGCTCGCTGCTGGTGCGCGCCACCGCCGTCGGGCGAGGCCACGACCCTGGCCCGCATCGGGGCGATGGTCACCGCCGCTCAGGCCGGCAAGGCCCCGGTTCAGCGCTGGCCGACCGCATCTCGGGCGTATTCGTGCCCGCCGTGCTCATCGTCTCGCGCGGCGACCTTCATCGCCTGGCTGGCCCTCGGCTACCCGGCACAGCACGCCTCTCACGGCGGCCGTCGCCGTACCTCGTCATCGCCTGCCCGTGCGCGCTGGGCCTGGCACACCGACGGCCCTGCTCGTGGGCTCGGGGCGCGCTGCCCAACTCGGCGTCGTCATCCGAGGCCCGAAGTCCTGAATCCACCGCGCCCTGGACACGATCGTGCTGGACAAGACGGGCACCGTCACCGAGGGAGCAGGAGCCTGATGCGGCGAGACATCACTGTGGTGAGCGGAGAGGCGGTGGCGACACGCGCGCTCTCACCTGGCCGGCGCCGTGGAGGCGCAGCGACACCCGGTCGCGGCGGCGATCGCCCGGCGGCCCGGAATGTCGAGGACGGGCGGCGGGCCGCCGAGTCCGGGACTCGTCAACCCGGCGAGGGGCGCGGTGTCTCGGCACGGTGGAGCCTCGACGGCGTCGAGCGCGACGTCGCCGTCGGGCGTCCGGCATGGCTGGTCGAGCGGGCATCGAGGTTCCGGCCGAGCCGACGACGCCGTCGCCGCCGCCCAGAGCACCGGCGCCACTGCGTCGTCCTCGCCGTCTGACGGGCCGCCACCGCCGTCCTGGGCTGCAGGACACGGTGCGCTGAGCTCGGCTGCGGCGATTAAGCGCTGCGTTCGCTGGGCGTGCGCGGTCCTGCTCACCGGCGACAACGCCCGCGCCGCTGCGCACGTGGCCGAGCAGGTCGGGATCGCGGTCGAGGACGTGCGCGCCGACGTGCTGCTGGCGAAAGCGCGACGTCGTCGTCGAATTGCAGCAGCGCGACACGTCGTCGGCATGGTCGGCGACGGCGTCAACGACGCCGCGGCCCTGGCTCAGGCCGGCACCCGCGGCCTCGGCTTTCGCCATGGGCTCGGGCACCGATGTGGCCATCGAGGCCGCCGACATCACGCCTCGTGCGCGCCGACCTGGACGCCGTCGGCGGCCATCCGCGTCAGCCGCGCCACGCCGCGCATCATCAGCAGAACCTGTTCTGGGCCTCGCCTCACAACGTGGCCGCGATCCCGCTGGCGGCCGCGGGCCTGCTCAATCCGATGATCGCAGGCCGCCATGGCCTGCCTGGAGCGTCATCGTGGTGACCAACTCGCTGCGTCTGCGCCGAGCGGCCTGCTGAGCCGAGGCCGCCACACCACCGCACCACCGGATCTCCGGCCGCCGCCAGCGGTCCACGGGCTGGTTCAGCGGGTTTAGGTATGTCGCGTGGTGGTGGGGCGGGTTCTGCGGTGGGTGGGCGGGCGCGGTCGGGCTGTTGGCCGGTGGTGGGAGGGGTCCTGGCCCGGTGTGCTGCCGCCGGCGGCCAGCAGGCTCTGTCCCCGGGACGAGGCCGCCGCACGCCTCGCCCCGGGCCGGCGGGGCCGGCAGCTACGGCGGGCCCCTTCCCGCGCGGGTGGTGGGGGCACGGGCCCTTCTCGTGCGGGCGGCGGTGGTGGGGGTCGGTCGGGTGGCGGCCGGCATGAATATCAGCGGCGATCTTGCCCGGCGTCCACGGCGGAGCCTGCGGACTGACCGCCCGCTGCTGATCAACACTACGAACCTCCAAACCGAAGGCGACCAGAGCGCAGATCCTCAGCCAGAGGCGCAGAATCAGTCAACACCTGCCTGAATCAACAACTGACACCCGCCCGACGCCGCGGATCCACACCCCGACACGCCTCCTCCAACACCCGCACCGCCGACCTGTTCTGCCCCCGATCGACCCATTGACCCCATCGGCACCCAACGACGGATACCTGCCCACCACCCCGGACCACCAGGCCCGTACGTCACCTGATCACTCATGCAACACTCACCAAACCCCCACCACATCCGCCACCCGTCCTGCAGCCCTCGTCCGAAAACCCATAAACATCCACGAGGTCGTCGACGACCCGTCCTCGAACTTCTGACGGGCCTCGTCACTCTGGTGGGCATGGGGCGCGGCCGTGCTCGCTGGTAGGCCTCGATCCTTCCAGCAGACGCTCCACGCTCAGCAGGGACAGGGCCTGAAGCTGACGATCCAACTGACGAGTGAACCCATACGGCATCGCCCTGGCCCTGCCCCACGCCGCCCGGTGGCGAAAGACCACCTCAACCGGCTCATCCGCATGCCATCCCAACCTGCTCGTGCACCTCGCCGCCGCTCGGCCCTCCCACACCAGCACATCACGCCCACCAGCCCGACCAGGCGTGAACATATTCCCCACCACCAAACCAACCGACCCACCCTGACGCGTCCCCGCGCCCGCGCCGCCGACTCACCACACACCACCACCATCGCCACCGCTGTCGCCGCCGGAGCCACCGCCGTCGGTGGCGATTTGGGCGGCGATCTCGAGCACTGCCGCCGAGAAGTCCTGCCCCAACTGGTGGTCCTGGGCTTGGGCCAGGAACACCAGATGAGCGATAGCGTCCTCCACACCCAGCAAGCGGGCCTCCATACGCCCGGTGAAGCAATAGGCCGGCGTGAACCCGTACACCTGTCCCTCACCCACCGGGCCCAGACGCTCGATCGCCTCATCCACCACCAACCGCCCCTGACACCTCATCTTCGAACGAGTCCTTAAGCGGCGAGATGAAGATGCGATACAGCCCATGCGTCCTCGCGCATGACCGGGTCGCTCATACGCCGAGCGGAGCCGGCGCTGGGCCGAAGGGTGCCCAGTATCGGGTCGATCTTCAAGGCGGGGCCGGAGATCTCCCCCCACAACTTCATGTCGCCCATGGCGGTGCGGTTCAGGCACCACCACCTCTGGTCGGGGAAGGGCAGGGCCGTCCCCTCCACCCACGCGTCCACCACCGGGGCCCACACCAGCGGATCAGTGATCCAGAACCGACCGTCAGCGAACCCGTCGAACCCGAACCGCCGCCACACATACAGCACTGACTCGGGCAGCACACCCGAGAACCGCTCCACATGCTCCCCCACTTATCCCATGCCCCCGCACCCATCGGATAATACTGGTGACAACCCTCAGCAGATCCTCCTGCAACGACGACTCCACCCACTCCAGATCCCACGGCAGATCAACCATGACCCCACCCTAACAACCACCACACACACCGTCAGCCACACACCGCCCCGCATCGACACTCAACACGCACGACAGCGCCCCGCCCACGCCACCGACTCATCCTTCCCGCGTCGGAACGCGCTGATCTCGAAAAGTCTTTTTCCTTCCACGGCCGCAGACGCGCGTCCTCCCCGAGGCGGAGAGTGGGTCCATGCCCCGCCCGTAGACTCTGAACATGACATCCGACCCGCCTCCAGGCTCGCAGGACGCCGACACCACCGTCAGAATCAGCGCCCGCGACCTCGCCCGTCGGCATTCTCGGATCGGCGTCACCCCGTCCGTCCCGCACAGCAGCCTTCTCCAGCTCCATCGACCGTCGCGCACCGTTCGACCACCCTTCTGGTGGATGCGGCGCCTCACCGCCTGCGCCGCACCGAGGACCCTGCTCGATCTCGTCCCTGACCGCCGTCGGCGCCGCCTCGATGCTCATTCTGGCGGCCCTACGCCCACGAGACGACCACCGGCGTCACCCTCGATGTGCAGAACGCCTCGCAGTCGTGCTGCGCCAGATCCTCGATCTTCCCTCCAGACCGTCGAGGGCCTGGCGACCTTCCTCGTGCCGTGTCCGTCGATCCTGTCGAGCCTGCTGCGCCGTTCCTGGCGCACGGCCGAGGAGGCATCCTGGGCGGTCTCGGCGGATTCTCCTGTCCCTGGGCGACTCGCCGTCGGTCACCTCCTGGGCGCCCTCCGCCATCGTCTCGGGGCTGACGGTCACCGTCCGGGCACCGCCCAGGTCGGCATCTCCACGGTCTTCGTGACCCTGGCCGGTCTGCTGACCGGCTGCGGGCGAGCGCGCGCGCCTCGCATGACGGTGCGCTCGCGGCTGACGGCCCTGTGGATCATCGTCGGCATGACCGTTCTGCGCAGCGCGCTGACCCTGCCCGGCGCCGTCCTGTCCGTCCTGCTGGGACGCGTCTGCCTGGCGGTCCGCTACGGGTTCGGCGTCGAGGACCGGCGCGCCCACGGCATCGCCCTCGTGCGCGCGCTGCGCCGCGCCGGCATCGACGCCGTACGGGTGGTGCGCATGGACCGCGCCCCGGCGGCGAGCGCCTGGACAGTCGCGACCGATACCGCCTGTGGGTACACCGAGCGGGTTCGGGAGAATCCGTTGACGATGCCGGCCGCCATGCCGGACCTCGATGACGAGCCCCGGGCCCGACTCTGACCTGGAGTACCCGAACGAGGCCCGCCGAGGTCGCCGCCGCGCTACATCCCGGAGGAGACGGCGACGATCACCCGGGCCACCGATGTCGACCTGAGGCGATTGTGACCGAGGCCTCCTCGGCCGCCTGACCGTGGGCCGGCCCTCGGTGCACCGGCTCCACGCCGTATGGGACGCCACGGGTATCCGCCGCGACGTGACGGTCCTGGACACCGACAGCCAGGTCGCCGGCTTCGTCTCCACCCTGTGGGACCGCATCTCGCATCAGGGGCTGTCCCGAGCGCGACTCTGTCCGTGCGCTCGGCGGCCGAGCACGCGCGCTCTCATGACTCTGGAGGCCCAGCGCGCCCGGGTGCGCACGCCGGCGCTGTTCGGGATGGCCGGAGGCCGACGAGTCCGTCCTGCTGGTGACCGATCACGTCGTCGGCGCCCGCGCCCTGGGCCCTCGGACGACGGTCTCCAACGACATCCTGGGCGCAGCTGTGGGAACAGCTGGGCCGGGCCCACGCCGCCGGCTCTGGCTCACCGCGCCATCGACTCCTCCACCGTGGTCGTCGACGTCCGCCAGACGCGTGTGGCTCCTGGACTGGGACTCGGGCGAGACGATCTCCTCCGAGCTGTCGCGCCGCGTGGATCTGGCCCAGCCTCGCCCCTGACGGCCTCCGTCGTCGGCGTCGACCGAGCCATCGCCGCGGCCTCGCGGTCGCTGACGCACGCCCGCAGCTCGCCCTCCATCGCGCCCGATGCTCCAGCGCGTCGTCCCTGCCCGCGACGACCCGCGACGCCCTGGGACGGCGCGGCCGGCTCCTCCAGGAGCTGCGCGACGCCCTGGTCGACCCTGACTCCCCACCGCGCACGCCGAGCCCGCCAAGCTCACCCGGTTCTCCGCGCGGACCGTCATCATGGCGGTCGTCGGGCCGTCGCGCTGTGGACGCTGCTGGCGCGCATGAACTTTCGAGCCAGATCAGCGCCGCCGTCGCCGCGGCCAACGCGTGGTGGATCCTCGCCGCCCGTCGTCTTCTCCCTGGCGACCTATCTGGGCGCGGCTCGCGCTGGTCGCCTTTCAGCCCGGTGCGTCTGAGCGTGTGGAGATCGACCGAGGTGCACCTCGGCCGGCTCGGTGGTCGCCCTGGTGGCTCCTGCCGGCGTCGGCGGCGCCGCCATCAACCTGCGCTTCCTGAACCGCAGGGCGTGCCCACCGCCATCGGCGTGGCCACCGTCGCGCTCGTCCAGGTCGTCCAGTTCCTGGTGACGGTCGTGCTGCTCATCATCCTGGCTGCGATGACCGGGCAGTCCACCGGCCTGACCCTGCCCTCGGACTGGCTCGTCCTGGGGGCCGTCGTGCTGGTGGCCGTCATCGGCCTCGGCACTGTTCGTGCCCGCGGTGCGCACCTGGGTGTGGGGGCAAGATCGAGCCCGACCTACCGGCAGGTGTGGCCGCGCCCCGGGTGTGGATCATGTCGAACCGCTGCGCCTGGCGCTGGGCGTGCGGCACCGCTCCTGCTGAGCCTGAGCTACGTCCTCTCCTTCGGCGCGAGCCTGTGGGCCTCGGGCACACGCTGCCCTTCCTCGGTCTCTGGCCATCACCTACCTGGCCTCCAACACGGTGGGCTCAGTGGTGCCCCTCCCCGGGCGGCATCGGCCCGGTCGAGATCGCGCTGACCGCCGGGCCTCGTGACGGCCGGCATCCCGAGCGGGTGGCGCTGTCCGCTCGCGATCGTCTACCGCCTGGTCACCTTCTGGATCCCCATCCCCGCGGGCTGGCTGAGTCTGCAGCGCCTCCAGCGGACAGGGACCTGTAGACGATCAGGGCGTCATGCCGCTACCTGTCACCCCCGCTACGCGTGCCTTGCTATGGTAACGAGGAACACTGGCACTCAATGATTAGAGGGCACCATGACTACTGACCCTGCATGGGCCTGCGTCCCCTATCCCCGGTCTGGCGTCCATTCCTCGCTGGCCAGCCGACGAATCATACGTCAGGGAATCGGGCCATCGGCACGGCGAACATCGTCGCTGAACACCGCACGTCACGGCATCCGGCCCTCATCACCATCGATCTCGCCTGGTCGTATGCGCCGCGGCGCTCGTCATCCCTCATCCTGCTCCGCCCTCCAGTGGGCATAGTGGCCTACCTCGTCTGCTGGCTTTCTTCTGCTCGCCTCGACCGCACCCTACGCCTCGGACATGGTCCTGACTCACCTCGCGGTCTTTCTTCTTCGCGGGGCGCTTCCTCCCGCCGGGGTACGCCGGGGCAGTCTTCCTCACTGCCTCGGCACCGACTTCCCCTGCCGCCTGCAGCGCGACGTCGCCACCAGTGCCGTCGATCACGCGAGGCGGTGCCGTGGCTTTCCAGCGTCACAGTAGGGCTCTCTCGTCCCCACCGGCGCCATGCAGTGCGGAGCGAGCGAGCGGTCCCGCCTGGACCAGGCGCAGCCGAGGCGGAGGAAGCGCTCGGAGGAGCTGCGCCTGGAGATCTCCCGGAGATGCACGACCTCATCGCCTACTCCATGTCCCCAGACGGCCCTGCAGGGCCCAGCGCGCCGCGGCGGACACGACCTACCCGGCGGCCGCCCGCAAGGAGTTCGCGGCGCTGGAGGACGTACGGCCGCCGACGCCCTTCACGAGTTGCGCCTCCTGCTGCGCACCCTGCGGCGGGCCGCCCCTCGAGACTCGCCCCTCGACGTCACCCAGGGCCATCGACGTCGGGCGTCGTCACCGACCTCGGGAGCCGCGGTGCGCGTCGTGAGCGACGACATCGCCGCCGCCGGCTTCGACGTCACCTACCGGTGCCGCGCATCTCCCCGACGCGCTCCCAGGCCTCCACCCTCTCGGTGGCCCGCGAGATGGGCGCCACGTCGTCCGCCACGCGGAGCCGAAACGCCCTGGTGACCCTGACGCTGCGGCTGGGCCCCGAGGTCATACGCCTGGTCTCCACCAACCGGATCCGCATGAGCGCCCGGCGACCTGCCGCACTCCGGCTCGCGTGCTCGGCATGCGCGAGCGCCTGACGGCCATCGGCGGCGAGCTGACCACTCTGACCGACGACGGCGCCTGGATCGTGACCGCCACCGTCCCGGTGTCCGGCACGCGGGCCCGCCCCGGGGACGAGTCATGATCCACGTGGGCTCAGCCGACGACGACGCCCTGGTCCGCAGCACCCTCACCGAGCTCCTCGCCACCACCGAGGACATCAGGATCGCCTGGACCGCCTGCGACGGCCGGGAGGCCCTCGACCTGCTGCGCTCGCCCTGAGAGCCCGCAGTTCAGGTCCTGCTGCTGGACGTCCAGATGCCGCGCATGGACGGCATCATCCCTGGCGGAGAGGCTCCGCGACGGAGCGCCCCGAGATCGGCGTCCTCATCCTGACGACCTCGTAGCCGACGGCGTGCTCAACTGCGCCCTGGCGGCCGGCGTGCGCGGCTTCATCGCCAAGGAGGACCGGGTGACGAACATGGCGGACACGATCCGCAAGTCGTCGCCGCGGGCAATACGGTCCTGTCCCCGGCCCTCCTCGGCCATCATCGGCGGCTGGTCTGCGCCTGCCACCGCCGCGGCCGCCCCTCGCCCGACGTCTCGGACGCTCTGCCGCCGGCGTCACCCTGTCCCGCGGGAGTCCGAGGTCCTCGTCCTCATGGTCGAGGCGCTGTCCAACAAGCAGATCGCCACCCGGCTGGGCCTGAGCGAGACGACCGTCAAGACGCACGTCTCCGCGCTCATCGGCAAAGCTCGGCGTCCAGGACCGGGTCGGCGCGGTCGTCTACGCGCCTGCGCAACGGACTGTCTGACCTATCCTCCGATCGGAGGACGACGATGGAGGATGTACAGCGCCCGGCGGCCTGTGCATGATTGTCCTCTGTCAGGTCCCTCCATGAAAGGCGACAAAACATACATAATTTCAAGCTATCGCTTGGCGTTCTACTCGTGGTAAAATCACCACTGACTGCAAATCTGCCCAGTTGGGTGTTCGAATCGGTCTTTCTGCCCCCTGCTAGAGCCCCTAGTCTATACGGAAAGGTGATGATATGACCCTCTTATCCTCACGATGGGTCTACCACCACGGCGCTCTTGGTGGTACCGCCGCTGACCCTGATCAGCGAACATTATTCGCGTACAAGCTTCCTGAGCCCTTGAATAACCTGCCCGAGTCCCTGAGATAAAACCCATAGTGCTTGGTCCCTTGATCCCTGAATGTTGTGAACCACCCTGGCTCCTGAAGCCCTGACGGCTCACGAACCTCTCTCTGATCCCTGTCAGGTGTTCCTGACACCCTTGAGTGTCCCTGGGTCCCTCGATCTTCCTGATAAGGTCCCTGGCCTCCTGAGGCTAAGGAGATCCCTGAGGATCTCTAAGGCCCTTGAAGGTCTCTGGTCATCCCCGACTGAAGTTCGTCAGTGGGTGGGAGTCGGCCCGTTCAGGACGGATTCCACCTGCACGGCTTTGTACCTTCCTTGAAGAAAATCGCAGTTCCCATGGACCACTTGTCGCCGAGGCTGCGCTGCTGCGCCCCGTCTCGAGCGCCACAGACGCCCACTCTTCTCGCCGCACGACCGTTTCCTGAAATCGAAAGCGTGCTCGATATCCTCTCTCAGGTCTGCCCACCCACGCAGACTGGCAGAGCACCGCGTCTCGAACTGACCGCGGAAGAACGCGCCCGCCCTTCCTCCCTGCTGCCGCAGGACACCATGTCCTCGCCACCGAAGCCGATCCCGAGTCTTCGCGAATATGGCTGGAACGACTCGTGCCGTCCGCAATTGTCGCACAATTGACATCATCGCTCAATGTCGAGCTGCGGCTGGCGGATACACGCTCCTTCTATTTCACTGAAGAGTTCGCCAACCATCTCAGGGCTTCCGCCTCGCCCTCCTCAACGCCGAACAACGTCGTGACGTACTTGAACGTGCGAGAAATCACCATTTCTGGCGGCTTTTAATCATGTTCCACCTGAGGGAGGGTCCTGGCGCGACCACCTCCTCATCGGCGCGCTTATCTCGATCCTGCGCCTGTCTATCCGGTAGCGGACACGGCTCCTCGAAGGCGACTCACCAGCGTCTGGCTCGGGATATAGAATCGCACTCCGCAGTCTTCAGCTACCGCGTCCGCCTGATCGCCGACACGCACCCGCCTGGGCATGACAGTGACCTTCCAGCGGTCACGCGACCGACCCGCCTACCCGGGCCACACCCACGTCATTTGGCCGCACGGCGACCTGATCAGTTGCCGCCCGTCGGGCCGCAGGAACGGCTGCGCCCGACGGGTTTTCTCACCACGGCCAAGGCGCTCGATCATTTTCGGCGGGCGCTCGGCGTCCCCGCCACTAGTGAGCCGGGTTCGCGCACATCCACCTGGGTCTTCTGGTCCAGCCGGGTGACGGCTGGCCGCACCTGTCTCCTGGCAGATCAGTGCCGGGCCGCAACATCCCACGGTTGCAGGCGAGGATGGACGAGGCTTCCGTCTGGACCGGCCGCCACCGACGAGCTTTCCGAGCGCCGCCGCACTGTAGCAGCGTGCGCAGGCCGCGGAG
>BNJU01001902.1_pt1 | contig 64485 bp, 67 predicted proteins | sample 8539281 | NCBI WGS metagenome assembly BNJU01 (sample SAMD00202456, study PRJDB9452) | human saliva metagenome | isolation source: human saliva | place: Japan
CAAACGATTGGGAGGAAGGAACGACCTGAAATTTTTGAAGCAGTTTTGACCAGCATGGGCAGGCAGGAATCGATTATCTTTTAGAAAACTCTCAATCAAGAGGAAGTGGAGAGTCAACGTATTTTTGATTGTATATCTTTCTAGCAAATCCTCTCCAAAGCAAGACATAGAGATTTTTATGCGTTTTCTTGCAAGCAAGTACTTTCCTGTTCTAATCTCTCTTTACCTAGTTCAGAAGCTTCGAATCGTAGAAAGCTAATCATTGCCCTAGGTTGGATTAGTTTCAATAGGTGAGATAGAAATCTTAGGACAACATCTCTTGACCGACCAAGATGCTCTTTGTCGTGCCTGGTCTGCCAGTAGTCTAATGCAATTATCTTTTTCATCAAGTAAAAAAGAAATCTTAATGGAAAAACGAAAGGATTTGTTTTGTGAAGCAATTACAGAAGAAAAGGACTTTGCAGACTTGCGCTCTGATGAGTAGAAGCAGCTCAGGTATTGTTTGGGAATGGATCTCTACATCTGCTGTGGAGAATCTGGAAATCGAAAAGATTGAGAAAGCAGAAAATCAGCAATTAGATTTTTAAAGAAATAGTGAGACAAGGTTGTTGAAAACATAATCGTAAATAGATTGCAAAATGATCTGAACATACGAAAGTGGGCAGTCATTTTTCGATTCTCTAGATGTTTCTGAAATATGGTATAATAGAGATCATAGCAAACAAGAATACAAGTAAAACAAGACGGAGACCGTCAAAAGCTGAATTAGAAAGAAAAGCAAGCTATCCAACGGATGTTAATTTCCTTAGTCATAGCTTTTTGCTTAATGTTCGCTGCTCTGAGATTAGGAGCAGTTGGACTCACGCTCTATAATCTTATTCGATTACTAGTAGGAAGTCTGGCCTATCTGGTCATCTTTGTCGTTCTAGTCTATCTTTTTTCTTCAAATGGATTCGAAGCAGAAGGTCTAATCTCAGGTTTTCTTTGCATTTTTCAGGCTTATTGTTGATTTTTGAAGCTTATCTAGTATGGAAATATGGCATAGAGCAGGCTGTCTTAAAGGGGAACTTTAGCTCAAGTTTTGACAGATTTGACAGGTTTTTCGTGTGACTAGCTTTGCTGGAGGAGCTTCTAGGTGTTGCCTTTTATATTTCCAGTCGCCTTTCTCTTTTCAAATATTGGTGCTTACTTTATCGGAGCTATCTTAATCTTGATCGGTGCTCTTCTAGTTAGTCCCTGGTCTGTCTATGATGTCGCTGATTTTCTTGGAGCACGTTTTTGCACTTTGGATGGAGCGACGTGAGCAGAAGAAACAAGAACGTTTTTGTCAAACGAGAAGAAGAAAAAGCTCGTAAGGAAGCAGAGGAACAGGAAAGACTGAGAAAAAGAACAAGCAGAACAAGCCTTGTTGGACATACCTCCTGTTGATATGGAAACTGGCGAGATTTTAGAAGCTCCCTGTTCACTTTTGATGATTTACCACCTCTTCCAGAGGAAGAATGGGTAGAACCTGAAAATTATTCTCCCTCAAAGCAGACTATGAAGTTCTAGCGAAGTTGACAGTCCAGAGAAGATGAGTTCTTAGAGATGAGGATGTTGAGGTGGATTTTTCTGCTAAAAAGCTTTGAAGGTACAAACTTCCAAGCTTGCACCTTTTGCACCGATAAAGCCCAAAGACCAGTCCAAGGAAAGAAAATCGTTCGCGAAAATATCAAGATTTTGGAAGAAACCTTTTGCAAGTTTCGGTATTAAGGTAACGGTTGAACGTGCTGAGATTGGTCCATCAGTTACCAAGTACGAAGTCAAAGCCAGCCGTTGGTGTGCGTGTCAATCGTATTTCCAATCTAGCAGATGACTTGGCTCTGGCCTTGGCTGCGAAAGATGTCCGTATTGAAGCTCAATTCAGGAAATCGCTGGTCAGGGATTGAAGTGCCTAACTCTGAAATTGCGACCGTATCTTTCCGAGAACTCTGGGAACAATCGCAAACTAAACCTGAAAATCTCTAGAAATTCCTCTTGGGAAAGCCGTTAATGGAACTGCACGTAGTTTTGATTTGGCTAAAATGCCTCACTTGCTAGTGGCTGGTTCGACAGGTTCTGGTAAATCTGTTGCAGTCAATGGTATTATTGCAAGTATTCTCATGAAGGCGCGTCCAGACCAAGTCAAGTTTATGATGGTGGATCCGAAGATGGTTGAGTTGTCAGTCTATAATGATATTCCTCATCTTTTGATTCCAGTTGTGACGAATCCCTCGTAAAGACAAGTAAGGCCCTTCAAAAAGTCGTGGATGAGATGGAAAACCGCTATGAACTCTTTGCCAAAATTGGCGTTCGTAATATTGCTGGTTTTAATGCTAAGGTGGAGGAATTCAACGCTCAATCTGAGTATAAACAAGTACCACTTCCTTTGATTGTCGTGATTGTCGATGAGTTAGCTGACCTCATGATGGTAGCCAGCAAGGAAGTAGAAGATGCTATTATCCGTCTTGGACAGAAGGCGCGTGCGGCTGGTATTCATATGATTCTTGCGACACAACGTCCGTCGGTTGATGTTATTTCTGGTTTGATTAAGGCAATGTACCATCTCGTGTAGCCTTTGCTGTATCTTCAGGAACGGATTCTCGAACTATTTTGGATGAGAACGGTGCTGAGAAACTCCTGGGTCGAGGAGATATGCTCTTTAAACCAATCGATGAAAACCATCCTGTTCGACTGCAAGGCTCCTTTATCTCGGATGATGATGTGGAGCGTATTGTTAGCTTTATCAAGGCTCAGGCGGATGCTGACTATGATGAAAGCTTTGATCCTGGAGAGGTTTCTGAGACAGAAGGTGAGTCTGGCACAGGAGATGAAGGTGGAGATCCGCTATTTGAAGAAGCTAAGGCTCTGGTCATTGAAACTCAAAAAGCGAGCGCATCCATGATTCAACGTAGATTATCAGTTGGTTTTAACCGAGCAACTCGCTTGATGGAAGAATTAGAGATGGCTGGAGTTATCGGACCTGCAGAAGGAACGAAGCCGCGAAAGGTTTTACAACAATAAAAAACGTAAAAATAGTATAAAAATGCATGGAAACTTTATTGAAAAGTTAGTCAAAATTGGTCTAACTTTTTAGATAGAGTTTCCTTTTTTTTACTCGATTTCTTTAGAAATAAAGGCCATCTGAAAATCGTTTCAGACTTGCCCAATAATTGGATTTTACTTTTTACTAGTTTTACCTATTAAACTATTGATTTTTTAAACTGTTTTTGATATATTAAATTGGTATAGAAAAATTATATGTTTATTCAGAAGTGTTTAAAAATTGAGGAGGATATTTTTTTAAAATAAAATGCAAACGCTTACTTGATAAACTGAAAGGAACAAAAAAACCTATGGATAAAGGATTATTTGAAAAACGTTGCAAATATAGTATTCGGAAATTTTCATTAGGGGTTGCTTCTGTTATGATTGGTGCAGCTTTCTTTGGAACTAGCACTGTTCTCATAGATTCTGCACAAACAGGTTCAACAGCGAATATGCCAGCTGATTTGGCTGCAGCTCTTTCCAATGCTAAAGAGGATGATGGGCATGATTTTGAAGCGCCAAAACCTGGTGAAGATCAGGGTTCTCCTGAAGTAACTGAAGGACCAAAGACTGAAGAAGAATTGCTGGCAAAAGAAAAAGAAACTGCAACTGCAACAAGCTCAGCAGCTTCAGATACTCTTCCTGAAGAACTACGTGGAAAACTTGGTAAGGCTGAAGAAAATGGCCGCACTGCCTCAAAAGAAGAACTAGAAAAAGAAGATAAAAGCTTAGTTCCAGAAGAAGTAGCTAAAACAAAAAATGGAGAATTAAACTACGGTGCGACTGTCGAAATTAAAAGCTCTGCTGGGCTCGGTAGTGGTATCGTTATCGGGGAAAATCTCGTTTTGTCTGTTTCTCATAACTTTATCAAGGATGTTCCAGATGGAAATAATCGTAAGGTAGCTGATAATGTTGAAAGTGATGATGATGTTTACACAATTTCTTACCAAGGCGCTCCAGACGTCAAATTCAGTAAAAATGATGTAAAACACTGGGACCGTGAAGGATTCCTCAAAGGATATAAAAATGACTTGGCAATCGTTAAGCTTCGTACACCTCTTGCAAATGCACCAGTTGAAGTGACTGACAAGCCTGCTACAACTAAGGTAGGAGATAAGGTTCATGTATTTGGCTATCCAAAAGGCGAACTTGATCCGATTTTGAATACAACTGTTGAGGACATTAATAATCACGGAGAAGGTGTTCGTGGAATTAGCTATCAAGGAAGTGAACCAGGTGCTAGTGGTGGCGGTATTTTCGATGAAAATGGGAAATTGATTGGTATTCACCAAAATGGTGTATCTGGTAAACGTAGTGGAGGTATTCTCTTCTCACCTGCTCAGCTGGAGTGGATTCAAAACTACATCAAGGGTATTGAAACAACGAAACCAGCTGGTCTAGATGCTCTCGATAAACAAGTTGAGGACAAGGAAGAAAAACCAAAAGAGGATAAACCTAAGGAAGATAAGCCAAAAGAAGAAACACCAGCAGAAAATAAACCTGCTGAAAACAAAGCCAGCTGAGAACAAGCCAGCAGAAAATAAACCTGCTGAGAACAAAGCCAGCTGAGAATAAACCAGCTGAGAATAAACCAGCTGAATCAAAAAGAAGTTTCTCCAGAATGGAAAACAGTTGAAAAATAAAGACCAACAGGAACAGTAACAATCCGTGAAGAAAATGGAGTTCGTTACAACCAACTAGCTTCAACTGCTCAAAATGACAATGGTAAGAAACCAGCCTTGTTTGAAAAAAAGATGGTTTGACAGTCGATGCTAATGGAAATGCCACTGTTGATTTGACCTTTAAAGAAGAATCTGAAACAGGTAAATCTCGCTTCGGTGTCTTCATGAAATTCAAAAGACACTGATAACAATGTTTTTGTAGGTTACGACCAAGGTGGATGGTTCTGGGAATACAAGTCAAATGGAAGTGGACTTTGGTACCAAGGTGGACGTGTGGCAGCTCCAGTAAATGGTTCTGAAAACCACTTGACCATCAGCCTCAAATCAGATGGACAGCTCAATGCAACTAACAATGATGTCAAACTCTTTGACACAGTGACCTTGCCATCTGCAGTTAATGACAAACTCAAAGATGAGAAGAAAATCGTTCTTAAAGCTGGAACCTATAACAGCAGCGAACGTACCATTGTCAATGTCAAAACTGATAACCAAGAAGGTGTGAAAAACGATCAAGAAGCCGCTGAAAAAGAAAAGGGCGACACAGTAGATGATAGCAATGTCAAATACGACACTATCGAATCTACAGTATTGAAAAGCAGTTATCGACCAAGCCTTCCCACGTATTAAAGAGTACGTCCTCAATGGCAACAAGCTTCCCAGGTCAAGTGCAACCGATTAATCAAGTTGTGATTAATAAGCACGCTGTGACTCCTGAAGTTACCTATAAGAAGGTCAATGCAACGACTGCCGAGTATGAAATGAAACTCCGTGATGAGGAAAAACCTCATCAATGCAGATATGACAGTTCGTTTGCAAGTGGTGGACAACCAACTTCACTTTGATGTGACTAAGATTGTCAACCATAACCAAGTTACACCAGGACAAAAGATTGATGACGAACGTAAATTACTTTCTTCAATCAGCTTCCTAGGAAATGCCTTGGTATCTGTTTCAAGCGACCAAGCGGGAGCTAAGTTTGATGGGGCAACTATGTCAAACAATACTCACGTCAGTGGTGATGACCATATCGAAGTAACAAATCCAATGAAAGAATTAGCCAAAGGCTATATGTATGGATTTGTTTCAACAGATAAACTCGCTGCTGGTGTATGGAGTAATTCACAAAATAGCTATGGTGGTGGTTCTTACGACTGGACACGTTTGACAGCTTATAAGAATACGATTGGCAATGCTAACTACGTGGAAATTCACAGCTCTGAATGGCAATGGGAAAAAGCCCATAATGGAGTTGTCTTCCCAGCATACACTCAAGAACTTCCAAGTGCAAAAGTTGTCATTACTGAAGATGCCAATGCTGACCATAAGGTTGACTGGCAAGATGGTGCGATTGCTTACCGTAGTATCATGAACAACCCTCAAGGTTGGGAAAAAGTTAAAGACATTACAGCTTACCGTATCGCTATGAACTTTGGTTCACAAGCGCAAAACCCATTCCTCATGACCTTGGATGGTATCAAGAAGATTAACCTCCATACCGATGGTCTTGGCCAAGGTGTACTGCTTAAGGGATACGGAAGTGAAGGACATGACTCTGGACACTTGAACTATGCAGACATCGGTAAACGTATCGGTGGTGTTGAAGACTTTAAGACTCTTATTGAGAAAGCTAAGAAATACGGTGCCCACCTCGGTATCCACGTAAATGCTTCAGAAACCTATCCAGAGTCTAAATACTTTAATGAAGATATTCTTCGTAAAAATGCAGATGGCAGCTACAGCTACGGTTGGAACTGGCTTGACCAAGGTATCAACATTGATGCTGGTTATGACCTCGCTCATGGGCGTCTAGCTCGTTGGGAAGAGTTGAAGAAAGAGTTGGGTGAAGGTCTAGACTTCATCTACGTCGATGTTTGGGGTAACGGTCAATCAGGTGACAACGGTGCATGGGCAACTCACGTTATTGCGAAAGAAATTAACAAACAAGGTTGGCGCTTTGCTATTGAGTGGGGCCATGGTGGTGAATATGATTCTACCTTCCAACACTGGGCAGCTGACTTGACCTACGGTGGCTATACAAATAAAGGTATTAACAGTGCCATCACTCGCTTTATCCGTAACCACCAAAAAGATTCTTGGGTTGGGGACTACAGAAGTTATGGTGGTGCAGCTGACTACCCACTTCTAGGTGGTTATAGCATGAAGGACTTCGAAGGATGGCAAGGACGTAGTGACTATAACGGTTATGTAACAAACTTGTTTGCTCATGATGTTATGACTAAGTACTTCCAACACTTCACAGTCAGCAAATGGGAAGATGGTAAACCAGTAACCATGACTGACAATGGTAGTACCTATAAATGGACTCCAGAAATGAAAGTCGAATTGGTTGATGCTGCAAATAACAAGGTTGTGGTAACTCGTAAATCCAATGATGTTAACAGTCCGCAATATCGTGAACGAATTGTTACGCTTAACGATCGTGTGATTCAAGATGGTTCAGCCTACTTGACACCTTGGAACTGGGATGCAAATGGTAATAAGCTTGAAAGTGACAAGGAAAAAATGTACTACTTCAATACTGAATCAGGTGCAACAACTTGGACTCTTCCTAGCGACTGGGCAAATGGTAAGGTTTACCTTTATAAACTAACTGACCAAGGTAAGACTGAAGAAAAAGAAGTTGCCGTGAAAGACGGTAAGATTACCCTTGATCTCACTGCAAATCAGCCATATGTTCTCTATCGTTCTAAACAAACAAATCCTGAAATGTCATGGAGTGAAGGAATGCACATCTATGACCAAGGATTTAACAGTGAATCTTTGGATCATTGGAAGATTTCAGGAGATGCTTCTAAGGCTGAAATCGTGAAGTCTCAAGGTGCCAAACCAAATGCTCCGCATCCAAGGCAATAAAGAAAAAAAGTTAGTCTCACTCAAAAATTGACTGGCTTGAAACCAAATACTAAATACGCAGTGTATGTCGGTGTCGACAACCGTAGTGATGCTAAAGCAAGTATTACTGTTAATACTGGTGAAAAAGAAGTAACCAACTACACTAACAAGTCACTAGCACTTAACTATGTAAAAGCCTATGCTCACAATACTCGTCGAAGCAATGCAACAGTTGATAATACAAGTTACTTCCAAAAATATGTATGCTTTCTTCACAACAGGTTCAGATGTATCAAATGTAACCTTGACCTTGAGTCGTGAAGCAGGCGATGAAGCAACTTACTTCGATGAAATTCGTACCTTTGAAAATGAATCAAATATGTACGGTGACGGTCACGATACTGCAACAGGTGTCTTCAAACAAGACTTTGAAAATGTCGGCCAAGGTATCTTCCCATTTGTCATCGGTGGTATCGAAGGTGTTGAAGACAACCGTACTCACTTGTCTGAAAAACATGGACCATACACACAACGTGATTGGAACGGTAAGAAAGTTGATGACGTTATCGAAGGAAATTGGTCACTCAAGACAAATGGTCTCGTAAGTCGTCGTAACTTGGTTTTACCAAACAATTCCCGCAAAACTTCCGCTTTGAAGCAGGTAAGACTTACCGTATTACATTTGACTATGAAGCTGGATCTGACAATACTTACGCCTTTGTAGTCGGTAAGGGAGAATTCCAATCTGGACAAGCAAGTAATTTGGAAATGCATGAATTGGCAAATACTTGGACAGATTCTAAGAAAGCGAAACGTGCAACCTTCCTCGTAACAGGTGCAGAAACTGGCGATACATGGGTAGGTATCTACTCTACAGGCAATGCAAGCAACACTCGCGGAGACTCAGGTGGTAATGCTAACTTCCGTGGCTACAATGACTTCATCATGGACAGACTTCAAATCGAAGAAATTGTCTTGACTGGTAAGATGATGACAGAAAATGCTGTCAAGAACTATCTTCCAACTGTTGCTATGACCAACTACACCAAAGAAACAATGGATGCTTTGAAAGAAGCTGTCTTCAACCTCAGTCAAGCAGATGATGATATCAGTGTAGAAGAAGCTAAGTCTGAAATTGCTAAGGTCAATGCTCTTAAAGACGCTTTAGTGATGAAGAAAACAGCTCTTGTAGCAGATGACTTTGCAAGTCTTACAGCTCCTGCTCAGGCTGGTGAAGGTCTTGAAAATGCTTTTGATAGCAACGTGTCAAGTCTATGGCATACATCATGGAGCGGAGGAGATGTTGGTAAACCTGCAACTATGGTCTTGAAGGAACCAACTGAAATTACTGGCTTCCGTTACGTTCCACGTGGTTCAGGATCAAATGGTAACTTGAGAGATGTGACTCTTGTGGTTACTGATGAAACAGGTAAGGAACATACCTTCAATGCAACCAATTGGGCTAACAATAATAAACCAAAAGATATTGACTTCGGTAAGACTATCAAGGCTAAAAAGATTGTTCTAACTGGAACAAGAACCTACGGTGATACTGAAAACCAATATCAATCAGCTGCAGAATTGATCTTTGCTCGTCCACAAGTTGCTGAAACTGGTCTTGATACTGCAGCCTATGAAGCAGCCTTGGCAAAAGCTCAAAAATTGACTGATAAGAGTAATCAAGAAGAAGTGGCAAGTGTTGTTGCTAGTATGAAATATGCAACTGACAATCACCTATTGACTAATAGAATGCTTGAATACTTTGCAAATTATTTGGATCAATTGAAAGACCAAGCCGCTAAACCTGATGCTCCAATAACAAGTAAGGGTGACGAACCAGCTCCAACAGTAGAAGTACCAGAATATACTGATCCAATTGGAACAGCAGGTGATGAGCCAGCCCCAGTAGTAGAAATCCCAGAGTACACAGGAGCAATTGGAACAGCAGGCGATGAGCCAGCCCCAGTAGTAGAAGTTCCAGAGTACACAGGAGCAATTGGCACAGCAGGTGATGAGCCAGCCCCAGTAGTAGAAGTGCCAGAGTACACAGGAGCAATTGGAACAGCGGGTGATGAGCCAGCCCCAGTAGTAGAAGTTCCAGAGTACACAGGAACAATTGGAACAGCAGGTGATGAGCCAGCACCTACTGTAGAAAAACCAACTGAAGGTGTTCGTGTCTTGTCAGATAAGACTACAGGAGTTGTAGTTGCAGGACTAGCAAGAGATTTGGCTACAGATCTTAATCTTAAAGTTCAAAAAAAGTAACAGACCAAAAGTCTACAAGGTGTGAAATTTGATGCTTATGCTCTTCATTTTAGTTGATAAAAGATAAGCATGAGGTTCAAGCGAAGGGTGTAGTGCTTGTTCGACTTCCAGTTTCTAGTGAAGTAGCTGGAGTATACTACACTGCATCAGGTGAGGCAGTAAGCTTTACAAATGGTCAAGGTACAGTTGAGTTTACAACTAGTCAGCTAGGACATTTTGCAGTAGTTTATAAACAAGTTTCTAAACCACAAACGCCATCAGTAGGAGAACCAGGTCATAAACCACAAACTCCATTAACTGAGGAACCTGGAAGTCAAGTACAGACTCCATCAACAGAGAAACTGGATCATAAAACCACAGGATGCAACAGTACAAAAACTCGATCAGAAATCAGATGATACTTCTAAACCAGAAATGAAGGAAGTAGCAGCTAAACAAGAAGCGAAGGATAAACTTCCAGAAACTGGTACTAGCAAGTCAGATCATCTCTTCTTCCTTGCCAGCCTCAGTCTAGCAATGGCTGCTCTATTTCTTGCAAAAGAGAAAAGAAGATTAAAAAAATAAAAAAAGTTTTTCATTAAAAGAGAGCTTAAAAACTCCACAATCATTGTAGTGGAGAAAAAGAAAACCCAGAGAGGACCCTCTAGGTCCTCTCTTTTTCTAAAAGGGAAATGAGAGCGCTTACTCCTTGTGGGCGTATGAAAGGAAATAGGAAAAAAATGGGAAAACATTTTTGAGAAACGATGTCATTACAGTATACGTAAATTTACAATCGGCGCAGCTTCTGTTATGATTGGTGCTAGCATTTTTTTGGTGCTGGTGCGGTTCAGGCTGCTGAAACAGAAGGACCTGCAGAGACAGAAGGTACGGTAACACAAGCTCAGCCTCTGGATAAACTGCCAGCAGATATAGCAGCAGCTATTGAAAAAGCAGAAGCAAGTGCTGGAACTGTAGATGAACAACCTGCAGGGTCAGAAACTGGAGCAACTGCAGCTGAAACAACTACTCCAAAACCAACTGAAACTCCTGCTCCTAAGGAAGAAGTAGCTTCAAAACCAGCTACAAATCCAAAAGTGGAAGCAGCCTCTGAAGCGAAACCAGCTGCAAGTCCTGCGACTAAAGATGTAGTAGATACACCAGATGTCAATCATTTAGAAAAAGCTTGCTACAGCATCAAACCATGAAGCCAACACACAATACACAGCAGAAAAAGGCGATTGACGGAAAAACCTGATACTCGTTGGGCAACTGACCAAAACGTTGAGAAACCAACAATCGAATTTACACTTGAAAAAGACAACAGTGATTAAGCATGTTGAGATTGATTGGGACCGCCGCGTTCGTGGTGAACAAAATGATCCAAATATCAAATCATGGAACCTCTATTACGCTGGCCAGGATGATGTGAATGGTTCAGGAGTTAAAGAATGGAAGTTGGCTTATCAAAGAACAGGAAATCCTCTTCTTGATGAAAAAATTGACCTGAAAGAAGCTATCCAAGCCAAATACCTTAAACTTGAAATCACAGATTATCAAGCTGGTACAATGAACTGGAAAAATGTTGGGATTCAAGAAATTCGTGCCTACTCAAACATTCCAGACGCTAGCAAACCAACAGATATTCGCCAAGTGACAGAATTAGCTGTTGCTGAAGATGGGAAATCACTTGTTTTGCCTAAATTACCAGGTCAAGTAAGCTTAATTGGTAGCAACAAACAGGGTGTTGTTGACCTAAATAACAAAATCTATAAACCCTTAACAGATCAAACTGTTAAGGTCATGGTCCAACAAGTCAAGGATACTCATACCTTCACAAAAGAATTTGAAGTCCTTATTAAAGGATTACATGCAGACGAAGGCGTTGGCACTAAACCAGCAGTTGCTCCAGCAGTTCAACAATGGTATGGAACTGAAGGCAAAACTTCTATTACAGCTGATACCGTGATTTCAGTTGGCGATTCTGGATTTGGTCAAGAAGCTAAATTCTATCAGACTGACCTTGAAAGTCGTGGGCTAGAAATCGCTACAGGTGATCAAACAGCTCAAAAACGGATTGAATTTAAAAAGGTTGAAGATAAGGGTTATGGTAAAGAAGGCTATGGTATCACTGTAAAAGATGGTGTTATCACTGTAGAAGCTGCAACCAACGCAGGAGCCTTTTACGCAACTCGTACTCTTCTACAAATGGGCGAAAATGATTTGCAAAACGGAGAAATCCGTGACTTCCCAAGCTTCAGTCACCGTGGCTTTATGCTAGACACAGGTCGTAAGTTTATTCCTTATGATACACTTGTAGACATCATGCTCAATATGGCTTACTACAAGATGAATGACTTGCAGTTGCACTTGAATGATAACTATATCTTCCTAGAAAAAAACACTTGGAAGGAAAACATCTTAGTCAACAAGAGGAACTGGATTATGTTCTTAAAAATGCCAAGACAGGTTTCCGTGTGGAAACTGATGTTGTCGGAGAAAATGGTGAAAAATTAACATCAGACGAGCATTATACTAAGGAAGAAATGCAACAGATCATCAAGTTGGCTAAAAGCTTTTGCATATCAACCTTGTTCCTGAGATTGACACACCAGGTCACGCTTTGTCCTTTGTTAAAGTTCGTCCAGACCTTATGTATAAAGGTAGTCTGAGCGATTATAGAGGTAAGCACAATGTAGAACGTGTTGCTATGTTGGACTTGGATAACAAGTACGAAGAAACGCTTGCTTTTGTTAAATCAGTCTATGATAAATTGTTGGATGGAGAGGATGCACCACTTCATGGTGTCTCAACAGTTCATATCGGAACTGATGAGTACTACGGTAGATCGCGAAAAGCTATCGTCGCTATGTCAATGATATGATCCAGTACATCAAAGGCAAAAGGATTGACACCGCGTATTTGGGGTTCACTGAGTGCAAAAACCTGGTACAACGCCAGTTGATTGGAAAGATGTAGAAGTAGATATCTGGAGTATTGGTTGGCAACGTCCAGCTGCCGCAATTGCTCAAGGTGCCAAGATTATCAATATCACAGATATTCCAACCTATAGTGTCCCAAGCGGAAGCAACAGTCAAGGTGGTTATGGCGATTATGCTAACTACGAAACTCAATACAATCGCTGGACACCAAATGATTTCTCAACAGGTGGAGGACCACGTCTAGAAGCCTCTAATCCAAATATCCTTGGTGGTGGTCATGCAGTATGGAATGATAATATTGACCTCCATGAAACTGGACTCACTTCTTACGATATCTTTAAACGCTTCTTCAAGAGTATGCAATCAACTGCAGAACGCACTTGGGGTTCAGACCGTGCAGCCAAGACCTATGCAGAACGTGTTCAACCAGCAAGTGTTTATGCACCACAATCTAATCCAGATAAGACCGTAGCTGAAGAAGACTTGTTCAAGATTAATCCTGAGACTGTCAAAGATTATCTTGCTAAGAAAGTACAGAAGACTGAAGCAGGTTTGAACTTCGAAAAAGATAGCACTATCGAAGGCCTAGTTGGTGATGCTGGACCAAGTCATGTCTTGAAATTGGATGTGACAGTGACTGGTGATGGCGAGCAAACCTTCTCAACAAGCGGAAACAATCAACTCTATCTTGCGGACAAAGATGGCTACCTTGCCTATAAATTTGAACAATTCCATATTCAATTTAACAAGAAACTTGAAAAGAATAAACGCTATCAAATTTCTGTCGTAACCAAACCTCAAGTGACAGAAGTTTATGTGGACGGTGAAAAGGTTGAACGGATTGCAAATCCAGCTAATCCACGTTTGGCTCATAATAGCTTAGTCTTACCACTTGAAACAATCGGTGGCTTCAAAGGAATCTTGCATAGTGCTGAGTTGTCAAATGAAGCATTTGTAAACCCACGTTTGATTCCAAATGATCATTTTACAGTTTCTGCAACTAGTCAAGAGTTACCAGGAACCAATGCAGAAGGTCCAGTCGAAAAAAAGCCTTTTGACAATGATCCAAATACCTTCTGGCATTCAAAATGGTCTGGTCATCAGGCTCCATTTACAGTGGCAATGAACTTGAAAGCAGCTGAAACAGTTAATGGTTTGACCTATCTTCCACGTCCAGGTGGAGGTAATGGTGTCGTGACCTCTTATGAGATCTATGCTCAAAAAGATGGTCAAATGGTTAAAGTTGCTTCAGGAACTTGGGAAAACAATGCCAAAGAGAAAACAGTTAACTTTGATGCCATTGAAACGGATAAGGTAGAATTTAAAGTTCTAGCTGGTGCCGCAGGATTTGGTAGTGCTGCAGAAATTCAACTCTGAAACCAGTTTCTACTAACAAGGTGGAAGAGCCAGTTAGTCCAGAGAAACCTGTGACACCAGAAAAACCTGAAACTCCAGAAAAAAACCTAAAGTTGAGGAAATGGGCGATGGTACAACTGAACTTGCTGATAGCTTTGTAGCTACGAAACCTACAAGTGACGAAGCAGTTGCCGCAGCAGCCCAAAGTCAAGATTATCTCAAGAAAGAGTACAAGGTCTTCCCAACACCACAAAAAGTAACTTATGATGAAGGTGTTACGAAACTCCATAAACAAGTCAATCTTGTCATGGGCGATCAATTAGATATCTATACTCGTAACCGCTTGAAGAGTGTCCTACAAGATCATCAAATCTCTTACACAAGCAGTCAAACAGCAGTGGCAGGTGCTACCAACATCTACCTTGGTGTTCATGGCCCAAAAATTCACAGGCTGAAAAAAAGAAGTGTCTGGAATTTCTCAAGGACTCTTTGATAAGATTGATGCCTATGCCTTGTCTATCAAGAACAATACAATCTCTATCGTTGGTAAGGATACAGATGCTGTCTTCTACGGTTTGACAACTCTCAAACACATGCTTAATGAAAGTGAAGCTCCAGTCTTGCGTAATGTAACAGTTGAAGACTTCGCTGAAATTAAGAACCGTGGCTTTATCGAAGGATACTATGGTAACCCTTGGAGCAATGCTGATCGTGCTGAGTTGATGCGTTATGGTGGTGACTTGAAGTTGACGCAATACTTCTTTGCACCAAAAGATGATCCATACCACAACAAGAAATGGCGTGAACTTTATCCAGAAGAAAAATTAGCTGAAATTCGTGAATTGGCACGTGTCGGAAACCAAAACAAAACTCGTTATGTTTGGACCATCCACCCATTCATGAACAACCGTATCCGTTTTGGTAACGATGCTGACTACCAAAAAGACCTTGAAACTATTAAAGCTAAATTCACTCAATTGATGGATGTCGGTGTTCGTGAGTTCGGTATTTTGGCCGATGATGCTCCAAGTCCAGTTGGTGGCTACAATAGCTACAACCGCTTGATGAAGGACATGACAGACTGGTTGACTGAAAAACAAGCAACTTATGTTGGCCTTCGTAAGGAAATGATCTTCGTTCCAGGTCAATATTGGGGTAATGGACGTGAAGATGAGTTGAAATCTCTAAATGAAAACCTTCCAACTTCAACTTCTATGACCCTTACTGGTGGTAAGATTTGGGGTGAAGTGTCTGAGAGCTTCCTCTCTAACCTTAAGAATAACCTGACTGCAGGAGGTAAGACCTACCGACCAGTTTCTCTATGGGTAAACTGGCCTGTTACAGATAACTCTAAACAACACTTGATTTTGGGTGGCGGTGAGAAATTCCTTCATCCAAATGTAGATCCAAGTCTCCTTTCAGGTATCATGTTGAACCCAATGCAACAATCTGAGCCATCGAAGATTGCCCTCTTCTCTGCAGCCCAATATGCATGGAAACAATGGAAATCAGAAGAAGAAGCTAAGAGAGTGAATGACATCGCCTTCAACTTTGTTGAAAACGGTAAGTTTACAGATAGTGAAACATCTCTTGCCTTCCGTGAGCTTGGTAAACATATGATCAACCAAAACATGGATGGTCGTGTTGTGAAGTTGGAAGAGTCTGTTGAACTTGCACCGAAATTGGCGACCTTCATGTCTAAGTTGAAAGCTGGTCAAGATGTCGGTGCAGAGCGTCAAGAATTACGTGCAGAATTTGCTAAACTAAAAGCTGCAGCTCAACTATATAAAGCATCTGGTGATGAAAAGATGCGTGCTCAAATCCACTACTGGTTGGATAATACCATCGACCAAATGGACGCCTTGAGTGCTCTTCTTGATGGTACAGAAGCTATCGAAAAGAATGATTCTGCAAAACTTTGGGATAGTTACTATAAGGGCTTGAAACTCTACGAACAATCACAAACTTATACCTTCCACTATGTCGATCATGATGAGAGAGCTGAGTTGGGTGTTCAACATATCCGTCCATTCTTGCTTGGACTTCGTGAAATCCTTGCAACAGAAGTTCAAAAAGCCTTGCATCCTGACCAAGTCCTTAGTACCTTTATCACGAACCGTACTGGTGTCGAAGGTGGACTTGCTGAAGTAACGGACGGAGATTTGGGAACACATGCTTTGATCAAATCACCAAACAGCATTCAAACTGGTGACTACATTGGTTTGAAATTTAACAAGGCTGTTCCAGTTCAAAACTTGACATTTGCAATGGGAACTCAAGCAAATCCTCGTGATACCTTCAACAACGCTAAGGTTGAATACCTCAATGAAAATGATGAGTGGGTAACCCTTTCAGAACCAAGCTACACTGGTAATGAACCACTGCTTAAATTTGAAAACCTCAACATCAACGCCAAAGCTGTTCGTATGATTGCGACTTCAGATCGTGGAAACACTTGGTTTGCTGTACGAGAAATTGCTGTGAACCGTCCTGTGGAAGTTACTCGTGCTAAACAGTCAGCCACTGTGACTATCAGTCCAAATCTTATGTACAAGTACAACACAACAGTTGGTCAGATTACAGACGGACGTGATAATACTGAAGCCATGCTTGCAAATGCTGATAGAACAGACACAACTCCAGTAGATGGTTGGGTACAACTTGACTTGGGTGAAGTTAAACCTGTGACTAAGGTCCGTCTGGTTCAAGGATCAGGAGATAAATTGGCAGAAGGTGTTCTTGAATATTCTGCAGATGGTAGCTCATGGCAAGAGTTGGATCGCTTGACTGGTGAACAAACAAAAGAAATCGAAACTCCAATTTCAGCTCGCTACGTTCGTGTTCGCAATACTAAGAACATCAACCTATGGTGGCGTATCGCTGATTTCTCAGTTGAAACACGTGCAGGCAATAGCGAATTGACTGATACAAACGTTGAAAGCTTGAAGTCAACTCCAGTTTATGACAGCCTAGGCCGTTATGACCTTCAAATTCCAAGCGGAACTAAGCTTCCAGCTCATAGCTACTTGGGTATGAAACTTGATCGTCTACACCAAGCTGAAAGCATTCAAGCACTTGGTACAGAAAATCCATCCCTTAACTTGGAATACTCTCCAAATGCCCAAGAATGGTATCCAGCTAATCAAGTGACTGATAAGTCCTTGGTACGTTATGTTCGTCTGGTTAATAAGACTGATCAAGAACAAGCAGTGACAGCAACTTCTCTACTTGTTCAGACAAAAGAAGTTCAGCCAACCACACTTGATTCTACATCAATGGGAATCCACCCAACATACGGTAGAAACGACGTTCGTAAGATCAAGAACTTGGATCAGTTGTTTGACGGTGTCTACAATAACTTTGTAGAGTTCTCAGACTATGCTCGTAAAGACGGTCATATTACCTTGAAACTTGGTAGCGAACGTGATATTAAGAAGATTAGAGCTTACATCCAAGACGGCACTCAAAACTATCTCCGTGATGGTAAGATTCAAGTCAGTCAAGATGGCAAGACTTGGACAGATGTTGTGACAGTTGGTGACGGTGTTGCTAATGAAACACGTGATGACTCCTTGACAGATGGCTGGACACATGATTCTAAGATGCCAGGAAATCGCTATATCGAGGGTGAACTTTCAAGCCCAGTTAAAGCCAACTATCTCCGTGTTCTATTTACAGCAGACTACGATGCTCGTTTTGTAGGATTCACTGAGTTGGTGATCAATGATGGCGAATTCGTGAAACCAATCAATGACCCAACTGTAGAAGGAAATAGCGGTGAAAGTCAAGGAAACCTTTACACTAACCTTGCAGATGGCAAAGTATTGACAAGCTACAAGGCTGAGAAAGAACAAGGTGAGCTTGTCTACCACTTGTCAGAACCAACAGACGCTAACCATATTCGCCTTGTTTCAAGTATTCCTCAAGGAGTGAAAGCTCGCGTACTTGCTCGTACACTTAAAGAAAATAAAGTAAATGATTGGACAGAACTTGGGGGAGATTGATTCAAGCTTCCAAACATTTGCTGTGAGAGAAAAAGCGCCATTGTTGGATGTCAAAGTTGTTTGGGAAGGTGGCAAACCTGAATTTTACGAAATGACGACCTTCCACCAAGAGCTTCCAAAAGAACCGGAGAAACCAGCTTTAACTACAAGTAAGGGTGACGAACCAGCACCAGTAGTAGAAGTCCCAGAATTTACCGGTGGCGTAAATGGTGTTGAAGCAGCTGTTCATGAAGTTCCAGAATACACTGAAGCTATTGGCACAGCAGGTGATGAAGCAGCACCAGTAGTAGAAGTCCCAGAATTCACAGGTGGCGTAAATGGTGTCGAAGCAGCTGTTCATGAAGTTCCAGAGTATACTGAAGCTACGGTAGAAGCAGACAAGATTCCAGCACCAGTAGTAGAAGTCCCAGAATTCACTGGTGGTGTCAATGGAGAAGAAGCAGCTGTCCATGAAGTTCCAGAATTCACAGGCGGTGTCAATGGATCAGAAGGAGCTGTCCACGAAGTCCCAGAATATACTGGTGGTGTGAATGGCGCAGAAGCAGCTGTTCATGAAGTACCTGAGTTCACTGGTCATGTAAATGGATCAGAAGGAGCTACCCATGAAGTTCCACACTTTGAAGGTGGCGTTCCTGGTGGAGAAGGGACTAGTCACCAAGTTCCAGAATTTACTGGAGGTGTGAATGGTTCAGCCCCAACTACAGGTGAAACACCAGCATACACAGATGAGCAGTCACAAGTAGCTCTTGCTATGTCACAAGACAAGACCTACCAAGCGCCTGCAAGTCATCCATACAAGCTCCCAGAGACAGGTACTAAAGAAAATGCTGGCCTTGCAGCCGTTGGTGTTGTAGGTGCACTTCTTGGTATGTTTGCTATGGGAAAGAAAAAGACGACGAATAAGATGATGTAAAAGCATCTAATACTCAATGAAAATCAAAGAGCAAACTAGGAAACTAGCCGCAGGTTGCTCAAAACACTGTTTTGAGGTTGTGGATAGAACTGACGAAGTCAGTAACAAATATACGGCAAGGCGACGTTGACGCGGTTTGAATTTGATTTTCGAAGAGTATAAGTCATAGAGATTGGATCAAGAGACTAATCTCGAATATAAAAAGCGGACAAAACTAGTTTTCTGATAAACAGAATCTGGTCTTGTTCGCTTTTTCTTAAAGTGAGGAAGCTGATGGTCACTGAAGTTCTTTGACCAGAATATTTTTAACTTGGGACGAAGAATTTACGATTGGGTTAAGTCGCAAGCCAATTTCTACCATTTAGGATGTTTTGATGACAATTTAAGAAAGAGCAATCTTTTCCTAGAAATAAATGCTAAACTATGATTGTTCCTAAACATGATTTAGTAGATCGGTGGTCTGGTTCAACCCTAAAAGAATAGAGCTGATCTTACAAGATGATCAGAAGAGTCATTGTTAGCTGAGCTTTTAGAGGTAGCTAGTAGAAAAAAAGTACATCTGAAATTTGATGTTCTCTTGTGAGCAAGACTAAGAAGTTATTCTATTCATTCCTTTATTTGTAGAAAGCTTTGGGGAGTTTCTATGAAATTTAATAAATATGCCTATCCCTTAGCGCAAGCCTGCTTGGGTTTGTATTTATTCGCTGATGGAGGTAGTTTGATCAATTTAGATATTGGGGTCATCCTTGTCTTATTATCCCTGATTAAGGGAGTAGAAATCTATAAAGAGGAAAGAAAACACAGATGAGCATCGTTAGTAACTAGAGATGCTGGAGTTCAGGAAAGAAGAGGTAGTGGTTTGCCAAAGTTGAAAAATAGTTTAAAATTTGTAGGAATGATCTTACTGATTATAAATGTAAATACATTTCCCATGAGAATGTTGGCTCTCGAAGATTCTAGTTCTCTGTCCTTAAAGTGGACGACTAGTATTGGGTATTTGGTACTGGCTACTTTCTTGCTAGTTGCTGTTTGGCGACAGTATAAAAAGAAAAATTCCGAATCAGCAGAAGGCTTTCAAGTTTACCTGGAAGGATTTTGGAATAGCCCTTTTATTTTATGTGGCTACTCGACTAGTAGCGATTGTAGGTACCCTCCTGATCCAAGTAGTTACTGGAAATCCAACATCCGCTAACGATGCTGCCTTGCTGGCTACAAGTGAGCAGGTCACTCGAGTTTTTTCCTCTGTTTTTTTCATCGCCTTTCATTTTTGCAATTGGTATATTTGCTCCAATCATGGAAGAATTAGTATTTAGAGGATTCTTCAGCCACTATTTTTTTAAAGAAGATCAAAAGTGGTTGAAATTGCTAATAAGTTCTGCGATTTTTGGCTATCTGCATATGTTTTATCCGATAGAGTTTCTAACTTATTTTTTACTGGGAGTGATATTTTACTTAGCCTATGCTCGTAGAGGGAATATCCTTGATTCAATAGCTGTTCATTTGCTAAATAATGGAGTTCTAGTACTGGTATCTATTCTAAATTATCTATTTTTAGTTTTTAGCTAATACTCTTCGAAAATCTCTTCAAACCACGTCAGCGTCGCCTTGCCGTATATTTGTTACTGACTTCGTCAGTTCTATCCACAACCTCAAAACAGTGTTTTGAGCAACCTGCGGCTAGCTTCCTAGTTTGCTCTTTGATTTTCATTGAGTATAAAATATATCCAAAAAATGATTGGTTTAAAGGCTGATCATTTTTTTGTTGCAAAGATCAACTTTTGCTGATAAATACTGAAGACAGCACTAAAAAAACCAGCGATTCAATCACTGGCTGTTAGATCGTTCTTTTAGGAAGCTCCATTAGTAGTAGACGTTTTTGTATCTGTTGTTTGAGTGCTAGATGAAGGAACAGTCGGTTGTTCTTGTTTACTGCTAGTATCTTCTTTCTTACTTTCTGCACTGCTACTAGATTGAGTTGTTGTTTCTTCTTGTGTGTTTTCTTTTGTAGAAGTATTGTCCTTGTTTGGAGTAGTAATCTCTTGAGGGGATTCCTTTTGAATCTCTTTTATGACTGTTGTCTGGGTTGTCGTAGTTTCTTTTTTAGAGTTATTGTTGTTATTATTATTCATAGCATTCATGATGGTGATACTTGCAGTAATCAGCCCCAGAATACTACCGATAGTAGCAATCGTTTTTCTGAAAAAAACAGTAAATCCTTTTTTTGATGTGTTCTGTTTTGGGTTTTGATGTTCTACGATAATTAGACATAATATCTCTCCTTTACTAAAAATTCATTATACCGAAAAATCTTTTAAAAAAACTTAAATGAACCTGAATTGCCTTTCTTGTCGCCTGAACTGTTTTCGTGATACAATAGAAGGAGTGATTTTAGAAAGCGTGAGAAACCATGATTTACTTTGATAATTCGGCAACGACTAAGCCTTATCCAGAAGCACTTGAAACCTATATGCAAGTGTCTGCAAAAATTATTGGAAATCCTTCGAGTCTCCATCGTTTGGGAGACCAATCTACCAGAATTTTAGAAGCTTCCCGTCAGCAGATTGCAGAATTGATTGGCAAGAAAAGCGAGGAAATTTTTCTTTACATCTGGTGGTACTGAAGGGGATAACTGGATTATCAAAGGGTTGCATTTGAAAAAGCGCATTTTGGTAAGCACATTATTGTGTCATCTATTGAACACCCAGCAGTCAAGGAGTCAGCCCTCTGGCTCAAGACTCAAGGTTTTGAAGTGGATTTTGCACCAGTTGATGAAAAAGGATTTGTAGATGTAACTGCTTTAGAAAATCTACTTCGTCCTGATACGACTCTTGTTTCTGTTATGGCAGTCAACAATGAAATCGGCTCCATCCAGCCCATCCAAGCTATTTCAGAACTTTTAGCGGATAAACCAACCATTTCTTTCCATGTAGATGCTGTTCAGGCCTTGGCCAAGATTCCGACAGAAAAGTATTTGACAGATCGAGTGGATTTTGCGACCTTCTCTAGTCATAAGTTCCACGGAGTTCGTGGTGTTGGCTTTGTCTATATCAAGTCTGGTAAGAAAATTACACCGCTTTTAACTGGTGGTGGCCAAGAGCGCGACTATCGTTCCACAACTGAAAATGTAGCAGGGATTGCAGCGACAGCCAAGGCACTACGTTTGGCTATGGAGAGATTAGACTTATTTACTAGTAAAACGAGTCAGATGAAGGAAGTCATCCGTCAAGCTCTACTTGAATATCCAGATATTTTTGTCTTTTCAGGTGAGGAAGACTTTGCGCCTCATATTTTGACCTTTGGGATTAAGGGAGTTCGTGGTGAAGTTATTGTTCATGCCTTTGAAGACTATGATATTTTCATTTCTACAACATCAGCTTGCTCGTCCAAGGCTGGAAAACCTGCTGGTACCCTGATTGCCATGGGCATTGAAAAGGATAAGGCCCAGTCAGCAGTTCGTCTAAGCTTAGACCTAGAAAATGACATGAGTCAAGTTGAGCAATTTTTGACTAAACTAAAATTAATCTACAATCAAACTAAAAAAGTAAGATAGGAGCATTCATGCAGTATTCAGAAATTATGATTCGCTATGGTGAGCTTTCAACCAAAGGTAAAAACCGTATGCGTTTCATCAATAAACTACGTAATAATATCTCAGACGTTTTATCCATCTATCCTCAAGTTAAAGTGACAGCAGACCGCGATCGTGCCCATGCTTATCTGAATGGGGCAGATTATGAACCGGTGGCAGAGTCACTCAAGCAAGTTTTCGGGATTCAAAACTTTTCTCCAGTATATAAGGTTGAAAAATCTGTAGAAGTTCTGAAATCTGCTGTCCAAGAGATTATGAAGGATATTTACAAGGAAGGTATGACTTTTAAAATCTCTAGTAGACGCAGCGACCACAACTTTGAACTCGATAGTCGTGAACTCAATCAAACGCTTGGTGGAGCAGTATTTGAAGCTATTCCAAATGTGCAAGCACAAATGAAAAATCCTGATATCAATCTGCAAGTGGAAATTCGTGAGGAAGCAGCTTATCTTTCTTATGAGACCATTCGAGGAGCAGGTGGTTTGCCTGTCGGAACTTCTGGTAAAGGTATGCTTATGTTGTCAGGAGGGATTGACTCTCCTGTAGCAGGCTATCTTGCTCTAAAACGTGGTGTAGATATTGAGGCTGTTCACTTTGCTAGCCCTCCATACACAAGTCCAGGTGCCCTCAAGAAAGCCCAGGACTTAACCCGTAAATTGACTAAGTTCGGAGGAAATATCCAATTTATCGAGGTTCCCTTCACGGAGATTCAAGAAGAAATCAAGGCTAAAGCGCCAGAAGCCTATCTCATGACTCTGACTCGTCGCTTTATGATGCGGATTACAGACCGTATCCGTGAGGTACGAAATGGCTTGGTTATCATCAATGGGGAAAGCCTTGGTCAGGTAGCTAGCCAAACCCTAGAAAGCATGCAGGCTATCAATGCAGTGACCAACACACCAATCATTCGTCCAGTTGTGACTATGGATAAGTTGGAAATCATTGATATTGCTCAGGAAATTGATACCTTTGAAATTTCTATCCAGCCATTTGAAGACTGCTGTACCATTTTTGCACCTGATCGCCCGAAGACAAATCCAAAGATTAAGAATGCAGAGCAGTATGAAGCGCGAATGGATGTCGAAGGTTTGGTTGAACGTGCAGTAGCAGGAATTATGATTACTGAAATTACGCCTCAAGCTGAGAAGGATGCAGTCGATGAGTTGATCGATGACCTCCTTTAATCAGAAAAAACAGAGGAAAAGATAAAATAAGTAAAAAAAGTTAGTTTATTGTCCTAAATTTGGACGGAAACTGACTTTTTTTCTATTTTTATGATATAATTAGATAAAATTTTGAATATAGAGAGTTTTCTGACAATGAATCAATCTTATTTTTACCTGAAAATGCGAGAGCATAAATTAGTGGTACCCTACACAGGTAAGGAGCGCCGGGTTCGTGTTCTCCTCCCAAAAAACTATGAAAAAGACACGGATAGAAGCTATCCAGTGGTGTATTTCCATGATGGACAAAACGTCTTTTATAGTAAGGAATCTTACGTTGGACATTCCTGGAAGATTATTCCTGCAATCAAGCGAAATCCAGATATCAGCCGTATGATTGTTGTGGCTATTGACAATGATGGTCTTGGTCGAATGAATGAGTATGCAGCTTGGAAATTCCAAGAGTCTAATATTCCTGGTCAACAATTTGGTGGTAAGGGAGTCGAGTACGCAGAATTTGTCATGGAAGTGGTTAAGCCTTTTATCGATGAAAACTATCGGACAAAAGCAGACCGTAAACACACTGCTATGGTTGGATCTTCTCTAGGTGGCAATATTACCCAGTTTATCGGCTTGGAGTATCAAGATCAGATTGGGTGCTTGGGAGTTTTCTCATCAGCTAACTGGCTTCACCAAGAAGCCTTTGATCGCTATATCGAGCGTAAAAAACTCTTGCCTGACCAACGAATCTTTATCTATGTTGGAACGGAAGAAGCTGATGATACAGACAAGACCCTCATGGCTGGCAATATTAAGCAGGCCTATATCGACTCTTCCCTTCGCTATTATCATGATTTGATAGCTGGAGGAGTGCAGTTGGAAAATCTCTCACTCAAGGTTCAGGCTGGAGCCATTCACCATGAAGTGCCATGGTCAGAAAATCTTCCAGCTTGTCTACGATTTTTTGCAGAAAATTGGTAAATAGTATAAAGGAGACAGGATATGAATATTGAACATCTTAGCCACTGGAGTGGTCATCTAAATCGTGAAATGTACGTCAATCGTTACGGACACGCAGGTATCCCAGTTGTTGTCTTTGCATCCTCAGGTGGTAGCCACAATGAATATTATGATTTTGGCATGATTGATGCATGTGCATCTTTTATTGAGGAGGGCCGTGTTCAGTTCTTTACACTTTCAAGTGTTGATAGTGAAAGTTGGCTTGCGACATGGAAAAACGGTCATGACCAAGCTGAAATGCACCGTGCCTATGAACGATATGTTATTGAAGAAGCCATTCCTTTTATCAAGCATAAGACGGGCTGGTTCGATGGCATGATGACGACAGGTTGCTCTATGGGAGCTACCATGCTCTCAACTTCTTCTTGCAACATCCGGATGTCTTCACCAAAGTAATTGCTCTTAGTGGTGTCTACGATGCACGTTTTTTTGTCGGTGATTACTACAATGATGATGCCATCTATCAAAATTCACCAGTAGACTATATTTGGAATCAAAATGACGGTTGGTTTATCGACCGTTACCGTCAAGCTGAAATTGTGGTTTGTACGGGACTAGGTGCTTGGGAACATGATGGCCTACCTTCTTACTACAAGCTCAAAGAAGCCTTCGATCAAAAACAAATTCCTGCCTGGTTTGCAGAATGGGGACATGATGTCGCCCATGACTGGGAATGGTGGCGCAAACAAATGCCTTATTTCCTCGGTCACATGAGTCTATAAAAGGAGTCGCTTATGAATTATCTTGTAATTTCACCCTATTACCCACAAAATTTCCAACAATTTAGTATTGAACTAGCCAATAAAGGAATCACCGCTCTAGGGATTGGGCAAGAACCCTATGAACAACTAGATGAACCATTACGCAATAGCTTGACTGAGTATTTCCGAGTTGATAATCTTGAAAATATCGATGAGGTTAAACGTGCAGTTGCTTTTCTATTCTACAAACATGGTCCAATTGATCGCATCGAATCACATAATGAATACTGGTTAGAGTTGGATGCTGCTCTTCGTGAACAGTTTAATGTTTTTGGTGCCAAACCAGAAGACCTCAAGAAAACTAAGTTCAAATCTGAAATGAAAAAACTCTTCAAAAAAGCAGGAGTTCCAGTTGTGCCAGGTGCGGTGATTGAAACAGAAGCAGATGTTGATAAAGCTGTGAAAGAGATCGGTCTTCCGATGATTGCCAAACCTGACAATGGAGTTGGAGCAGCCGCAACCTTCAAACTTGAAACAGAAGATGATGTCAATCACTTTAAGGCTGAATGGGATCACTCAACCGTTTATTTCTTTGAAAAATTTGTTACCTCTAGTGAAATCTGTACCTTCGATGGTTTGGTAGATAGAGATGGAAATATCGTCTTTTCTACGACCTTTGACTACGCACACACACCTCTCGATCTTATGATTTACAAGATGGACAATTCTTATTATGTTCTCAAAGAGATGGATCCAAAATTACGCAAGTATGGTGAGGCTATTGTCAAAGAATTTGGCATGAAGGAACGTTTCTTCCATATTGAGTTCTTCCGTGAGGGTGATGACTATATTGCTATTGAATACAATAACCGTCCAGCTGGTGGCTTTACCATTGATGTCTATAACTATGCTCATTCTTTTGATTTGTATAAGGGCTATGCAGCGATCGTTGCAGGTGAACCATTTCCAGCTTCTCAATTCGAGCCTCTATACTGCTTGGCAACATCTCGTCGTGCCAACGCCAACTATGTTTATTCAGAAGAAGACTTGCTCGCCAAGTATGGTCAGCAATTCAAGGTCAAGAAAATCATGCCGGCTGCCTTTGCTGAATTGCAAGGAGACTTTCTCTATATGCTAACGACGTCAAGTCGTGAAGAAATGGATCAGATGATTAAGGACTTTGGTCAGCGTCAAGAATAATTAAAATTTTGACTTAACAAACTCTCTTTGTTAGGTCTTTTTTGTAGACTTGAAATAAAAGCGTTTTCCCGCAGGATTCTTTTAGAAAATCTGTTGCTAAAAGGCTTAAAAATTGATAGAATAGGGATTGTCTAAAAAATATTAAGGAGAATCTATCAATGGATTTAGCATGGGCAGTCAAATATGCCACTGAATTTTTGGGAACAGCCATCTTGATTATCTTGGGAAATGGTGCAGTTGCCAACGTTGAACTTAAAGGTACGAAAGGTCACCAAAGTGGCTGGCTCGTTATCGCTGTTGGTTACGGTATGGGGGTTATGATCCCTGCCTTGATGTTTGGTAATGTTTCTGGTAACCACATCAACCCAGCCTTCACTCTTGGTCTAGCAGTTAGCGGACTTTTCCCTTGGGCACAAGTAGCACCATACATCGTTGCACAAGTCTTGGGAGCAATCTTCGGACAAGCCTTGGTTGTTGCAACTCACCGTCCTTACTACTTGCAAACTGAAAAAGCAAACAATATCTTGGGAACTTTCTCAACAATTTCAAGTATCGACCACGGAACAAAAGAATCACGCTTTGCAGCAACAGTTAACGGTTTTATCAATGAGTTTGTTGGTTCATTCGTTCTCTTCTTTGCAGCACTTGGTTTGACAAAGAACTTCTTTGGTGCTGAAGTTCTCCAATACATGAAACAAATGGCAACTCAAGCAGGTCAAAATCTTGACTTCTCTGATTTGGCAATTAAAGCTCAAGTAGCGCCTCATACAGCATCAGGACTTTCTGTTGGTCACTTGGCACTTGGTTTCCTAGTAATGGCCTTGGTTACTTCACTTGGCGGACCTACAGGACCTGGTTTGAACCCAGCTCGTGACTTTGGACCACGTCTCCTTCATGCCTTCCTTCCAAAATCAATCCTTGGTCAACACAAGGGTGATTCAAAATGGTGGTATGCTTGGGTACCAGTAGTTGCACCGATTGCAGCTGGTATTGCAGCAGTAGCGCTTTTCAAATTACTTTACCTATAATCACTCAAAACTGGGAAGACCCAGTTTTTTTCTTGTCTACGAAAGTCGAGTTTTTTTAGATAGAGATTCTTAAATCGTCAGACTTTTTTTATTTTTAATGCTAAAGGTGAAAATGTGGCGAAAATATGGTAAAATAGAGTACTAAGTAAACGTTAAAAAAAGGAATATTATGCGTAAAGAGATTGCACCCTGAATTATATAATTACAATAAATTCCCTGGTCCTGAATTTCATCTATCTGGAGATAAAGTCGAAGCTGAAGGGTTTACCTTTTACTTTGGTTGAAAATAGTAAGGATGCTTTTTGATGCAACGGCATTTACTCAACGCTTTTTCTGAAGTTTTAAGTAAGTTCGATTATATTGTTGGAGACTGGAGTAATGAGCAGTTGCGCTTACGTGGTTTCTATAAAAATGAGAGAGCTGAAGAGTCTCTCGAGAAAATCAGTCGTTTACAAGATTACCTACTTGAGTATTGTAGCTATGGTTGTGCCTATTTTGTTCTAGAAAATGAAGTTCCTAAACGAGCACCGTTTGACCAAAAGATGCGCAAAAAAGAGGAAGAAAAGGATTCTCGCAAAGGGAAAAAAACTTCCCAAAGTAAGAAAAGAAATCATACGGATAAGAGAAATAGACGCCGTTCAAAAGAACAGAAATCTCAGAAAGAAGACAAGGGGCAACGTCATTTCGTCATCCGTCAGAAAGATTAAGAATAAGGAGAAAACATGAAACCGTCTATTTATAGTTTAACACGTCAAGGCATGCAAGAATGGGTCTTGGAGCAGGGAGAAAAGAAATTCCGTGCCGACCAAATCTGGGAGTGGCTTTACCGTAAACGTGTCCAATCATTTGAAGAAATGACCAACTTGTCAAAGGATTTGATTGCCAAACTCAATGATCAATTTGTAGTCAATCCTTTGAAACAACGCATCGTTCAAGAATCAGCTGATGGTACTGTAAAGTATCTCTTTGAGTTGCCAGATGGGATGTTGATTGAGACAGTGCTGATGCGTCAACACTACGGTTTGTCAGTCTGTGTAACGACTCAGGTAGGATGCAATATCGGTTGTACCTTCTGTGCATCAGGCTTGATCAAGAAGCAACGTGACCTCAATAACGGTGAAATCGTTGCGCAGATTATGTTAGTCCAAAAATATTTTGACGAACGTGGACAAGATGAACGTGTTAGTCATATCGTTGTTATGGGTATTGGAGAACCTTTTGATAACTACAATAATGTCTTGAACTTTATCCGTACCATAAATGACGATAAGGGGATGGCTATCGGTGCTCGCCATATCACAGTATCAACTTCAGGTTTGGCTCACAAAATCCGTGAATTTGCTAATGAAGGTGTACAGGTCAACCTTGCTGTTTCTCTTCATGCGCCAAACAATGAACTTCGTTCAAGCATCATGAAGATTAACCGTGCCTTTCCAATTGAAAAACTCTTTGCAGCTATTGAGTACTACATCGAAACTACCAATCGCCGTGTGACTTTTGAGTATATCATGCTCAATGAAGTTAACGATGGAGTAGAGCAGGCACTTGAGTTGGCAGAATTGCTGAAAAATATCAAGAAATTGTCTTATGTCAATTTGATTCCTTACAACCCAGTTAGTGAACATGACCAGTATAGCCGTAGTCCTAAAGAGCGTGTTATGGCCTTCTATGATACGCTCAAGAAAAAAGGTGTCAACTGTGTCGTTCGCCAGGAACATGGTACAGATATCGATGCGGCTTGTGGACAATTGCGTTCAAATACCATGAAGCGTGATCGCCAAAAAGCAGTAGCTGAAGTAAATCCATAAGATGAGTCGAAAAACATTACTAAGCTTGGGAGTGCTTTTATACAGTCTTTGTATCGTCTGTTTTTGTTTTACTCCCCAGCCTCAACTTCCTACAGGAGTGGAAACTCCAGGTATTCAAACTTTTGGACGCCTGGTTTTTCTTTTGACGCCTTTTAACTCCCTTTGGAAACTGGGTGAAGTAACAAGCCTTCTGCAGTTATTCTGGATATTTTTGCAAAACGCCTTAAATATCCTTTTTACTCTTCCCACTGATTTTTCCAACTCTCTATCTCATGCCTAGTCTAAGGAATACTAAGAAAGTGATTTTGTTTAGCTTTTTATTGAGCTTGGGAATTGAATGCACGCAACTAGTTTTAGACTTTTTCTTGGACTTTAATCGGGTCTTTGAGATTGATGATTTGTGGACCAATACTCTAGGTGGCTACCTGGCTTGGGTCCTCTATAAATTACTACATAAAAACAAGATAAGGAATTTAAATGAGTATCTTAGAAGTTAAAAATTTGAGTCACGGTTTTGGTGACCGTGCGATTTTTGAAGATGTATCTTTCCGCCTCCTCAAAGGTGAACATATCGGCTTAGTTGGTGCCAATGGTGAAGGAAAATCAACCTTCATGAGCATCGTGACTGGTAAAATGTTACCTGATGAAGGTAAGGTGGAATGGTCTAAATATGTTACAGCTGGCTACCTAGATCAGCATGCGGTGCTTAAAGAATGCCAAACTGTGCGTGATGTCCTCCGAACAGTCTTTGACGAATTATTTAAAGCAGAAGCACGTATCAATGAACTCTACATGGAAATGGCGGAAGAGGGCGCTGATATTGAGGCTCTCATGGAGGAAGTTGGAGAACTTCAAGACCGTTTGGAAAGTCGTGATTTCTATACCTTGGATGCTAAGATTGATGAGGTAGCGCGTGCCCTTGGTGTCATGGATTTTGGGATGGATACGGATGTAACAGCCTTGTCAGGTGGACAAAGAACCAAGGTACTTTTGGCAAAACTCCTTCTTGAAAAACCAGATATCTTGCTTTTGGACGAGCCAACCAACTATCTCGATGCTGAACATATCGACTGGCTCAAGCGTTATCTTCAAAACTATGAGAATGCCTTTGTCCTCATTTCTCACGATATTCCTTTCCTCAACGACGTTATCAATATCGTCTATCATGTAGAAAAATCAGCAGTTGACTCGTTATTCAGGCGATTACTACCAGTTCCAAGAAGTCTATGCCATGAAGAAATCGCAGCTGGAGGCAGCCTATGAGCGTCAACAGAAAGAAATTGCTGACCTCAAAGACTTTTGTAGCCCGTAATAAAGCTCGTGTCGCAACTCGAAACATGGCCATGTCTCGCCAGAAGAAATTGGACAAGATGGACATTATTGAGCTTCAAAGTGAGAAACCAAAGCCGTCCTTTGATTTTAAAACAGCTCGTACACCTGGTCGCTTTATCTTCCAAGCCAAGGACTTGCAGATTGGTTATGACCGTCCCTTACTAAAGCCCTTAAATCTTACCTTTGAGCGCAATCAAAAGGTCGCTATCATCGGTGCCAACGGTATCGGGAAAACAACTCTCTTGAAGAGTCTTTTGGGAATCATTCCTCCAATTGCTGGGGAGGTTGAGCGAGGTGACTACCTAGAACTCGGCTACTTTGAACAAGAAGTGGAAGGTGGCAATCGCCAGACACCACTAGAAGCTGTCTGGAATGCCTTTCCGGCACTCAATCAAGCCGAAGTTCGTGCAGCCCTTGCTCGTTGTGGTCTGACGACTAAACATATCGAGAGTCAAATCCAAGTATTGTCAGGTGGGGAACAAGCCAGGTTCGTTTCTGTCTCTTGATGAACCGCGAGAATAATGTCCTTGTACTAGACGAACCTACCAACCACTTGGATGTGGATGCTAAGGACGAACTCAAACGAGCTCTGAAAGAATACAAGGGATCTATCCTCATGGTGTGTCACGAACCAGACTTTTACGAAGGATGGATGGATCAAATCTGGGATTTCAATGAGTTGACATAAAAAGAAAATCCCTGCAAAACTAGAATAGGAAAAAGCCAAGTCTGGGTGACTTGGCTTTTTTTGGCTAGTAATTCAAATAGGTTTCAATATCAGATTTTTTTGGATTTCTCTGCCGTAGTGACAAATCGGGCAAGAAACGAAATAAGTTTTTTTCCGTAAGAAAAGAGTGGAATCCAGTAAAGGGTAAACTTACGTCCAGTTTCTGAAATTTCCCAAGTGTCGGTATTGTTACAGTGACCACACTCGATAGTGGTTTGAGTATGTCCTAAGACCTTTTGGTAACCTTTCGAACCCCAGAATAAAATCATTGTCTCATCTCCTTATTTTTGGGATTATCCTATTTTTTTACTGAAATCGTAGTCCTTAACAATTTCGATACTGTCGATTGTAATAGCAGTAGTTGGTTTTGTCTTTTTTTCGTCTTTTTTTCAGCCTTGGCAATCTTGTCAACAACATCCATACCGTCGATGACTTGACCAAAGACAGGGTGCTTACCGTCTAGACTAGGATTTCCACCTTCTTTGTAGGCTTCGATAATTTTTCTTTTGGATAGCTACTTGTAGGGAGTTTGGCAGAAATATCCGTCGTATTTTTGGTTGATGAAGAACTGGCTACCATTTGAATTTGGTTGACCAGTATTGGCCATAGAGAGAGAACCACGAATGTTATAGAGATACGGAGAGATTTCGCTTTTGAAACCAGTTCCCTGGTCTTTAGTCTTGTCCTTATCATGCCAGATGGATTCACCACCAGTACCATCCCCTTTTGGATCACCAGTTTGGACCATGAAGCCATCGATCACTCGGTGGAAGGTAACACTATTATAGTAGCCTTCTTTTGCGTGAGTTAGGAAATTTTTCAACCGCAAGTGGAGCTAGCTTTTGGAAAAGAGTTTGATGCGGATATCTCCTTGACTGGTGTGAGAATGACTTCAGCTTCGTCTTCAGCAACTTCCTTAGAGAGTTGTGGGAAGTTAGCATTCTCATTTGTCAAGGCGTCTTTGAGATCCTTGGCAGATTGGGCAGCTGCTTTGGAACTTTCTTCAGCAGCCAAACTAGAATCTACATAGTCATCCCCTCGGAGACTACGTTGGATACTGCTACATCCAGCAAGGGCAAAAAGTTGAGATTAATAGAAGTGTTGCTATTTTTTTCATGGTAATCCTTTCAAAAAAATCATTTCTACCATTGTACCCTAATTGAAAGTGGATTTCAAATATTCAATTGTGATCATTCCGATAGTACATACAATTTTATGGCCTTACTTACCCCATTTTGATCATTAGAATCTGTTACTTTATTTGCACAGGCTTTAACATCTGTAGGAGCATTTCCCATTGCAACACCAAGTCCAGCGGTCTCAATCATTGGAATATCGTTATAATTATCTCCAATACTCATAATTTCAGTGAGTGATAGTTGATAATAGTTGGCTAATTCTAACAGAGCTTGTTTTTTTGAGACTTGATTATGTGTGACTTCAAGATAGTTATCCTTCGAAAGGTAAAAAGTCAGTTTGAGGGAAATCCATGGTTGCTAATGTCTCTTTAAGTTTCTGGATAGCAGCTGCGTTATCTATTAGTAAAAGTTTATGAATAAGATTCTTTTTCTTCCTGAAGAAAATCTGTTAGTGAAGTAACTTTTGGGCTCTTCCAGTAATCTGTGCTTCAATTTCTACCCATTTATCTAAAAGTATTTACGTACCAATCTTTTCCAGAATAAACATTAATTGAAACTGTCGGAAATTCTTTTGTTAAAAAAAATCATGTAGTAAGAGTAATTCCTTTTTATTAATAGTATGCTGACTCAGAATTTTTATCTCCTGTACTAATGAGAGCACCATTATAACTTGCAATTGGAAAAATCTGTGATTCCAAGTTCTTTCGAAATTGGAGCTATACCAAGAGGAGATCGAGCAGAAGCTAGAACAAAAGGAATTTCACTTTGTTTCAAAAAGTGGCATAAGCTCTAGTAAATGAGAGTCTAATTGGTGCTTTTTGGTCTAAAATGGTGCCATCAATATCACTTATGATTAACTTTATTACTGACATATATTTCTCCTTTTTAAAAATAGAATAGTTGTTTTACCATCTAAAGATTGTTGAATTTCTATGTCGGGTTCTTTGTCTGTAATCCAATAATCAAAAATCAGTAAGTTCGGAAAGAATATAATGAGAGTGTTTGTTTATCTTGCTGGTTTCAGCTAACAAGACGCGAATTTTACTGGTTTTAAATGCTCTTTTTCATTAGAACATCTTCTTGATCTTCAAAACTAACTTGTCCGTCTGAAAGACTAGCTGCACCAAAAAAATGCTAAGTCAAATTTAATTCTATTCAAAGATTCGGATTCTTCTAATAAGTAATAGAAACGATGCTTTTTTTATGAAATCGTCCACCGATAATGTGAAAATCGACATTTTTCATTTTTCTCCTAAGACCAGTGCATTATCCAATGAATGGCTGAAAATAGTAACTTTTTTTATCTGTTATTTTTGATAACTCAAGTACAGTTGTTGAAACATCATAGAAAAATTAATTGTGAATCAGAAATAAGTTGGGTAGCTAAATGAGCAATTTTTCTCTTTTTCTTTGGAAGACTGTTCTGCTCGACCTTTATAACCAAGAATCCTTTGCTTTTTGGATTGGCAATAAACCTCCATGAGTTCTTTTTGCTCGTTTCTCCTTTGCGAGAATAGCAAAAATCTCTACGGATGGTATCTTTGGAAACATGGAAATGGTCAACCATTTCTTTTTGCTGATAGACTTCCTCTATCCTCTAAAAAGTTTAATGATTTCTTCTAATCGTTGTTCTTGGTACATATGAATTCCCTCTTTTAATACTAATATACCTCTTTTGTAAGTGATTGTCAATAAATGTAATGATTTATAAGTGTTTTAAATGATTTACAAAAAAATCAACCTGACTTGGTTGATTAAAGATTCTTCTTTGGATGGCGGTCAATGATTGCCTGATGGTCCTTGAGAGCCTGTTCTCCATTTGGAGTTAGTTTATAACCGCGAATCGAAAAAGAGACTAGCTAATTTCTCTTCTGAAAAAAATGGTCATGAAGGGCTTGATCCAAGTCGGCAGCCTTCATTTTAGAAAGTCCAGTAACTCCCTTCTTTTTTAGAATATTCTTTTTCATAGTAGCATTGATATGATCCAGCGAATCAAAAGCAGTTTCAACAAGAGCATAGCCTTTTTCAACAAGCGTTTCTAAATGTTTTGGGGCATCAATGCCATAAGTGTACTCGAAGTATTTAGGAAACCAAGTTTCTGTAGTAAAGGTACCAAACTGAATTCGCCAGAGGAGGATAATATCTCCTGCCAGGAGATTGTCTTCTAGTAATTCCATATTGCGTTTTGGGACTGGTTTGGGATCCAGTAGCCAAGCCTCTATATCTCGATCAGGAGAGATATAAGGTTTGACTTGATGGTCTTTGTAAATGTTCTCTAGACTAGTATTCATAAAGTTTCTCTTTCTAATTTAACTCTATTAGTCTAACAAATTTCTAAAAAAATTTAAAAATTTTAAAGTCTGTCAAGTTTTTTTCTTGACACCTCTTAGAAATCTGCTATAATAGAACATGTGCTAAATAGCTCAGCTATTTCACCGAACTAAAAAAATAAAAAGAAAAGAGATATTAAAAATGGCAGTAAAAAAATCCGTTTGACTCGTATGGGTTCTAAGAAAAAAACCTTTCTACCGTATTAACGTAGCAGATTCACGTTCACCACGTGACGGACGTTTCATCGAAACAGTTGGGACTTACAACCCACTTGTTGCTGAAAACCAAGTAACTTTGAAAGAAGACCGCATTCTTGCATGGTTGGCTGATGGAGCTCAACCTTCAGACACAGTACGCAACATCCTTTCAAAAGAAGGCGTATTGAAGAAATTCCACGATTCTAAATTTCTAAATAATTCTAAAGTAGGTTGACAGATGGATACGATTGAAAATCTCATTATTGCAATTGTGAAACCTTTGATTTCACAACCAGATGCCTTAACTATCAAGATTGAAGATACACCAGAATTTTTGGAGTATCATTTGGATCTTGACCAAAGCGATGTGGGTCGTGTGATTGGTCGTAAGGGTCGCACTATCTCTGCGATAAGAACGATTGTCTACTCTGTCCCAACTGAAGACAAAAAAGTAAGAATCGTTATTGACGAAAAATAAGAAAAGCGGGACGGATGTCTCGCTTTTTTGCTAGGAGTAGGATATGAAGGATTTAACAGTTAGACAACTACAAGCCTATTTGCTAGAACATTACCAGCAATCTAGAACAGAAGAAGGGCTCTTTATAAAACTAGTTGAAGAAGTTGGTGAAGTAGCCGAGGTTTTAAATGGACGTTCTGGACGAAAAGAGGGAGTTCAGGACTCAAATGAGGAACTTGCTAAAGAACTTGCTGATATTATACATTATACGGTTGCAATCGCAGCTATCAACGATATTGATCTAACCAAGACCATTTTTGAAAAAGATAAGAAAGCTGCCATCAAGTATCACCATGAACGAGATTTGGAGGGATATTTAGAAGCGGAAGTCCAGAACTAGCTTTTTTCTCCAACTTGTGAAAATACCTAGAACGTGATAAAATAAAGGGAGAAATGTACACAGGAGATCAAATGAACTATTTTTAACGTTGGAAAAAAATCGTCAATACACAAGGTTTGCAAGGTGAGATGAGAGTCTTATCTGTAACGGATTTTTCGGAAGAACGCTTTAAAAAAGGTGCAGAGCTTGCCTTATTTGATGAGAAGGATCAATTTGTTAAAACAGTGACTATCGCAAGTCACCGTAAGCATAAAAACTTTGATATCATCAAATTTAAGGATATGTATCACATCAATGATATCGAAAAATACAAGGGCCACAGTTTGAAGGTTGCAGAAGAAAACCTTAATGACCTTGATGAGGGTGAATTTTACTATCACGAGATTATTGGACTAGAGGTCTACGAGGGTGACAACTTGATTGGAACCATCAAGGAAATCCTTCAACCAGGTGCCAATGATGTCTGGGTAGTTAAGCGCAAGGGGAAACGGGATCTGCTTTTACCCTATATCCCACCAGTTGTCCTCAATGTAGATATTCCTAATAAGCGTGTGGATGTAGAACTCTTAGAAGGGTTAGACGATGAAGATTGATATTTTAACCCTCTTTCCAGAGATGTTCTCGCCTCTAGAACATTCTATCGTTGGAAAGGCTAGAGAAAAAGGGCTTTTAGATATCCAGTATCATAATTTTTCGTGAATATGCTGAAAAGGCCCGTCATGTCGATGATGAACCCTACGGCGGTGGTCAAGGGATGTTGCTACGTGCGCAGCCAATCTTTGATGCCTTTGATGCTATTGAAAAGAAGAATCCGCGCGTGATCCTTTTGGATCCTGCTGGTAAGCAGTTTGATCAAGCCTATGCTGAAGATTTAGCCCAAGAAGAAGAACTCATCTTTATCTGTGGTCACTACGAGGGCTATGATGAACGCATTAAGACCTTGGTAACAGATGAGATTTCCCTAGGTGATTATGTTCTAACTGGTGGAGAACTGGCAGCAATGACCATGATTGATGCGACGGTTCGCTTGATACCAGAAGTGATTGGTAAGGAATCTAGCCACCAAGATGATAGCTTTTCATCAGGCCTTCTTGAATACCCACAGTACACACGTCCTTATGATTATCGAGGCATGGTGGTTCCAGATGTGCTTATGAGTGGGCATCATGAGAAGATTCGTCAATGGCGTCTCTATGAAAGTCTCAAAAAAACTTATGAGCGTAGACCAGATTTGTTGGAACATTACGAATTAACAACAGAAGAAGCTAAAATGTTAGCAGACATTAAAGAAAAATACAAATTAAAAGGAGAAGCCTATGCAAGTCATTAAACGTGATGGACAAGTTGCCGACTTTGATCCAGATAAAAATCTATCAAGCCATTCTCAAAGCTGCTCAAACAGTTTATGTTTTGACAGATGATTTACGTCAAAATCTAGCTCAGGTAACTAAAAAGGTTGTCTTGGATCTAGAAGAGGCAAAAGTGGAGCGTGCGACAATCAGCATGATTCAATCAATGGTTGAGCATCGCTTGCTTGGCGCAGGCTACATTACCATCGCTGAACACTATATCTCTTACCGTTTGCAACGTGATTTAGAGAAGTGGTTACGGAGAACACATTGCTGTTCACCTTCATTTTGAACAAATTCGTTAATAGAAAAGAGTGAGATGAAGAAAACTCATCTCACTCTTTCTTAAATCGATTTTTTTGGGCAGTTTGGACGGTTGAGGAACAAAACTCACTTTCTGAATATCTGGGATTCGAATAATGCGGGTCACATTTTTTTGCAAAAATTTTTTTAACGATAATTTGCTGGCGGTCCGTATCATATTTGATGATATCCCTGTAAAACTCGTATCGGAAAAAAAATAATGTGGACAGCAGTTTTTTTAGAAGCGCCTCTTTAATGGCACTTGTCAGGAGTCAGCTTTGGAATGATCTGGTTCTTCTCGTCCGTTGAGAAAGCCTTGGAATTTTTGTTGAATGTAGTTAAATAAATCTTTCATCGGAGCCTCCCTTCTTTTTACCATTATATACAATTTTTAAAAAAAATCTACAAGATTTTTACGAATAATCAAGTGAAGACAATCAAAAGGAGAATACAATGGCAGAATTTACATTTGAAATCGAAGAACATCTACTCACACTCTCAGAGAATGAAAAAAAGGTTGGACTAAGGAAATTAATCGTGTCAGCTTTAATGGAGCACCAGCAAAGTTTGACATTCGTGCTTGGAGTCCAGACCACACTAAGATGGGGAAAGGAATCACCCTATCAAACGAAGAGTTTCAAGTGATGGTCAATGCCTTCAAAAATCAATAAGCAATCATATAAAAACAGACGAAAGGAGGTTGGGCGAAAATTCTGACCTCCTTTCTTTATTTATGTGAAAAAGTAGGGTTGACTACTAAGTCGTTGAAGGAGTGGTCGTCCGATAAAACTAATGGCAATAATTTTTGCAAGATCAGGAATGATAAAGGGAAGCACACCGACAGCGAGAGCCTTGTCAATAGGCATACCAGCAAGGAAGTGGAGGCTGAGAATACCACCGACAAAGACAAGGGAATCCCCTAAGAGATTGGCTAGGAAAAATACGTACAACACTGCTATTCGTATGGAGTCAGATAGGAAGCAAGCCCAGCATAGACTAGGTCAAACCATAGATAACCAGCACTTGGTCCTACTAAAACATGAAAACCAGCTCCTCCACCAGCAAAGACAGGAAGACCAATGGCACCCAGTAAGAGATAGATTCCAACAGAGAGAACAGCTTCCCTAGGTCGAAAAACAGTAGCGATGAGACCGATAGCAAAGTTTTGTAGAGTAAATGGTACAGGTCCAATTGGGATACTGATTTGGGCTAATACTGCAATCAGAGCAGCCCCAATAGCATGGAATAGCGTAAATGTGTGCTTTTTCATAATAGTTAACCTCTTTTGTAATTTATAGTAACTATTATACTTTAAGAAACATAATTGTCAACCTATTTTTAAAAAAACAAAGGTTACAAATTTGTAACAGCCGATTTAGAAAGAAAAGGAGGACAAGAGTTTTTTTCAGAACACAGGTAAATCTTATCCGTAATAAAAAAAGATGAGCCTTATGGAAGTTAGCTATCATATGGTGCAAAACACTTAGGAATATTGATGGGATGCTATTTTTTTAAGTGTTTTATAATTTGCTCTAGTAAAAGAAAAAGATTGAAGAAAAATGGTCCAAAATAGACTTTTTTTCTTCAATCTGAATGACCGAGATGGTCTCTTTTTATTAACGCATGGTAACAAACTCTTCTGAGCCAGTTGGGTGGATAGCGACAGTAGCATCAAAGTCAGCTTTTTGTAGCGCCCATCTTGATTGCTACTGCAAAACCTTGAATCATTTCATCGACGCCGTAGCCGATACCATGAAGGCCAACAACCTTTTTCGTCCGCACCAGCTGTAACGAGCTTGAAACGAGCTTCTTGACGGTGACTAGTAACTGCAGAATACATAGAAGCAAATTTTTGAAGTATAGACTTTAATGTTTTTCTTGTCCATACTCTTTGATAGCTTCTTCCTCAGTCAGACCAACGGTTCCAATAGCTGGGTGTGAGAAGACAACAGTTGGAATAGTAGTGTAGTCCATTTTGGCATTGGTTTTTCCATTGAAAAAGTCTTTCAGAGAGTGTACGTCCAGCTTTGATAGCAACAGGAGTCAGTTCTTTTTCACCTGTCACATCTCCAAGAGCATAGATACCGTCAACAACAGTGTTTTTGGTATTCGTCTACTTGGATGAAAGCCACGTTCATTGAGAGTAACGCCTGCCTTTTTCTAGCTGGAGTCCTTCAACGTTTGGACGGCGACCAGTTGCCCAGATAACTTGACTGGCAGTATGAGTACTACCATCTTCGAAATGAATGGTAATGCCTTCTTCAGTTTCTTCAAGTTTAGCAGGAACCTTATGGGTGTGGAGGTTTAATCCAGTGTTGGCCATTTCTTGAACTAGACTCTCAACAATATAGCTATCAAATCCACGGAGCGGACGCTCGCGACGGACGAATAAATCTGTCTGCACACCAAGTGTATGGAGCACGCCAGCTAATTCGACAGCAATGTAACCAGCACCTAAAATGGCTACAGAATCTGGCAACTCTTCCCAAGCAAAGACATCATCAGAACTACCACCTAGTTCCGCACCAGGAATGGCAGGAATATGAGGATGGGCCCCAGTTGCAATCACGATGTGCTTAGCACGGATCAACTCACCATTGACACTGACTGTATGAGCATCAACGAATTCGGCGCGTCCTTCAATCAAATCAACTCCGTTACGCTTAAAGCTTCCACCATAAGAAGAGCGAGCACGATCAATATAGGCTTCACGATTTTTACGAAGTGTTGCATAATCAAATTCATTACCAGTACTTGTAAAACCATAGTCAGGTCCATATTTATGGATGCTCTCTGCGATTTGAGCTCCGTACCACATAATTTTCTTAGGAACGCAGCCAATATTGACACAGGTTCCACCTAATTTCTTTTCCTCAATAACTGCCGCTTTAGCACCATATTCTCCAGCACGATTCATGGTAGCAATTCCCCCGCTACCTCCTCCAATGGCGATAATATCGTATTCTCTCATAGAAAGCTCCTTTGTTGTTTTCTAGTCATATTCTATCTTTTTTTGAAGGTCAATGCAAAAATCTGCTACGTTTAAAATTTTTAAGAAAATGCTTGCAAAAATAAAAAAGAAAGTGTATTATATAACTAATACAACAATAAAAAGATTCAGCAAATGTTTTTTTGGATAATGAGAAATAAATTGTCCATTTTTAGGATGTATGCTATAATCTTAATATATATATTTAAAAGGGGTATTGCTATGAAAAAAAAGTCAAAAGCTAAGAAATGGCCTTTATTTACTGCTATTGGAGTGGCGTCAGTTCTTGTAGTGGGTGCAGCTGCTGTTCTTCTGTTAAGACAACCAAATCAAGCTGCAGCAAAAGATGAAACTGCTAAGATTGTCCTTGCTAAAAGAGGGTCTGTGGCATCTTCAGTTCTCCTATCGGGGAGTGTTACTGCTCAGAATGAACAATACATTTATTATGATGCAAGCAAGGGTGACTTGGATGAAGTCTTGGTCTCTGTTGGTGATCAGGTCAGTGAAGGACAGGCTCTCGTCAAGTATAGTAGTACAGAAGCTCAGGCTGCCTATGATGCTGCCAGTCGTGCCGTTGCTAAAGCTAACCGTCATATCAATGACCTGAATGAGTCTCGAAATACCGCCGCAGCAACACCTAGCCTTTCGCAAGCAGGTCTAGAAGGAGCAACTGGACAAGCGCCAGCTCAGTCATCCGGTTCTGCCACAGCTGCTATTGATTCTCAAATCAGCGATGCTCGTGATGTGCGTGCAGATGCAGAAGCGCAACTCGAAAAAGCTCAAGCCCAGTTGAATGCTGCTACGGTATTGAGTACGGTGGAGGGAACAGTTGTTGAAGTGAATCGTAACGTTTCAAAATCTCCAACAGGAAATAGTCAAGTTTTGGTTCATATCGTAAGTAACGATAACTTGCAGGTCAAGGGAGAGCTTTCTGAGTACAACCTTGCCAATCTATCTGTCGGCCAAGAAGTCACTTTCACTTCCAAGGTTTACCCAGATAAAACTTGGAATGGTAAGATTAGCTATATTTCAAATTATCCAAAAAATAACAGTGAAGCAAGTAGTAGCTTAGCTGCTTCAAACACAGGTTCAAAATACCCGTATACAGTCGATGTAACTAGCGAAATTGGTGGTTTGAAACAGGGCTTTACAGTCAGTGTCGAAGTGAAAAGCACTAGCAAAGCATTGATTGTTCCGATCACCAGCGTAGTCATGGAAGAAGAGAAAAACTATGTTTGGATCCTTGATGAAAATCAAAAAGGCCAAAAAAAGTTGAAGTTGGTTTGGGCAATGCAGATGCAGAAAATCAAGAAATCACATCTGGTCTGACAGATGGAGCAAAAGTCATCAGTAATCCGACAGCTTCCTTGCAAGAAGGAAAAGAGGTGAAGACTGATGAAGCAACTAATTAGCCTCAAAAATATCTGTCGTAGCTATCGCAATGGTGATCAAGAACTACTAGTCCTCAAGAATATTAACCTAGAAGTTCATGAGGGAGAATTTGTAGCAATCATGGGACCATCTGGTTCTGGGAAATCTACTCTCATGAATACCATTGGTATGTTAGATACCCCTTCAAGTGGGCAGTATTTTCTAGATGGAAAAGAAGTAGCTGGTTTGGGTGAAAAACAATTAGCCAAGGTTCGAAATCAGGAAATCGGCTTCGTCTTTCAACAATTCTTTCTCTTGTCCAAGCTTAATGCACTTCAAAATGTAGAACTTCCCTTGATTTATGCTGGAGTTTCAGCTTCAAAACGTCGCAAATTAGCAGAAGAGTATCTGGAAAAGGTTGAACTGACCGAGCGTAGCCATCATTTACCTTCGGAGTTGTCAGGTGGTCAGAAGCAAAGGGTTGCCATTGCGCGTGCTTTAGTCAACAATCCTTCTATCATTCTAGCAGACGAACCGACTGGGGCACTTGATACCAAAACAGGAAATCAAATCATGCAACTCTTGGTTGAATTAAACAAAGAAGGAAAAACCATTATCATGGTTACGCATGAGCCTGAAATTGCTGCCTATGCGAAACGTCAAATCGTCATCCGAGATGGCGTCATTTCATCTGATAGTGGTTTCGTAGAAAAGGAGGAAAACTAAGATGCAGAATCTGAAATTTGCCTTTTCATCCATTATGGCCCACAAGATGCGTTCTTTCCTCACCATGATTGGGATTATCATAGGTGTATCCTCTGTTGTCGTTATCATGGCCTTGGGCGACTCTATGTCTCGCCAGGTCAATAAAAACATGACCAAGTCCCAGAAAGATATCCATGTCTTTTTCTCACCTACCAAGAGTAAGGACGGTTCCTTTACACAAAGACAATCTGCATTGACCTTGTCTGGTGGTCAAGAAGAAAAATTTTTGTTGAACCACCAAAAACCTCAAGAAGCATGGGTCAAGGAAGCTGCTAAGCTCAAGGGAGTGGATAGTTATTACGTAACCAACTCAGCCAATGTGACCTTGACTTATAAGGATAAAAAAAGGTCGAACACGCTAACATGACGGGTGGGAATGTCACCTATATGGATGCGGTCGAAAATGAAATCATTGCAGGTCGTGGCCTTAGAGCGCAAGATTATAAAGATTTTGCAAGTGTGATCATTTTAGATGAAGAGCTTGCCAATAGCCTTTTTGGTTCAGCACAAGAAGCTCTCAACCAAATTGTTGAAGTAAATGAAATCAGTTACCGTGTTATTGGTGTTTATGCAAGTAAAGAGGCTAAAGCTGCGAAAACCTTTGGAGTCGGAGGACTACCAATTACGACCAATATTTCTCTTGCAGCTAATTTTAACACAGATGAGATTTCAAATATTGTCTTCCGTGTCAATGATACTAGCTTAACCCAGACTTTAGGACCAGAGTTGGCAAGAAGAATGACAGAGATTGCAGGTCTTCAACAAGGGGAATATCAAGTTGCAGATGCGTCTGCTGCCTTCCAAGAAGTTCAACAACTCTTTGGCTTCATAACAACGATTATTAGTGCTATTGCGGGGATTTCCCTTTTTGTCGGTGGTACTGGTGTTATGAACATTATGCTTGTTTCAGTGACAGAGCGTACCCGTGAGATTGGTCTACGTAAAGCGCTAGGAGCAACACGTGGGAATATTCTGGTTCAATTTTTGATTGAATCCATGATTTTAACCTTGTTAGGAGGGGTCATCGGTCTTGTGCTGGCTGCAGGGGGTGACTATGCTTGCAGGTGTCCTTCTTCAAAAACATGATTGCAGGAATCGAAGTTGGCGTATCCATCCCAATCGCTCTCTTTAGTTTAGCTGTCTCAGCTGGCATCGGTATGATATTCGGTGTTCTACCAGCCAATAAGGCTTCTAAACTGGATCCGATTGAAGCACTTCGATATGAATAAGATAATCAACAGGAAAAACAAGATGGACACTTGTCTATCTTGTTTTTGTATGGATTTCCTTATCGAAAATCATTAAAAATGTGATATAATGAAGTGTTAGAAAAAAACAGGTTTCATTTGCCTGGAAAGGAAAATATTATGTCTGAAAAAGAATTTTTTTATATTACAACGCCGATTTACTATCCATCTGGTAAACTCCATATCGGTTCTGCCTACACAACCATCGCTTGTGATGTCCTAGCTCGTTACAAACGCCTCATGGGCTACGATGTCTTTTATTTGACAGGTTTGGATGAGCATGGTCAAAAGATTCAACAAAAAGCAGAAGAAGCTGGCATCACACCACAAGCCTATGTTGACGGGATGGCAGTTGGAGTTAAAGAACTCTGGAAATTATTGGATATCTCATACGATAAATTCATCCGTACCACAGATGACTACCATGAAAAAGTAGTAGCTCAAGTCTTTGAACGTTTGCTTGCTCAAGATGATATCTACTTGGGTGAATACTCTGGTTGGTATTCAGTTTCAGATGAGGAATTCTTTACAGAAAGTCAACTGGCGGAAGTTTTCCGTGACGAATCTGGAAATGTAACTGGTGGTATCGCTCCATCAGGCCACGAAGTGGAATGGGTTTCAGAGGAGTCTTATTTCCTTCGCCTCAGCAAATACCAAGATCGTTTAGTTGAATTTTTCAATTCACATCCTGATTTCATCACTCCTGATGGACGTCTCAATGAAATGTTGAAAAACTTTATTGAGCCTGGATTGGAAGACTTGGCTGTATCACGTACAACCTTTACATGGGGTGTACCAGTTCCATCAAATCCTAAACACGTAGTCTACGTTTGGATTGATGCCCTTCTTAACTATGCGACAGCTCTTGGTTATGGTCAAGATGAACATGGCAACTTTGACAAGTTCTGGAACGGAACAGTCTTCCACATGGTAGGAAAGGATATTCTTCGTTTCCACTCAATCTACTGGCCAATCCTTCTTATGATGTTGGATATCAAATTACCTGACCGTTTGATTGCCCATGGTTGGTTTGTCATGAAAGACGGCAAGATGTCTAAGTCTAAAGGGAATGTCGTTTATCCTGAAATGTTAGTAGAGCGTTATGGTCTCGATCCACTTCGTTACTACCTCATGCGTAGCCTTCCAGTTGGTTCAGACGGAACCTTCACCCCAGAAGATTATGTAGGCCGTATCAACTATGAATTGGCAAATGACCTCGGAAATCTCCTCAACCGTACGGTTTCAATGATTAACAAGTACTTTGATGGTCAAATCCCTGCCTATGTAGAGGGTGTGACAGACTTTGACAATGCACTTGCTGACGTTGCAGAACAATCAATCGCTGACTACCATACCTACATGGAAGCAGTTGACTATCCGCGTGCGCTTGAAGCAGTCTGGACTCTTATCTCACGTACTAACAAATACATCGATGAGACAGCACCTTGGGTCTTAGCTAAGGATGAAGCACACCGTGACCAATTGGCAAGTGTTATGAGTCACTTGGCAGCTAGTCTTCGTGTCGTAGCCCACTTGATTGAGCCATTTATGATGGAAACTAGTCGTGCAGTCTTGACTCAACTTGGTCTCGCAGAAGTTTCTAGCCTTGAAAATTTGAGTTTATCTGATTTCCCTGAAAATGTCACTGTAGTTGCTAAAAGGAACACCTATCTTCCCACGTCTGGATATGGAAGAAGAAATCGCCTATATCAAGGAACAAATGGAAGGTAACAAGCCAGCCGTCGAAAAAAAGAATGGAATCCAGATGAAGTTGAACTCAAACTCAACAAGGATGAAATCAAAGTTTGAAGACTTCGACAAGGTTGAGATCCGTGTCGCAGAGGTCAAAGAAGTTTCTAAAGTGGAAGGCTCTGATAAGTTGCTTCAATTCCGCTTGGATGCTGGTGATGGTGAAGATCGTCAAATCCTCTCAGGAATTGCAAAATACTATCCAAACGAACAAGAATTAGTCGGCAAGAAAGTACAAATCGTTGCCAACCTCAAACCACGTAAAATGATGAAAAAAATATGTCAGCCAAGGTATGATCCTCTCAGCTGAACATGATGGCAAATTAACCCTTCTCACAGTTGATCCAGCTGTACCAAACGGAAGTGTGATTGGATAAGATTTAAAAGGACCAGTTTAAGCTGGTTCTTTTTCTTTTAGTGAGATGTCTATTGATAAAAAGAGTCATTCTGCATTATAATGAAGAAAAAAACGGAGGAAGAAGCCATGAAATACATTTCATTTTGGTCAAGAGAAAAGAGAATTATCAGAAATTGTCCTAGGCATGATGCGAATTAGTGACAAGTCGGTCAAAGAAGTGGAGGAGTTGGTTGAGACAGCCCTATCTGTCGGAATCAATGCCTTTGACTTGGCAGATATCTATGGTCGTGGACGTTGCGAAGCATTACTGGGTCAAGTGTTAAAACATCGCCCTGATTTGAGAGAAAAGATGTGGATTCAGTCCAAGTGTGGTATTCGCATTGAAGAATTTACTTATTTTGATTTTTCAAAAGATTATATTTTAGAGTCAGTAGATGGGATTCTACAAAGATTGCAGGTTGATTATCTAGATAGCTTGCTTCTCCATCGTCCGGATGCCTTGATGGAAGCCGACCAAGTAGCAGAGGCCTTTGATATCCTTCACAAATCAGGTAAGGTTCGAGATTTTGGTGTATCCAACCAAAATCCTATGATGATGGAATTACTGAAGAAAGAGGTCAAACAGCCTCTAATGATCAATCAGTTACAACTAAGTGCAGCTTTCACGCCAGGTTTTGAAGCAGGCTTCCATGTCAATATGGAAGGGGACAAGGCAGCTGTGCGTGATGGTAGCGTCTTTGAATACTGCAAATTAAACGACATGGTTATTCAAGCCTGGTCAGTCTTGCAGTTCGGATATTTCAAAGGGAATTTTGTCGGCAATGAGAAGTTCCAACAACTAAACCAAGTCCTAAATCGATTAGCCTTAAAATACGGTGTGAGCCCATCAGCTATTGCTATCGCTTGGGTGTTACGCTATCCAGCTAAGATGCAGGCAGTAGTGGGAACAACTAACCCTAAACATTTGATAGAAGCTAGCCAAGCAAGTAATGTTAACCTAACTCGAAAAAGAATGGTATGAGATTTACCTAGCAGCAGGGAATGATTTGCCGTAGAAACTAAAACGAAATCCTATCAAGAGCGAGATCGGTTCTCGCTCTTTTTATATTTGTAAAAAAATATTTATATCATTGTTTGAAAACGCAAACTAATAATAGTATAATAAAATAAATATTTTTGAAAAGGAAGTAAATATGAAAAAGAAATTTTAGCAATCATAGCAATTATGATATCTGCGATACTAGGTGTTAGTTTAGGGTTATTACTTTTTATCTTATGTACCTTATAAAACTGCTGTCAGTAACTTTTGAAAAGGCGTCTGTATCTCTAAATAGAAAAAAATAAGGATATTGAAGACTTAGTATCTGAGGCTGAAACGGTGGTTGAAAAAGGCGAAGAAGCATTAGAATCAAATACCTTTAGATGACTTAAAGAATTCTGTGGAAGAAACTCAAAAATCAATAAGAAAAAGTACCGAAATGGAGAAAAAACAAAAGATATTGAGAATCAAATTAATGAAATGAATCAACCATTAAGCTATGACGATAATCAAAAATGAATTAAAGGAAAAACTTGAAAAATACAAAAATAGCGTCATTCAATTAAAAACAAATTACGAATCCATCTAATACATTTTATTGAGGAAAGACTTAAAGAAGTCGAAACAATTACTGGAGTACAATCTGTGACAGAAAGTAATGATCCTAATAAGCATCTAAATAAACAAGGTGGTTATACGGCATCAGTTTATTTTTGTAGATAATCAAGTAACTCCTCCGGTAGAGGGTTCTGATATTATTCAAAAAGGGAAATGATGCAGGTGGAAAATATAGAGGTATATAAAACCAAAGAGGAGGCAGAAAAAGCGTAATAAATATATTAGTACATATGATGGAACCTCTCTTCAACCAGGTTCACATTATGTATATGGTACAGTTTTGATTCGTACTTCTTCTCGACTAACAGCAAGCCAGCAAGAAGAATTAACTAAGAAAAATATATCAAAAACTTATAGAAATTAAATAAAATACGATAAAAAAATATTCTATATCTTTTTCATGAATTTGAAATCAAAGAACGAGGTATGACCTCGCTCTTTTTATCTTTGTTTAAAAATTTATATAATTGTTTGAAAACACAAACTATATATGGTAAAATTGTATAAAATAACAATATAATAAATATTTTTAATAAGATAGGAGCGTTAAAAATGAAAAAAATAGTACTGACTTCTGTTGTTTTACTCTCGTTGCTGACATCTGTTGGCTGCTCGAAACATAAAGAAGAGGCGAAAAGTAGCTGAACCGGTAAAGACTGAACAGACTACGCAGGATAATACAAAGTTATACAAGGAAGCTGGCTTTACTTACTTTTTAAAAATGAAAAGCAGCTAGAACTCGGGGAACTTGATTCAAAATCCTGTGCAACTTATGCTCACATTCAGCTAAAAAGATAGTGATGAGCCTCAAGAAAAAGAGAAGCTAAATTAACCTTTGATCCAGTTGGATGGCATAACTATAAATTTTACTACGGAGATGGTTCTAAAAGAGGCTTGGCTGATGAATCGCGGTCATTTAGTTGGTTATCAATTTAGTGGACTCAACGATGAAGGCCGAAATCTAGTTCCCTATGACAGCTTGGTTAAATACAGGTGCTTTTACTGGAACGGATGACAAAAATCAAAGTAGCATGCTCTATTATGAAAAATGGACTAGATTCGTGGCTTGCAAATCATCCAAACTATTATCTTGACTATAAAGGTGACAGCTGTCTATAAGGATAATGAATTGATTCCAAGACAGATTATCTTACAGTACGTAGGAATTGATCAGGATGGGAATTTGCTTGAAATTAAATTAGGTAGTAGTAAGGAAAAAATTGATAAGTATTCCGTAACCCATGTCGCCTTGGATAACGTTTCAGCCAATGCTGAAATAAATTATGCAGATGGTACTGCAAAAAATACGGTCAAATCAGCTGAAGAACGCGCTGCTGAAGTTAAAGTAGCCGAGGAAAAGGCTAAGAAAGAGGCTGAAGAAAAAGAAGCACAAGAAAAAGCTAAAAAGAGGCAGAAGAGAAGGCTAAAGAAGAACAGACACAGCAGGAAACTGAAGCCCCAGCACCTGCGGAGGAGTCACAAAGCAGTAATTCAGGTGGCTACTTTAGAGATAGAAAAGGAAGATGGCACCGACCAAATGGGAAGTATGCCTCTAAAAAGGAAATCATAGAAGCTGGGTTGCAATGGTGATGGTTTTTCAAGCTATATAAATCAGAATAATCACAGTCAAAAAACCGTTGGAAAGCGGTTTTTTGTTATAATTAAATTAAGATTCATAGATAACAAAGGAGAAAAACATGACATTTGAAGAAATTTTGCCTGGACTAAAGGCTAAGAAAAAATATGTACGTACTGGCTGGGGTGGAGCTGAAAACTATGTCCAACTTTTTGACACTATCGAGCAAAACGGGGTCGCTCTTGAAGTGACACCCTATTTCCTCATCAACGTGTCTGGTGAAGGAGAAGGTTTTTCTATGTGGAGTCCGACACCATGTGATGTCCTAGCGACGGATTGGGTGGAAGTCCATGACTAAACGTGTCTTAGTTACGGGCGTTAGTTCAGGGATTGGTCTGGCTCAAGCTCGACTCTTTTTAGAGAATGGTTATCAAGTTTTTGGTGTGGATCAGGGTGAAAAGCCTGCCTTACAAGGTGACTTTCACTTTCTACAACGTGATTTAACACTTGACTTAGAACCTATTTTTGATTGGTGCCCTCGAGTTGATATTCTTTGTAATACGGCAGGTGTATTGGATGATTACAAGCCCTTACTAGAACAATCTGCCCCAGAAATCCAAGAAATTTTTGAAATAAACTATGTGACACCAGTGGAGCTGACGCGCTATTATTTGACAGAAATGCTGGAACATAAACATGGGATTATCATCAATATGTGTTCCATCGCTTCAAATCTAGCAGGCGGTGGTGGTCACGCCTATACCTCTTCTAAACATGCCTTGGCTGGATTTACCAAGCAATTAGCTTTGGACTATGCAGAAGCAGGTATCCAGGTCTTTGGAATCGCACCAGGTGCAGTTAAGACGGGTATGACGGCAGCTGATTTTGAACCAGGTGGTTTGGCGGACTGGGTAGCTAGTGAAACACCCATCAAACGCTGGATAGAACCAGAAGAAGTAGCAGAGATTAGCCTTTTTCTTAGCAAGTGGAAAAGCAAGCGCCATGCAGGGCAAATTCTCACTATTGACGGTGGATGGTTAGCGTGTTTGGATGAATTTCATGTTGAAGCCAAATGCTGTACGTAAGTCAAACGAACTCAATCTGTCTGTTATTTTTCCTTTTGTCAATGATGCTGAACAATTAAAACAAGCTATTACAGTATTGCGTCAGTATGGTTTTCATTGGAAAAGCTGGAACAATGATTGAATTACCGTCAGCGTATTTTGACTTAGACAGGATACTGGAAACGGTATTTTCAAAGATTGTAGTTGAATGAATGATTTAACTCTTTTATTTTTGCGACTGTGAGAAACAGTCAATGGCATGATATGGAAAGTCCAATTATGTTAGATATGTTGAGACAGATGCAGGATAAAAGCAAGGAAGAACAAGATTGATTTTGCTGTAGCAGTGCTATCTGAATACTTCTTCATACAAAATGAATCAGATGGGTATCGAATGTATTCTCCATTACAGCTCTATTCCAGAGATTTTTAATTTAGAGATTGACCATACAGACCACCTCAAACGTGTAAAAGAAGAAAGTAAAAAATTACAAAGGAGAACCCATGACACCTCAAGAAATGTGGAATGCCTACAAGAAAATCAATCCCTCTATCGGAGATGAGATAGATGCCTGGGCTTTTGGAGTGGAACCAGACCTTTTAGCAGATTTGGTGCTTAAAGGCGAAAAAACAGCAACCGCCTCAGCCTACGACCTCTATGCAGTAGAGGACGAACCCCTTCCACAAGAAGGGACCTTTGATATCATTATAGACAGTCAAAATCAAGCTGTCTGCATTGTCGAAATTACAAAAGTTTCCGTTCAGCCCTTCCTTCAAGTGTCAGCCGACCATGCCTATAAGGAAGGTGAGGGGGACAAATCCTTAGCCTATTGGCGTCAGGTTCATGAAGACTTTTTCAAAGACTGTTTGGAGGAAGCGGGTCTGGACGTTTACACCTGACAGTAATGTTTAGAAGTAATTTCAAAAGGTTTACCCTTGTAAAAGCAGACATAAGAAAGTTTTGGGAATCATTATTCAAAGCTTTTTTTTGACTTTAAATGATAAAATATAACGTGCGGACAATCATGTCCGCTTTTTGAATCTAACAAGTGAAGTTCTTGATAAAGTCAAAGATGTTTATCTTTGAATCCATCACTTATTGGTTGATTATTTTTTACGATATGAAAACTGTTCCACAGCTACGATACATTGCAACACCAGCAACAGAAACAATTAGACTATTGCGTTCACCAGTGTTCGGAAAGTCCTGGTTTGTCTCTCAGTTGTTGCTGTAGCCGTTGGAGGTTGTTGACCTAGTTGAGTTGGAGTGGTTGTGCTGGAGCCCAGTGTAGCTGCTGGAGCCTGTGCAGTTGTTGGTTTCAGTTGTAGCTGGAGCCAGCAGTTGGACTGCTTGAAGTTGGGCCTAGCTGCAGTTGGAGCGTTGTGCTGGAGCTCAGTGGTTGTTGGAGCCTAGTTGAGCGTTGAGCCCAGTGTAGATGGAGCCAGTTGTAGCTGAGCCCAGTGCTGTTGAGCCTTGTAGCTGCTGGAGCCGTTGGTGACCAGCTGTAGCTGGAGTAGAGCTGAGCCTATTCAGTTGAGAGTTGCAGTTGAGAGGTAGTGTGAGGTTGGAGTCAGCCAGTGGAGCCCAGTTGTAGTTGGAGTAGTTGAAGTTGGTCAGTAGCTGTTGGAGTCGTAGTTGGTTTCCATGTAGGAAGGATTGTAGTTGTAGCTGGAGCCCAGTTGTGTGCTGGAGCCCAGTAGTAGCTTGAGAGTAGTATTGACTTCAGTTGTAGTTGTAGTCAGTGTAGCTGTGGAGCCCAGTTGTAGTTGGAGCTCAGTTGTAGTTGGAGTTCAGATGCAGTTGACAGTTGTTACATCACTATTGTAGACTGCATCTGCTGAAGCGTTTTGTTAACCAAGTGTTTTCTTTGGATACAGCTGTTTTGTGTTGATCGCTTAGAGAAGCAAGTTTCTTTTGCTGCCTTGATTTGACTGCATGTTGTAAAGTGTTTGCGATAGGGTAATTCGTCTGTAGATTCAATCTTAAATTGGTCGCTGACCTTGAGTAAATCAAGTTTAAATCCGTGTTCAGTCCACTCAATATGGTTCTAACCCAAGGCCAGCCATTGGGATTCCATTGGCAACAAAAGTTTTTCCATTTACCTTTAGGTCAAATGAAGTAGGGAAGGTAAGTTCCTCCCTTGAAGTATTGAGCAACATCTTGTCCTTTAGTAGATTTAATACGACTAAAATCAAGTGCTGGAAGGTTAGGCATTTGGTCAGTAAAGACGATACTTGATGCAGGTGCTTGTTGTCGACAGCATTGTTACTGAGATATGCAAGTTAAAAACCATCTGCTTGTCTCATCCGTTACTGTTAGAGTATCTCCAGTCAGGAATTCCTAGTTGGTCCCCAGATCTTCTGTGCATGTTGTAAATTAGTATTATCAGTAGCACCAGAATTGTACTTTTTAATTGGGAGCAATAATGGAACTGGGCCTTGTCCAGAACGTTTAACGATAACAGATTCGGTACCGATTTTAATCGTTCGTTCTTGATCTTTTCCGGTCGTATTGTCTTTATCCCATTTGTAATAGAGGAGACATTTCCTTCAGCCCCTTTATTTCCACCTTTAACAAAGGTGATGGTTAGGAGTCTTTCCGTCGTCTGAGACTTTACCAGTTGCGATCTCTTCTCCTTCTCATTCTTCATTGAATTGAAGGCAGAAGAAGCAAACTTAACGTCCTGGCATAGAAATTGGTGAATGTATCACTGACTTCACGCCATTGTCAATTTCCCAGTGATAAGGAAATCTTTTTCGCCCAGTCACTTGAGAAATTTTCACTTGGTTGGTTAATTCTTTTTTGCTTGTGTCTATATGCACCGATAGAAATTAGAAGTGCAAGAGAGAAATGCAGAAAACAGCAAAAATAGCTTTTCATTGATCCTCCTTATTATTTAATATACCAAACAAGACAATTTTATCACTAACGTACATTAGTCAACGAATCGATTCAAATTTTTATAAATTTGATTGTTGAAAAACTCAAAACATTAAAATTGAATTCGAGTCAAAACCTTTTCTTATTATTTAGCTAAAAGACTAAAATTGTATAAATGAACTTTCAAAGTTTTTCTGACTATCCTGAACATTATGATTTATTTTTAATTTGAGTCGTAAGACCAAGACGTTTCTTTGCGCAACCACCGGTCGTTGTGCGACCGTGTATTTCCCCTTTCACCAAAAAGATTCTGGAAAATTGCTTTCACAGCAGCAGGTCAAGTTTCGTCCATTTGGTTGTGTTGATACGAAAACGAAGTCGCAAGTATCGGTTCACAGTAAAGTGCATCTGTCGAATTGGTTATTGCTTTTCAGGTAAAATCACAGACAACATTAGACAGGAATTCCATCCATCATACTACACAGCGATGAGTAAGAAGGAAGTCTTGTCGACCCAGTTTGAGAGCCACTTGCCTCGTGTAGCCTTCCCATGTGTGGATGAACCAGAAGCGAAAAGCAACCTTGACCCAGCGTTTGTTTTGACCAAGCAGATGGCGAACTTGCCTTGGTCAAACATGCCTGGAGATTGACGTTGAAATCGCAAAGAAACTGGCATCTGGAAAGTTTGAAACTACACTGTATGTCTTCTACTTGCTAGCTTTTGCAGCTGGTAGATTCAGGCAAGTAACTGTTAAAACTAAAAATGGCACTTTGGTAGGTGTTTATTCAAAGCGTCCATCCACCCTCAAACCCTTGGATTTCACCATGACATCGCTGTTCTATTGAATTTACGAAGACTACTATGGCTGCACCCAACCTCAATTCATATCGCCCTTCCTGACTTCTCAGCAGGTGCTATGAAAACTGGGGTCTCGCAAACCCACCGTAAGCCCCTTGGCCTGGAGCCGTGATGAGTAAACCACCACAGCTGCTCACTGGGTAGCCCTCGTCATTGCTCACGAGCTGTCACCAATGGTTCGGTAACCTTGTGACTATGAAGTGGTGGATGACCTTTGCTCAACGAAGTTTCACAATATTATGGAACATGTCTTGTGTGGGATGCCATTGAGCCAAGCTGGAATATCTTTGAAGATTTCCAAACAAGTGAGTGCCAGCCGTGTTTCTAAACGTGATGCAAGACTGATGGAAGTCTCAGCCCTGTCGACGCTTGAAGTAAACATCCAGATGAAATCATCACACTTTGACTCACATTGCTTATAAGCAAAGGAAGCCGGTCTCATGCACATGCTTCGTCGTTGGGCTGGGAGATGCTGATTTTGCTAAAGGTTTGCACGCTACTTTGAAAAACACCAATACGGAACACTATTGTCGTGACCTTGAATGCCCCTGGTCACATCAGGCCGTGATGGAAGAAGCCTTTATGATTCTGTTGAGCAACCCTGTTATCCAGTTTTGACTGCTACAAAGGAAAATGACAAGTTTGAAGATCTTCACAAAACAATTTTCATCGGTGAGCATGAAGACAAGAACCGTCTTTGGTAAAATTTAACAGTAACCGGAAAGCGTTTCGTCAGACACTGAATTGAAAGGCGAAATTCAAAAGGCAGTTTCTTCGTTGAAAAACAAGACAGCTCTTCGTCTTCAACACTGAAAGCATCGCCCACTACATTACGCCGACTATCAAGGGTGAATTACTGATTCTATCCTTTTCAGAATTAGTTGAACTTGATAATACAAGTAAGCTTCAAATCGTCCAAGAACGTAAGTCGTTGCTTGCTGAAGCAGGACATGTATCATGGCAGAACTTGTTGCCAGTACTGGATAAACTGTTAAGGAAGAGTTCACCGTTGTTGTTGCAGTTTTGTGTTGCTTTCGCCCTTGAGCGTTTATCGATGAAGAACTATAGCTGAGAAAGCCTTTAACACTTTGTTTAAGCAATTGGCCCGTCACAACTATGTGAACTTATTCTGGTTTTAGCGAAAGACGGAGAATCTGATGAAGATGAATTGTTCGTTAATTGACCATTTTATGATGATTCGTTCAAATGATGAAAGGAAGCTAGTCAGGTAGCAAGTCAAATCTTTTGCAGCTCCATAGACAACGTCCTTTGCAGACTTCCAGCAATATTCGTTCTCAAGTTCTCATCAATGAGATTAAACACAATGAGACTAAGGACTTGGTTGCAATTTATTCGAACTATACACCTGAAGCGCAACAGATGCAGTTTTCAAACGTCAATTAGCAGCTTGCTTAAGCTATTCTGCCGTGATGCAGAAAACATCCAAACGATTCTTGCGTCTTGAAGGTCAAATTGTGGTGAAACCGTCAAGATCTTTGTCTGCATGGTACTCTCAGCTTGTCACCAAGCTACCCAGGAAACTGCTTGGTCTTGGGCGCGTGGAAACTGGGCCGATTGACTGGGCGGCCCCTTGGTGGAGATATGAGCTTTTTGATCAGCTTTGTCATTCTGCATGCCCATGTCTTTTAAAACAGAGCAAACGCTTTGGCAGAGTATGGGCGCCTTCTTGACGCCACAACTTTCTGACCTCGCCTCAGCCGTAACATCCGGTAAGGGTATTGGCGATGAATCGCAGCTCGCGCTGAATTGATCAAAGCGTGAGCAGCAGCTGTTTGTGGGCAGCTCGTTGCTCACAATATGGCAAAGCTTAAAAAGATATCTAGTCTAACTAGATATTGATAAAACTCAAATCTTTCTTGCGACAAGGAAAGCTGAGCTAAGATAGCTTTTTGCCATAATAGGCTCATGAAGGAGGAATTTTTGACGATCAAAGATTCTATTAGTGGAAGATGACCTAGGCCTGTCAAATTCAGTCTTTGTGACTTTTTCTGTGATGATTTGCGGATGTCATGCAGGTTTCTGATGGTGAAGAAGGCCCTTATGAGGCTGAAAGTGGCGTGTATAAGTGATTTGATTCTGCTTGACCTGATGTTGCCTCGATGGTTTCCAAGTCTTTAAAAGAATTGCGTGAAAAAGGCGTCTGACTCCTGTTCTGATCATGACAGCTAGGAAAGTCTTCTGACGACAAAGGTCAGGATTTGAGCTGCAGATTATCATCTAACAAAACCCTTCTATCTAGAAGAGCTCGTATGCGTATCTCAGGCGTCTCTAAACGTTCTTGGCAAATTTCACGAAAATATCTCTTTCTTATGGTGATTCTGACGGTCACCTCTCTCACGAATGAGGTTAGATAGTTCAATGATACTGTTGTGGGAGTTACTTGGCAAGGAATTTGATCTCTTGGTCTGCTTTCTCCAAAACTCAAATGTTATCTTACCTACACTGACAGATTTTGACCGTTTAGGGATTTGATAGTGACACAACCATCTCCTCGTGGTAGAAGTCTGCGTATCAAAAGTTCGTAAGAAATTAAAGTGGAAACTAGTCTTTTGCTGAAAATCTCCGTAAACCTTGCGCAGTGTTGGGTATATTTTTAAAACATGTTTAAAGAAATTTAAAAGAATTGGTACGCAGGAAGATTTCGTTACTTTATCCGTAACTTTGGAGTATTTACTCTGATTTTCTCTCTGCTATGACCCTTTGATTATCTTGCAGGTTATGCACCGAGCCTCTATACCTCTGTTGACGAGAAAGCTTTTGTCAGCTCAGTGCAATAATCCTCAGGATGCTTCGTCCAGCTGGCGGTCAACCGTGCGAAACAGAAGATGTTAAAGGATATAGATGGTGGAAATCGGTAGCCGCACTTCGAAATAGCAAAGAGCCACAGTCAGCCTCTAGCCACGGAAGTTATTTGCTGGACTCTTAGCCCTCAAATCAAGTAGTAGCTGGCAAATCAGCTTTCTAGGTCTGGATAGAGTTACCTTCAATAGGATTTGAAACCACATTCGTCAGCTTCATCTGTCCAGAATAGCTGTGGCAGGATGAGGTTTTATCGAGTGATCGTCTTGACCGAGATGAATATTGGAAATCTGGTTCCCGGACTCAAGTATTACAGTATGCAGCTGTTTGCTGATCCCACCACCAGCCAGCTGAGAACAAACTGAGTCACCACGAGCAGTTAATCGCAGTGGTGATGGCCAGCTTCTGGATTCTATGTCCATTCTTGGCCAGTCTCTACCTCGTTTGCGTCGCGTCAGTGTCAAAGCCCTGCTACCGAAAGTATGCAGAAGCAGCAGAGCTTTCAGGAGAATGTTGTCATGAATTACGGACTCCTTTATTGTTCTCCAAAATCGTTTGGAAACACTTTTAGAAAACCAGAAGACTATTATGGAGTTCAGTGATATACTGTTCGAGTTTGGAAGAAGTTCGAAACATGAGATTCTTAACGACGAATTTGCTCAATTTAGCGCGTAGAGATGACGGGATTAAGCTGGAGCTTGAGAAGTAGAGCCTGACCCCTTTAATACGATCTTTTACCAACTATGAAAATGATTGGTATCTGAGAACGATCGTGTCTTTGCTTCGAAACCGTGTATCGAACCATTATTACAGATAAACTGCTAAGTTGATGACCATTCTGTTTGACAATGCTGTCAAGTATACGGAAGAATAGAAGGATATTTATTTTGAGAGCCAACGACAGAACGCAGTTCATATTTAACAGTAGTTAAGATAATGGAATCGGTACCCCTGAAAGCAGAGCAAAAGAAAACCTGACCGATTTATCAAAAGCGATAAGGCACGTACATCGTCAAAAGGGAGGTTTTGGTCTTAGTCGTTGGTTAGCTGTTAAATTGTTGATGTCTTAAGGGAAGCATCAGTGAAAGATAAAACCTGAACAGTTTTTAAGTCGTTAGCTATCTCAACGCCATCAAACGAAAGAATAATAAAACCCCGATTCATCAGCTGTTTTTATTGAATTTTTTCTTAATAAAGTAATGCCGGAATTGCAATGCTACAAGACCAAGACCAAAGCAATGATACAAGACAGTGTTTACTTTAGTGATAAGAACAAAAAGCTAAAATCGCTAAAAGACGCAGAAGCAAAGCGACAAGTTTACAAAAATAGAACTTCCTTACACTAGCGACAGAAGCATTTTGGAACATAATCTTGAAACTGAGCAGTTTTTATACTTTTCGTTCAAACCCATACGGTGTACTTAGCGGGTATATTTCTCCCAACAGTACATTACTATTTTATCATTTTTTTGGAGAGAATATTACAGATTGTTACAACGATATAAAATCTGTTTTCAAGGACAAAGTCGGTTTTCGACATGCCTTAGGAAAATGATAGATGTGGTGAACCGTTTAAACTTTATTATTTTCTCTCTTATTTTAAACGAGGGGAAGTTTTATGTTAAACGAATAAAAATCACACAGATGCAACAAATTCAATTTGAAGTAAGGACAGATTCTTTAAATTGATTCTAGTTGTTCATGACGAGATAGTTTTCTATCTTAGTGCTATGGTGAAGAGGAGATTTGTCTCGACAACAGAATACTTAAAGGAGATTACATGTATTCTGTTATCGTTAGCTTCCTACAGAATAAAACTGGTGACAGTTTAATTCCTGACTACCATTTTCTCATTGCTTTTATGGTCTTTTTTTTATGACTAGTTTGGCTTAGGACCTGTTCGAAACAATAGAATCATTATCGATAATTGGCAAGCAACAGGAGTTGTGCTATCCGGATTATGCAATGACAATTTGACTGCATCCTTATACCCGAAAAGACCACAAGGATAAGGTTTCTGAGATGCTGTTCCCTGGTTATATGTTTGTTGTAACAACCTGTTGATAGTAGCACAAGACACGTCTCTATTTTCGGTCAAGAGTGGGACAGTTTATATCTCCGGCTCTGATTGAAGGTCACACCAGAAAATGAACAAGAAGTTGTAGTGGATCAGTCTTTGAAAATTATGGCATCAAACTTGGGGACGCACCAACTCAACGGGAGTGAAATGTTTCAAGATTGTAGGTTTGACCGTGAAATAATACAGAACCTGTTATTGTCTTTACGGAGCTTAACAACGTATTGAATTCACAAGGAACGACAAAGCTAATCGTTCTATCTCTGCATTGGTATTGGTAAAATGATGTAGAAGTGACTGGTGATGGCTTGAAGTTAAGATTTCTATTCAAAAATGAGCTCTCAAAAATTCCTGTTATACCCCCTCAGGTCATCGTATTCTCGGTGGAATGATTTCAGCACGATCGTTATAACGGGTCTGATTGTGATTTTTATTTATATCATTACCATTCAAAAATTAGGTCTCTGGTATTATGCGAGCAAGGATTCAGACAAAATCTATCGTCATCCCTTTTCGTCAGAGATTTTCTTTATCTGCTTTGGGTATCGGATTGGCCTTGCAGCCATTTGGGCCGTCATTCAGTCTACTGCAACCTTCTTTTTTCGGCTCCCCAGTTGGTTAAGGTTTTGTGTTAAGCCCCTGGGTCATCTGCTTGATGGTTTTCTTAGTGGCGTCATTTGCCTCGTTCGCTGTGCAGATCCAATTACAGCTATTGCAGAAATGATAAGGAGAATGATATGACGACATTAATTGAAATGATTCAAGGCCAAAACATATGGCGAAGGCATTATGAAAAGTTGCCAGCCTCCATGAGACCAATTTTTCAGCTAAACGCTGGTGAGTTTGCAGTCATTGTGGGGCCTTCTGTCGGGCAAAACAACCTTTTAACGACTCTCTAGGCCAACCACAGAAAGCTTCTGGCAAGATTCTGGTGAAGGGAAAAGAGATCAGAAAATCAACCGAAAAAGAAAAACAGATTTGCGCTTTAGTGACTTGGCTTTATCTCGTGTTTCAAATTGATTCCCTTTTACGGTTATGAACAATTAGGATTTAATTGACCGTTTGACAAAAGAAAATCTAGGCAAAAGTAACCGACAAGAGTTGTTCAGTTTATTGACGGAAGGTTCAAAATCACTATCCCAAAGCTCTCTGGTGGAGAACGCCAACGAGCTGCAATTGCTAGAGCCCTTTATAATAATCCTAGTATCGTGTTGGTAGATGAGTCGACATATTGGATACACAACGTGCTGTCAAGTGACGGATATGTTGGCTTCAATTGCTCATGAGCAAGGCAGGGGAGTTGTCATGATTACGCACGATACTCAAGTTGTTAGATAAGGTTGACCGTATTTACGTTATGAATGACGGACGACTAGTTGAAAAGACACAAGATAAATGAAAAAGTGAACTGTTATTGATACGGTTCACTTTTAAAATTTCGCATCATAATACACTCTTTCTATATAGCCGATTTTTTTGAAATGGTATAATTTTCTTATGAAAAGATTATCATTACAGCAACTGCCGAAAGTATTGAACAAGTAAACAGCTACTAGTTGAAGTCGGATCCATTTATGTCGGTGAGAAAGATTTTGGTCTTCGTTTCACAACCACCTTTAGTCATGAAGAACAAGCGAAACTCCGCAAAAATCGTTCGGCGATGAGGTAAGTGAATTAATCGTTGCGGTTAATGTTTTATGCACCAACATTTACGATGGGACCGTATCGTCATTCTGGACTTTTTTAGAAGAAATCAAAACGGACTATATAACTGTTGGAGACGCAGGTGTCTTTATTGTTGTCAACCGTGACGGCTATTCTTTCACAAAACCATTTATGATGCGTCAACCATGGTCACTAGCAGTCGTCGATTAATTTCTGGGGACAAAAGCAGGAGGTCAGAAGCAGTTTTATGCGTAAAATCCCATCTGCAGAACTTTTCAAAATGCCTGAAATTTTAGAAATCTTGCCGGTCTTGGCATGTTTGTGCTAGTGTTATCCACCATTCGAAGCGTCCGTTTGCAAAAACTGGTCACAATTTCACACAGATTGATGATGAAAACTCGTCGAACGTGACTTGTTTGGCTGAGCCATGACCAGAGAGCTAATATTATTATTCTATTTTTGGAATATCAACTATGGAACTCATATCTTGCGAATAATGACCCTGATTTGATGACCGTTGACTGAGTTGGTAGAACATGGTTTCAATTAGTTGGAAGTTTGAAGGTCTTATACACCCGTCAAAATTTTTGTAAAATTGCCAAACTTTATTCTGCTGCCGTAACTTGATTCAAGATAAAAAGCCACATGATGATCAAGCCTTGCTCACGAAGAAGTTCGTAAGCTCTTCATCCCAAAAATCGTTTTGATACTGATTTACGACTACACCCTGATATGGTTAATAAAGATCAAAAACCCGAAATAAAATGTTCGGGTTTTTCACGGATGAATTTGAAGCGGCTCATGATATGAATAGGGAGGAATGCCTTATTTGGAGGTGTATAAGGAAAATCTGAAAAAATGGTAGGTATCAAGGTTGCCGCTGAGTTCGTCAAAGATGGTATGGTTGTCGGACTTGAACAGGCTCAACTGCCTACTATTTCGTAGAAGAAATAGGTCGTCGCATCAAGGAAGAAGGTTTGGTGGTGATTGGCCAGCTGTAACGATTCTAGTAACCAGCAAGCAGGCAGAGGGCTCAATATTCTTAAGTCTATTGACCGTGGATTTTGTAGACCTGACAAAGGATGGTGCTGATGAAGTGGACAGTCAGTTTAACGGCATCAAAGGTGGTGGTGGTGCCTCTTCATGGAAAAGGTTGTCGCAACCCATCTAAAGAATACATCTGTCGTTGATTTGAAAGTAACCATTAGAGAAAACTGGGAGCTTTAAATTACCTGTAGAGGTTGTTCATGGTGCCGAACGTTATTTCGTCGTTTTGAGCGCTACACAACCAAGCTTCCGTGAAAGGGATGGTCAAATGCCTTGTGACAGACATGCAACCTTTATCATTGGGATCTAGCCATGGAAGTCGCTGAAATATCCAATTGCTCTTGGGCAAGAATTACTATGTCGTTGAAAGTTGTCGTGAGTACGCTTGTTGGGTAACCAAATGGTGGACAAGGTCATCGTTGCTTATCAAAATGGCGTTCAGATTTTAACTTCAACAAAGCAAAATAATCAAAAGGAGACACACTCATGCCAAAATTTAATTGCATTCACTGGTGGTACGCAGATTCTGAAATCGGTGCAGCACCAAGATGCCAATAACTTTGTCAATGCTGGGTTCCCGATGGTCTCTTTTATTAATTTTGGACAATATCAAAATCAGTAGGTTCGAATGTCCCAAATACAAAACTTGGTCTTCGGAAATATTCCTCGTGAAACACAGTTACGTTCCAGCCGGAGAGAAATCCAACTGGTTACGCAACTAAGTTAGAAGAAGTCTCTAGGTAAAGATACCATGACCGGCCACTGGGAAATCATGGGACTGCAATATCACTGGAACCTTTTCGATATTTCTGAATGGATTTCAGAGAAACCATCAAAATCGAAGAATTCTCAGGTCGTGCTGTCATTCGCGAAGCTAACAAACCTTATTCTGGCACAGCAGTTATCGAAGACTTTTGACCACGCCAATGGAAACAGGCGAGTTGATCATCTATACATCAGCTGATCCTAGTTCTTCAAATCGCAGCTCACGAAATATCATTCCTTTGATGAAATTTCAACGTATCTGTGAATACGCTCACCGATTGACATTGAGCGTCCAGCTCTTCTGGACGCCTGTCCTTATTGTTGGTGAGCCAGGAAACTTCATCGTAATGGCTAATCGTCGTGACTCCCGGCAGCCCACCATTTGCACCAACTGTTTTGGACAAATTGAGCGAGGCTGGTATTGGATACATGGCGGTTGGTAAGAGACTAACGATATCTTCAACGGTGCAGGGTCAACCATGACATGTCAACAAATCAAACAACAGCCACGGTATTGACAACTTCGATCATGATGAAATCAGAAGACAACCATGGTTTTCATTCACCAACTTGGTTGACTTCGGGACGTTTTATGGACACCGGTCGTAATCCCTGCGGTTACCGTGATGTTTGCATGAGGCTTGATGAGCGCTTGCCAGAAATCATTGCAGCCATGCGCGAAGATGATCTTTCTTTTGATTATGGCTGACCATGGTAACGACTCAACCTATGCCGGTACCGACCATGGCTTCGTGAATATATTCCACTTTTATTTACAGTCCACGGCTTAAAGGTAATGGATTACTTCCAGCTGGGCACTTTGCTGACATCTCAGCAACAATTGCGGACAAATCCTTATGCTTGAAAAGCCATGATAGGTGAAAAGCTTCTTGGATAAATTAGTTTTACACATTCTTTCGCTACGCTTACTTAGAGGCATTAATGTCGGTGGGAAAGAATAAGGTAGGTCATGACTAACCGCGTCGTAAGACCGATTTGGAACTGAGATTAGAAATGTTGAAACCTCATCAATAGTGGCAATATCTTCTTTGACACCAATATTCCTATAGAATTCGTTGCTGAGGATTTAAAGGGACTTTTGAGTTAGCACCATCCATTATCCAAAGTTTTTCCTTATTTTCAACGAAGACCATGAAGAAGAAAGAAATCTTCCTGATTGCGGGACCATGAGATGGCTCGAAAGGACAAGTTATTTGACCGAGGGCGGATGTGGATCAAGTCATCGAGAAAGTGGACAGTTTGGAACTTAATGATGAGGAGTTTTATTTGGGAAATTAGGGATCTTGGGGTAAATTGTCAGGAAGCTACCTAAAACAGCCTATCACGTTAATTCTAAGCTTAAGATGCCTTCCTTTCTATGGCAATATTACCATTCAACAAGCATACCTTTGACAAAATTGGTCAATTTTTAAACATAAAAAGGAGATACCTAATGACATTTTTAAACAAAATCAATGAAACAGCAGCATTTTGGAAGGACAAGGAACTGAAGCTCCTGAGTTCGGTTTGATCCTTGGTTCAGGTCTGAGACCATTGAAGAAATCGAAAATGTAGTCGTGGCAGACTACTCTGACATTCCAAACTGGGGTCAATCCACAGTAATGACATGCTGGTAAATTGGTTTATGGTGATCTTGCTGGACGTAAAGTCTTTGGCTCTTCGAATGTTTCCACTCTATGAAGGAAACCCATTGGAAGTGGTGACTTTCCCACCGCCGCAGTGTTGGATGTGAAGGAGTTCTTGTAACCAACGTTGCCGGTGGTATCGGTTGGTC
>BNJU01003093.1_pt1 | contig 64480 bp, 129 predicted proteins | sample 8539281 | NCBI WGS metagenome assembly BNJU01 (sample SAMD00202456, study PRJDB9452) | human saliva metagenome | isolation source: human saliva | place: Japan
GTACCAGCAAATCAGTAGCATCCACAATATTTAATAGCAAACACCCTGAGATATTTCATAGACGCTCCTGCTCATTACCGCCGAAAATCGCCGCGCTCTTGCCGCCGCTCACGCGTCTCGGTGCAGCGCGGTGATTTCCATGCGCTTAGTCGAGCGCCTTGCACATCGTCGCCATCGTCATAGGCGCGGCGCTCGCGACGTGCAGCGCTTCCATCTCGACGCCCGTGATGCCGCGCGCTTGCCTCGGCACGCGCGCCGACCGCGATCGCTTCGGGCAGAAGCTCGAAAGTCGATGCTCCCGCGCGTCGGCAGCAGCGGATGCACAGCAGGGATTGCGTCGCTCGTCTTCTTCGCCTCATGATGCCGGCGATGCGCGCGACGGAACGTCGCCCGCTTTGCCGCCACCCGCAATCGCCTCGTAGACGGCGGGACTTACGGATGCAGCCGCTCGCACGCGTGCGCTCCGTCTCCTTCTTCTCGCGACATCGACCATGTGCGCGTTGCCTGCCGCATCAAAATGCGTCAATTCGTTTGCCATGGCACGCATCATCCTATGGCGGATTCCCGAGGCCCTTGCGGTCGTAGAAGTACCATGTGATAACGATGGTGCTGACCGTGGGACTGCGATAGGATGCAGAAGGCAGGCGCGACGCACGCGGCGGTTCGCGTGGGCGAAACCGAAGCTTCGGGATGAAGAACGCGCGCGTAGGCCGCGATCGCCGCCGTGAAACCCGTGACGAGCGAGGGTGGAACGGATTGGTATTGAGATGCAGGGAATCATGCGGAAGGAAGCGCCGTTGATGAAGCCGTCGTCAAGAAGCAGCAGCGAAGCGCCGAAGAAGCACGGGAAGCGGTGCGCCTCCACGCCGAAAGAGCACGAGGAGCTCGCGCAGAGGCGCGACGAGCGAGATGAGGGTGACGCTTGAACCGCTGTTCATCTTGTCCGCCAGAAGGCCGCCGACGGGACGGATGCCCGCGCCGATGAAAGGGGCCGAGAAAGCGGCATAAGAGAATGGCATCTCGAATTCCTTTCGCGACGAGGAGCCCGAGCGCCGCCGAAAAGCCAATGAAAGAGCCGAAAGCCGCAGGTGTAGATCCAGCACGCAGGCCACGTATGCTTGTTGCCGAAGATGGACATCATGCTCTTGGGGCTTTGCTTCGGCAGCGGCAAATTGTCCATGAAGAGCCAGACGAGGACGAGCGTCAGCGCCGTCAGATCGTCCAAAGTAGCAGACATTCTGCACGTACATCATGCCGTCAGGACCCGGCACGCCCTCGCCGAGAAACGAGGAGAGATTCCAGCCAAGAGGATCGGCGCCGTCAGATAGATGAGCGATACGCCGAGGTTGCCGATGCCCGCATTGATGCCAAGCGCAAATCCTTGTTCGCCTTGGGGAAGAAGAGCCGATATTCGCCATCGAAGCGGAGAGTTTGCGCCCGCGATGCCGATGAAAGACACGAGAAGGACGAACGTCTCTCGGCGTTGTGGGATCCGCAGAGCGCGGCCCAAACCGAAGAGCGGCAGCAGAGAGCAGCGCCGTCGTGATGAAAAGTGGAGTTCCTGCCGCCGATCGAGCCCCGGCAGGTACAGCGTAGAAACAGGCGTCCCGTCGCGCCGACGGGCCGGGCGGCGCCGCGAAGCGAAGAATCTGATCGTCCGAGAAGTTGAAGCCGATAAACTTGAGCTTCGCCGCGATCGTCGCCCAGGCGTCCGCGCGAAGCTCGGGACGAGCGCCCAAGTCCGATGTGTAAGATTCTGCGTCGCGATGCGCTTGCCATACTTCTCCCAAAAGCCCGCGTCCTCAGGGATTCCAGCGTAAGGATCTCCTTGCGCGTGGATGGGATAAAGATTCTTCATGCCATTTCATCAGCCATTGATTCAACCTCCTCGTGAAAACAACTTAAATCTTCTTGCAAAAGCTGCGAACAGAGCCGATCGTCTGATGTCGACCTCGCCGTACATCGCCTGAAGCCTTGCCCGCAGACTCTCCTCCGTCTCGTAGGGCGGCGAGGAAGCCGCGCCGCTCGCAGAACTGCTGACGAAGAAATCGGTGCGCCGGCTCTTGCCGCGCACACGCATCGACCGGAAAATATGCCACTTCGCGCTCGGGACGCGCTCCGTCTCGCGGTGCGCCTTCTCCTTCTCGAGGAAACGCGTAGAAAGCCGTTGACGGACAATACGAAATCAAAGTTTCATCCGCATACTGCCGTCGCCGACATCGCCGAGCACGAAAGTCAGCCGCGCCGAGAGAAAACTTGCCGCGTGCTTTTCGCCGCCTCAGCATCGTCTCCGAGCGTCGGGGCGGGTGATCTGCGCCTCCTTCATCCTCTTCTCATAGTGCGGAAACGACAGCACGCCCGTGCCGACGGGAACTTCGAGGCAGCCTGCCGCGAAAATCTGCGGGGAGTCCGCGATACGCCATCGCCAGAGCTCCGGATGAGCGAAATGACCCCAGAGCCAGCGGATGGCAAAGCGCCCCTTAACTCGTATTCGTCATCATGCCGTCGTATGGGCGCGCGATATTGCCGAGCTGGCGATACGCGCGCTGCACGCTTGCGCTCTTTCTTTCTCGATATCATTCATGCGCTATGCGCCTCCTCGCTGTGGCCGCCGTCCCATGCGATTCGACGCAGATCGAATCCTTCCTCCGCACCCATCAGAAAAAGGACGAGATGTGCGGCATCCTCCATAGCTCGAGGTCGAGCTGCAAAATCCCTTCCGCCTGCCGCTCATGGCAGGAGAGAAGAGCGCCGCGACGCGCTCGTCGAGCAGCAGCTCTTCCAGCCCGCGCCAGGCGACAGGCAGGAAATACGCCGTGCGAGCGCGTCTCGATGAGCACGAGATCGACGCCCGTCATGCGTGCGGCGACCGCTTCAGCAGAGCTTCTCCTGCGTGCGCTCGTGGACCAGAAAGGCCCGCAGGCGCGACGACGGCGACGCTCGCGCGCCCGCCGCGCGAAGCGTCCGCTGTCCTTCGCTCCGTCGTTCAGGACAATGCCGTGCGCATCGCTCTTGACGACGCCGACGCGCACGCGCGCGCGAGGTCAAGAAACGGCAGGAGCTTTTTCGACAAAGGTTGTCTTGCCTGTGCCCGATGCGGGGCAACGCAGTGGATACGATGGGCACGCGGCGCACGAGGTTCGCCGCTCGGCCGCGCGCCAAAGCGAAGGGCGGCGGGCGTGTTCACGTTGAAGACCATGCGCCCGCGCGAACGAGAACGTCAAGGACGGGAAGCGCGGCGGCCGCTCGCCGAAGGCTGCGCTCACCTGCCGCCATGCTGCAGAGAACACGTGCGCCGTTTCCTTGTGATGAGAGCGCGGCAAGCGGCTCGCACCGTCCTCCGGCGACGAGGCACGACGGCTCGTGCATGCTCTCCGCCTCGGGCGAAGTTCTCGCTGCGTCGAAGGAAAGAAGGCGTATCCGCCGACACGGCGAAGGACCAAGTATGAGAACTCGCCGCAGGCCGCGTGAAAAGCCCCGCCACGGGTCCCTGCCCCGCCGTTTCATCGACGAGAATCCTCGCGCCATAACGGCTTGCCAGAGGCCTGCGGGCGCTCGCTCCTCTCTTCGACGCCAGGAAGATTTCCGCAAAGCCCGCAGCAGCCGCCTTTTGGCCAGCCCCTCCAACAGCGGCACGCCGCCGACATCGAGCCAACGCTTGTCCTCACCCATGTACGCCGGCTTTCTGCCGCCCGCGACGACGAAGCGTCACGTCGGCGAGGCTCTGCGAGCCTCACTTTCTCGCGCACTCGCCCGCATCGCCGCGCAGGATCTCGATGCCGTGCGCCAACTGCGGCAGGGACGAAGCCGGGGGCACTCCTCGACCGCCTTGGCGCTGCCCGGCAGATTGACGATCAGCGTGCGCTTGCATATGCCGGCGGCGGCGCGGCTCCAGCATGGCACGCGGCGTCACCTGCATCGAGGGCGCGCATCGCCTCAGCGATGCCAGCGCCTCGCGCTCGATGACAGCTCGCGTCGCCTCAGGCGTCACATCGCGCTCGGAAAAAGCCGTGCCGCCGTCGTGGCGACGAGCGCGACGCCGAGATCGGCGCATTCCTGCATCTCCTTCGCGAGCGCCTCCTCATCGTCGGGCAAAAATCACGCCGTGCGATGCGATAGCCGCCTCCTCCAACAGATGCTGCGCAAGTCGCCGCTCTTGTCCTCGCGCTCGCCGCGCAGCCCTTGTCGCTCGCCGTGATGACGGCGGCATCAAGCAACAGCTGCCCTCGAGGCTGCAGCTCGTCGCGGGCTTCAGCGTGCCGCCGTGCAGCACGCGCGCAAAACGCCCTCGCGCGGCGCGAGTGCGGTCGCCGACCGCCGCATAGATGGCACGGTGCGCATGGCACTCCTTGCCGATCTGCGTGATTTCGAAGATGACATCGCCTGCCACGCGAGGCGCGTACCGACAGGAAGCTCACGGAAGGAGAAGCCCTCTGCGACGATGTTCTCCACCGAAATCGCCGTGGGGAGACCGTCGCACCGCGTACGCGAAACGCCTCGATCTCCGCCGCACCGAAAAGCTCACCTGCGGTGCCATTTCCCCGCGTGCGCATCGCCGACGATGCCGTGCCCCACATGAAGAGCGCCTTTTCAGCGGCTTTCTTCTTCGTGCCGCGCCGCTCGCTCGCGGCAATCGTTACAATCTTTCCCAATCCTCACCCTCGATCTGGTACAGCGCCGCTTCTCCTCGCCCGCGCCGCCCGCCGCTTCAAAGTGATGCTCGCGCGGCTTTTCGGCAATCGCCTCGCAGCTTCCTGAAGAGCCGCGTCATCCGCACCCCGTGCGCAGAAGTGTGCGCAGGTCAAGCCCCCATCAACGCAAGGCACAGCTTCAGATAGCCCTCCGCCGTCAGGCGCACGCAGTTGCACGAGCTGCAGAACTTTGTGCTCCAGCGCGTCGATGAAGCCGAGCGCACCGCGAAATCCCTGCCGGTCGAAAAGCGCAGCGGGACCAGTGAGCGCTTCGCTTGACGACAGGGCACGAGCGCACCGAGATTCCATCAAGATGCGGCGCACCTCGGCGGTCGGCACGCCCGTCAGCCCGCCTCCTTCGCCATGCCGATCGGCATGAGCTCGATGAAGCGCACGTCGATCGGGCGCTCCTTCGCGAGGCGGCGAGCGAGACGAGTTCCGCTTCATTGACTCCCTAAACGGCGGCACGCAGTTGAGCTTCGTCTTGAGCCCTGCAGCGACGCCGCCTCCATGCCCTGGCGCACGGCGGGCAGCGAGCGAGCAGAACGGCGCGTGATGTCAGGAAAGCGTCCTCTGCCAGCGTATCGGGGCTGATGTTCACCGTCAAGCCCTGCCGCGCAGTTCCTCTGCGAGGTCGGCGAGGAGAACGCCGTTCGTCGTCAGGCGACGCGCTCGATACCTCGACCGCGCGATCTCGCGCACGAGATCGACGATGCCCGCGCCGAAGGAGCGGCTCGCCGCCGTCCAGACGCACCTTGCGTATGCCGAGCTGCGCGAGCACGCACGACGCGCCCGATCTCCTCGAAGGACAGAATGTCCGCGTGGGAGAGCTTCTCCACGCCATCTGCCGGGCGCCTGCAGTAACGGCAGCGCAAATTGCAGCGATCCGTCACGAAATGCGCACATATTCGATTTTGCGGCGATAGAAAATCAAGCATGACTGCCTCTCTTACCGTGAATATCCGATAATCAGACCCAAAAGGGCGCAGACGCATCAGCAGACTCGCAATCAACGCACAACAGCTTCACAACAGATGACATCGACCCTCCGCACCCGCCGCAGAGGGGCGGCGAGCCAGCAGGAATATCGACGAGCGCGTTGCAGCCGACGGCGGAGAAAGAGCACGCCGGGCGTGCTTCTCGAGCAGATGCACCTCGCCCCTGCGCATACTGCGCTCGCACGAAGCGCCTGCCGCGGCTCTCGCGGAAAAGCCGTCCCGCAAGACGGCACGGCGGCGCATCGGCAGGAGCGCGCGCTCGCGCCGTCAGTTTTCTGCGAGCACGGGACGCGCGAAGCTCAAACGTCGCCGAAGCGGCGAACGGATTGCCCGACAGGGCGATGCCGAGCGTGCGGCGCGAGTCGCCCGCCGCCGAGCAGTATAGCCGATCGCGGGCGCTCGAGCTTCATCAGAACGCGCCAGAAAAAGACGCTCGGCATTAAGTTCCTTGACGACGTCGTGCATGATGTGCCCTTCTTGCCCACGGAAACGCCGCCCGTCGTCAGAACGAGATCGGGCGGCTCGGCAGAGCTCACGAGCGCACGCGCAACCTCCTCCACATCGTCGGGCAGCGCACCGAGATTTCCGCCTCGAGCCCATCTCCTTGAGTCTTGCCGCGAGCAGGTAGAGATTGCTGTTGTAGATCTTGCCGGGGGCAGAGCGGCTCGCCCGGCTCGACAAAGCTCGTCGCCCGTGCTCGCCAAAACGATGCGCGCGGCGCACGCAAGGAAGACGCTTCCTCCCCTGCCCTGCCAGGGACGGCGATGTGCGCCGCCGTCAGACGATCGCCCGCCTTGGCGAGCACGAGCGCCTTCTTCCACATCCTCCCGCGAAAGCCAGAAGTTCTCGTGGTGCTTGAGCGCATGACGCATGCGAATTTCCTCGCCCTCCCGCGCACGTCTTCCTGCCGCGACGGTGTCCGCGCCCTCGGGCATCGCCGCGCCCGTCATCAGACGAAGCGCCTCGCCCGCCACCCTGCCCGGCGAAGAAGCTGCCCGCACCTCCTCGCCGATGACGCGAAAGCGCGCGGGCGCGTCCGCCGACGCCCCCTGCGTGCGGGCGGCCAAGAGCGCATAGCCGTCGAGCGGCGAGCGGTCAGGCAGCGGCTGGTCGAAGGCGGCGCAGCGATCCTCGGCGAGCCTTCGCCCGAGCGCCGCAAGCGGCACCGGACTCGGCTTCGACAGCGGAATCTCGCGCACCTCGCGCAAAAGCTCCTGCGCCTTTTCCAATGATATGTCCTGCATCGCTCCACCTACTCCCACTTGCCGAAGGTGCAGCGCGGATAGTGGCACGTCTCGCACGCGAGACACAGCCCGCCGAGTCCGAGGCGGCGGATCTCGCGGCGCGTCACGCTCGCCCGCCAAAGATGCGCGGCAGGACGATGTCGAGATCGTCGCCGCACTGTACGCGACGCAGCCCGGCAGGCCGAGCACGGGCACCGTGCGCCGTCGCGCTCGGCGTGGGCGAGCAGGAACATCGCGCCGGGCAGGACGGGAGCGCCGTACGTCCGACCTCCGCCCCCGCAGCGCGAGATCGCGGCGGGCGATGCGGTCGTCAGGGATCGACACTCATGCCGCCCGTGCACAGCACCATGTCCATGCCGCGATCAGAGCTCCTCGATCGCCGCCTGCGTGCTCCAAGGCGTCGTCGAAATGCGGTGCTCGTTGACCGAAAGCCGAAGCCGCGAAAGCTTCGCGTCAAGGACGAGGCGTGAACGTGTCGCTGATCCTGCCGTCGCGACCTCCGATCCCGTCGTCACGACGCCGACCTTCAGCGAGCGGTACGGCGAAGCCGGAAAAGATCGGCTCATCGCCGACAGCTCGCGCCGCCTCTTCCATCAAATCCCTTTCTTTCACGGCGAGCGGAATCACGCGCATCCCTGCGAGCAGATCGCCTGCTTCGACCGCCATGTAGCTGCGGCGCACAAGCCACCATGATGTCATCCAAAATCGTTGAGCCGATGGAAGCGCTCGACATCGACGGCAAATACGCCGTCATGAAGCGCCAAGCTCGATCTTGCCCTCCTTCGGCTCAGAAGCACCATTCCCTCGTTCTGACAGAAGCCGCGCGGATCTCCGCCGCTTCGTTCTCGTGCAACGCAGCGTGCCGTCGTTTTCCCAGACGTAGAGATGCTCCTTGCCCAAAAGGAAACGGCACGGGGATGTCCGCCGCCTCGACGACATGCCCCTTGCAGCGTGCACCCTTCCTCCGCCGCGCACGATCTCCGTGATGTCGTGACAGAGGATCTGCCCGACCGCATCTTCCACGAGCGATTTCCTGCATCGCCAAAGGCGCTCGAGCGGCTCTCCTTCCTGCGATGAGACGATGGGACTGCGCGTCAGATAGAGGGAACGGACTCAGGCAATGCGACGAGCGCGTGAACGGAAGAGGATCGCCGTCACCATCCACAGCAGCATGTGCGCGCGGAACACGAACGGCACGCCCTCCATCAGCGAAAACGTCGGGAGAGAACGCAAAGGGCGAAGCGGAACCACGGCGAGATCGTCGCGCGGTAGTCAAAAGGCGAAGCCGCCAGGGGCGTTCGACGGCGTCCCGCGCAGCCCGTCAGGATGGCGAGAGAGCACGAGTGAGAGCCAGCGATCCATGCGCGACGTGTTGACCTGCATGTAGTCCTTTGCCCAGAAAGCGGCGCTTCAAGAGCAGCAGGAAGCCGAGAAAAACAGGATGCCCGCCGGTATGCCGCCCGCCAGCGCGATGATGATAGAGATGCTCGTTGATTCCCGCCGCTTCCGTACAGACCTTCGGGATGAGCACGCCGATGATGTGACCGCCCAAAGGCCATGAAAGAGCGAGGTGGAACATCGACGACGATCTTCAAATCATTCTTCGAGAGAAATTCGCTCGATTTTCGTCGTCCAACCGCGCTCCATCAAGACGTAGCGCGCTATCGTGCCGCCTATGAGCACGGTGAAAGCGATGTAAGGGCAGTACGCCCCAAAAGAACTCATTCATGCTGCATCCCCTTCCCATCTCTCCGCCTGCATGGGCACGACGTCAAAGAAAAGCACTGACGAGCTTCGCCTCGATGAAGCGGTCGCGCAGGAGCTTGAGCTTGTCCTTCATCGTGCGAAAGACCTCCGCCGCCTTCTCTTCGGGCAGGGGCGGCGGCAAGCTCAAAACGCCGGCAAATGATCAGAGCTCGTTCTGCGTGTCGAAAGCCGTTCTTGAAAACAGCTGCTTGTAGACGTGCATCTCGCTCGCCTGCTTGCCGAAGTCCGTGCGATCCTGCGTCGTCAGATAGAGATTCGTGTTCGGCGAGAACTCGAAAGAGCGCACTACTGCTCTTCGTAAGCCTTATTGCCAAAGCTCCTGCGCGTAGTCAAAAGCTCTTCCAAGACCTCTCGCGCCTGCTTCGTCTCAATCTCTGCCGCCGCGGCTGTGACAGGCGTCGAAAATCCTGCCACCACGCCTCGCTCGGGTACTCAAAAGATATGCCGCGAGCTTCAGCGGCTTCTTGTACTCTTCATCAGCAACCTCCCGGGCAGACGCAGCCCGCGCTGCCCTGCAGCTCGCGCAACGCTCGTGCGTCTCCGCCTGCAGTCCCGCCGGAACGACGACGCGATCCTGCGCTTGGCGGCAGCGAGCAAGCGATACATCGCCTCGTACTCCGCCTCATGCAGGGAAAGCTCTTCGGGAAGCGACTCTTTCGTTTCCCTTGCGCGCATGACCGTGCGCATTTCAAAACCGCGCGAGCGTGTTCTTGACGACGGCGACGTCGCCCACGCGAAAAGCTGCGCCAGATATTCGAGCGGGATGCGCATGTCCGCTCGCGTCGGGCAGGTGACATCGCTTCCACATGCTTCAAAAGATCGGCGAGCGGCGGGATGTACCAGACCATCGGCGGCGTGCGGTACTCAGGGATGAAGCGGCAGAGCGATCTGCCGCGACGGATGATCTTGTCGACGGGCGAACGCTCCGCCGCATGAATCCACGCATCGGAAATACCCGCCTCACGCGCCGCCTTCTGCACGTCGGATCGTGCGGATCGAGGAAGATGCCGCGCTCGCTCGCAGGGAATATGCGCGGCGTTCTCCGTCTTCGCCGCCTCTTCCACCTTGTCCATGTCGTGAAAATCACGCCCATAGCGGATGCGCCCGACGCAGGTGTCGGTGCAGACCGTCGGCGAGACCGTTTTCGAGACGCGGATAACCTAAGACGCTTCTCCGCCTTGTTCGACTTCCGGTTAGTAATAGATCTTCTTGTACGGACAGGCGGGCGCGCAGTGACGCCAGCCGCGGCGAGACGTCCTGCGAGATGAGGACGACGCCGTCCTCGTCGCGCTGGAATCGCGCCCGAAGGACACGCGGCGACGCAGGCGGGATTCAGACAGTGGTTGCAGAGGCGCGGCAGATACTTCATGAAGAGATCGTGAGAATTCCAGCAGATCTTCTCGCCGAGCTTCTTCAAATTGTGATCATTGCGCGCCGACTCGCCGCTCGCGAGATCGTCCTCAGTTCGGCCCCCGCTGAGTCTCCATGCGCTTCACCGTGATCAAGGAGCGCCGGACGCGCCACGGGCTGATGGTTCTTGCGACCCGAATGGATCAGCGTCTCGTGGTCGTATGTCACGGCTCGTAGTAGTCGTCAAGCTCAGGGCTGATCGGGATGGTAGAAAGAGCTTCATGAGGCGCACCGCCTTGTTCGCGCCGGAGGCAAGCGAAGCTCGCCGTCGCTCGAGCTCCAGCCGCCCTTCACTTCTCCTGATCTTCCCAATTCTTCGGGTAGCCGATGCCCGGCTTCGTCTCGACGTTGTTGAAGTACATGTACTCCGCGCCCTCGCGGTTCGTCGAACGTTCTTGCACGTGATCCGAGCAAGTATGGCAGCCAGGCACTTTGTCAAGGTTCGCGAGCCATCGCTATCTGCGCTTTAATCCTCAAGCCAATCGACCTCCTTCATCTTGCGCGCGACGACATGGGCATCGCGCTGGTTGACATCAGGGCCGTAGTAATATGAATCCGTAGCTGAACTGCCCGTAGCCGCCGATCGATGTGCGTGGGCTTCATCATGATAGTGCGTCGGCGTGTTGTGCGTGCCGCCGCGCTGCGCCCGAAATCTTCGAGCGGGCACATTGATGTAACGATCCTGCGCGTGGTGCGATGAAAGACGACGCCGCGCGGCGAGGCGAGGCGAGTCACGACGCGCGAGGCGACGACGCCGTTGCGGTTGTAAAGCTCGACCCAGTCGTTGTCCTTGACGTCGATGTCGGCGGCGTCCTTCTCGTTGAACCACACGGTCTGCCCGCCGCGGAACAGCGTCAGGAGCTGCTGGCTGTCGAAAGTACATGCTGTGCGTGCTCCGCGTTGTGCGGCGTCAGATGGCGCAGCGTGATCTCCTTGCCCTCGCCGAGCTTCTTCTCGATTGGGCGGTTCTCCAAGATCGGGCGGTACGTCGCCATCGCCTCGCCCCACTCCTGCATGAGCTCGTGATCGACGTAGAAGCACTGGCGTCCTGTCACCGTGCGGAAAGGCACGAGCTCCTCGACGTTCGTCGTGAACGGCGTGTAGCGGCGGTGCGGTTGCTGCCCGTGAACGTCGGCGTCGTGATCGTCTGGCGCGGCTGCGCGGCGACCTGATCGAACGTGAAGCGCTCGATCTCGCGGTCGCTTGGCAAGCCGCGTGAATTCGTCAGACCCGTGCGCTTCTCCATCGACTGCCATGCGCGCACGGCGACGGAGCCCTTCGTCGTCGACGAAAGCCCCATGACGGCATCGGCGGCCTGGCGCGCCTCAAAGATCGACGGCATGCCGTAGGAAATGAAATCCTTGTTTTCAATGACGCCGTTGCGCTTGCGAATCTCCTCGTAGTCTTCCTTCGACTCCCGAGAGCCATGTGCGCCCTACCCTTCTCCACGTTGGGGCCGAGCGCGATCGACTTCTCGTAAACCTTCGTATGGTCGCGCTCCACCTTGACGAGATTCGGCATCGTCTTGCCGGGATCGGCTCGCGGTCGCCCTTCTTCCAGTCGCGAGATCCTGCCCTCAGGCTGCGCCGTCTCGCCTTCCGTATCGTGCTGCAGAGGCACGGCGACGACATCCGTGTACGGCTTCATGCCCGCTTCGCTCGGCGACGCGCGAGACGGCCTCGGCGAGCGTGCGGAAGGATATCCCAGTCCGTGCGCGCCTCCCACAAGGGATCGACGGCGAGCTGGAACGGATGGACAAACGGATGCATGTCCGTCGAGGAAGGTCGGTCTTCTCGTACCACGTCGCCGTCGGCAGCACGACGTCGGAATAGAGTGCCGAGCCGGCCATGCGAAATCGAGATCGATGAGCAGATCGAGCTTGCCCTCACGCGCCGCCGGGCTGCGATCTCCTGCTCCTCGCGCCAACGTATCTCCGTCGGACGCGTCGGGCACTTCTCCTCGGCGAAAGGCCGTTCTTCGTGCCGAGCAGATACCGAGAAGTATTCGTGCCCCTTCGACGACGAGGTGATGAGTTCGCGCGCCAGATGAAAGAGGTTGCGCGGGAAGTTCTCGAGGCGTCGGGATCTTCCGCCGAAGTTCAGCTCGCCCTTCTTGCAGGGCTTTCAGCGACGAACTTCTTCGTCCTCGAAAGTCCTCATGACCCGCTGCCTTCGCCTCGTCGATGATCTTCTGCCCGCTCTTGTTGAACGTCGGGTGGGATGGCAGCCAGCCGAGACGCTGCCGCGAGCGTTGTGAGTCGCCGGAGGTGGCGGTAGCGCGGCTTGCCCGTCGCCGCGACAATCTCTTGCGTGTCGATCTCGTCGCTTCGCCACTGATCGGTGCCGAGTAGAGAACGATGTGCTGTTCTGCAGACGCGCCGCCGGCGCAGTCCGTCGCCGTCATGACGCGCGCCCAGCCCTCCGCCGGACGCGAGCTTCTCCTGCCCGACGTAGTGCGCCCAGCCGCCGCCGTTCCTGCCTTCCGCCCCGATGAAGAGCAGGAGGTTCAAAATCGTGCGGTGAAATGATGTCGGCGTTGTACCCAGTGGTTGATGCCCGCGCCCGCCAGTGACCATGGTTCTGCCGTCCGTCTTGATCGAGTTGTCCGCCATCTCACGCGCCGTATGAATGGCAAGCTCGGGCGAGACGCCCGTGTACTTTTCCTGCCAATGCGGCTGTACGGCGGCATCATCCTCGTAGGGACGACGCCCGCCTCGCCGCCGAGGCCGCGATCGATCGCATAGTTCGCCATCGTCAGGTCGTAGACCGTCGTCGAGCGCTCGCCGCCGATCTTGATTTTCTTTACGGGCACCATGCGCTGAGAGCATTTCCTCGCGCTCCGTGCCGAAGTACTGCAGGTGACTTCGACTGCGTCATCGCTTGATGTCGAGGACGGAAAGCGACGCCTTGATCGCCTCGCCCGTGTCGCTGTCCTCCTCGCGAGGTTCCACTTCTGCCTGGCGATCCCAGCGGTCGCCCATCGTGCCGTTCGGCACGACAAAGTCTCGTCATCTCATCCACGACGTAGAACTTGAAGTCGGCGTGCTTCTCGCCGGCGCGTCCCCTATCCTTCGCGTTGAGGAAGCGTCCGGGCAGGAAAGCTGCCGTCTTCCTTCTCGTCGAGAGCACGAGGAACGAAAGTCCGTGAAAGCGCGCGCAGGTCGACGAAGAAGCACTGCCCTGTCGATGTAGTACTCCTTCAGATGACGTGTCCCATCGCCATGGCGAGGCGGCGTCGCTGCCCGTATGCAGGCTGATCCACGTGTCGGCGACCGTCGTCGACTCCGCGTAGTCGGGCGCGACGGAGACGACCTTCGTGCTGTAGCGCGCACCTCCGTCAAAAAGTACGCGTCGGGCGTGCGCGTCAGCAGCACGTTCGAGCCCCAGGTGATGATGTAGCCCGCATTGCTGCCAATCGCTCGACTCCGGCGTCCGTCTGGTCGCCCCAGACCTGCGGGCTTGCCGGCGGCGAATCGACGTACCAGTCGTGAAGAAGCCCGCGCCGCCGCCCAGGCTGCATGAAGCGAAGCCCTGCAGCATAGCTGAGCATCGACTTGCGGGAATGACGGAAAAAGCCGAGAGTTGCGGTCCGGGCCGTACTTTTCCACCGTGTGAAAGCGACGAGGCGATGAGTTCCAGACACCTCGTCCCAATTCGAGCGCACAAGCCGCCCATGCCGCGCGCCGCCTTGTAGCGCTTCTTCTTCCGCGGGATCGTCGGCGATGCTGCGCCACGCCTCAAGCGCCGTCTTATGACTCTTCTCGCCTCGCGCCAAAGCTCGCGAAGTCGCTCCTGAGGTACGGGTACTTGATGCGCGGCGGGCTGTAGAGATACCACGGAACGAAGCGCCGCGGACAGACCCGCGAGGCTCGAAAGTCCGGCATGTCGGGCGCGGTCTCCGGATAGTCAGTGCCTGGTTCTCCCAGCCACGAGGCCGTCCTTCACATAGATGTTCAGCTGCACGACCCGTACGGTTCACCGTGCGTCGAGCGCACCCGCTTGTCGAACGACCAGCGGTCGCGGTACATGTTCTCCCAGTCGCGTCCCGCCCTCATGAATCTGTTGGTGGCCGCTCGCCGTCCGCTCCTTCAGGGATAAGATAACGGAACTTCTGGAAAATGCCTCACTTCTCCATCTCCCTCCTGAAATCATTTTCCTTAAAGAATACGGATATTTTCATCCGCCCTTCTCTAACTTCTCTAATCGATTTATTATAGCAAAATTTTCTCAGTTTGTCTTGTAACAAATATCACGGATGAAAAATTTTTCTATCGAATATGGGATATGCGTGATAAATATTACTGCAAGTCGCTTTTCTTATGTTATACTAAGATGATATGGTATAATGATTTTCACCGAAGAAAGAGTTTTTCCATGAAAAATCGCCCTTCTCCTCTCGTGCCTCGCCCTCTTCGTTCTCGCGGGCTGCGGCAGCGCGACGCTTCGGACGCAGAAAGATTCCTGTCGAGCTGCAGGGTCTCCGCTGCCGCGAGGCTTGACCGACTGCGATGAATGAGCTGGCGACCGGTACGCGAAGGAGCATCCTCAGACGAAGCTCGTCTTCAACTTCGGCAGCAGCGGCGCCGCAGCAGGCGATTGAGGGCAACGGCAGCGCCGGCGCTCTTCTTCTCGGCGGCGCGAAAGCAGATGGATGCGCTCAGCGGGACTTCTCGCTGACGGCACGCAGAACCTCCTCGAAAAACGAAGTCGTGCTCATCGTTCCCAAGGACGGCGGCAAAAGCGATCACCTCGCTGACGCGCGCGACGCCCGCAGCTTCGCGCATCGCTCTCGGCGAGCCGAAGGGCGTTCCCGTCGGCCAGTACACGGAGAAATCCTCCGAGCTCGGCATCCTCGACCAGGTGAAGGCAAGGCGGTCTACGGCTCCGACGTGCGTCAGGTTCTCTCGTGGACGGAGACAGGGCGACGCGGACTGCGGCGTCGTCTGCGCGACGGACGCTGCCGTTTCCGACAAAGGTCAAGGTCGCAGCGAAAAGCTCCGGCGAGCTCGCACAAGCCCTGTCATCTATCCGCCGCCATCTTGAAGGACACGAAAGCGCATGGACGGGCGAAAATCCTTCCTCGACTTCGTTTCCTCGGAAAAGAGCATGGCGATTCTTGAAAAGTACGGCTTCAAAGCCGCCCGGGGAAAATAATGGAACTTGAAGTCAAGATCCGCAGAAGCTGCGCGGCTTCGATCTTGCCGTGGAATTTTCCGTGCGCGACGAGGTGCTCGCGCTGCTCGGCGCCTCGGGCTGCAGCAAGAGCATGACGCGAAGTGCATCGCGGGCATCGAAAAAAGCCCGATGAGGGCGCATCCTGCTCAACGGGCGCACGCTCTTCGACAGCGAAAAAGGGCGTCAACCTCGCGCCGCAAAGCGCCGCGTCGAGCTACCTGTTCAAGACTCGCCTCTTTCCCAACGCGACCGTCGCCGAGAACATCACGTTTTTCGGCGCAGCCTGAAAGAAAAAAGCGCAGCTCCTCGAAGGAGCTTGCGCGCTTTTCACTGCGGGACTCGAAAACTCCTACCCCAAGGAGCTTTCGGGCGGGCAGAAAACAGCGCACGGCGTTCGCGCATCCTCGCCTCCGATGCAGAACTGCTGCTGCTCGACGAGCCATTTTCCGCGCTCGACAGCTACCTCAGAGTGGCAGTTGGAGCTGGAACTGCTGCACCTCTTCGACGACTACGGACGCGCCGCCGTCCTCGTCTCGCACGATCGCGGCGAAGCCTACCGCCTGGCCGACCGCATCGCCGTCCTGAGCGGCAGCGCCCTCGAATCGCTCGGCACGAAGCACGCGCTCTTCGAGCGGCCCGGGCACGCTCGCGGCGACGCTCCTCACGGGCTGCAGAACGTCTCCCGCGCACGCCGCACGGCGAGGCAGAGCTCTTCGCCGAGGACTGGCAGATCACGCTGCACTCCTGCCGCCCCGTGCCCGGAACCTTCGCTACGTCAGCATCGCGCCCACTTCTTTTCCCTGCGCGGAAGCGGCGGAAAACACGCCGCGCATGGAAGCTGTGCAGATCATCGAGGATGCCTTTTCCTACCTCGTCACTGGCGAAGAGGCGGATTCGGACGCCGCGCCCGTGCGTTGGGAAATTGAAAAATCGCTGGCAGAGGGCTGGGGCAGAAAAATTCTATCTGCATTTTCCCGCCGATCGGCTCATCTTGCTCGAACGATAGGGAGGCGCACATGGAATTTTCTCCTTGTGGATCACCTCGAAGAGCGGCGACGGCCGCCACCTTCATCTCCTTCTTCCTCGGCATCGCCCTCGCCTACGCCGTCCTCCACATGAGGCGCTTCCAAGGCATTGCCGACGCCGTCATCACATTGCCCATGGTGCTGCCGCCGACCGTCGTCGGCTTCTTCCCTCCTGCTCGTTTTCGGCAGGAAAAAGCCCTCTGGGGACAAATGCTCCTCGACTTCGGCATGCCGCTCGTCTTCACATGGAAGGCGACCGTCATCGCCGCCGTCGTCGTCTCTGCCCCTCATGTGCCGCACGGCGCGCAGCGCCTTCGAGCAGCTCGACAAGAACATCGTCTATACGCGCACGCGCTCGGCATCTCCGAGTAGCGCATCTTCTGGCGCATCCTCGTGCCGAACGCCAAAGCACGGCATCGTTGCGGGACTCGTGCTGACGTTCACGCGTGCGCTCCGGCGAGTTCGGCGCGACCATCATGTTCGCAGAGCAGCGTCCCGGCACGACGCAGACGATGTCCACAGCGATCTATGCCGCCGTGCAGGGCGAAACGACTACGACCTCGCCTTCCAATGGGCTGCGGCTCTCGTCCTCTTCTCCCTCGTCTTCGTTGCCGCCATGAACGCTTGGCTCGCGCGAAGCCGCAGCTAAAAAATCAGGCACACAAAAAGCTTCCTGCTGCAACGGCGCTGCAGCAGGCTTCTTCAGGGTGTTTGCGAGGATCGCGCCTTACATCATGCCCGGCATACCGCCGCCCATGCCCGGTGCGCCCATCGGCATCAGGCTCCTTCTCCGGCTTATCCGCCACGAGCGTCTCCGTCGTCAGGACCATCGCCGCGATGCTCGCCGCATTCTGCAGGGCGGAGCGCGTGACCTTCGCCGGGTCGACGATGCCGCGCCGATCGTGTCGACGTACTCGCCCGTCAGAGCGTTGAAGCCCGTGCCGTTCGCCGACTTCTTGACGTTCTCGACGACGACGGAACCTTCGAGACCCGCGTTGTTCGCAATCTGGCGAACCGGCTCCTCGATGGCGCGCTTCACGATGTTGATGCCCGTCTGCGCATCGCCCTCGGCGCTCAAGCGTCAAGCGCAGGCGGGATGTCGACGAACGTCGTGCCGCCGCCGGCGACGATGCCCTCTTCGACCGCTGCTCGCGTAGCGTTCAGCGCGTCCTCGATGCGCAGCTTCTTGTCCTTCATCTCGACCTCGGTCGCAGCGCCGATCTCGATGACGGCGACGCCGCCCGCGAGCTTTGCGAGGCGCTCCTGCAGCTTCTCCTTGTCGAAGTCCGAAGTCGTCTCTGCAACCTGCTTCTTGATCTGCTCGACGCGAGCGTCGATCGCAGCCTTGTCGCCGGAGCCGTCGACGATCGTCGTCTCTTCCTTCGACGAGCGAACCTGACGCGCCTGACCGAGATCCTCGATCTCGACGCTGTCGAGCTTCCTGCCGACTTCCTCGGAGATGACCGTGCCGCCCGTCAGGATAGCGATGTCTTCGAGCATCGCCTTGCGGCGGTCGCCGAAGGCCGGAGCCTTGACGGCAAGAGCCTTGAACGTGCCGCGCAGCTGTTGACGACGAGCGTCGCAAGCGCCTCACCGTCGAGATCCTCGGCGATGATCATCAGTTCCTTGCCCTGCTTTACGACCTTCTCAAGAATCGGCGGGATGTCGGCAATCGCCGAAATCTTGCGATCCGTGATGAGGATGTACGGATTGTCGAGGACGGCTTCCATCTTGTCCGTGTCCGTGACCATGTAGGGGAGATGCAGCCGCGGTCGAACTGCATGCCCCTCGACGACCGAGAGGTTCGTGTCCGCGGACTTCGACTCCTCGACCGTGATGACGCCGTCGCGCCGACCTTCTCCATCGCCTCTGCGATCAGCTCGCCGACTTCCTCGTCGCCCGAGAATCGCCGCGACCTGCGCGATCGCCGCCTTGCCTCGACCTTCTTCGAGTTGCTCTTGATCTCATCGACGAGCTTCTTGACCGCTGGTCGATGCGCTTCTTGAGGATCATCGGGTTCGCGCCCGCAGCGACGTTCCTCATGCCCTCGTGGATCATCGCCTGCGCGAGAGCGTAGCCGTCGTCGTGCCGTCGCCCGCGATGTCGTTCGTCTTCGTCGCGACTTCGCCCGACGAGCTGTGCCCATGTTCTCAAACGGATCTTCGAGCTCGATGTCCTTCGCAATCGTCACGCCGTCGTTCGTGATCGTCGGTGCGCCGAACTTCTTGTCGAGAACGACGTTGCGGCCATCGGGGTCCCAAGCGTGACCTTTACGGCATTTCGCCAAAGCGTCGACGCCCTTGCCGAGCGCACGGCGCGCTTCTTCGATGAACAAAACCTGCTTTGCCATGGTAAAACCTCCCAATATCTATCGAATCTATCGAATCTGCGCTCTCTCAGACAAATCTCAGAGAACCGCGAGGATGTCGCTCTCGCGAACGATCAAGTAGTTCTGCTCGTCAACCTTGACCTCAGAACCCGAGTACTTCGAGAAGATGACCTTGTCGCCCGTCTTGACTTCCATCTGCGCGCGCGTGCCGTTGTCAGAAGCATCTTGCCCGTACCGACTGCGACGACTTCGCCTTCCTGCGGCTTCTCCTTCGCCGTGTCCGGCAGCACGATGCCGCTCGCCGTCTTCATATCGCCTTCCGAAACCTTAGTGACAACTCTGTCGCCCAATGGCCTGATCATGTTTATCTTCCTCCCAAATCAACGGAATCGCTGACGAATCAGCTCTTCCTAAATTCTTTTTGTTAGCACTCGCATTGCTTGAGTGCTAATCACAGTTCTTATATTACCCATTTTTCGACAAATAGTCAAGGACTTTTTTTGATTTTTTGACCTTGCAGATCCGCCGCGAAGTGTGATAGAACGGCGCGTTGTCAGTTTCAGACTCTTCTCATCGAGCAGAAAATCGCGACATTCGCGAGAGGACGCCCCTGTTCATTACAATGCGGCGCCGAGGGCTGTCCTTCGTGATGATCATGCGCCGAAAAATCGCCCCGTCAGCATCGAGCGCTGCTCCTGCTCCATCTTCGCGGCCATCCGGGCAGCGCGTGAGGCGAACTGGATGTAATACCGCTTCGAGCGCCTTGTTGCAGACGAGATCTATCTCAGAGCTGCTGCGGATGCTGCTTCTTATCATTCGTGCCGTACTGCTGATGACGCCCACATCGTGAAGCCCACGGATCTTCAGCTCATTGAAGATGATATCTCCATGCTGTGCGTTTCCTCCAGCTGTCGGAAATTCAGTCCGGGCATTTCTGCAGCCCCCATGTCCGTAAAAGTAATATTTCACAGGGTGTCCATGTATTTCTTTCCTTTACATCATAGCGCAGGCGCGTCAATCAGAAACGAATCACAGATAATCAATATAGCGTTTGATCGTACTGTTGCTGATGCTTCTTTCTCTTGACCGAGCGAAGGTCGCCGACAACTTTTCCGGGTTGGTCAGCAGGCCGATGGCAGAAGAGGATGTTCAAAAATCTTCCAGTTCCGCCTTGTTGCGTATCCTGTGCCTGCCGACAATATCGGAGATATAGGTTTCTTCAAAAGAGTGCTTTTCAGAAAAAGCGATCTTTCTGCTCCGCCGTCGTAAAATTCAGCACGAGCGGCAGAGCCGCCGTAGACGTATATTCATTCCAGCCATCGTGCTTCGTACCAGATATAGACCGGCATGAACTCTGCAAAGCTCAGCGGATACATGAACCTCGTCGCCGCGCCCTCGAACTCCGTGATCACGTCCTTCGACGAAAGCGCGCGTTGCTGCCGATCCGCCACGTCTACATTCTTCCATGACGAATCGAGGCTGATTGAGACGGCCTCAAATTCTCAGAAGCTGCACTCGTCGAGAAGCACATAGCCCATGTATCGCCGTGATGCTGTTCCTGCCGATGCGGGTACAGCATCAGGATCGCAGAAACCGCTGCATTTTCAAAACGCATCGAACGCGATCTCGATGATGATTCGCCTCATCGTTCCTTCAAAAACAGATGTTCCTTGAAAGACTAAACAAAGAAGATACGATTTCCCGCATCGCGCATGAACCCGTCACTACTTTGATCAAACCATTATGCTTTTTGCTGATCAGCGTCATCAGGTAACGATCTCGTTTTGTTCCATACCCATACCTCCTATTGAAGATTTCTGCGGCATTACGCAGTCTACCAACAGTATGACATCGTCTGTTCTGGCGTGATTCCTCACCCCAGCACCAGTCCCCTGGGCGTGGTCGCTGCCGAAGACCTCGTTGTGGATCGTCGCCTCCTTGATCTTCGGCGCGAGGCGGTCGGAAACGAGGAGTAGTCGATGCGCCAGCCTGCATTCGTCTCGCGCCTTGCGAAGTACGACCACCATGTATAGATGCCCGTCTTGTCGGGGTGAGAGCGCACGGAACGTCGTCGGTGAAACCCGCTGCGAAAGCTCCGTCATCTTCTCGCGTTCCTCGTCGGTGAAGCCTGCATTCTTGCGGTTCGTCTTGGGATTCTTGAGGTCGATTTCCGTATGCGCGACGTTGGGGTCGCCGCAGACGACGACAGGCTTCTTCGCGTCGAGCGCCAAAAAGATGGTCGCGGAACGCCTCCTCCCACGTCATGCGGTGAGCGAGGCGCTCAAGGCCGCGCTGCGGAATTCGGCGTGTAGACCGTCACAGTAGAGATCGTCGAACTCCAACGCGATGACGCGTCCCTCGTGATCGTGCTCTTCGATGCCGATGCCGTAGCTGACGGAAAGCGGCTCGATGCGGCTGAAGACCGCCGTGCTGAATAGCGCCCTTCTTCTCGGCGCTGTTCAATACCGCTTGTAGCCCGTAAGCTCCAAGATCGCCTGCTCGGCTGCATCTTCGTCTCCTGCACGCCGAAGACGTCGGCGTCGAGCGCCTTGAACGACTGCATGAAGCCTTGCCGAGACAGCGCGCAGACCCGTTGACATTCCACGATACGAAACGCATGATGATGTCCCCCTTCAGTCTCCCCTGCAGGGATCGCCGACGAAAGTAGAGATGAGGACGACGATGATGCCGAGCACGATGCGATACCAGCCGAACGCGCTGAAATCGTTGTTCTTGATGTGGCGCAGCAGGAACTTGATCGAAAGGATCGACGACGACGAACGCCGTCGCCATGCCCACGACGAGGATCAGGATCTCGCTGCCCGTGTAGTGCCAGCCAAACTTGACCATCTTCAAGAGACTCGCGCCGAACATGACGGGGAATGGCGAGGAAGAACGTGAATTCCGCCGCCACATGGCGCGACGTGCCGAAGGATGCCGCCAGATCGTCGCGCCCGAGCGCGACGTGCCAGCACGAAGACAGCACACTGGAACGAGGCCGATGATGAACGCCGTCTTGTGGTCGAGCCGCTCGATCTCGCGCACGCGCGGCGTGCGGCGCTTGTTCGTACTTTCGACGACGAGAACATGGCGCCGTAGAAGATCAAAGGTCGCCGCGACGACAGGCGCCGTCATGAAGTGCTCTTCCATGAACTTGTTGAACAAAGGTCCGATGACCGCCGCCGGCACGCAGGCAGAGATGACCTTGTACCAGAGCTGCCACGTAGCGCGCTTCTCCAGCTTGACTTCCAGCTCGAAAACGGGTTGAGCTTCTCAAAGTTCAGCACGACGACGGCAGGATGGCGCCGAGCTGTATGACGACGAGAACATGTCCGTCAAAGGACTTCGACACGTCGAGCTTGATGAACTCATCGACGAGGATCGCTATGCCCCGTGCTGCTGATCAGCAGCCACTCCGTCAGACCCTTCGACAATGCCGGGACAACCGTTTTCAGCTCCATAATGCTTAAATCCACACAGAATCCCCTAATTCTCCCTACGAGATATTGAACAGGGAACATTATACCACAGTTGCCGCGTCGTTGGAACAAAAAGGATTGCACTTTCCATTTCGCAAACTGCTGGAATCACTGCCCGCCCGCATGAATCCTTGAATTATAAAAGATAATAAATCTTATTTGTGAATCCGTACTCATTTTGTGCTATAATGGGAGCGATAATTTGCGGGCAGAGTTCCCGCCCCTATATCGCAAAGGAGGATTTTTCATGCACAAGATGTTGAACCAGCTTCTTTCCGACCTCGTCGTCGAATATCACAAACTTCAGCACTACCACTGGTACGTCAAGGGTCGACTTCTTCCCCGTTCACGCGCAGTTGAAGCTACTACGACGGCGTGCGCGAGACATCGACGCCATCGCCGAGAGCCTGCTGCAGATCAACCACGAGCCGCTGTCGTCCCTCAAGGACTTCCTCGCAACCGCGAAGATTGAGGAAGCGAAGCCCGGCTTCGTGACCTCGGACGAGATCCTCGCTGAAGTCGAGAAGGACTACTCCTACTATCTACGAGCAGGTGCGCAGCCTCAAAAGAAAGCTGCCGACGGGCGAACCGCTACGTCCTTCCCATGCTCATGGACGACCTCATCAAGAAATACGCCAAGTCGCTGTGGATGCTTCGTCAGGCGCATGAAGTAAGAGAAACCGCAGCATGAACTGTCAAAATGGGCGATGCACTGGATATGCATCGCCCATTTTTCATTTCGTGCCGCCCTTCAGGTCTTGAACTTGGCGGCCGCCGCATTGAGGTCGTGTGCCATATCCGGAGAGACCGCGCGTACTTGCAGCGATCTCTTCCATGCCCGCCGCCTGTTCTTCCGTCGCGGCGGAGACATTCTCGGCCCTCAGCTGCGACCTTGGAAGCGGAGTCGTGAATCCTGCCCGTGGCATCGTCGATCTTTTTCCGCCCTCTGGCTCCAGATTCTCCATGTTCTTCTCGATGGCGGCAGAATTTTCCTGCACGCGCTGAATCATCGCGCGAATCTCCGAGAGCTCTTGCCCGTTGCCGTGACGTTTTCGCGTCCCTTCTCGGCTTCCTCGCGGCCCGTTTCCATCGCCTGCACCGCCTGCTCCGTCTCCTGTTGGATGGCGCGAATGGGGTCTTCAATGCGCTGCGAGGCGTTCTGTGACTCCTCGGCGAGCTTTTCGCACCTCTTCGGCGACGACGGCGAAGCTGCCCGTGCTCGCCCGCACGCGCCGCTTCGATAGCCGCATTCAGGGCGAGGAGGTTCGTCTGTCCGGAAATATTCGAGATGACCTCGACGATGTCGCCGATCTCCTTCGAGCGTTCGCCAAACTTTCCGCGACGACATTCGACGAGAGATGACCGTGTCGGCAATCGCGTTCATCTGATCGACCGTCGACAATACGAGCTTGTTGCCTTCCTCTGCACGCTGCGACGTATGCTCGATGTCGGCGGCGACCTGATCGATCGTCTTCGTCGCATCTGCCAGCCCGCGTGTAAAGGCATGCGCGGTGCTTCGCCTCCGCGACGGAATCGAGCTGTGCCCGCGCCGCGCCCGCAACCTCCGTGATGGACTCGGCGAGCATTCTGCGTCGCCCTGCGCCGACTGCTCCGACGTACTCGTCAAAGCGCCGGACGAGTTGGAAACCGAATCCGCCGTCTCCTGAATCTTCTTCGTCATTGAGCGCACATTGTGCAACATCTTGTTTAGCAGCCCTCTGCCCATCTGCCCGAACTCATCCGCCGAGTCCGCAGCGAACTTTCAAGCTCAGGTCGCCCGCTGCAACCTTCTGCAGCGAATCGAGCATCCTCGAAACAGCGCCTCGAGATCGTATGCAGCAGGAAGTAGCCGCAGACAAGCGCGACAACGAGAACAAGGATCGTGACGACGACCGTCGTCATGATGACACGCCGTAGACGACATCGGCGCGCCTTATCGATCGCATCGGCGCCATTCATGGCGCGCTCCTCGTCGGCGAGGACGAGATCCGGCAACTTCGGTAGCTTTTGCTCCATTTCTGGTCGATGAAGGCGAGCGCTTCCTCTCGCTTCCCTTCCGCGGAAAAGGCGGGTCGCCCTCTTCGCCAACCTTTAGATATTCCTGCCAAGCGTTGTATTCATTGTTGAAAAAGGTCTTGATCCGATTTGCGCTCCTCTTCCGTGTAGTACGTCGTCTCGTCGAGCATCTTCTTGTAGTCGGCGAAGACGTCTTCAACCTTCTTTTATGCTTGCCGCGTGCTGCTGTTCAAGCTGCGCACGCGTCTGCGGATCCGTCGCCGAGCCTTTCAGCAGGGCGAATACGCGCGTGTCGTTCACGGCATCGGACAGCCGCGACGATATGTTCAACGCCCGCGTCCGGTCCATGAGGATTCGACGTCGACTTGTTCAGCGCACTGCCGGAATACGTCGGCATAGACGCCAAAGCCCAAGAACATCACGATCAAGATTGCGAAGCTCAAGACAATCTTCTTTGCCACCGTCAACCCATTCATCCTCTTCATCCCTTCCATGTACGCAGTTTTGCCAATCGAAGCAAACAATGCGCTGTTTGTCCCTGCCTCCCTGCAAAAGGTCAGCACACGATTTTCGCCAACGATAGTTGACAAAGACCACGAATGGAGAAAAAGACTTCTCCAACCACAGCATACCTCTTTCGCCATAAGCTGCTTCTCCCAAAAATCAAAAACCATCATCTGCAACTAGTAATAGCACAAGTGACCTCACCCCGCAAAGATAAATCCTCGCAAAAATCTCCTGCTCACCCGTCTGCAGCCCGCATTTCCAACTGGAATATCGCTCGGCGCAAACGTCCTACGGCAAGTCAGCAACATCCTTCGATATGTATGCTGTACATCTTTCATGATAACACAGATGCCCGCAAGACATTTTATATGGGGACTTGGAGTCCAGCCTGCCCGGTAAATTTTCAAGACGTATGTTCAGCCGCCATGCAAAGGCGCAGCATAATTATCTTTGGGCTGTTTCCTGCGATGGCGCCATCACAGCGTCATGCCGTACCTATATCCTCACGCCTTACACGAAAAAGCGGTGCACGAGCTTTGACTCACCACCGCTTTCACTATTTTTCTTATGCCTGCACGATCTTGCTGAAGTCAGCGACCTCGCGCAGGAGATCGTCGACGCCTTCAAGAGGGCGAGGCGAGTTCTGCGAGATCTCTCGTCGTCCGCCATGACCATGAGCGGCATCAAAGAAGGCGTTGATCGGCTCGGCGAGATCGCAGAAATCGTCGATGGCGCCGACGAAGTCGTGCGCCTCGATGAGCTCTCAGCGGCACTCCTGGCGGAGGTGTGAGGCCTTCATCAGTTCCTTCTCCTCGTCCGTCTCAAAAGAGCGCTGCATCGACGTGCGCTTCGCCCTTCTCCGCCTTCGCCGCGAGATTCGCCACGCGCACGAAGGCCTGCACGGCGTCCGCCATGCCGGGCGCGGCAAGCTGATCTCTGACCGCCTTCGCCGCGAGCAGCACGCGGCGCACGTCGTCGACTGTGCCAAGCACAGCGTCAGCGATGTCGTAGCGTATGCCTTCTTCGGCGAGCACGTTCTTGAGGCGCAGGCAGCATGAAGTCGGCGACGTCCGCCCGCATCTTCTCGCGCACCGCCGCATCCGTGATCTTGAGCAGATCCGATCGTCAGTCCACGATGTCATGCAGGGATATGGCAACGCCCGCCTCGATGATGCTGTGCACCATGCCGAGCGCCTGGCGGCGCAGCGCAAAGGGATCTTGAGAACCCGTCGGAATCAGGCCGCGACTGAACGTCGCGACGATGTTGTCCATCTTGTCCGCGAGACTCACGACGAGTCCCGCACGCGTCTTTGGCTGCGCATCGCCCGCGAAGCGCGGCATGTAGTGCTCGTCGATCGCAAGAGCTACGTCCTCACCCTCGCCGTCGAGACGCGCGTACTCCTTGCCCATGACGCCCTGCAGCTCCGTAAACTCCGTGACCATTCCGTCACGAGATCCGCCCTTGGAAAGGGCGCTGCACGCATCGCCGCTTTCTTCTCGGCATCATTCGCACCGATGGCATCAGCGATTTTTCCTGCGAGCTTTTCGAGACGCAGTGACTTGTCGTAGACCGTGCCAAGCCCTTCCTGGAACACGACGGTCTTGAGCTTTTCCAAATGCTCCGCAAGGCTCTTCTTCCTGTCCTCGTCGAAGAAGAACTGCGCGTCGGCGAGCGCGCGCAGCACTGCGCTCATTGCCATGCTGCACCGTCTCAAGGTACTCTTTCCCGCCGTTTCGCACCGTGAGGAAGAGCGGCAGGACTGCCGTCCGCCGACTTCACGGGGAAGTAGCGCTGATGGTCGCGCATCGGCGTGATGACGGCGTCGGGCGGCAGAGCGAGATACTTGTCCTCGAAGCTTCCGCGAGCGCTGTCGGATACTCGACGAGTGAAAGCACCTCTTCGAGGAGGTTCGGCGTGATTTCCGCCGTGCCGCCATGCGCCTTCGCCGCTTCGACGAGTCCCTCCTCAATCGAAGAGCCTTGCGCCGCGCGGATCGACGATGATGAAGCCTTCTGCACGCCTCCTCGTAATGCGCGGCATCCTCAATCGTGAAGTCGCCCGTGCTGAGGAAGCGATGGCCGCGCGATGTATTGCCGCTCTTGACATGCAAGCTCGAAGGGCACGATCCTATCGCCGTAGAGCGCGACAAGCCAGCGCAGAGGGCGGATGAAGCGGAAGTCGAGGTCGCCCCAGCGCATGCTGTTCGGAAGCGGAAGACCTGAAATGAGCTCGGGCGGCATCTTTGCAGCACCTTTTTCCACCTCTCTCCCTTTTTCCTCGACGAGCGCGTAGACATAGCCGTCACGCACGACGAGATCCTGCGCTTCAATCCCTGCCCGCGAGCGAAGCCTTCCGCCGCCTTCGTCGGCTTGCCTGCCGCATCGAATGCCACCTGTACGGAGATGCGCTTCTCCTCAACGACGTCCTCCTGCTTTTCTGCGGGTCCTTCGACGACGAGCGCGAGGCGGCGCGGCGTGCTGACATGTCCGCACCGCGCCGTGCACGAGGCGCGAGTTCCTTCAAAACCTTCTTCGCGTTCTCGCCAGCTCCTTGAGCATCCCGGGCATCGCATGTGCCGGAATTTCCTCATACCGATCTCCAACAACAAATCCTTGCTCATGCTTTCGCCCCCTCTTCAGCATCGGATAGCCGAGTTCCTCGCGCTGCTTCCAGATAGCACCGGGCGCAGAGCGCGCGAGTTGCGCACGCGCCCGATGAACGCCGTGCGCTCCGACACGCTGATCGCGCCGCGCGCATCGAGCAGATTGAAGGCGTGCGAGCACTTCGAAAACGTAATCGTAGGCGGGATGGACGCGCCCAGTTCGATGATGCGCACGGCCTCTTTCTCGTACTTGTCAAAAGATCGAAGAGAAGAGCCTCATCCGACAGAGTCGAAGGAATACGCCGACTGCTCGACTTCGTTCTGATGGAAGACGTCGCCGTATGTATAATCCGCTGTCCACTGGATGTCGAAGACGTTCTCGACGCCCTGAATGTACATGGCAAGACGCTCCAGCCCATAGGTGATCTCTCTGAAGAGACGGGCTTGACGTCCGCTGCCGACCTGCTGGAAGTAGGTGAACTGCGTGATCTCCATGCCGTCGAGCCAGACTTCCCAGCCAAGACCCCATGCGCCCAAGGTCGGCGACTCCCAGTTGTCCTCGACGAAGCGGATGTCGTGCTGCTTGGGATCGATGCCAAGGCTTTCGAGACTTTCGAGGTAAAAGCTCCTGGATATTGTCAGGCGACGGCTTCACGATGACCTGGAACTGATGGTGCTGATACAGACGATTCGGATTGTCGCCGTAGCGCCCGTCCGCCCGGGCGACGCGAAGGCTCGACATAGGCGACGTTCCACGGCTCCGGCCCCAAGACGCGCAGGAAGGTTGCGGGATTCATCGTGCCCGCGCCCTTCTCCACGTCATACGGCTGCGCCAGGATGCAGCCCTGCTCGCTCAGAACTTCTGCAGAGCGAGGATGATCTCCTGAAACTTCAAATCGAACAACTCCTTATCTCGCGAAACGGACAAAAACGCCCCGCCCCGCAACAAAAATGTCACAGGGACGAGACGTATCCGCGGTTTCCACCTGATTGGCGCCGCCGTGCAGCAAAGCATACTGCGGCAAACGCCCACCGCAATTTTATTGAACTGCTGCTCCAAAGCGCCCGTCACTCCCAAGAACCGCGCAAGAATCGTGCGCCGCCCTGACGGTCTTCCACTGCCACCGTCTCGCTGTACGGAAGTTCCTTTTCTTCTTCATCATGTTTAGAAACGCTGATAAAAATGAAGTCGCCCAGATTTGCACAGATGCGCTGTATCTATAGCGGTCAACGTCAACCAATCATGCGGCGCGCTTCGCGCTGCATTCTTGGGACGTTTTTCGCATACGAGCCGTTGCCCAATCGTCTGCGTCCTTCGGACTTGACTCTTGGACAGCTCAGCAAGGGAGACAAACCGCAGGCGTAGCAGCGCTACGTCGAGGATTTGTTGACGACGAGAGGACAGTGCAGATGTGCGAAGATGGGTGGCTGAATTTATCGGTCTTCCTCTGGTTTAGCAAGCGATGCGGCGGCTTGTCAGTGGCGGGAATGAATCTTCGTTCCAACGCCCGTTTCCCCACGCGCCGCCTTTCAGCCGAGCCGACTGCCTCGCACGGATGAAATCGGCGTAGATGCCGCGCTCTTGCAAAGTTCCTCATGCGTGCGCGCTGCACAATCCTTCCCTCAGAGACGACGATAATCTGCCGTGCGTTCCGCACGGTGTTGAGCTCGATGCGCGATCATGATGACCGTCTTGCCTTTCGTCAGCGATTCCATCGCCTTTTGCAGACGGTCTTCGTTCTCGGGATCGACATTCGCCGTCGCCTCGTCGAAGATGATGATCGGCGCGTCCTTCAAGATGGCGCGCGCATGGAAATGCGCTGACGCTCACCGCCCGAAAGGCTCGCACCGCCGTCTCCGATCACAGTATCCCGTAGCCTCGGGCAGCGCCTCGATGAAGTCGTGGCAGCAGGCCTCGCGTGCAGCGGCGACAACTTCCTCGTGCGTTGCCGTCGGCTTTACCGAAGCGGATGTTGTTTTCTACCGTATCGCGGAAAGATAGACGTTTTTGGAAGACGATGCTGATCTGTCGCATCAAAGATTCGAGCGTGTAGTCGCGCACATCATGTCCGCCGACGCTTGATGCTGCCGTCCGCCACATCCCAGAAGCGTGCGATGAGATGGCAGAGTGTCGTCTTGCCGAGCCGCTCCAGATGAGCGATCGCCGTCAAGGCGCGCTCAGGAATCGCCAATGAAATATCATCAAGAATCTTTCGCGTACCGTAGAAAAAGTCGACGTGTTCGAAGGAAACATCGTGATGCTCCGGCTCGATATCCGTGCCACCTGAATCCATCTGCGGCAGATCCGCCGCCCGCTCCGCCTGCTCGATGGAGCTTGTCACATGCGCAGAATCATCAGCATGCTTCCTGTCGATTCAATCTGCGAGAAAATCAGAAACGAGAGCACCAAACCCGCGAGAGCTGTCAGAAGATCCATCGTACCCTGCCTCTGTGAAAAACAAGGCGACGAGCATGATCAAGACGCTGAAGAGGCGCAGCGTCGTCTCCTGCGCGATGGCGTACGGCGTGAAGATCCTTTCGATGGCGAGATTCGACGCACGGCTCTCATCCAGGGCTTCACGCACGCGCGTATCGCCCGCCACGCAGGGTTGAACGCCTTGATGACGGGCATTCCCTCGATCTGCTCGAGAACCGCCTCGACCAGTTTCGCCTGCGCCTTCTGCCCGCTTCGGTGCAAGGCTGCGTGACTTCTTTTCCACCGAGGAGGTCACGAGCAAGTAGCAGAGGACGCCGAGAATAAAGAGCACGCCGATGCGCCACTGCCAGAAAAGCAGCATGGGCATGAGGATCAGCGTATTCAAAAAGCCGCTCAAAGGGTGACCAAGAGGCGCGGCGCCGTGTTCCTCCACATCGTTCAGAACCGTCGTCGCAACACCCGTAAGCTCACCTGCGCTGCTTTCGTCAAAAATAGCCCATAGGGAACTGTCTTGAGCTTGTCGCCGATGGCGATGCGCTTTTAGTGCCACCATGAAGTAGCTGGCATGGACGCGCTGCAGCTGCGAAAAATAATGGGCAACCGCCCCTGCCCGTCACGCTCAGTGCGAGCAGGCCCCAGAGAAGAAAGCGCCGCCTCCGCCGTAGCCCTTCGCTGACCAAGGCCTGCAGGACGATGTAGATCGCCGTGATCTGCAGGATGTGGAAGAGCGCGTAAACGATGCCCAGAGCGAGTGACTTGTTGAGTTTTCCTCGCTCGCTTTCCTGCAAAATGCCAAATCATCTTCAGCGCTTCAGCATGGCAATCACCATCCTTTGCTCCGACATGCGCGTGCCACATTGCGCGATACGCTGTGCTCTTTTTCAACAGCTCCTCGTGCGTGCCGCTCGCCGCAACCATGCCCGCTTCTATGAGGAAGATCTTGTCGGCGTCCGTAATCGTCGACAGCCGATGCGCGATGATGATGACCGTCTTCCCTGCGATGAGACGTGCGACCGCCCGCTGCAGGATCGCCTCGTTCTCTGGATCGACATAGGCCGTCGCTTCGTCGAGCACGACGATCGGCGCATCCTTCAAGACGGCGCGCTCGATGGCGATGCGCTGACGCTCGCCGCCCGATACATGACTGCCGCCCGTGCCGACGCGCGTGTCATAACCATGCGCAAGCTGCAGGATGAAGTCCTCGCATCCCGCAGCTCGCGCGGCATCGCTCGACCTCCTCGTCAGGCCCTGCGGCCTGCCCATACGAATGTTCTCACGAATGCTGTCGTCGAAGAGATAGGCGTCCTGCGCAACGAAGGAAACGAGATCGTAGAGCTGCGCGAGCGGAATATCCGTACTCTCCCTGCCGCCGATCTTCAAGCTGCCCGAATCTATATCCCAATAGCCGGCAATCAGGCGTGCGAGCGTCGTCTTACCGCTGCCGCTCTGTCCGACGAATGCGTTCAAGGTATGCAGGTGCAAGCGCAAGGCTCACGCCATGCAGCACTTCCCTTGCCATCTTGGTAAGAAAAAGCGCACATCCGTAAGCTCGATGCCAGCATCGAGAGCTCGACATCCGATGTGCCATGATGCTGTTCCTCCGCTCTCAGCAGCTTGTCAGCGGAAGCGACGACCGTCCCGACCTGCGACACCGTGTCAATAAACCCCATGGCCTCGATCAACGGCCCTGCGACCCCCAGCGAAAGGATCACCGCCGTCACGAACACCTCCATGCTCATGCACCCCTGCATGTAAAAGCCAACCGCCGGGCAAAACCGTCAGAAGCGTCGTCGGCGCGATCGTCATCGCTAAAGGAGATGGGAAGTGGCAGTCCTTCATCCACTGATAGAAATACGCGGCGTTCGCCGCGATGCTGCGCAGAACTTCTCGTAGGACGCCGCGCGCCCTGGTTGAACGCCTTGATGACCTCGATGCCGCCGATGTACTCGACGATAGCGGCATTCATCGTCTCCGTCGCCGCCACCGACGCCTCGAAGCGCTCCTTGTAATCGCGCATGGCAAAGCTCAGGCAGAAGAGCCCGACAGGGGATGGAAACGATTGCCAGAAGCGCCATGCGCCAATCAAGCACAAGCAGATAGCAGAAGATGCAGAAAGGGCCGACGAGATTCGCCGTCGGCTCGGGCAGAAGATGCGCGAGCGTGCGCTCCGTGCTCTCCACCTGATCGACGATGATATGCTTGACCTCGCCGACAGGCGGATCCGCGACCGTGCCGAGCGGCAGCTTCGGCAGTTTTTGCAGGATCTTCCGGCGAACTTCGCGCAGAATGGAGAACGCCGCCTTATGCGAGACAGAAAGCGCGTACGCATGAGAGGATGCTGCGCAGAAGATAGCCGACAAACGCGGCGAAAGCACAGCAGAAAAACCTCATCCCTTGCAGCCCCGTCCTGCCAGAAGCGCCGCGAGGTGACGATACGACGAAATACGGCACAAGTCCGCAGAACACTGCCGTAACAGAAAGGAAAAATCGAAAAGAAGCCTGCCATGCTCCTCTTCATCCAACTCCCACAGACGCAGCAAAGCGCTTTTCGCATCCATGTCGCACCTCCCTCAATATTTTTCCATTTGGATTCCATGATAAAGTTTAGCGAATCTTTGAGGCAATGATATACAAATCTATTATCAATGATAATCTATATCATTATATCGTACTTCGCACTGCAATTCAAGAATAAAGTTTTACCATGAAAGGTCCAGAGTCAAGCCGTAGGCGCAGACGATTGGCTCTTTCATGTAAGGGCGCCGCACAATGTCCACGAAGTGGACGTTTGTGCGTGTGGTTTATTAACGCCTTTCTGCGACACAAAACAGCATCCGTCAAAGAAAAAGGGCTGCCGCACAGATCGTGCGGCAGCCCTTTTCTTTGCAGCAAACCTCGCCTTACTTGCCGGCGAGCTTCTTGTAACCTGCGAGCCTCATCTTGGCGTCGTTCTCCGTCTTCTCGAAGAGTGCGTCGGCAGCCTCGGGGAAGCTGCGCTTTAAGGAAGCATAGCGGACTTCGCCCTGCAGGAATTCCTGGAACTTGCCGAAAATCCAGCTCCTTCGAGTCGAGCGTGAACAGATTCTTGTCCGTGCCGACGAGCGTCGGGTTGAAGCGGTAGTTCGCCCAGTAACCGCAGGCGTTGGCGCGCTTGCCCTTCTTCCTGGCTGCAGCCCATGCCGATGCGGATGCCGTGGTTGATGCACGGCGCATAAGCGATGATGAGCGAAGGTCCTGGTAAGCCTCGGCTCGCCAGATCGCCTTCAAGACCTGGTTGTGGTCGGCGCCCATGTTGACCTGTGCGACGTAGACGTAGCCGTGGGACATCGCCATCATGCCGAGATCCTTCTTCTTCGTCTTCTTGCCCGTCGCAGCGAAACTCTGCGATCGCAGCCGCCGGCGTGGACTTCGAAGCCCTGACCGCCCGTGTTGGAGTAAACCTCCGTATCGAACACGAAAACGTTGACATCCTCGCCCGAAGCGAGCACATGATCGACACCGCCGTAGCCGATATCGTAAAGCCAGCCGTCGCCGCCGAAGATCCACTGCGAACGCTTCACGAAGTAGTCGCGCTCATCGTAAATCTTGTTCAGAAGCTCGTCCGTGCCCTTCTCCGCTTTTCAGAAGTTCCGTCAGCTTGTCAGCGCGCTCGCGCGATCGCCTTCGCCCTCGGCCATGTTGTCCTTCCAGTCCTTCAAAGCAGCCTGCAGATCTGCGCTTCCTTCCCGTCCGCAAGCGCCGCATCGACATCGGCCGCAATGCGGTCACGGATCGCACGAACGCCGAGGAACATGCCGAGACCGAACTCCGCATTGTCCTCGAAGAGGAGTTCGCTTAAAGCCGGGCCATAGCCCTTCTCGTTCTTCGTGTGCGGCATCGCCGGTGCGCTGCCGCCCCAGATCGACGAGCAACCCGTAGCATTCGAGATCATCATGCGGTCGCCGAAGAGCTGCGTGAGGAGCTTCGCGTACGGCGTCTCGCCGCAGCCTGCGCAAGCGCCCGAGAATTCGAGCAGCGGCTTCTCGAAACTGCGAGCCGATGACCGTATCCTTCTTCATCGGGTTCTTCTTCGGTGCGACCTTCGTCGCATCGACGCCATAGTCGAAAGTAGACCTGCTTCGCCTGAGATCGTCGTCGAGCGGCTTCATGTCGAGCGCCTTCGCCGGGCAGACCTGCGCGCAGTTGCCGCAGCCGAGGCAGTCCATCGTGGAGACGGCAATCGTGAAGTTGTAGTCCTTGATCGCCTTGGTCTTCTTCCACGGGAAGCCCTCCGGCGCCGCATCCTTCTCGGCGTCCGTCGTGAGCACGGGACGAATGGTCGCATGCGGGCAGACGTAGGAGCACTGGTTGCAGCCGATGCGCTTTCTCGGCGTTCCATACGGGAACATTGATCGCCGTGCCCGCGCTCTCGCAAGCCGCGCCGCCGACGGGGAACGTGCCGTCGACCATTTCCTCAGCGAACTGCGAAACCTTGAGACGATCGCCTTCCTGGCGGTTCGCGACGTTCTGAACGCCCGTGATGAACGCCGGAATATCATGCGCTTCTTCCTTCTCGTCCTCGGCATTCGCCCAGTCCGCAGGAACATTGACGCGATGCAGGCCTCGATACCCTTGTCGATGGCGCCGTTGTTCATGTCGACGATCTTTTTGACCCTTCTTACCGTACGATGTGACGACGAGCATCCTTGAGATGTTGACAGCCGTTTCAATCGGAATGATGTTCGCGAGCTTGAAGAACGCGGACTGCATGACCATGTTGAAAGCGACCACCAAGGCCGAGTTCCTGGCAATTTCCACAGCGTTGACCGTGTAGAACTCGATGTCGTTCTTCGCGATGTAGCGCTTCATGTAGGCGGGCAGGTGCTTCGAGATCCTCCTCGCTCCAGACCGTGTTGAGCAGGAATTTGCCGCCGCGCTTGAGACCTGCGAGGAGATCGTACTTCGTCACATACGACTGCTGCGAACACGAGATGAAGTTCGCGTTATGAATGAGATACGGAGAATTGATCGGAGACTTTGCCGAAGCGCAGATGCGACATCGTGATGCCGCCCGACTTCTTCGAGTCACAGGCGAAATACGCCTGCGCATACATGTCAGTCTTGTCGCCGATGATCTTGATGGCACTCTTGTTCGCGCCGACCGTGCCGTCCGAGCCAAGACCCCAGAACTTGCAAGCCGTCGTGCCTTCCGGCGTGAGATCGACATCCTCGGGATACTCAGCGAGCGACGTATGCGTGACATCATCGTCGATGGCAATCGTGAAGCCGTGCTTCGGATCGTCCTTCTTGAGTTCCTCGTAGACCGAGAGGACATGATCAGGGCGTCGTGTCCTTGCCGCCGAGACCATAGCGACCGCCGACGATGACAGGGGTTCATGTCGGGTTGTAGAATGCCGCCTTGACATCGGTGAGAGCGGCTCGCCGATCGCGCCCGGCTCCCTTCGTGCGGTCGAGGGACGGCGATCTTCTTGACCGTCTTCGGCAGATGCTTGAAAGAAATGTCTCGAGCGAGAACGGACGATAGAGATGCACGGAAAGAAGGCCGACCTTTTCACCCCTTGGAATTGAGATAATCCACGGCTTCGCCGGCCGTCCGACAGATCGAGCCCATAGCGATGATGATGCGCTCGGCATCCTTTCGCACCATGATAGTCGAAGAGATGGTGCTCGCGTCCCGTGATCTTCGCGAGATCCGCCATGGCTTCCTCGACAAGCTCAGGCAGCGCTTCATAGTACTTGTTGGCGGCTTCCCTGCGACTGGAAGTAGATATCCGGATTCTGCGCCGTACCGCGGATGACCGGATGATTCGGGTTCAGTGCGCGTGCACGGAACTCCTTGACCGCATCCCAGTCGAGGGGTTTCGCAAGATCGTCAAAGTCGATGACTTCGATCTTCTGAATCTCATGCGACGTGCGGAAACCGTCGAAGAAGTTGATGAAGGCACGCGGCCCTTGATGGCGACGAGATGCGCGACAGCGGCGAGATCCATGACCTCCTGCACGCTCGCCTCACACAGCATCGCACAGCCCGTCTGACGCGCTGCCATAACATCGCTGATCGCCGAAAATATTGAGGAGGAAGTCGCCAGAGCACGGGCGCTCACATGGAAGACACCGGGAAGGAGCTCGCCGGCAATCTTGTAGAGGTTCGGGATCATCAGCAGGAAGCCCTGCGAAGCCGTGTACGTCGTCGTCAGGGCGCCTGCCTGCAAAGAACCGTGCACAGCGCCCGCTGCGCCTGCCTCGACTGCATCTCGATGACGCGCACCTTCTGACCGAAGATGTTCTTCGTTCCCTTCGCCGCCAGAGCGTCGACATGCTCCGCCATCGGCGAGGACGGCGTGATCGGGTAGATGGCCGCAACATCGGTGAATGCGTAGGAAATATATCCCGCAGCCGTGTTGCCGTCCATAGTCTTCATTTTTGCTCATGTTTTGAATTGCTCCCCTCTTTATAAAAAGATACAAAACACATAAATGTGGGTAATACCCGCTATGACCTATTATACACCGAACCATTCCTGTTGTAAATAAACAGCATGAGGAACAATTCGGAAAAATAGGAGAAAATCACGGATTTGATTGACCTTGCGTCCGCCTCCCGATATAATAGAAACCATTATGAAAACTGCACCAAGACCGCCAAAAAGCTGGGAGTGGAATCGCTTGCATCACCTTCGCCGCCTGAGGCCCTCTCGTGCCCGCACTCATCGTCCCTCTGATCCTTTGGGCGACCGTCATCGAAAGTGATGAAGCGCTCTATGCCAAGGCGCCGCTTCGCGCCATAACGGAACGTCCATGCTGCATCCCTTGTCCTTCTCCCCCATTCTCGTGTGGGAGAAAGAACGTCAACGCCACGCACTACGAAATCGAATTCTTCCGCGAACAGCCTGCCATTTGCTATCCCGATACGGCGTCCTCCGAAGCCGTCTGGCGCTCCGATGACGTCTATGCAAGCAGTTACAACCCGCCGCTCTTCCTCTTCGCTGCCGATCTCTTGGGGCGCGCGCGCTCTGTTGGCGCGTGCGCGCCTCGACTTCGACAGCACGCCCGTGTCGCTTTTCAGTGCCGTCATGCCGCTCTACACGAGCGCCGCCGTCGCGCCGAGCGTCACTGACCGTGCCACTTCCCATCGCCTTCTCCGAGCTCACAGCGCCTCTTCTCTATCCGTCTACCATTGGGTGCGCCCCTATCGTGCGCATGCCTTCGAGTCGCACTCTACGCAGAAGATCCGACGAAACCCCCGACGCCGAGCCGATCGACACGATGACGACGCGGCTTTCAGAAATCTACGACCAAAGCCCCGCATCGGCTCTGGATTCTTCTACTGGCGCGTGCGTTCGCTCGACGAAGGCGGGACGAACCCGCAAGCGACTGGTCTCCCGTGCTGAAGTTCCGCAACGACCCCCAAGACAACTGAAATCGCTGTTTTCGGCGACAGCATCAGCCACGGCGGCGGTCATATCTCCTACAGGCCCGCCGACCACGAATTCAGCTGGCTCTCCTATCTCGACTTTCCTGCCATCAACCTCTCGATGAGCGGCGATACGAGGCGTGACAATGCTCGAACGCTTCGAAGCGGACGTCCTGCCCTTCCATCCGCGCTACCTGCTTATCCTGAATGGCACGAACAGCCTGCGTGCGGGCGTCAGCGCCGCCGAGTCATCGCCGACCTTGAAGAACTCAAGGCACGCTGCCTCGCGAGACGGCATCCGCCCCATCTTCCTCACGCTGCCGCCGATCAACCCCGAGAACATCGCACGCGCCTTTTGACGAGCCGACGGCGGATGACTGGCAGACGCAGTTCTCCTCGTCAACGCCTTCCTGCGCACCGAGGTGCACATCGATGTGGCGGCGGCATTCTCCACCCATCCCCTGCTGCCGACAGGAACTGGCTCTGGACGGACTGCACGAGGACGTGATCAGAAAGCAGCTCATCGCCCAGACGGTCAACCGCGCCTGGCCGGAAACGAAGCAGCAAGCTGACCGACTTTCCCGCGCAGTAGGTTTTTGGGAGCGATGACAATATATTAAGGAGAATATATTGTATTTATCTCTCTTCCGATATAGAATAAGGAGTATAGATTCAAAAACACGGACATGCTCCGTTCCAAAAGAAAGGCGGTCATATTCATGCAGGCAATCGAAATCAAGAAAGGCATCTACTGGGTCGGCGCCATCGACTGGTCGATGCGCAGTTTTTCACGACTACGAGACGGGACGCGGTTCAAGCTACAATGCCTACCTCATCCTCGACGAGAAAATCACGTTGATCGACACGGTGAAAGAACCGTTCCGTGATGAGCTGATTTCACGCATCTCCTCCGTCATCGACCCGCCAAGATCGACATCATCGTCTCGAACCATGTCGAGCCCGATCACTCAGCTCTATCCCTGCGATGATGAAGCTTTGCCCCAAAGGCGGAAATCTATACGAGCGATCCCAACGGCTGAGGGATTGACCGCCCACTACGGCGATCTTCCCTACCACGGCGTCAAGGCGGGTGACACACTGAGCCTCGGCAAGCGCACGCTCACGTTCGTGCCGACGCCCATGCTCCACTGGCCCGACAGCATGGTCACCTACTGCCCCGAAGAGAAGATCCTCTTTCTCAAACGACGCTTTCGGTCAGCACCTTGCCGCTTCAAGCTCTTCGACGATGAAGTGGACTTCGCCGTACTCATGGAAGAGGCGAAAAAGTACTATGCGAACATCCTCATGCTCTACGGACGCCAGGCGCAGACGGGCCCTGAAAGCGCTCGCGGGGATCGACATCGAGATGATCGCCACGGGACACGGCCGGCTCTGGCGCTCCCATATCCCCGACATTCTCGCCGCCTACCAGAAGTGGAGTACGGGCGAGCTGGAAGATAAGGCCGTCGTCGTCTTCGACTCCATGTGGCATTCGACGGAAAAGATGGCGCGCGCCATCGCCGAGGCCTTCGCTGAAAAAGGTCTGCCCACGCAGTTCTATGACATCAAGAAGACGCACATGTCCGACATCGTCGTCGACGTCCTCACGAGCCGCTACCTTGCCGTCGGCTCGCCGACCATCAACAATCAGATGATGCCGACCATCGCGGGATTCCTCTGCTACCTCAAGGGACTCGCGCCGAAAGGGACGCGAAGCCTTCGCCTTCGGCTCTTACGGCTGGGGCGGGCAGAGCATCAAGCTCGTCGAAGACGAGCTCAAGGCCGCCGGCTGCAACATCTGCCTCGACATGATCCGCATCGCGAAACGTGCCGAGCAAGAGCAGCTCGATGAAGTCCGCGAGAAGGTCAAAGGGAATCGAGATGAAATAGCGATACAAAAAAACGCTGCTGAAAATGCTCAGCAGCGTTTTTCTTTATCCACATAAAAGCGGCAGGGTCCGAACTCCTGCCGCTTCAAAAGCTAGTCGTATGAAATTCACCTCTACCGTCCGAGCATCGCGAGGCATCGTGCCTGCGGCGACGGCGGTGCCGATGACGCCGGCGACGTTCGGTCCCATGGCGTGCATGAGGAGGAAGTTGCCGGGCCGTGACTTTGCGCCGACGACCTGGCTGACGCGCGCTGCCATCGGCACGGCGGAGACGCCGGCGGAGCCGATCAGCGAGTTGACCTTGTGACCCGAGACGACGTACATGATCTTGCCGAAGATGACGCCGCCCGCCGTGCCGCCGATGAAAGCGACGAGGCCGAGCATGATGATGAGCAGCGTGTCGCGCGTGAGGAAGTGCTCCGCCGACATCGTCATGCCCGTGCCCGTGGCGAGGAAAATCGTGATGATGTTGCACAAAGAATTCTGCGCCGTATCCGAAAGGCGGTCGGTGACGCCCGACTCACGGAAGGGTTGCCGAGCATAGAGCATGCCCAAAAGCGCTGCGATCGACGGCAGCAGCAAGCTGATGAAAGATAGTCGCGACGAGCGGGAAGATGACCTTCTCGAACTTCGTTACGTCACGCAGCTGCTCCATGACGACCTCGCGCTCCGTCTTCGTCGTGAAAAGCTTCATGATGGGCGGCTGAATGAGCGGCACGAGCGACATGTAGGGTACGCTGCGACAGCGATCGCCCTCAAGAGATTCGGCGCGAGCTTCGTCGCCAGATAGATGGACGTCGGTCCGTCGGCGCCGCCGATGATGCCGATGGCGGCGGATTCTTCGACGGAGAAGCCGCAGACCATGGCGAGACCGAGGGGCTACGAAGACGCCGATCTGCGCCGCCGCTCCCAAGAGGAGCGTGTTCGGATTGGCGATCAGAGGGCCGAAGTCCGTCATCGCGCCGATGCCGAGGAAGATCAGCGGCGGAAAGATTTCGTAGGTGATGCCAAAGTTGATCGCCTTCATGACGTTCATCTCTTCAGCGAAGAAGCCCGTCTCCGGGAAATTCGCCAAGATACAGCCGAAAGCGATCGGGCCAAGGAGCAGCGGCTCAAACTCCTTGGCAAAGGCCAGATAAAGAAGCACGAGTCCGACGAGAATCATGATGCCATTGCCCATCGTGAAGTGGGAAAAGCCCGATCCTGCCCAGACGGCCTGCAGCGATACGATAAAAGCATTGAGGAATTCCATGATTTTGCCTCCTTTGCATCCGATGGTCTAGCGCAAGGCGCGGCCGGAGTTCTTCCAGCCATCGCGCGCCAGCGAGCGGATCGTGCGGATCGCGCCTGCCGAAAATCCCGCGAGCGTGACGGCCGCCGCAATCGCCGCGACAACCTCCGCCGAAAGGCCTTCCGGCTCGGGAGCGCGCACAGGCTCCGGCGCGGCAATCGGTGCTGCTGCGGGAGCTGCGACGGAAACCGGCGTTTCCTTCTTGCGCGTCGGATCAACGGCATGGATCAGCCGAATCAGGAGACTCAGTGAAATCAAGACGATGAGATACGACGGTCATGTTGATCAGCATGATGATCAAAAGGATTCGTTGTTACTGGCTGTGACATACACTCACCCTCATTCTTGATAGATGAAAAATGCTGCGTCTTGCAAGGAAGTGTATCGTTTCCTCGTTTCTATTATAGATGAATTTTCAAAAACTTAAAATACATTATATGAATAAAAGAATAACTTTAGTTATCCTCCGATAAGACAACGTACTTTTTTCCACATAGATTCTCGAAAGCGGCTCTTTTCCCCAAGCGTCCTCCTGTCGAGCCGCACGGAAAAAGCCCGCCTTCTGCAGGCGGCTCTTCCACGAGCCGTCCTCTTCCCCTGCCAGATCGTGCGTGACATGGCGTCCGCCCGCCAAGAGGAGCAGGGGCGAGCAGCACGTGCTTTTTCCCGCTCTTTTCAAGGCGCTCAAGCACCATGGCAAAGTTCGGCACATCCGCCTCCTCCAACACGCCGATATGCACGGGAAGCCCTCTTCATCTGCACGCTGCTGCAACAGCGTGTGAGCAGGATTGTGCCTGTGCGGCGAACCGTGGCCGAGGAGCACCATCTCCTCTCCTGCCTGCGCTGCAAGATCGGAAAAGATCGCGGCCAAACCGTGCGCAATATCATCGTTTTTCCGTACCGTCTGCGCGAAGAATACAGGCTCACCGACCTTGAGTACGTCGAAGCGCAAAGAGAGCGCTTCCGCTTCCCTTGAGAATCTTGTTTTCGTATTCCTCTCCTGGCGTCAGATGCGTCGGCTGCACATAGACTTCACGCACACCCGCCCGGCAAAGTTCTTCAAAGCGCTCCGCCAGAGAAGCCATATCGATTCCCGCCTCCTGCAGGCGGCGACGGATGAAGGCGGACGTATAAGCCTCGACAACCGTGAATTCCGGAAGGCCTCCGCGATCTCGCGCACGATTGGTACGAGGCTTTTTCTCCCGCGCCTCGGACGCACTGACGCCGAAGCTCGTGACGACGATAGCAGGGCGCATCACCCTGCTCCTTCTTGACGATGTCAGCGATGCGGCGGCAGATCGTCTCAAGCTGCGCCTGGTCAGGGCCTTCCGCCATCACGCGGATCAAAGGCTCCGTGCCCGACAGGCGCACGAGGATGCAGCCATCGCCGCCAAGCTCTTCTTCTCCTGCGCGAATGGCCGCAGCAATCGCCTCATTCTCCTCCCAGCCTTCCTTCGAAGCGACGACGACGTTGACGAGAAGCTGCGGATAACTCTTCATCAGGGCGGGAAAGTTCCGACGCCTTGCGCCCCGTGCGCTTCAGCGCTGCAAAGCACCTGCAGGGCGGTGATGAGTCCGTCGCCCGTCGTGCTGAAGTCAGAAAAGATGATGTGCTCCCGACTGTTCGCCGCCGAGACGGTAGCCATGCTCGCGCATGTTTTTCGAGCACATAGCGGTCGCCGACCTGCGTGATCTCCGCACGCCCGCCCGCTTTCTCGATCGCCTTGTGAAAGCCAATGTTTGCCATGACCGTCGTCACGACGGTATTCCCCGCGACCTTCCTTCTCCATCATGTCCTTGGCACACATGACGAGGATGTGGTCGCCGTCGATGACCTCGCCCTTCTCATCCACACACAGGCAGCGGTCAGCATCTCCGTCGTGCGCGATGCCGATGTCCGCGCCATCCTCAAGCACCGTCTTCTGCAGCGATTCAAGATGCGTCGAGCCGCAAGCCTCGTTGATGTTGACGCCGTCCGGTTCTGCATGGATCACATGCACGTCGGCGCCCAGGCGGCGCAGGACGCGCGGCATGCAGTCGTACGCCGCGCCGTTCGCACAGTCGAGCACGACCTTCAGGCCGTCGAGCTGCACGCCTGCCGTGCTCTGCACGAAAGTCGATGTACTCGCGCACATATTCCTTGCGGCGCTTGATGCGGCCGATGTTCTCGCGCGTCGCACGCGGCAGCTTCTCGCCCGCCTCGATGCGGCGCACGAGGGCTTTCGATCTCGTCCTCCACAGCATCGGGCAGTTTGTAGCCGTCGCCGCCGAAAAATTTGATGCCGTTGTCGTAGAAGGGATTGTGCGACGCCGAGATGACGATGCCCGCAGCCGCCTTGTGTGTCCTCGCCAGATAGGCGATAGCGGGCGTCGGGCGAGACGCCGACGATCTCGACGCGCCCTCCGGCCGAGCAGATGCCCGTCGCGAGGCGGACTCGAAAAAGGTTGCCCGAGATGCGCGTGTCACGCCCGATGATGATCAAGGGATTTTGCTGCACCTTCTCGCCGAAGTACAGGGCTGCCGCCCAGCCGAGACGATATGCCAACTCCGGGCAGAGCGCCACGTTTGCTTCTCCGCGAACACCGTCCGTACCAAAAAGTCTTGCCATGAAATTCTCTCCTATTCTTCATCGCCCTTGGCGATCTTATTCCATAGACTCCTTTGCTCCAAGAAAGCGATAGCCGCCTTCATGCCATCGACGGCAGCGCTCGCGATGCCGCCCGCGTAGCCCGCACCCTCGCCGATGGGATAAAGCCCCAAAAGACCATGCGCGAGGCTCTCCTTCTCGCGCACGATGCGGCACGGCGCAGAAGAGCGCGTCTCGACGCCCGTCAGAGGCACATCAGATGCGGAAAAATCCTTCATGCGCCCGTCGAAGGCGCGAAGAGCATCCTCGAGCGTATCCGTGACGAAGCGCGGCAGGCACTCGTGCAGATCGACAGGGCGCACGCCGGGCAAATATGTCGGCTGCACGAGAAGTCTACCGCACCCTTTTTCGATGTGCAAGAAAGTCACCGACGGACTGCACGGGCGCACGGTAGTCTGCACCCGCAAGCTGAAGGCGAGGCTCTCGCACTGCCTTTGAAATTCCATTCCTGCGAGCACCCCGATGCCGAAATCCTTCGGGCCAACCTGCACGAGAAGCGCGGCGTTCGCCACGCCCGAATCGCGCTTGTAGCAGCTCATGCCGTTCGTCGCGACGCGGGAAAGCTCGGACGCCGCCGCAACGACCTGCCCGCCCGGGCACATGCAGAAGGAATACGCGCCCCTGCCCGCAACTTGTCCTGATACGTGAGGCTATAGTCGGCGACAGGCAGGCGCACATTCCAGCATCCTCTCCGTACTGCGCACGATCGATGAATTCTTGGGGATGCTCGATGCGCACGCCCACGGCAAACGCCTTCGCCTCCAGAAAAAGGCCGCGTGAAAGAAGCATCTCGTAGGTGTCGCGCGCCGAATGTCCAATGGCGAAGAAAGCTGCTCCGGCCTCCACGCGCTCCTCGCCGTTGACGATGAGCGCGTGGAGTGCGCCATCTTTCAGCTCGATGTCTGTCACTGAGCCAAGAAGCGAATCTCGCCGCCCAGGCGGCGGATCTCTTCACGGATGTTCTTGACGATGCCGCGCAGGAGGTCGGTGCCGACATGCGGCTTGTGCAGATACTTGATCTCTTTTGGTGCGCCGGCCGCCACGAAAGCGTCGAGCACCTCGCTCACGAGAGAATCGCCGATGCGCGTCGTCAGCTTGCCGTCGGAAAACGTCCCCGCGCCGCCCTTCACCGAAATTGGACGTTGGAACGCACGTCAAGCGTTCCCTTCTGCCAGAAGCGCTCGATTGCCGCATGACGCGCCTCGACGTCATAGCCGCGCTCTAGGATGAGTGGTGAAAGCCCCGTGCGTGCGAGCGTCAGCGCGGCGAACATGCCGGCAGGGCCGAAGCCCACGACGACAGGACGCGCCTCGCCCGGTGCGAGCGGGGAAAAAGCGTGCAAGGTCGAGCTTTTCCTCCCTTTTCAGCAAGCGCAACATGGCGGTCGCGCCGCAAGCGCGACAAAAGCTTTTTCTCACTGCCCTGGATGCGCACATCGAGCGTATAGAGGAAGGCGAGCGGCGCTCCACGGTAGCGTCGCGCATCGAGTGCCCTGCGCACGATGCGCACTGCAGAATATCGTCTGGAGAAATACCCAAACGCTCAGCGGCAAGAGCTGCAAGCGGGCGTTCGTCGCTCAAGGGGACAGCATAGCTGCTGATTCGGATCATGGCGCGTCCGCTCCCTTTGCCTGTGCCTTCGGTTTCAGCTCGACCGTGACCGTGACCTCTCGATTGGAAATCGCAACACCATTGGGTATGGCAAGATGTACTATCTTCTTGCCGCTCTCCTTCATGTCCGAGATGACGATCTTCTCCGTGTCGATGCTCGCCACCTTGCTGATGAGCGCGGCCTCGCCTGCGATCTCGATCTTCGCCGGCTCAACTGCACCTCGCCCAGAGTGAATCCCTCGGGCAGAGCATCGTCAGGACGGGGCGAACACTGACGATCTTGCGCGTCAGCCCGCGCGCAAGCTGTACGGAAACCTCAACCGTACGCGCGAGAAGATCCACATCGTCGACTGCCTTGCCGTCGCTGTTGATCGGCGTCAACGGCACCTGCAAGGTGAAGTCGTCACGATTTCCCGAAAAGGCCGACATAGCCGATGACGCGGTCGACCTCCGCCACGCGCGACTCAGGGCCCTCGATGACCGTGGTGTTCGCCGACTGCGAAATCTTGCCCACGGTGTAGCCAGCAGACGCCGAACCTGTGACAATGAGATCGATGCGAACCGACCGCTCGCACGATCTTGTCCAAGGTGACCGAAACGGTCTCCGGCTGCGCGTCGACGAGTTCGAATCCTGCGGCAGAAACGGCCTTGACTTTTAACCTCGTGCTCGCCTGAATCAAGTCCGTCAAGATCAGCGTAAGCCTTGAATCCTTCCGGCTCTGCTGAAACAAAAGAAGGAGCGCGCCGCACCTTGAGTTTCACACTTTTTCTCCGACTGCGTGATCTTGTATCCCTCAGGCGCATTGCGCAGCTCAACGGCAACAGTGAAGCTGCCCTCGATCTGCGGATTTTGCTCGTTCATGACGAAAAGCCAGAGCACGACGGCGACAACAAGGGCGATGATTTTTTTGCCGGGAGGTTGCGCTGGACGAGCGCACGCAATCGTGCATCATTTCCCCCTTCCTCCAATTCAACACCATGTCCTTGATGCCTGTCGTCTTGGGCATGAAGATAGGACGCAAGTAGGATTTCAGGTGTTCCGAACTCAGGCGGCGCACGATCCTGCCGTTCTCCGCGACGGAGACCGTACCTGTCTCCTCACTAACGACAACGATGAGGGCATCACACTGCTCAGAAAGGCCGATGGCAGCGCGATGGCGCGTGCCAAGTTCCGTGCTCAGCGTGCGATTTTCTGTCAGGGGCAGAAGGCATCCCGCCGCGATCAGGCGCTTGCCGCGTATGACGGCGGCACCGTCGTGCAAAGGTGTATTCGGGATGAAGACGTTCATGAGAAAGTCTGCCGTGATGAGACCGTCGATCTGGACGCCCGTAGCGCTGATGTCGTTGAGTCCCATCTCGCGTTCAAAAGACGAGCAAGGCGCCAATCTTACGTGAAGACAGGAGCATCACCGCCTTATCAAGCTCATTGACGAGTGAGCGCGCCTCACTGTCATCGAGAAAAAGTGATTTGCCGAAGAAGCGTCCCTGTCCCAGATGCTCAAGCGTACGGCGAAGTTCCGGCTGAAATACAATGGGAAGCGCGACGAAGAGCAAGGTCAGCGTCTGCTGCAAGAGCCAGTAGATGACGTGCAGCGACAGCCAGTTGCAGACAATCGTGAGCCCCAGGAGCACGAGCAGCCCCTCACCAATGTGATGGCGCGCGTATCCTGCAGCATCACATAGAGTTTGTAAAGAATCAATGCCACGATTAGGATGTCAAGAACGTCCAACAAGCTGATCGTCGACAAGATTCCTTGAAAGTGAATCGGAATATGGAACGGCATAAACAAAACCCCTAGAAAAAGCATCCCATCATAGTTGAACATAAAACCTATTTCTTCTCGTGTGCAGGGAAATCCTTTTCGAGAAAACGAATTTGCCCAAAAAGACCCATTTCAAACCAAGGTGCACAGTGCACACGGTAGATTCTCCAAAATATCGGAGGCGATGAGTCCATAGCCCTTCTCCTTCGCCGCCAGATCTCCGGCAAGACCATGGATGTAGACACCTGCGAGCGGCGAAGCCCCGCCGCCGTCTGCTTCATAAGCCCGGCAATCGCACCTGCAAGCACATCACCCGCACCTGCCGTCGCCATACCCGAATTGCCCTTCGACGTGAGGAAGACCTGTCCGTCGGGATAGACGATGATCGTGCATTCGCTCTTGACGACGAACACGGCATGATACTCGCGTGCGGCTTCACGAGTCATGTCAAGAAGCGACGTGCGCAGATCGCTGACAGCGAGTCCCAAAAGGTGTGCCATCTCGCCGAGATGCGGCGTCAAGATCGGCACGAATGCGAAACCCTTGAACGCGTCCGTCTTGCCGCAAAATGCGTAAATGGCATCGGCATCCAGAATCAAAGGCCTCTTGACGGCGGCGCAGAAATCCTGCACGAACTTCGCGTCTCCTGCGCCCTTCAAGTCCCGGACCGATCAGCACGGCATCGAAGCCTTCCGCCAGCGCCAGCGCCTCGCCGAGCGCCGCGATGTCAATCGCACCCTCGTCCGTCTCGGGAAGAGGTTTCGTCATGACCTCGGTCAATTTTCCCGCCATCATCTCCTGAAGACTTCTCGGCAAAGCCAACACAGCAACGCCCGCGCCGCTACTGAGAACGGCAGAAGCGGCAAGCGCCGCCGCGCCTGTCATGCCGCGCGAACCCGCAATGACGAGGATGCGTCCGCAAGAACCCTTGTGCGCATCGAGCGGACGCGGCAGCAGGACCGGCGCTACCGTCACATCATCAAGGTAGGTCTGGCGGATCGTATCGTCTTCGAGCAAGACTTTCGGTATGCCGATGTCATCGACGAGCAGTTTTCCCGTCGCCGTTTCGCCGGCGCCAATCATATGCCCGAACTTCGGCGGTCCCGAAGGTCACAGTGAGATCCCGCGCGAATCGCCTCGGGAGAAGCGTTCCCTCGTATCTGCCTCGACACCCGTCGGAATGTCGACGGCGATGACCGGCTTGCCGTGACCATTGACCATGCGCACGACACGCGCGGCCGCGTCGCGCAGATTGCCCCTTGAATCCCGTGCCCAGGATGCCGTCGACAACTCCATCGACGAAGCGCAAAGTCACTTGCAGTTTGTCCCAGTCGCGCTCCGTTTCGAGAACATGTACGACGACGCCCATCTTGATGATGATGTCACGGTTGAGCGCCGCACTCTTCGTCAGATGCGCAGGACTGCCCACGAGGAATATGCTGATCTGCGCACCACGGTTCATCAGATGCCGCGCAGCGACGAAAGCATCGCCGCCATTGTTGCCGCTTCCCGCGAGCACACAGATCCGCTTGCCCGAAACGCCGCCTAGGTATTCCTCAAAAGCAGCGGCGACTTCGCGTCCCGCATTCTCCATCAGCAGAATCTCCGGTACGCCGTATTCCTCGATAGCTCTTTTATCGATCTTCTTCATCTCATCTGCCAAAGCGATCTTCATGCTTCTCCCCCTCCAGAATACATTGTGCGACGGCATATTCCCTGGCGTGACTCAAGGAAAGATGTATGCGGCGCACGCCCCTCTCCTCTGCGAGCGTCGCAAAGAACCCGAAAAGATGTACCTCGGGTGCGCCGAGCGCATCGGGCACGATCTCAACATCCAGCAGCGTTCCTCGGCGCAATCCCGTACCAAACGCCTTCAAGACGGCCTCCTACCAGCCCAGCGCGCTGCATACGACGCCGCACGACCCGCACCACGTCCATCACAGTAAGCTCGTTCCTCCTGCGTGAAAACGCGTGCAAGGAATGCCTCTCTCCCCATCGCTTTTTTCATACGCTCGATCTCGATGATGTCCGTGCCGACTCCCAAAACCATCGCATCACCCCAGCTCACAATCCCCGCCCATCGCCAAACTGCACGGCGAGTCAGACGTTCCACAAGAAAAGCCGGCTTTATGCGGAAAGAGATAAAGCCGGCTTTCATCCACTATTCTACTGTTCCTGCCGCGCAGGTGCAGGCGCCTGCAGCTGCTCCACATTGCCGGGCGCCGTCGGGCGCATCGGCGTGATGACGGGATTCATGCCGCCGCCCGAAAGGTTGGGCGAAATGTCGGGCAATTCAGGTTTTGCCGTCAGTGTTTCCGTCGATGAACTGTCGGGATTGAACTGGTACGTCCTGGCAATCAGAACCTCGACGCGACGGTTCTGTGACCTGCCCTCGTCCGTCTTGTTATCCGCGATCGGACGATATTCGCTATAGCCGATGGAACTGAAGCGTGCCGGATTGAGCGACGCATTGCTCGCAAAAAGGAATTTCATGAAATTCAGGGCGCGCTGTGAACTCAGTTCCCAGTTCGACGGGTAGCGCGCCGTAGAAATCGGCACATTATCCGTATGCCCCGAGATGACGACGCTCAGGGAATCTTCGCGAGAAGGCCTGCGACGACAGGGCTGATCTTCTGCGCCTCACCTACGAGTTCCGCCGAGCCCGAGGGGAAAAGCGCCTTTTTCCTGATGCGGATCATCAAGCCGTCATCGGTCATCGTCGTGTTCAGCTCACCTTGCAGGCCGTTCTGCTTGATGTAATTATCAAGTTCCTTCTGCACCTCTTCCAAAGCCTTCGCTTCTTGAATGTAGGCGCTGTTACCCTTGTCTTCCGTCGCCATGCGTTCAGCATGGCGGCTTTCGCTCGACCCCATCTGACTGAAGAACGAAGGCCCGCCCGTATTGAAAGCCGCTGTGAACGCCTGCGCCATCTGCGCCATCTTGGCCGAGTCCGTAGCGGACATGGCATAGAGGGCGATGAACGTGGCAAGGAGCAGCGTCATGAGGTCGGGTAAGGCGAAGCCAAGCCTCGCCCGCTTCTTCTTCATGCGGTGCATGCCGCTTCTTTCTTGCCATGCCTTACGCCTCCTTCTTCAGTAGATCGCGCTCCGACTGCGGAATGAAGACCATGAGCTTCGCCTCGATGGCCGTCGGTGAATCACCTGCCTGCAGAGACAGGATGCCCTCGACGATCATTCGCTTCTGACCCTATCTCAGAATCTGACATGATCTTGAGTTTGTTGCCCACGGAAGCCAGAGAACGTACGCCGTATAGATACCGAGGATCGTAGGCGACAAACGCGGCCGCGATGGCGTGACCGACAACGTGACGTCCGACAGGTTGCTCAGAGCTGCGATCAGACCGATAACGGCACCAAGAACACCGAGCGTAGGCGCGTAGGGTACCGGCCTCGCATGAGCATCAGACGCCCCAGGAGTGACGCTCCTGCATGACAGAAATCTCAGCGTCGAGAACGTCGCTGACAAAGTCCGATCCATGCCGTCGATGACCATGCTAAGCCCCCGTTTTGAAGAACGGATCGGAGATGTCCTCGACGCGGCTCTCCAGTGCCAAGATACCTTCACGACGCGCAATCTGCGAAAGCTCGATAAAAAGCTGCAGAAGCTCACCCTTCTGATGCGAAGGCGGCGCCTGGAAAGTCATCTTGATCAACTTCGGCAGCATCTTCATCTCATCCATGCGGAAAGCCGTGAAAAGACAGGCAAACGTGCCGAGGATGATGATCATGAATGCCGCCGGATTGTTCAATGAACTGATTGGCGCGCCCTTCAGAACCATACCGCCGAAAATGGCGATGAGTCCCGACAACAGTCCGATTAGCGTTGATTTTTCCAAAAAAATTCCCCTCTTCCCTAATGGCAGAGACGCAGGGCGTCTCCTGCAACGCTGTCTGCCCACTTGCATCCAGCACCCGCAAACGATGCAGATGATTTTTGCGGCGTCTTCATCCTTGCTTGCGACCGACGGAATACGTCGGATAGAGCATCTTGGCTGCCCTTCCTCTCGCACGAAGCCCGCTCGACCTGTGCAGGTCATGACCGTCAAAACTTCATGGCAAAAGTGCAGAGCACAATCCACTGCTTAATATATATCGAAATAAATGCATTCATGACTGGCTAAAGGACTTTTGCCACTATTTTTCTTTGAACTTCCATCCTCGCGAATCTCAAGCCGGTACTTTAGGAAATGCTGATAAATGAAGTCGTCCAGATGTACGAAGATGCGGGACGGAATTTATCAGTGATTCCTTTACAGTGTACACTAGATTGATGTCGCTGTAAGGAAGATTTTTCAAAAATTACATCTGTTTTTAATCATAAAAATAAATTTTTTCTTATTGTATCATAGATGATTTTTGAAGTATGATAGGTTTAACGAAAATAATTCATTTTTATGGACGACAGGGAATGGGTGGCGATCAGCTATGGAACTAAGACAACTCGAATACTTTTCAAATGGCAAGCCGACTGAAAAACATCACGCGCGCCGCTGAAAGGCTTCGCGTATCACAGCCGAACATCACCGTCGCGATCAAGAAGCTTGAGGCGGAACTTGGCATCCAGCTCTTTGACCGCAGTCAGAAGCAGCTGTCTCTGACGCCCGAGGGCGCTGTATTTCTGACCCGCATTGAGCTTGCGCTGCGCAATATCCAGGACGCCGTGCTCGAAGTCAACGACTACAAACAGCTGCAGAAAGGCACGATCAAGATCGGCATCCCGTCGATGATCGGCGCCTACCTCTTTCCCCAAGATTTTCTCCAGCTTCCAAAAGAAATACTCGCATCTCGACGTCTATCTCTACGAAGAAGGCTCGATGCGCATCCGCGAGCAGCTCGAGCGCGATGAGCTGGACTTTGGCATCGTCATCCTCTCCAATGCAGCGGCGAGCCCACAGACGCTTCCCATGGCGAAGAGCCAGATCGTCGCGTGCCCTGCCCGAGCAGCACCCACTTGCCAAAAAAGGCCATCTCCTGCACGACATCGAAGACGTGAACCTCATCATGCTCGAGGACGGTTCCTTCCTGCGAAAGCTCTGCTCGACACCTTCAAGCAGGAAAGCATCACGCCCGACATCGTGCTCGAATCGAATCAGATCGAGACCATCAAGGGGCTGATCGCGAGCGGTGCGGCATCGCCTTCCTGCTCGACTTCATCGTCGAGGAGACGCCCGGGATCGTGACGCTGCCCTTTGACAAGCCCGTCTTCGTCGATGTCGGGCTTGCCTGGAAGAAGGATCGTTACGTTTCCAAGGCCGCGCAGGCTTTCATCGACTTCTGCCAGAACACGCTGAAAAAGAAAAATGATGTGCTTTCAGACGGCCGCTCCGAAGAGGGCGGTCTTTTCAAAAATTTTATGGGAATTTACGGAAATGCTACAATGGTAGCGTAAACTCTGGCGGACTCGAACTGTATCCGCCCACCTTGCATGAAGCAACAGGAGGAATCACCATGGCTTACATCAACGAAAACTATCTGAAACTCGCCGGCAGCTATCTCTTCCGCGAGATCGCGCACCGCGTCGCTGACTATAAGGGAAAAAGAACCCGCAGCCGACGTCATCTCGCTCGGCATCGGCGACGTGACGCAGCCCCTGCCGCCCGCCTGCATCGCCGCCATGCACAAGGCGGTCGACGAGATGGCTGCAGCCGAGACCTTCCCGCGGCTACGGGCCCGAGCAGGGCTACGGCTTCCTCATCGAGAAAATCATAGAAAAACAACTTCCCAGGACTCGGCATCGAGCCGGACGAGGTATTCATTTCCGACGGCGCCAAGAGCGACTGCGGCAACATCCAGGAAATCTTCAGCGAAAAAGGCGAAAATCGCCATCACCGACCCCGTCTACCCTCGTCTACCTCGACACGAATGTCATGGCGGGACGCACGGGCGCACTGCAGAAAAAAACGGACACTTCTCGGGCGTGGTCTACCTGCCCTGCACGGCAGAGAACGGCTTCCTGCCCGAGCTGCCCACGGAGCATGTCGACATCATCTATCTTTGCTCACCGAACAACCCGACGGGCATGGCGATGACGCGCAAGTCTCTCTCCCGATGGGTCGCCTACGCGCGAGAGAACGAGTCCGTCATTCTCTTCGATGCCGCTTATCAGGCCTTCATCACCGAGGACGATTTGCCGCACTCCATCTTCGAGATTGAGGGCGCGAAGGACGTTGCCATCGAATTTCGCTCCTTCTCGAAGACAGCGGGCTTCACGGGCACGCGCTGCGGCTACATCGTGCTGCCGAAGAGCGTGCAGGGCAGGAGCGCCGACGGCACGAAGAAGAGCCTCAACCGCTCTGGAATCGCCGCCACACGACGAAGTACAACGGCACCTCCTACATCATCCAGCGCGGCGCAGAGGCCATCTTCACGCCCGAAGGGAAGCGAGAGACGGCGGCTGCCATCTCCTACTACCCTCGAAAACGCCCGCCTCATCCGCGAGGCCTCGAATCCATCGGTCTTGGGGCATACGGCGGCGTAAACGCGCCCCTACATCTGGCTCAAGACGCCGCACGGACTTTCCTCGTGGGACTTTCTTCGACCGACTTCTCACAGGCGCGAATATCGTCGGCACGCCGGGCGCAGGCTTCGGCCCATGCGGCGAAGGATATTTCCGCCTCACGGCTTTCGGCGACCGAGAGAATACGAAGCGAGCAGTCGAGCGCATCAAGCAAAAAGCTGACCTTCTGACGAGAGGAGAAAGACATGCTCAAACCCCGCCTGCACGAACTCTGCATCTGCCGTCCCATCTTGGAGGATGCGCTCATCGGAAAGTTCCTGCGCTTTTCTGGAAAAATCCTGAGAAACACTTCGCACGCTTACGATTTCACCGCAGGGCTCATCGAGAAGGCCGAATCGCTCGGCCTTTCCGGAAATATCCGTGCGCTCTATTTTTCTTCATGTGCTCGCCCATAAAGAAAACACCTTCGCATGCACGGTGGAACAAGTTTCCGGCAATGTCGGCAACAGTCTTCGCCGCGCTTTCGTACGCGATATGGAAATCCTTGCCGACGTCTTTCACGAGCCGCCAAGCACAATGCTGCCATGCGACCTCCTTGACGACTACGAACCGACGAAGCGCTGCGCGAGCGAAGCGTCCTCCTTCCTCCACGAACGCATGGCATCTGCGGCATCGGCAGAAGATGCCGCAGATGCTTTCTCGATTTTTACCGGCGCTACGGCTGCGGCGAAATTTCGAGCTGCAAGGCGTTCTCCTGGAACGACAAAGAGCACAAGCTTCAAGGCGTCGAGCACTTCGAAGCGCTCCCTCTCACTGACGTCATCGGTTACGACCGCCAGAAGAAGCAGCTGACAGACAATACGGAAGCCTTCCTCGAAGGGCGTCCTGCCAACAACGTACTCTTGATCGGCGCGCGCAGCACGGGCAAGTCCTCCTCCGTCAAGGCTCTCGCTCACGAATACTATGGTCGCGGTCTTCGGCTCGTGCAGCTCACGAAATCGCAGCTCGGCGAACTGCCGCGCATTCTCGCGGCGCTTCGCCGATTTCCCTCCAAGCGCTTCATCCTCTTCCTCGACGACCTCTCGTTTCGAGGCATTTTGAGACGGAGTACAAGTATCTGAAATCCGCCATCGAAGGCGGCGTCGAGGCGCGTCCCCAAAACGTGCTCATCTACGCGACATCCAACCGCCGCCACCTCATCAAGGAAAGCTGGCGCGACCGCGATCAGGCGCAGGACGAACTCTATCGTCAGGACAGCGTGAACGAGACAGTCTCCCTTTCCGACCGCTTCGGTCTCATCATCACCTTCCTCGCCCCCGACCAAGAGCAATATCATGCCATCATCTCCCACTACCTTGAAAAAGAGGCATCCGCCCTCGCCCCCGAGGAGCTTCGCGTTCTCGCGCATCGCTGGAGCTTGAGCACTCCGGACGCAGCGGCCGCACGGCGCAGCAATTCGTCGTCACTATCTAGGACAAATGCGGAAATGAAGAATCCCTCGCCTCTCTCAAAAGAGTCGCGAAGGGATTTTTTCTGCGGGGCGCACGGAGCAATGCTCCATCAGCTTCGGCTTTATCTGCGATCGTAGCGCAGTAGCCGTTCTCGTCACAGTAGGGGCTGCTCTGTTCGCTGTCGCGATAGTATCTGCTACCGCAGCAATTATAGCGCTGCACGCCCGCCGTATCTTTTCGCCGATGACATCGAAGCCGCAAAAACAGGAGCCGCACTCACCGCAAGCATAGCCAGAAGGGCGGCACAAAAGCATCTTCTTCATGGAATCACCTCCTATTGCCATTATACTATGAAAACATCTTCATTACGAGGGAAGCCATGATGCGCGATAAAACGGGACAGCCTTGCAACTGTCCCGTTTTTGTATATGTATCCTTTTCAGATTCCCGCAGCTTTCTTCAAGAGCGTCCGCCTTGTCCGTCTTCTCCCACGGCAGATCGGCATCGGTGCGGCCGAAGTGGCCGTAGGCCGCCGTCTGCTCGTAAATCGGGCGGCGCAGGTCGAGGTTGCTGATGATCGAGGCCGGACGCAGATCGAAGTTCTCGTGCACAAGCTTTTCGATCAGAGCCTCGTCCACTTTGTTCGTGCCGAACGTATCGACCATGATCGATACGGGACGCGCGACGCCGATGGCGTAGGCGAGCTGGATCTCGCAGCGATCGGCGAGTCCTGCGGCGACGACATTCTTCGCCGCATAGCGCGGCGTAGGCAGCGGAGCGGTCGACCTTCGTGGGATCCCTTGCCCGAGAAGGCGCCGCCGCCGTGACGCGCCATGCCGCCGTAAGTGTCGACGATGATCGTGCGGCCCGTGAGACCCGAATCGCCTGCGGGCCGCCGATGACGAACTTGCCCGTCGGGTTCTACGAAAGTACTTCGTGTCTGCCGTCAGAAGCTCTGCCGGAATGATGACCTTGATGACCTTTTTCAATCATATCCTCGCGAATCGTTGCCAGGTCGACTTCCGGATCGTGCTGCGTGGAGATGACGACGGTATCGACGGCAGACGGGCTTGCCGTCCTCGTAGCGCACCGTCACCTGCGTCTTGCCGTCGGGGCGCAGGTAGCCGAGTTCGCCGTTCTTACGCACCTCTGCAAGGCGACGCGCCAGACGATGCGCGAGTGCGATCGGCAGCGGCATGAGCTCAGGCGTCTCGTTCGCCGCATAGCCGAAACATCATGCCCTGATCGCCCGCGCCGATGGAGTCGGCGACATCGGACTCACCTTCCTTCGCCTCAGCGCCTTGTCAACACCGAGTGCGATGTCGGCAGACTGCTCATCGAGCGATACGAGAATGCCGCACGTCGCTGCATCGAAGCCATACTTCGCACGCGTGTAGCCGATCTTCTCCACCGTCTTGCGAATGATGTGCGGATGTCGATGTAGCACGAGGTCGAGATCTCGCCGACGACATGCACCTGCCCCGTCGTCACCAATGTCTCGCACGCCACACGCCCCTGCGGATCTTTTTGCGAGAATCGCATCGAGAATGGCGTCAGAAATCTGATCGGCCATCTTGTCAGGGATGACCTTCCGTCACCGACTCGGAAGTGAACAACATCGTTTTGCTCATGGTATGCTCCATTCCGCCGCTGTCGCCTGCGGCAAATATCTGAAAAAACAAGGTGCGACCTTCCTGCCCGGCGGCCTCAAAAGCGCCGCTTTCATGAAATCGTCCGCGAAACGTCTTCAGCAGAAAGCCGATTCGCAGCATGCATCATCCATCAAAAGACTCTTCCTACGAAAAAGAGTCTTCCTTCGCTCCCATCTCATAGGCAATACCTATAGGAATTGGCACCTTTTTGGCCTACGCCAACGGTTGCCGCAGTTTCATAAGGCCAGTCCCTCCACTGCTCTTTGATGAGTGATATCTCGATTTGGCTTTTATTATACGAGAAAAACATTTCAATTGTCAACTATTTTTGTAGGGATTCGATGCGGTCGAGGAGAACCTCTGCCACCTTCTGCTTGCTCATCAAAGGAATTTCCTCGACGGAGCCGTCGCGCGCCACGATCTTCACGAGATTCGTCTCCGTATTGAATCCCGCGTCGGGCACGTCACATCGTTCGCCACGATGAGGTCAAGATTCTTCTTTTGAGCTTCGCCTTCGCGTAGTCGAGGAGATTCTGCGTCTCTGCCGCAAACCCCACAAGGATCTGCTTCTCCTTTTTCCGCCGCCCAGTTCCAGCAAAATATCGGGATTCTTCTCCAAGACAAGCGTGAGTTCAGCGTCGTTCTTCTTGATCTTCTGCGCTTGCCGCGCCTTCGGGCGATAGTCGGCGACGGCGGCCGCCTTGATGACGATCGCAGCGTCCTCGGCTTCCTGCAGCACGGCATCGCGCATGGCGAGCGCCGATTCCGTACGCAGGACGCGCACACCGTCGGGATCGGCGAGCGCGACGGTGCCGCCCGCGACGAGGCACGACGTCAGCGCCGCGCCGCGCCGCCTCCTGCGCGATGGCATAGCCCATCTTGCCGCTCGAACGATTGCCGATGAAACGCACGGGATCGATGGCTTCAAGCGTGCCGCCCGCCGTCACGAGCACCTTCTTGCCGACGAGCGTCTTGCCGCGCGCGCCCGCTTCTTCCAGCTCGCGCACGATGTCCTGAGGCTCAGGCAGACGCCCGATGCCCGATGCGCCGCAAGTCTAAGTATCCCGCCGCCGGCTCGATCTTATGCCAGCCACGCGCTTGGAGCTTTGCCATATTTTTCCCTGCGTCACGGGATTTTCATATCGCGCTGTTCATCGCGGAGCGAAGAAGATCGGCGATGTGACGCAAGCAGCGTCGTCGTCAGCATGTCGTCGGCTATGCCCGCCGCCGCTTTGGCAATGATGTTCGCCGTAGCGGGCGCGATGAGCACGAGATCCGCCAGACGCGCCAGAGCGATATGTTCGACGTTCCAATGCGCAGGCTCTTCCCACATGTCGAGCGACACGGGCTGTCCCGTAATCTCGCGAAAGGTCAGCGGCGTGACAAAATGGGCGGCCTCTTTCGTCATGACGACGTGAACCTCCGCCCCTTTCTGCGCAGGCGGCTCGCAATCTCCACCGCCTTGTAGGCGGCGATGCCGCCCGTGACGCCTAAAAGGATCTTCCTGCCCGCAAGAACCATTACTTTATGCCGCCTTTGCTGCGTCGATAAAAGGATGTCGCCTTCAGAAATCTCCTCCAGAGCAATCGTCACATCTTTCGAGGACTTCGCCACCACCTTCGGCCTCATCGCCGCTCAAAAGCTGACGCGCACGCTTCGCCGCCAAGACGACGAGTGTGTAGCGGCTGTCGACTCACCTCCAAGAGTTTGTTGATCGAAGGATCTGCCATGCTCATATCGGATCTTCCCTTCCCTTTTCTATTTCGTCAAAAAGCTCTCCATTGCGTGCGACAAGGCGCCTCTCCGCCGCAAGAATGGCGCAGACGGAATCGACCGCGCCATCGACCTCGTCGTTCGTGACGACGTACGCAGCACTTTCCGCTTCAATCTCATCGATCGCCGCAGCGAGGCGCTTCTGCAAGACGTCCTCCGTCTCCGTGTCGCGCCCGCGGATGCGCCTTTCCAGCTCGGCGAGCGACGGCGGCAAGATGAAGATGTAGACGCCCTCAGGAAACTTCTCGCGCACCTTCATCGCGCCCTGCGTGTCGATCTCAAGCAAGATATCCTCGCCCGCCGCGAGCTTTTTCCTCCACCTTTTTCAATGGCGTTCCGTAATAATTGTCGTAGACCTTGCCCATCTCGAGCACTCGTCCTTTTCGATCATTTTCTCGAACGCCTCGACCGAGAGGAAATAGTAGCTCTCGCCGTCGACCTCGCCCGCACGCGGCTTTCGCGTCGTAGCGGAAACGGAGTAGGCAAGCGGCGTCTTTTCCAAGAGCGCCTGACAGATCGTGCCCTTGCCCGCACCCGACGGGCCGGAAACGACGACCAAAAAGTCCTTTTCTCATTTTTCCGTCCTCTCTTCCTTTCGTTTCCGGAGTGTCTGACTCAAGAACGCGATGCGCCACGGTCTCCCGGCTGCACGGCAGAAAGAATCACATGATCACTGTCCATGATGGCAACGGCACGCGTCCGTCTGCCGTGGTGGCGTCAATGAGCCTGCCGCCGTCGCGCGCCTCCTGAATGATGCGCTTGATCGGCGCCGATTCAGGGCTGACGATCGCCACGACGCGGTTCGCCGAAACGATGTTGCCGAACCCGATATTGATGAGCTTGATGTCCATATTGACCCCTCACTCGATGTTTTGCACCTGCTCGCGCAGCTTCTCGACCTCACTCTTGATCTCGACGACAAGTTTCGCCGCCTGCGTGAAGTTCGCCTTTGCGCCAATCGTGTTCGTCTCGCGATTGATCTCCTGAATCAGAAAGTCGAGCTTCCTGCCGATGGGCGCTTCCCTCCACCTCGATCGTCTCACGGAACTGCGCGATGTGGCTCTTGAGGCGCACGACCTCTCGTTGTAGCTGATGCGGTCAGCGTAGAGCACCGTTTCCTGCAGGATGCGCATCTCATCAATGCCCTGCCCCTTGAGCATTTCGCTGAGGGACGTTCCTCAGTGCGTGCGGTAGCGCTCGACGATCTCCGGCTCGAAGGCCGAGAGTTTTTCGATTGCCTCGGCGAGGAAATCGAGGCGCGGCTCGAAGTCGAGGCGCGTATGCTCGCCCTCCTTCTTTTCGCATTTGGGCGAAATGCTCCAAAAGCGCTTTCTCAAGGCGTCAAAGACGAGTTCGCGGGCGTCAAGCACATCGCGGCTCTCCTCGTGCACGCGCAGGACGTCGGGATACAGGCTATTTTTACATACATCGGCGGGCGGTGTCAAAGTGCGGAAATCGCTAAGTTCGTAAAGCGCCGTTCTGATAGGCGCGCGCCAAATTCTTGTCGACAACGATGGTCGCTTCCTTTTCGCGCTTGTCCTGAAAAGGCGATGTTCACATCGATCTTGCGCGCGCGAGAATTTCTTGATGGCATGGCGCATATCGTTCTCAAAGACATTGAGAGCGCGCGGCATGGAAAACGATATGTCCAGATACCGCTGATTGACCGATTTCACTTCCATACGAACCTTTGTAATCCTTTCATTCTCCCGGCCCGCCGCGCCGAACCCCGTCATGCTCTTCATGCCAGCAGCCCCCCATTCCTAGCTCATTCAGGGAACCGCCAATCTCCTCAGCGTTTCCTTCATTTTGTTATATCAAGGTATTTCTACCACACTTTTTCGCCTCTTCGACAAGGCTTTGATGCCTCCGTACGGTCGACGGGTACGGCATGAAGCAGGAGGTCGGGATTGTTCTCCGTGATCCAGCCGAGCGCCCATTCGTTGCTCACGAGCAGCACAGGATTGCCCCGGCGGTCGCGCACAAACATGCCGCGGTCTGCGCCGCGCAGAGGTTGCGGGCGTGATTTCGCGCCCATCGGCGAATGTCATCCAACGCGCGACCTCGTAGGGCTGCATCTGCAGCACGATATCGACATTGTACTCATTCTTCAGACGGTATTCGAGCACTTCAAACTGCAGCGTGCCGACCAGTGCCGACGATGTAGGCGTCCGCGCCCGCGCCCTCCCTGCATGAAAAAGCTGGATCGCGCCCTCCTGCGTGAGCTGCTCGACGCCCTTGACGAACTGCTTTGCGCTTCATCATGTCCTTCGCCGAGACGCGTGCAAACTTCTCGGGCGGAAACACGGGAAAATCTTCGTATTTGAACTTGTGCGAGGCGTCCGTCAGCGTATCGCCGATCGAGAAGATGCCGGGATCAAAAGCCCCACGATGTCGCCCGGGAAACGCCTCGTCGATGATCTGCCGATCCTGCGCGAGAACTGCTGCGGCTGCGCGAGCTTGATCAGCTTGCCGCTCTTTTCGTGCCAGACGCTCATGTTGCGCCTCGAACGCGCCCGACACTATGCGAATGAAGGCGAGGCGATCGCGGTGCGCGGGATTCATGTTCGCCTGGATCTTGAATACGAAAAGCCGAAGCGCTCGTCCGTCGGCTCGATGACGCCATCGGACGAAGCGCGCGGCGCAGGTGCAGGCGCGAGTCGCAGATACTCCTCCAGAAAATTCTTGACGCCGAAATTCGTCATGGCAGAACCGAAGAACGTCGGCGTCAATTCGCCGCGATCGACCTTCCCGCGGTCGAAGTCCCTCGCCCGCCGCATCGAGAAGCTCGATGTCGTCGGCGAGCGTCCGGCGCTCCTCTTCTGTCAGCTGTGCCATGAAAAGCCTCGTCGTCGATCGAGCCGCAGACGGAGACGCGTTCTGTCTGCCCGTGGCTCATATCGGCAGCGAAAAGCTCGACCTCGCGCTTCGCGCGGTCATGAGACGCCTTTTGTAATTGCCGTCCGTACCGACCGGCCAATTCATCGGATAAGAGCGAATGCCCAGACATCTTCCAGCTCCGCCATGAGGTCGAGCGGCGCCCTTGCCAAAGCGGTCGAGCTTGTTGACGAAAGGTGAAGATCGGGAATATGGCGCTCGCGGCAAACCTCGAAGAGTTTCTTCGTCTGCGCCTCGACGCCCTTCGCCACGTCGAGAATCATGACGGCGCTGTCGACCGCCATCAGCGTGCGGTACGTATCCTCGCTGAAATCCTGATGCCCGGGCGTGTCGAGGATGCTGATGCGGCAACCGCCGTAGTCGAACCGCAGCACGCTCGACGTGACGGAAATACCGCGCTGCTTCTCGATCTCCATCCAATCGGACACGGCATGGCGCTGCGTCTTGCGCGACTTGATCGATCCTGCGAGATGGATTGCCCCGACCGTAGAGCAGGAGCTTCTCCGTCAGTGTCGTCTTTGCTCGCGTCCGGGTGCGAAATGATGGCGAACGTGCGCCTCTTCTCTATTTCCTTCTTCAATTCTTCCTGCGACAAAATACATCCTCCCCACACCGTTGTCATTTGAAAAAGACTGCCGCAGAATCTCTGCAGCAGTCTTGCCTATCGTTTTGGAGGCGACACCCAGAATCGAACTGGGGACGAGGGTTTTGCAGACCCCTGCCTTACCGGCTATGTCGCCGTATGGAGCGGAAAACGAGGCTCGAACTCGCGACCCCCACCTTGGCAAGGTGGTGCTCACCACTGAGCTACTTCCGCATGAAGTGGCGACCCGAAGGGACTTGAACCCCTGACCTCCGCCGTGACAGGGCGGCATTCTAACCAACTAAACTACTGGGCCATCCATCGCCTTCCGTAAGGTCGGCAGCAAAGTAGTATTATACAGAGCGATGGGGAGCTTGTCAAGGAATCTGAAAGAAATATTTTCAACCTTCCGCTTCCCGTGAGTGCCTGCGCTCGCGTTTTAGCCTAATTGCTCGACGCAAACCGCATAGCTTTCTTCAGAAATGACCGAGCAAAAGTAACTGAATCATAGTTGCATACAGCACCCCATTCTGCTATAATCTCCCTTGAGGTGAAACCATGCCTACAAAAAGATATACTAGCTTTGAAAAGATCTCAGAAACCCGCACCCGCGAATTTCACGGTGCGTGAGCTTGACGCTTTGATGAAGAAATGCGGCTGTGAAAAATTCCAAGGCGGAAGAGGCTCCGGCATCGGTTATTTTCATACGGCAAGCAAGCGCATCCTGCAGTTTGACGGCCCGCATCCCAGAAAGGAACTTTATCGGTATCAAATCAAGAAAGTCCTTGCGTTCTTGAAGGACATCGAGGAATTTAAGGAGGATTCATCATGAATCTATTGGAATACAAAAGCTACCATGCGAAAATTTCGTTCGATGCACAAGACTCTCTCTTCATAGGCGAAGTGTTCGGCATCAATGACTTCCTGAACTTTCATGGCGCGAGCGTCGCCGAACTGAAAGATGCTTTCCATCATTGCATTGACAATTGTTGGATGTCTCGCAAAAGATTCAAAAGAATCCGATAAAGGAATTCAAAGGCAATTTCACATATCCGCATCCCGAGCGAGCTTCATCGAAAGCTGGCGCTGGAAGCGACGAGGCATGATGTGTCTTTTGAACCAATTTATCAAGGATGTCTTGACGCAGGCAACGACGAGTGCCGCAGAGCATGAACTGTCTCTCTAGAAACCCGATGATGTCCGCTACGATAAGAGCGCACTCGGCAACTCGGGAAGTGCGCCCTTTTATCTTGGGACGATGGCGAAGAATTCGCCGCCGTTCCTTTTTAGTTGTTGAAGATATTCCGCAGCGCCCTGCTTGTTGACGTCGCGGCTGAGCTGTGCGAGGTGCCGTGAGCTTGATGTTCTTCGGGCATGCCTGCTCACAGTTCTGACTGTTGCCGCAGCTCGTGATGCCGCCCCTGCCGCGAGAGCCTGAGGCGCGTCGGGGCGTCGAACTTTCCGAGCGGATGCAGGTTGAAGAGCAGCGTCTGCACCGTCGGCGCAGGTCCGATGAAGTCGGACTGCGGGCCGACGTTCGGGCACGCCTCAAGGCAGCAGCCGCACGTCATGCAGTGCGAAATCTCGTAGGTCGTCTGCGCCGTGTAAGGATTCTGCAGCGGAGCGTCGGGGTTGTCCCAAGAGCCGTCGATCTCGATCCAGCCATGGATGCGCTTCAAGCTCTCGAACATGACGGAACGGTCGATGAGGAGGTCGCGGATGACGGGGAAGGTGCGTGCCGGCGCGAGCGTGATCTGCTGCTCAAGCTCGTCGACGAGCGAGCAGCATGCCCTGACGCGCCTTGCCGTTGATGACCATCATGCAGGCGCCGCAGACCTTCTCCAGGCAGTTGCACTCCCCAGTGACCGGGGCGACCGTCTTGCCGTCGACCGTCACGGGATTCTTCTGGATCTCCATCAGAGCCGCGACGACATTGAGGCCGGGACGATAGTCGACATCGAATTCCTGCTTGAGGGCTGGCGTCAGGGGCTGTCCTGACGCCTCTATGATGAATCTTACCTTTTTCTGTTCTGCCATTTGCTATCTCCTCCTCTTACTCTTTCTTTCGCTACCGCTGTAGTTGCGAGGACGCGGCTTGATGAGCGAATGGTCGAACTCGTCGTAGCTGACGATCGGCTCTTCCGTCTTCGGGTCGTAGTCGACGATGGAGATGCGATGAAGTTCTTGTCATCACGCGAGCATGAAGATCGAGCTCTTCGCCGTCCATCATGCGCTTGCCGTTCGCGTCGAGGGCAATCTTGGCATGGGCGCCGCGGCTTTTCGTCACGGCAGCGAGCCGCCTTCGTGATGCACATCGCGTAGAGGATCATGTTGCGCAGCTGGCGCACGAACATAGCTTCCTGGTTCGCCCAATGGCCGCGATCCGTCAGGCCGATGTTGTCCCAACGCTTGAGGGATGTCCTTGAGCTCCACGAGGCACTGGTCGAGGCCGTTGCTTGTCGCGCCTCGATGGAGACGTACTTGTGCATGATGTCGCCAAGCTCGTGATGAAGCTGCGCGCGTTCTCGGGCCGTCCATCTTGAGGATGCCTTCAAACTGGTCGACGACCTCCGACGAGCCTTGTCAAGCTCCGCCTGCGTGAGGGCGTCGCTAGCTCGCCGGACTTCGCCAGTGCATGGCTTCAGGGCCGGAGACCGTGCCGGAGTAAGCGGCGGAAAGCGAGCGAGTTCGCGCCGAGGCGGTTCGCGCCGTGGTACCGGTAGTCGCACTCGCCGAGGCCATGAGTCCCCTTGATGTTCGTATGATGCAGACGGTCGACCCAGATGCCGCCCATCGAGTAGTGGACTGACGGGAAGATCTCCATCGGCACCTTGCGCGGATCTTTTTCCGACGAAGTCCATGTAGATTTCGAGGATACCGCCGAGCTTGCGCTCAAGTAATGCGGATCGATATGCGAGAGGTCAAGGTAGACGCGTTCTCGCCGTTGATGCAAGACCCATCTGCACGCAGACCTTGAAGATGGCGCGCGAGGCGACGTCACGCGGCACGAGGTTGCCGTAGTGCCGGATCATGTCCTCAAGCGAAGTACCAGGGCTTACCGTCGCGGTAGACCCAGACGCGCCCGCCTTCGCCGCGGCACGCCTCGCTCATCAGGCGGTTCTTGTCCGAACCCGAATCGCCGTCGGATGAATCTGGATGAACTCAGGGTGCCGATGTGCGCCCCCTGCTGGTGAACGGCGGATACGGCCGAGCCGTTGCAGATCGTCGAGCCGTGCGCGCCAAACACCTGGCCGGGGCCGCCCGTCGCAAGGATGACGACATCGGCGGGGAACGCCTTGATCTCCATCGAGTTCATGTTCTGCGCGACGATGCCGCGGCAGATGCCGTCCTT
>BNJU01003457.1_pt1 | contig 64480 bp, 62 predicted proteins | sample 8539281 | NCBI WGS metagenome assembly BNJU01 (sample SAMD00202456, study PRJDB9452) | human saliva metagenome | isolation source: human saliva | place: Japan
CGAGGTGGCGCCCGACTCCGGCAGGGCCACCTGCAGAACCGTGATCGGTCTCGTCGCCCACCGTGTCGAGGCTGCTGGCGACGGCCAGTTCGTCACCGGTCAGGACGTGGTCGGGCTGGAGGTCCGTGTGGTTCGACTGCTCGGAGATGCCGGGCATGAGGGCGATGGAGGCCCAGCTGGAGCGTATGCTGCGCTCGGGGAAGGCCTGGGCGGCGGCCAGCAGCATGAGGAACAGCGCCACCCCCACCATGACTCCGGCGACGATCCCGGCCAGACGGCGCCGGGCGGAGCGGTCGTTGGCGACGAGCAGCCGGGTCAGGGCGATGCGGCTCATGACGGGCTCCCGGTGGCGGCGTGCCGGGGCTTGCTCGGGCCGGATCCGGTCTGCATGGCCCCGGGGCCGATGCGGCCGTCGCGCACGGTGACCTCCCGGTCGGCGTAGGCGGCGATGCGCGCATCGTGGGTGATGATGACCAGGCTGGCGCCGCGAGCGCACCGAGGGCCAGCAGCACTCCATGGTCCGCCCGGCGGCCAGGGAGTCCAGGAGCCAGTGGGCTCGTCGGCGAAGAGGATGCGCGGACTGGTCACCAGTGCCCGTGCGACGGCGGCCCGCTGGGCCTGCCCGCCCGAGAGCTGGCCGGGCCGCTTGTCCAGGTGCTCGCTCAGGCCAAGCTCGCCCAGGGTCTCGCGGGCCCGGGCCAGTGCCTTCCTGCGCGGGGGCGCCGGCCAGGAGCAGGGGATGCGACGTTGTCCAGGGCGGAGAGGTCCGGCAGGAGCTGGCCGAACTGGAAGATGAAGCTGAACTCGTTCAGGCGCAGCCGGCTGCGGGCGGCCTCGTCCAGGGCCGCGATGTTCACTGAGATGTCTTCGGCGGCCTGCGCCGAGACGTCTCCGGACGCCTTGCCGCCGTGGTAGCCGACGCTTCCGGCGTCGGGCACGAGCACCCCGGCCATGACGTGCAGGAGGGTGGACTTGCCTGAGCCCGACGGGCCGGTGACGGCCAGGACCTCACCGGCCAGGAGGTCCAGGTCGACGCCGCGCAGCGCGCGGGTCTGCCCGAAGCTCATCTCCAGGGCCGCGGGCGCGCATGATGACCTCGCCCGGCGGGTGCGCCCGCCCTGCAGGGCGGGCTGCGCCGGTGGCTGTGCGAGTGGCCGCTGGCCGGCCGTATGAGTGGTGGCGCTCATGAGCGCACCTCCTGCCGTAGCTCGCCCAAGCGGGCCGCAGTGGTCTCCATCCAGCGCAGGTCGGCCTCGATGTGGAACAGGGCGTGGTCGGCCAGGAGCACCGTGCGCAGGTCGCCGTCCCTGCTTGAGGCGGGTCAGCTCGCGCATGCGCGCCATGTGCTCGGCGCGCTGAAGGTCGAGGAGGCGCCCGGCGTCGTCGTCGAGCATGAGGGCGATGATGGTCTTGGCGAAGATGTTGGCCTGGACATCACCGGCAGGGACGACGGGGGTCAGGAGCCACTGCTCGACGCTCTGGCGCCCGGCGTCGGTGACCTCGTAGCGCTTGCGCTCGGGGCCGGAGCCGGGCTCGGTCTCGACCTGGGTGATGAGCCCATCGCGCACGAGCCGGGCGAGCGTGGCGTAGACCTGGCCGTAGGCCAGCGGCTTGGAGGCGGCGAACCAGTGGTCCCAGGAGCGCTTGAGATCGTATCCGTGCCCCGGCCCGGCGCTGAGCAGACCGAGAAGAGTGAGTCTGGATTCCATGCTCGCGACTATACGCTGAGTGTATACACGCACGGCATACTCCGTGAGGAGGAGATACTCGGTCCCGTTGCTCGGGCGGTGGGAGGAGCGCTCATGGTGGGTGCTGGTGTCCGGTGGTAGGCGCTTTGGCCATCAAACTGACAGGTCGGACCGCGTTTGACAGACGTTGACCGCACCCTTAGGTTAGGTTTGCCTTTGTAGTAGGTAATGGGGGAGGCCTGATGGCGAACGAGGTCATCGGAGACGGCGCTCGTTCCCCTCGTCCCCGCACTCGGGGGATCGGGACGGACAGGCAGACGGCCCGCCCCCGCCTGAGCCCTCTCCTGCGGCGCCCGGCCATCCTCCTGGCCGCCGCCGTGCTGCTGGCCGCGTGCGTCCTGGCCTCCCTGTTCATCGGCTCCTCCCGGATCCCCGCCGACCAGGTCGCCCACTACCTGCTCCACCCCGGACGCCTCAACGTCAGCTACAACATCAACGTCCTGCGCGTCCAGCGCACCATCATCGGCGTGCTCGTCGGGCGCCGCCCTGGCGGTGGCCGGCGCGATCATGCAGGCCGTCACCCGCAACCCCTGGCCGAGCCCGGGCTGCTCGGCGTCAACGCCGGCGCCTCGCTCGGGCATCGTCCTGGGTACCGCCGCGCTCGGCGTCCTCCCCGGTCCCCGGCCAGCTGCTCCTGGCGGCAGGCGGCGCCCTGACTGCCACGGCGCTCGTGCAGGTCATCGGCATGATCGGCTCAGCAGAGCTCGTTGAGGCTCGGCGTCTCGCCGGTGCGCCTGGTCCTCATCGGCGTGGCCTCTCGGCCTTCGCCGGGGCGGTCATCCGCGGCGTCGTGCTGACGATGCCGAACCCTGTTCCGCACCTTCATCGACTGGGAGGTCGGCTCCCTGACCCGCGTCGACATCCCCCTGCTGCCGATGACGCTCCTCGTGGTCCTGGGGACCGGCATGGCCTCCTCCTGGCCGGTGCCCTGGACAACATCGCCTGGTGACGACGTCGCCGCCGCCCTGGGCACCCGGGTCGGCCCCGTGCGGGGCTGAGCCCTGATGGTCATCACCGTCCTGTGCGCCACCGCCACCACGGTGGCCGGACCCATCGGATTCGTGGGGCTCATGGCGCCGCTGACGGCCTCCTGGCTCATGGGACCGCACCGGGGCTGGATCGTGGCGCTGTGCGCACTGGGCGGTCCCTGTCGTCGTCCCTGGCCGCCGACGTCCTGGGCCGCGTCCTGGCCCGCCCCGGGGAGATGCAGGTCGGCCTGCTGACGGCCTTCGTCGGATCGCCCGTCCTGCTGCTCATGGTGCTGCGACTCAAAGGACGGGCCTCATGAGGGGCGGCGAGTCGAACCGCACCGCGGCCCCGCTGGCCCGGTCCGAGTACCGTGGTCCGCGCCGCGGCCTCCACGTGGGGACCGACGCCGGACGCCTGTGGATCGTCGTCGGCCGCTGGTCGGTGCTCATCACCCCTCGCCACGTCGTCGTCGGCCCTCATCCTGCTGGCGCTCAGCCTCGCGGTCGCCGTGGCCGCCCTGCGTCTGGGAAAGTTCACCGTCTCCACGCAGGAGGTCATCGACGCGCTCCAGGGGCAGGGGCGCAGGATCGTCCAGGTCGTCGTCGTCAAGTGGAAGTTGCCCCGGATCCTGCTGGGGCTCGTGGCGGGCCTGGCCCTGGGCGTGGCCGGCGCCGTCTTCCAGACCATCACCCGCAACCCCCTGGGCTCGCCCGACCTCATCGGCTTCAGCACGGGCGCACAGACCGGGATCCTGGTCAGCGTCCTGCTCCTGCCCGACTCCATGCTGTCCACCTCCCTGGCCTCCTTCATCGGCGGGGCCGCTGTGGGGCGGTGACCTACCTCGTCTCGCTGCGCGGCGGATTCACCGGGCTGCGCTTTCATCCTCGTGGGATCGCCATCAGTTCGATGCTCGTCTCGGTCAACCGCTGGCTCCTGGTACGGGTCGACGACGACGAGGGCCTGAGCGCCCTCAAGGCCATCACCGGCACCCTCGGGGCCGCCCGGTGGCCGGTGGTGACCCCGACCTGCCTGGCCATCGGGGTCATCGTGACCCTCACCCTGCTGGCCGCCCGGCACCTGCGGGTCCTGTGCCCTGGGGGAGCAGGTGGCCACCATCCTGGGCAGCCCCACCCGCCGCGCCAGCGCCCTCCTCATCCTGCTGGGCACCGTGCTGGTGGCCGTGGTGACGATGGCGGCCGGTCCCCATCGGCTTCGTGGCCCCTCGTGGCGCCCCATCTGGCCCGCTTCCTCACCGGCTCCCCTCAGCCCCGCTGCTGGTCTCCGGCCTGACCGGGAGCCTCCCTGCTGGCGGGAGCCGACCTGCTCAGCCAGCTGGTGCTCGAGTCGATGCCCGTGAGCGTGGTGACCAACGCCGTCGGCGGGCTCTACCTCATGGTGGCGCTGACCGTGGCGGCGCACGGAAGGAGATCCCTGTGACCGACCTGCCCTCCACCGAGCTGAACGCCGGCGCCGGACCGGCCGCCTCCGAGGCTCGGCTGGCCGCCCGGGGGCGACCATCGCCTACGAGCGCCACGTGGTCTCCCCGTGACCTCGACGTCGACATCCCGGCCGGCGTCTTCACCGCCATCGTCGGGCCCAACGCCTGCGGGAAGTCCACGCTGCTGCGCGCCCTGGCCCGGCTGCACCGGCCCGCCCGGGGCGCGGTGCTGCTCGACGGCGCCGACATCGCCGGCCTGGGCACCAAGGACGTGGCCCGACGGGTCGGTCTGCTGCCCCAGAGCGCCGTCGTGCCCGGCGGCATGCTGGTGCGCGACCTCGTGGCCCGCGGCCGCTTCCCCCACCAGGGCATGTTCCGCCAGTGGTCGCGGGACGACAGGACGGCCGTCGAGGAGGCCATGGAGATGGTGGGGGTCACCGAGCTGGCCGCCCGCCCCGTCGACGAGCTCAGCGGCGGACAGCGCCAGCGCGTATGGATCGCCCTGGCCCTGGCCCAGGGCACCGAGGCGATCCTCCTGGACGAGCCCACCACCTTCCTCGACCCTGGCTCACCAGGTCGACATCCTCAGCTGTGCCGACGCCTCAACGCCGACGGGCGCACGGTCGTGGCGGTCCTGCACGACCTCAACCAGGCCGCGCGCTGCGCCGAGGCACATGATCGTCATGCACGACGGCCGGGTCCGCATCACCGGCTCCCCGCGTCGGATCCTCACTGATGACCTCATCGAGGAGGTCTTCGGACTGGCGGCCGTCATCGCCCCTCGATCCGGTGGCCGGCACTCCCCATGGTGGTGCCCGCCACCTGGGCGCGGTCACGTCGGCCGCCCCGACCCTGCCGCGGCCCCCGTCGCTCCCGCCGACTCTGCCATCCGCCCCGCCCCACAGCCCTCTGCCGAGCGCGCCTCGGCAGGAACCAGCCCGACTGCTCGCTCCCAGCAGGACGGACCAGAAAGGAACACAGACAGATGAACGCATCCACGCGGCGCCCCCGCCGCTTGAGACAGGGACTCGTCGCCGTCGTCGCCATGGTGCTGAGCACCGGCCTGGCGGCCTGCGGCTCCTCCAGCTCGACCTCCACCTCAACTGCCGCAGGCTCCGCGGGTACCTCCGGTGCCGCCTCGGCCGGAGCCTCCGCCGAGGCCACCTGGCCGGTCACCATCAAGGGGGACGACGGCGTCGACGTCGAGATCAAGTCCGAGCCCAAGAGCATCGTGTCCACCTCCGTGACGCTGACCGGCTCGCTCCTGGCCGTCGACGCCCCGGTGGTCGCCTCGACGCCGGCCAAGAAGAAGGACGACAAGACCGACGACAACGGCTTCTTCGCCCAGTGGTCCAAGCAGGCCTCCGACAAGGGGGTCAAGGCCATCGACGGTACCGAGGACAACCTGGCCCAGACGGTGGCGGGCGACAACCCCGACCTCATCGTCGTGGCCAAGACGGGGCAGGACTCGGCCATCAAGGTGGTCGACAGCCTGCGCCAGCTCGAGGTCCCGGTCCTCGTCATCGACTACGGCTCGCACTCCTGGCAGGACGTGACCAAGACCCTTGGCCAGGCCACTGGCCGTCAGGCCAAGGCCGACTCCGTCATCAAGGACTACACCACCAGGGCTGAGAAGGCCAAGAGCGCCATCTCGGTCCCGCAGGGGTCGACGTCGGTCTCACCGTCCCCGGGACGGCACCAAGGAGCCAACGCCTTCACCGAGGAGGCCCCTGCAGGTCCAGCTCCTCAAGGACCTGGGCTTCACCATCGCCACCGTCCCCGACGACGTCAAGGGCGACCAGTCCATGGGCGAGCGCAAGGACATCGTCCAGCTCTCGCCCGAGAACGTCCAGGCGGGACTGACCGGTGAGAACTGGGTGGTCATCGCCGCCGATGAGACCGCGAGACCGCCGTCACCAGCAATGAGACCTTCAGCTCGGCAGCCCCGGTGACCGGCGGCAGGTGCAGTACATGCCGCCCTCGTCCTTCCGCCTGGACTACTACTCGGCCCTCGAGATGCTCGACGCCGTCCAGAAGGCCTACCCCAAGGCCTCCTGAGCCGCTGATGACCCGAGCGTCAACGCGCTGGTGCCCCGGGCCCTCGGCCCGGGGCACCGCACATGCTGATGACGTCGACCGTCAAGGTCCGTTCCCTCTCCAGGAGCGCAGGGACTCGCGATGATCTGAGACTTCCTCGATCTGGGGGTATCGCAACCGTCACGCGCTGCTCGGGCGTGGGCCCGTCAGCCCCAGGCGACCGAGTAGTACTGAGTCTCCTGGAACTCGCGGATCCCTCGCGCGCCCTCGCGCCCGATGCCGGACTGCTTTGACGCCACCGAAGGGGCGGCGGGATCGGATACGAGCCCGCGGTTGACACCGACCATCCCGACCTCCATGCGCTCGGCCAGGCGCAGCGCCCACCCGAGGTCGCGGGAGAAGACGTAACCCGACAGCCCGTAGTCCGTGTCATTGATCCACGTCAGCAACTCGTCCTCATCATCCCACGTGACGATCGGGGCGACGGGACCGAAGATCTCGGTGCGCACGATCTCCGCGTCGGGGGCGACGTTCGTGAGGACCCGCACCGGCATGAACGCCCCTGGAGAGCCCTTGGGCCAGGAGGATTCGGCGTACACGACGGCGCCCCCGGCCACCGCCCCGTCCACCAGGGCGTTGATCTTGTCACGGGCATGCGTCGTCACCATGGGGCCGATCTGGTTCGCCTTGTCCGCCAGAGGCGGACCGACCCTCAGGTCGCGGACGACCGCGGAGAACTTCTCGGTGAACTCCTGGGCGACGTCCTGGTGGATGTAGAAGCGGTTGGCGGCGGTGCAGGCCTCGCCACCGCCTCTGAGCTTGGCCTGAACGGCACCCGTCACTGCGGCGTCGATATCGGCGTCGGCCGCCACGACGAAGGGAGCGTTCCCCCCGAGCTCCATGGATGACACCAGTACCTTCTCCGCCGCCTGCCTCATGAGCACACGACCGACCTGGGTCGAGCCGGTGAAGGAGACGGCTCGGACCCGGGGGTCCTCGAGCCACGTCGTCGACACCTCCGCGGAACGGCTCGAGGGCACGATGTTCACCACGCCCGCGGGCACGCCGGCCTGCAGGATCAGGTGCCCCAGTGCTACCGCTGTCAGAGGCGTGAGGGACGCCGGGCGGAGCACCACTGTGCACCCGGCGGCGAGGGCCGGGGCGATCTTGCGGGTCCCCATCGCCGCAGGGAAGTTCCAGGGGTGATCATGGCGACCACCCCGATCGGCCGGTGAGTGACGATCGTCCGAGTCCCACCCGCCGGGGAGGAGCCGAAACCGCCTTCGGTGCGCACCGCCTCCTCGGAGAACCATCGGAAGAACTCCGCTGCGTAGAGGACCTCCGCCCTGGCATCCTCCAGCGACTTGCCGTTCTCAGCACTGATGAGCACTGCGAGCTCATCGGCCCGTTCCACCATGAGGCTGAACAGGGTCCGCAGCAGCTCCGCGCGTTGCCGGGGCGGGGTGGCGCTCCATGCCGGCAGCGCCTCGGAGGCGGCGTCGACGGCGCGCGCGGCGTCCGCCGGAGTCGCGTCCGTGCAGCGCGCGAACACGGCGTTGCTGGCGGGATCGACGACGTCGAACGTTCCCCCGTCGGACGCGGCGATCATCCGCCCGCCCAGGAGCATTCCCTCCTCGGGGTGGATCCTGCGCAGGTAGTCGGCCAGAGCCGGGTGGGCTCCGAAGGTCGTGTACGTCGCTGCCGCCGCTGTGTCAGCCGCTGCAGAGGCCGTCGCGCTGGGTCTTGTGTCAGCCATGGTTGTGCTCCCTGAGTATCGACTCTCGCCTGTCACGCATCACGGGTAGAGGCCACGGGAGACGTGGGCCTCGGCCACGCGCTTGACTGCCATCGTCGTCGCCGCAGTGCGCAGTGAGAGACCGTGATCCCGCGAGAAGTCCGTGACCTCGTTCCAGGCCCTGTCCATCTTGGTACGGAGACGCTCGTTGACCTCCTTCTCGGTCCACCAGTAGGACTGGTTGGCCTGCACCCACTCGAAGTAGGACACGATGACGCCGCCAGCGTTGGCGAGAATATCCGGAACGACCAGGATCCCCTTGTCCGCCAGGATCGCGTCGGCCGTGGGCGTCGTCGGGCCGTTGGCGCCCTCGACGACCAGCTTGGCATCGATCGCCGGCGCGGTCTGCTCGGTGATGACCCCCTCGACCGCCGCAGGGACGATCACGTCGCAGGGAACTGTGAAGAGCTCGGTCGGAGGGATCGGATCCGCGCCGGGGAACCCGGTGATGGCGCCGGTCTCATCCACGAAGGTCTCGAGCGCGGGGATGTCGATGCCCTTGTCGTTGCGAATCGTGCTGTAGACGTCCGCCACGGCCAGGATCTTCACACCCGCCTCATGGAGGAAGCGGGCAGTGCCCCGACCGACCTTGCCGAAGCCCTGAACGACCGCGGTGGCCTGCGAAGGATTCAGGCCTATGCTCTCCATCGCGTTGAGAGCGGAGTAGACGACGCCGCGGGAGGTGGCTGCGGCCCGACCCTGCGATCCGCCGAGATTGACGGGCTTGCCCGTGACGGTCCCCAGCACGGTGTGTCCCGTGGCCACCGAGTAGGTGTCCATCATCCAAGCCATGGTCTGCTCGTCGGTCCCCATATCGGGGGCGGGGATGTCCTTGCCGGGCCCGATCAGAGGATCAGCTCCGAGGTGTAGCGCCGGGTCAGGCGCTCGAGCTCTCTTTCCGAGTGGGCCTGCGGGTCGACCTGGACCCCGCCCTTCGCACCGCCGTACGGCAGATCGAGAAGAGCGCACTTCCATGTCATCCACATGGCCAGCGCCCGCACCTCGTCGAGGTCCACGTGGGGGGAGTAACGGATCCCTCCCTTCGCCGGGCCACGAGAGATGTTGTGCTGGACGCGGTGCCCGATAAGCAGCTCCATCGTGCCGTCGTCGCGTCGCAGCGGAATGGAGACCGTCACCTCCTTACGGGCGGTTTCGAGCATGCGGCGCATTCCCTCGTCAAAGCCGAGGAACTGGATCGCCTCGGCGAGCTGCGTGCGAGCATCGGTGAGGGGATGATGGGTTGAGGACATTGAGCTACCTCCTGGGCTGGTCGGGTGGAGGATCGTGATCTGAGGCCGTGACGGCCTTGAGACGTGGTCGGAAGATGAGGTCAGGACTGGGCTCGGAGCGCCTGCTCAAGGATCTCCATGCCCTCGGTGAACAGCTCGTCCGGCATGGTGAGCGGTGGCAGCAGGCGGATGACATTGCCGTAGGTGCCGCAGGTGAGCAGTATCAGGCCGCGTGAGCGTGCGGCCTCCGCGACGGCGGCGGTCAGTGCCGCGTCGGGCTCCTGCGAGACGGGGTCGACGAGCTCGAGAGCCATCATGGCGCCCTTGCCCCGGACATCGCCGATGCGTGGGTCCTCCGCCTTCCATCGCTCCATCAGGCGGATGCCGGTCTCACCAATCGTGCGGGCCCGTTTAAGGAGGTCGTGCTCCTCGATCATGTCCAGTGTCGCCAGGGCGGCGGCGCAGGCCAGGGGATTGCCGCAGTAGGTACCGCCGAGGGCGCCCGGTCCGGCGGAGTCCATGATCTCGGCTGAACCGGTGACTGCTGACAACGGCGTGCCCCCGGCCAGGCCCTTGGCGGTCGTCACCAGATCGGGGACGACTCCCTCGTGCTCGCAGGCGAACCATGCCCCGGTGCGGGCGATTCCCGATTGGATCTCGTCGGCGATGAAGACCACGCCATTGTCAAGGCACCAGCGCCGGAGCGCGGTGAGAAAGCCGGGTGCCGGGACGATGAACCCGCCTTCGCCCTGAACGGGTTCGATGATGACGGCGGCGACGAAGGACGCCCCTACCTGCTTCTCGATCTGATCGATCGTGCGCTCGGCGGCGGCCTCGCCGTCCAGCCCGTCGCGGTACGGGTAGGAGCCGGGGACCCGGTAGATCTCTGGGGCGAAGGGACCGAAGCCGCCCTTGTAGGGGGAGACCTTGGCTGTCAGTCCCATGGTCAGGGACGTGCGTCCGTGGAAGGCATGGTCGAAGCAGACGACGGCCTGGCGGCCGGTGTGCTTGCGGGCGAGCTTGATGGCATTCTCGACGGCCTCCGCCCCGGAGTTGAACAGCGCGGTCTTCTTCGGGAAGTCGCCCGGGGTCAGGGTGTTCAGGCGTTCGGCGACTTCGACGTATCCGGCGTACCTTGTGACGGCGAAGGAGGTGTGCGTCAGGTTCTCGGCCTGCTCCTGGATCGCAGCGACGACGGGGGCCGCCGCGCCTCCCACGGTTGTGACCGCGATGCCTGATCCGAAGTCGATGAGACGGTTGCCGTCCACGTCCTCCAGGACGCCGCGGTCCGTGCGCCGTGCGAATGTCGGCATGGCGGCGGTCAGGGCACGCGGGAGCGCGGTACCGGCGCGTTCGTCGAGGGCGCGGGCCTCGGGACCGGGCAGAGGAGTGGCGAGATGAAGGGTCTGGGGCAGCGTTGCCATGTGGACCTCACAGTGTGTCGTGACGGGGCGGAGGTCTGCAGCGGAATAGAGCCTCCGGGATGTCGTAGAAACGTGCTCGGCTTTGAGTTCCACCTCAGGTTATGCCCGCCCTTGGGGCCGAGCACCTAGGCATAATGCACAAAATGTCATGAATCCTGTGCATAGCGCATAGAAGAGTGTTTGAATCCAGGCATGCTGATGGTGTCGGATCTCATGGATCGAGCGGACCTGGGGGTTCGCGCGGTGCTCCTGCCCGTACCGAGCGCCGCGGTCACGTGGGTCGTCGCGACCGAGCTCCTCCAGCCGGCGTCCCACCTCGAGGGCGGTGAGCTCGTTCTCACGACAGGCCTCGTCATGGCGGATGCCGAGGCGGACACATGGCGGGAGTACGTGGTCTCACTGGTCGAGGCGGGAGTCGCCGCGCTCGGACTGGGAACCGGCATCGTCTTCGACGCCGTGCCCGAGGACCTGCGCGAGGCCTGCCGGATCGGGCGGCTCAATCTCCTCGAGGTCCCCTCGAGGTCTCCCTTCGCCTCCATCAGCCGTGAGGTGGGGGCCATGCTTCAGGCGACCGGGCCCGATGGCGGTGCCGAGGGGCGGGCGATGAGGAGACCCTGGTCCTGCAGCAGCTGACGCGCGCAGCCGCCAAGGACAACCAGAGCGCGATCATGCGCGCCCTGGCCTCGATCCTCCGGGGGGAGGTGTCCCTGAGGGATGCCACGGGACGCACCGTGGTCGGCCCCTTCGGTCCAGCGGCTCCGGGAGTCGACGACGAGGTTGCCGAGTGCATCGACAGGATTCGTCCGGCAGGGATGCGAGGGCCGGGGCGTTGGGGCTCGGTGAGATGCGCTTGGTCGTTCGACCGGTCGGCATCACCGGTGAGCCTGAGAGCTACCTGGCGACCGTTCATCGGGAGACGCTCACGCGTGCCCAGACTCTGGGAGTCGATCTGGCCTGGTCGTTCCTGAATCTCATCGCCGAGTCCTCCAAGGCGTTCACCGGATGGCTCCTCCAGCTCGTGGAGCGGCTGCCGAGCATCTCCTGGCGGGCGAGGTCGTGCAGGGACTGGCCCTGGCCGACCAGGCCCAGGATCTCGTCCGCAAGCGCCTCCCATCTCCGGCGCGGCGGTTGATGAGCGGTACCGGCGGCGGTCATCAGTGGCGCGTGATCTGTCTTGAGGGCGGCGGTGCCGCCGTTGCCGGGCTCTCCTCGGCGCTGGCCAGACTGCTCGTCGAGAGACGGGGGTCTCCGGCGGGAGAGGGTCTTCTGTGGCGCACGGACCGGGACGGGACCCGTCTGACGATCCTCGGGGAGGCTGAGCACGTTCCCGCGCTTCTCGAGGACGACCGTGTCGCGCCATGGGCGGGGCGGATGCGGATCGGGGTCAGCGGCTCTGCCGGCATCGCCGACCTGCCGCGGGCCGCACAGCAGGCGCTGTCCGTCTGCACCGGTGCTCGGCAGGTCGGACAGGCGGTGCGCTGGGAGGACTCGGGGCCGCCGTCGGTCACGGATCTGCTTGACCAGGACAAGGCCCGCGCCTTCGCCCGCGCTCGCCTCAGGGGCGTTGCCGAGCAGCCTGAGCTGCTCGAGCTGCTGGAGATCTACCTCAGCGAGGCAGGGGCGGTTCAGCGCATCGCCGAGCGTCTGGGGGTGCATCGCAACTCGGTCGCCGCACGCCTCGTACGCCTGCGCCGGGCGCTCGGCGTCGACATCGAGGACGCCGAGCAGCGGGCAAATTTGTGGATTGCGTCATATTTTTGAAGAAGTGACGGCTCGTCGTCTCGCATGGGTGACTTTTCCCTGCGTTGGCGCGGTTCTTCGAGCGTGGAACGTGACGTTCGACATACTTGACTGTGATGTTTACCATGTTTGCGTCACACGGACCTAGCTCCGCCTTGTGTCCGCAGTGCATGGGGCGCGTGGGACGCCAGCGGCGATGTAGCCGGCATGGGTCCTGTGTGAGCTTGGGCAGCAGAGGCCTGAGCCGTCTCAATTTTTCGACTCTCGACGCCTCTCAGCTCGACGCTGATGTCCCGCCAACCCCAAGAAGCAGAGTGATTCACATGAGCCTTCCTCTCCTCCAGAATTTCATCAACGGAAGATTTGTTCCAGCAGCGACCGATACCACGGTCGAGATCGTGGATCCCCGAACGGAACAAACCGTCGCATCAGTGCCCGGTCTCAGGCCCCGCTGACGTCGATGCCGCCTACGACGCCGCCCTCAAGGCCTTCGAGAGCTGGCGACTGACAACGCCGGCGGAACGCCAGACACCTGCTCGGCTCGCCGACGCCCTGGAGGCCAATGCCGACCGCCTCGTCGAGGCCCAGCGCCGCAACACCGGTCAGCTCGCCGAGATGGTCCGATCGGAGGAAGTGCTGACAGGCGCCTCCCAGCTGCGGTTCTTCGCCGGAGCCGCCCGCGTCCAGTCGGGTGTCGCCTCGGGTGAGTACGCCGAGGGGCTGAACTCGCAGCTTCGCCGCGAGCCCATTGGCGTCGTCGGTCAGATCGTCCCGTGGAACTACCCCCTCATGATGCTCATCTGGAAGGTCGGGCCCGCTCTGGCCGCAGGCAACACGGTGGTGCTCAAGCCCAGCGTCAACACACCCGAGAGCGCCGTCGTCTTCGCCGAGATCGCCGGTGAGATCCTCCCGCCCGGGGTCTTCAACCTGGTGCTCGGCACCGGCGAGACCGGGCGCCTCCTGAGCTCTCACCCGGTGCCCGGGCTGGTCGCGCTCACAGGATCGGTGCGCGCAGGCGCGGATCTCGCCGAACAGGCGTCCCGCAACGTGACTCGCGTTCACCTGGAGCTCGGAGGCAAGGCCCCCGCCATCGTCTTCGCCGATGCCGACATCGAGGCGACTGCCGAGGGCATCGCCGCCGCAGGGCTGTTCAACTCCGGGCAGGACTGCACCGCCGCCACCCGCGTCCTGGTCGAGTCCTCGGTCGCGAAAGAGTTCACCGATGCACTGGTGCGTCACGCCGAGTCCCTGCGAACCGGTCCGATTCCCGAGGAGGAGGCGTTCTACGGCCCCCTGAACAATGCGCGCCACTTCGCCTCCGTGCAAAAGATCGTCGAGGAGCGGCCCGCGCACTCCAACCTGCTGACCGGTGGGCACCGCGTCGGCGAGACCGGGTACTACTACGCGCCCACCATCATCTCGGGGCTCAAGCAGGACGACGCACTCGTGCAGCAGGAGGTCTTCGGGCCGGTCCTGACCGTTCAGGAGTTCTCCTCCGACGACGAGGCCCTGGCCCTGGCCAATGGCGTGGACTACGCGCTGTCCTCGTCCATCTGGACGACCGATCATCAGCGCGTCCTGCGATTCAGCAGGGACCTGGACTTCGGCTGCGTCTGGGTGAACTGCCACATCCCTCTCGTCGCAGAGATGCCGCACGGCGGATTCAAACGGTCCGGGTACGGCAAGGACCTCTCTGTCTACGGCGTGGAGGACTACACGCGTATCAAACACGTCATGAGTGCCCTGTGACGCTCCGGAAGCGAACAGGAGGTCATTCCCATGCGCATTCTGACGGCCTTCACCAATTCGCTCGGTGGTCGAGACTCCTATCACCTGGGTGTGTCTCTCGCTGAAGCATTCTCGTGCTCACTCGATCTCGTCACCGTCGTCAAGGGCGGCGAGGGACGCTATCTGCTCGACGTCACCGATCACGCGTTCCAGGACGTCGTCGCCACGCAGGTCGACGACTGGATGACTGAGATCATCGAGGAGCACCGGCCCCGTGTGCCGGTGAGCAAGTACCTGCGGTACAGCCCCTCGTTCCCCGAGGGCATCATCGCCTCGGCCGAGGAGCTCGAAGCCGACCTGCTCGTGGCCGGTGGAGGCCGTCACGGGGTCATGGGGAAGGTGTCTCTCGGTTCCGTGGGGCAGACACTGCTCAACTCCTCGACTGTTCCGGTCGCCCTGTCTCCGCGAGGCATGAGGCACGCCCCTCTTGACGGGCTCTCGCGCATCACGGTCATGCTGGGGGAGTCCGGCAGGTGGAGGGGCTGCTCAGTACGGCCAGGACCTTTGCCGACAGGGCTGGCGTCCCGTTGCGCCTCATCACGGTGGCGGCCGGTGACTCGCAGGACACCACAGAGATCGAGGAGCGGACTGAAGCCCTGCTCGCCGAGGTGCGCCTGGATCTGAAGGGGCTGGACGACCAGCGTGTCCAGGTCGTCCACGCCCAGGGCATGAGTGCCGCCGTGCTGGCAATGGAGTGGAGCAGGAATGAGCTGGCCTTCCTGGGATCGGCGCGCCTGGCCCAGAGCGGGCGCCTGTTCCTGGGGCCGGATGCCAACAAGATCCTGCGTGTCCTGCCCGTGCCGCTCGTCGCCGTCCCGGCGGCCGCGGCCGACGTCGGAGGTGGACCATGAGCACGAAGACCACTGACACCGGGAGTGGGCTGTCGCGGAAGGGACTGGCCGAGGGCTCCGTCGGTCTGCTCGGCGCCATCGTCATCGGCGTGTCCTGCATAGCGCCCCCGTACACCCTTACCGGCGCACTGGGGCCGACCGTCTCAGAGGTCGGCAAGCAGGTTCCGGCGATCTTCCTCGTAGGGTTCATCCCGATGCTCCTGGTCGCCTTCGGGTACCGAGAGCTCAATGCGGCGATGCCCGACTCGGGCACCTCCTTCACCTGGAGCACCCGCGCCTTCGGTCCGTGGGTCGGGTGGATGAACGGTTGGGGGCTGGTTGTGGCGACCGTCGTCGTCCTATCGAACCTCGCGGCCATCGCCGTCGACTTCTTCTACCTGCTGATCGCGCAGGTGGTCCGCAGACCCGCCATTGCGGAGCTCACCGACAACGTGTGGATCAATACCCTCACCTGTCTGGTCTTCATCACGCTGGCGACCTGGATCGCCTACCGCGACATGCAGACCACCCAGAAGCTCCAGTACTGGTTGGTGGGGTTTCAGCTGACGGTGTTCCTCGGCTTCGGTGCGGTGGCCATCTTCCGGTACTTCACCGGGACCGCCGTCAATCCGACGCCTTTCAGGTTCGAGTGGCTCAATCCGTTCGCCGTCGACTCGCTGCGCACCTTTGTGGCGGGCGTCTCCCTGTCCCTGTTCATCTACTGGGGCTGGGACGTGTCTCTGACGGTCAACGAGGAGACGGACGACGCCGGCTCCACCCCCGGGCGCGCTGCCGTGCTCACCGTCAGCGACCATTGTCTCGGTGTACATGTTCGTCACGATCGGATCAATGATGTTCGCCGGTCTGGGAAAGGACGGGATAGGACTGGGCAACCCCGAGATCCAGGACAACGTCTTCTTCGCCTTGGCCAGGCCGGTCCTGGGGCCGTTCGCGATCCTCATGTCAATGGCGGTGCTGATCTCGTCGGCCGCCTCTTTGCAGTCCACCTTCGTCTCTCCCGCCCGCACCTTGCTGTCGATGGGATACTACGGAGCAATGCCGGAGAAGCTCGGCCAGATCTCTCCGCGCTTCCTCACCCCCGGTCGTGCCACAGTCGTCTCGGCGATCGCCGCCTCGACGTTCTACACGCTGCTGCGCTTCGTGTCCACGACCGTCCTGTGGGACACGGTCCAGACCCTGGGGGCCATGATCGCCTTCTACTACGGGCTCACCGCCTTCGCCGCGGTGTGGTACTTCCGAAGGCAATGGTTCCGCTCGGTGAGGTCCTTCTTCTTCACGCTGGTGTCGCCGGGGCTGGGAGGCCTCACCCTCTTCTCGCTGCTCGGCTTGACCCTGAAGGACTCCCTCGACCCGAGTTATGGATCGGGCTCACAGGTCTTCGGCGTCGGTCTCGTCTTCGTCCTCACCCTCGCCCTCATTCTCCTGGGTGTGGTACTGATGCTTGTGCAGTACGTCCGAGCACCGGCTTTCTTCCGCGGGGAGGTGATCGCACGATCCGACGCTGTCGCCGATGAGACGAAGACGGCGACTGACTGACGGTGGCGCAGCTGCTGCGCTTAGTGTGGCTTCACGAGGGCCGGTGAACCGGAGTGAACATGCACCACCCATGAAGACAGCTCCCTCCGCGCCAGGCCGGTGGAAGGAGCTACGAGGAATCACATTGCAATCGCATCGACGAATACTCCGATCGATGCACCGGTAATCAAGTACATGACCTGTGGACGCCAGGCCGGACCACGAAGGAGCGAGCAATGAGCATCAATATGGAACGAGTCGCTGAGCTGATGGAGATCGAGTCGAAGCGCCTCAATGAACGGACCAAGGGATCCGGCGATATGTACAGTCGCGCGAGACACAGTCTTTCCGGCGGTGTCGCCTCCTCGTACCAGCTGCGCGAGCCCTGGCCCATTTACCTCGAGCGCGGGCAGGGGCCGAAGGTCTGGGACGTCGACGGCAACGAGATGTGGGACTTCCACAACGGCTTCGGATCGATGCTTCAGGGGCATGCCCACCCGGTGATCGGTGAGGCCATTCAGGAGCGGTACAGCAAGGGCACCCACTTCGCCGCGCCGACTGAGGACGCCCTGGTGGTAGCGGAGAACCTCTCGAACAGGTGGGGCCTGCCGAAGTGGCGCTACACGAACTCGGGCTCGGAGTCCACGATGGACGCCATCCGCATCGCACGCGCCTATACCGGTCGCGACACGGTCATGAAGATCTTCGGCTCCTACCACGGGCACCACGACACCGTCATGGTCTCGATCGGCGTCGAGTACGACAAGATCGGCGACCGCGACAACCTGGCCTCCCTGCCCTATGGAGGCGGCATCCCCGACGCCACCGTCCGGATGACGGTGCCGGTGCCCTTCAACGACGCCGAGGCCATGGAACGCCGCATCATCCGGCTGACCGATGAGGGTCGTAAACCCGCCTGCGTCATCATGGAGCCGGCCATGATGAACCTGGGGGTCGTGCTGCCGGAACCGGGCTACCTGGAGCAGGTTCGCGAGATCACCCGGCGACACGGCATCGTGCTGATCTTCGATGAGGTCAAGACCGGCCTGTGCATCGGACCGGGCGGCGCCACCAAGCGCCTGGCAGGTGACTCCTGACATGGTGACCATGGCCAAGCGCCCTCGGCGGCGGTCTGCCCTCGGGCGCCATCGGCGGCACCGAGGAAGTCATGTCCGTGGTGGAGGACCACACTGTCTTCCAGGTGGGCACCTACAACGGCAACCCCCTGGCGATGGCCGCCGTACGGGCCAACCTCGAGAAGGTCCTCACCCCGGAGGCCTACGCCCACCTCGACCACCTCAACGAGCGCATTCTGGCCGGCTGCACGGAGGTCATCGAGCGCTACGACCTTCCGGGCTACGCGGTGGGCGTGGGCGGCAAGGGCTGCGTCACCTTCTCTCCCAAGAAGGTCGTCGATTACGAGTCCTTCAAGGAGCACCAGAACGCGGAGTTGTCCGAGCTCGCCTGGTTGTTCAACATGAACCGGGGATTTTTCATGACTCCGGGCCGCGAGGAGGAGTGGACGCTGTCAGTGACCCACACGGATGAAGCGATCGACGCCTACGTCAGCTGCTCGAGGAGCTTGCCGAGGCGATCACCGCCGGGTGACGTAGCTCACCGATCTCGTGGGGCCGCCGAGACCCGGCGGCCCCCACGGATCGGGCAGCGGCGTGCGCCCTCAGGGGCCGGGGGAGTGACCGGCTCCGAGCCGCCGCTCCTGGTCCCATGAGCATGCCCTCTCGCAGCGTCGCTCAGCGGCGCTTCCAGGAGCGGATCTTCGTGCGGAAGGAGGTGAAGGGCGCCACCGTGTTGATGTGGATCCACCTGGCCACCGGCCCGAGCTGACGGCGTCGAGGAGGCCCACGCCCGCTGTCCCGGGCGTGAAGAGCTCGTCCTGACTCAGCGATGCCACGAGGGCGACGACGTCGTCGACCCGCTCGCCGACAAGGCCTCCTGGAGCTGGGATATCGAGGCATCGCGCCACTGCTCGTAGAAGGTGCCGCACAGAGCGCCGAGCTGGTTCCACCGGTAGCCGGGCGCGGGTGTGACGACCTCGTGCCCGGCTTGCTCGTCTCGTTCCCAGCCCAGCAGCAGGTCCATCCATCCCAGCTGGTAGGCGAGCATCTGCGCCGGCGTCCGGTCCACGCCGTCCTTGAACGTGTCCCGGTCCGCCTCGGTGACGGCGTCGAACTCGACGATGAACAGGTCGGCGCGCTTGCGGATCTCGGCGATGAGCTCCTCGCCGGAGGCGTAGCTCTTCATGACAGTCCCCTTCTCCATCGGCGCCCCATCGGCTCGCCGGCGGCAGCCAGAGGCTCGGGCTCGTACCTGACGGGTCGAGGTCGTACCCCCTACCCCACGAGCCCGAGACCTACCCTATGAGCTCGCGGCGGTCCAGCCGCGTCTAGTCCTGCGCGGCGACTTCGACGTCGGCCATCTGCCGCTGCGTCCACGGGGCGACGGTGAACAGCACCAGGGCCATGAGGAGTGTGGCCGCACCCAGGACGTAGTAGTAGGTGGAGTCGGAGAGGTGCTCGGTCTGAGCGATGATGAAGCCGGCGACGCCCTGGCCTGCGGCGACGCTGAGCCACCACAGTCCCATCGCCTGGGAGGCGAAGCTCTTGGGTGCCAAGGTGGTTGTCGTGGCCAGACCGACGGGGGTCAGGAAGAGCTCGGCGACGGTCTGGATGACGTAGACCAGCGCCAGGAACCACCAGGGGGACAGGTCCTGCCCGCCCGGCCAGATCTGGAAGCCGTAACCCAGCATGAGTGCCGAGAGCCCGACGATGAGCACCGCGATGACGAACTTCATGATGGTGGTGGGGAACCCTGCCGGCCCGACGGGTGAAGAGCATGCCGACCAACGGGGCCAGCAGGACGATCACCGCGGGATTGACCGACTGATAGGCCTCCGCGGTGGTCGACCAGCCGAAGAAGGTAGCCGCAGATCCGTGTTGACCTCTGCGAAGGTGGCCATCTTTCCGGCGGCCTGCTCTGTGATCATGAAGAACAGGACCGCGCCGACCCACAGGGGATGTAGGCGCGCAGGTGGGTGCGTTCGCGGGCCGTGACCTTGGGCGAACGGAACATGACCACGAAGTAGGCCACGGCCGCACCGACCGGGATGAGCAGACCCGCTGTGGCGACGGTGGTGACCAGGTTGCCGGTGAGCACCTGGAGGACTGCGACGACGACGCCGATGGCGACGAGGACCCCGAGGGATCCCAGGAGCAGGCGCTGGCGCTCCTCGGGGCGGATGGGGCTGGGACGGTGAGGCGAAGGCCGAGAGCTTGTGGCGGCCGTAGACGAAGGCCGCCAGGGCGAAGGCCATGCCGACGGCGGCCGAGGAGAATCCGGCGTGGTAGCCGTAGTGCTCGCGCAGCCAGCCGGTCAGGAGGGGAGAGGCGAAGGCGCCGACGTTGATGGACATGAGAACAGCTGGAAGCCGGCGTCGCGGCGGATGTCATCGTCGTCGTAGAGGCCCCCGACGATCGTGGACAGGTTCGGCTTGATGAAGCCGGTGCCCACGGCCACCAGGACGATACCCAGCCAGGAGGTGGCCGCCACGGGGATGGACAGGCAGATGTGCCCGGCCATGATGACGATTCCGCCGTAGAGGGTGGACAGCCATGGCCCGATGACCCGGTCGGCGAAGATGCCCCCGGGGATCGCCAGCAGGTAGACCGCCGTGCCGTAGAGCGCGAGGACCACCTGCCCGGAGTTCTCGCTCAGGCCCAGGCCTCCGCCCGCCACCGTGTCGGTGATGAAGTACAGCAGGATGGCGCGCATCCCGTAGTAGGAGAAGCGCTCCCACATCTCCACATTGAGCATCCACGGCAGGCCCCGGGGGTGGCCGAGCAGGCCGCGGTCCTCCTTCGACGGCGTGGTGCGCAGGCTGCGGGGCCGCCACCGGCTGGAGATGAGACGCCCGGGCTCGGCGACGTCGTCCTCAAGGTCATCAACCATTGCTGTCGGACCTGACATGGACTGTGCCATGGCGCTGTCCCCTCCTGTGGGCGGTGGCGGCACGGGGCCGACCGCGGTGTGATCCAGGGCGCCGGGCTGTCCGCGGCGCGCGAGGACCGCGGAGGAGGCCCAGACTTGTCGCCGAATCAGGTGTGCGGTCTTCCGCGACGATAGCGCGGCCGGTCTGTTTCCGGCATGCTTCCGGTCCCTCGAGGACGCCGGCGGCCCCGGAGCGCAAACCGCTGGGACTGACTCTCCGGGGCTACCGGGTCCCGCCGCACGGGCGACCAGCAGGGATTCCTCCGCGAGCGGAGGGCAGGGGAGGGCGGAGCGAGACCGGCGATGGCTGCTGGCCTGCCGGGGCGAGGCCCGTCCCTGGTCAGCGGGCGACGATCGGCCGCCGCGCCTTGACCTGCTGGGCGCACCGGGGTCAGGCGGGTCAGCTGCGACGTGACGCGGCTCGAGCTCGCCCAGGCTGAGACGCCCCAGGAGCTTCATGGTGCGGATGACCTCGTCGGAGAGGATCTCGATCATGCGGTCCACGCCCTCGCGCCCGCCTGCCATGAGCCCGTAGAGGTAGGCGCGGCCCACGAGCCCGAACTTGGCGCCCAGGGCGACGGCGGCCACGACGTCGGCGCCGTTCATGATGCCGGTGTCCACCACGATCGTGGCGTCCTTGCCGACCTCACGGACCACCTCGGGCAGGAGGCGGAAGGGATGGGGCGCGGTCGAGCTGACGCCCGCCGTGGTTGGACAGCAGGACGCCGTCGACGCCCAGGTCGATGAGGCGCTTGGAGTCCTCGACGGTCTGCACGCCCCTTGATGACGATCTTGCTGGGCCACATGGAGCGGATGACCTTGAGGTCTTCGTCGCTGATGGTGGGGTCCCATGGCGTGTCGAGCAGCTCGCCCACGGTGCGCCGGTGGACTTCAGGGAGGCGAACTCCAGCTTCGGCGTGGTCAGGAAGTCGAACCACCACCACGGGCGGGGGATCGCGTCGAGGACGGTGCCGGCCGTGATCTGGGGCGGGATGGAGAATCCGTTGCGCTTGTCGCGCAGGCGGGCCCCGGCCACGGGGGTGTCGACGGTGAACATGAGGGTGTCGAAGCCGGCTGCGGCGGCGCGCTCGACCAGCCCGTAGGAGATCTCGCGCTGGCGCATGACGTAGAGCTGGAACCAGTTGCGTCCGTGGGGGTTGGCGGCCTTGACGTCCTCGATGGAGGTGGTGCCCAGGGTGGACAGGGTGAAGGGGATCCCGGCGGCACCGGCGGCGCCGGCCCCGGCCACCTCGCCCTCGGTCTGCATGAGGCGGGTGAATCCGGTGGGGGCGATGCCGAAGGGCATGGCGGAACGGCCGCCCAGGATCTCGCAGGACGTGTCGACGTCGACGGCGGGGTGGAGGATGTCGGGGTGGAACTCGACGTCGCGGAAGGCCTGGCGGGCGCGGCGCAGGGAGACCTCGCCCTCGGCGGCGCCGTCCGTGTAGTCGAAGGCCGCGGCCGGTGTGCGTCGCTTGGCGATCTGGCGCAGGTCCCAGGTGGTCAGCGCGGCGTCGAGGCGTCGGCGCTTGGGGGTTGAACTCCGGGAGTCTTGAAGTGGAGCAGCTCGAAGATCTCGCTCGGGTTGGGAAGCTGACGCTTGACCATAGGGAACCCTCATCAGTGAGTCGGATGCTGGATGCTCCGCGCGGTGCGGAGTGCTCGTGAGAAGGCGCCGGCCCCCATGGCTCAGCCCTGAGGCCCACGAGCCACCTCATGCTATGGGACAAAGGTCACCAAAGCAAGGTAAGCCTTAGCAATCTCCGTGATGGCGGGGATTGTCCAGCATGTCAGCGATCTGCCCGTTGGCGGGGACTAAACCTCTCGGGAGCCACCGGCCAGGGCCCGCAGGCGTGCCCGAGCCTTCTCGCGGCGCAGGGCGTCCAGCTCTCGATGAAGGTTCGCCGGAAGCGCTCGTTGGTCGCCAGGTCCCCGAAGACGCCCTCGTGGGAGATGAAGGCGGTCTCATGGCCGGCTTTCTGCGCGGCCGCCAGGGGCAGGAGCTCGTCGGCCAGTGGGTCGTCGATGACGATCTCCTCGCCGTTCTCGTCGACTCCCTCCTCGCCCAGCGCCCAGGCGGCTACCATCGCCGTCCCCAGGCGGATCGGCCCGCCGGCGGTCAGGTTGTCGCGCACCGTGCCCAGGACGAACTTCGTCATCCGGCTGAGGCGTCCTGCGCCAGGCGGAAGAGCGTGTCCGCGACCGCCTCGTTGGTGAAGCGCTCGAACAGCGTGTCCACGTACTCGTTCAGGTCGATCCCCGGCACCGAGCGCAGGGTGGCACGCGCCTCTCGCTCGAGGTAGGCCCGCACCCAGGTGGCGATGTCCGCATCGGCTGCGGCGTCGTGCGCGTACTCCATGCCCAGCAGTCGCCCCCAGTGGGCCAGCCCCTGGTGGGAGGCGTTGAGCAGGCGCAGCTTCATGAGCTCGTAGGGGACGACGTCGTCGACCATCTGAACCCCGACCTCCTCCAGCGGGGGCCGCCCGGCCGGGAAGTCGTCCTCGAGCACCCACTGGGTGAAGGGCTCGCACACCACCGGCCAGGCGTCCTCGACGCCCAGCCCGCGCCGGAGCTCCACCATGTCCGTCGGCGTGGTCTGCGGGGTGATCCGGTCGACCATGGAACTGGGGAAGGCGACGTTGGCGTCGATCCAGTCGGCCAGCTCCGGGTCGCTCATCGCGGCCTGTGAGACGACCGCCTTGCGCGCCACCGTCCCGTTGCCGGGCAGGTTGTCGCAGCTCAAGACCGTGAACGGTGTGGTCCCGGCCGCCCGACGGCGCCGCAGCGCCTCGACGATGTAACCGAAGGCCGTCGTCGGCTCGCCCGGGTGCTCGGCGTCGTGAACGGCTCCGGGTGTCTCGGTGCGGAACTCGCCGGTGGCGTCGTCGACGTTGTAGCCGCCCTCGGTGACCGTCAGTGAGACGATCCGGGTGGTCGGCTCGCTCATGAGGGACAGGACCGCCTCGGGGTCGTCCGGGGCGAAGAGGTAGTCATGGATCGAACCGATGATCGTCGGCTCATGCCTCCCGCCGGGGTGCTTGAGGACCAGGGTGTAGAGGTGGTCCTGGCCCGCCAGCGCGTCACGCATCCGCGCGTCCCCGGGTAGCAGACCGACGCCGCAGATCCCCCAGTCCAGGCAGTCGTCCTCCGTGGCCCCGGACCTGCTCCGCTCGCGGATGAGCCGGTCGATGTAGGGCGGCCTGGTGAGCACGGTGGAAACCGCCCACACCGATGTGGACGATCCCGGTGGTCATGGCGGAGCGGTCGTAATCGGGGGCCAGCGGGGAGTCAGTCAGTGAGGTGGTCATGAAAAGTCCTTTCCGCGCTCATGCCAGCTGGCTCCAGTAAACTCCGCCTCCTTGGGAAACGGGTGGGTGCGGGCACCTCGGTACTCCGAGAACTCGGCCCGCACTGACGCACCGGCTGCCGAGATCCCTTGCGTGGAAAGCAGGATCTCGCGTTGCCCGACCGGTGTACGGTCGGGCAACGCGGAATCCGGATGCGCTTGACGAACCTCAGTGAGCGACGACGACGCGCAGGTGGCGCGGGCCGTGACGCCGTTGACGCGCACCAGCTCGATGTCACTGGTGGCTGAGCCACCGGAGATCCACGTCATCGGCCGCGTGGGATGCTCGCCCAGGACGTCGACGCCCTGCGGCACCGTCGGCACGATCGACTCGCGCTCCAGGACCACGACGTGCTTGTCCGGCACCAGGGAGATGGCCCGTCGGCCCTGATCGGGCTCGCCGTCGAGGACGATCGTCCCCGAGATCGCGATGCCCACACGCGAGCAGGTCAGTACGGCGTCGATCTCATTGAGGTCGAGGGTGGCGATGGCCTCCTGGCGGGAGTCCTCCACCACGGTACGGGACCGTTGCGGGCCGCCGCCTCCTTGTAGGCCTCAGGCAGCCCATCGGGAACGACGACGGAGCGCGCCTCGCCGAGCAGCTCGTCAATGGCGTCCAGGATCGCCGCGTCCTTGGGGGCGACGATGACCTCGGCCGAGTAGTCCTCGAGCTTCTCAATCATCTCATCAACCACGGGCTTTGGAGCCGATTCTCCCCGAGCGGATGTAGTCAGCGGATCGGCCCCACCGGCCGAGTCTGGGACCGCGAGATCGCGTCGCGGGCGCGGGCCAGGATCGCGGACTTCGCATCCATCACAGCTCCTCCTCGCTGGTCGAGCCGGCTGGGGCCTGGGGGGCGGATGCCCCCGGGGTGATCGGCTCAGGGTTGATGATGGCCGAGCGCGCGTCCAGCGCGGCCGGGGCCGGTTCGCCGTCGGCGCTCGCGCTGCCGGTCACCGGCTCTCCGGGAGGCGGGGGCGGATCGGCCGGGAAGCCGTCGCCGGCGTTGTGGCCGTGGTCGGCCCCGGAGCCGGCGGCCCCGCTCACTGGTCTCGCCGTCGGGGTGGGTGCGCTTCCACCACTGGCGGAAGGTCTCCGAGGGCGCCACCGGCAGGTCGCGCGCCCCGGTCCACAGGGAGGCCGGGAAGGGCAGCGCTCCGATCTTGCCCTCCTTGCCGCCCAGCAGCGCAGAGGCCTTGACCGTCTGCGAGGCGGCCTCCCACAGCGAGCTCTTCGACATCACCGGAGCCGAGACGTTCATCGCCACGTCCCACACATCCGGCACCATGCGCTGCTTTGACGTCCACCGAGCGGGCCTGCAGGTGGACGAGGATCGTGGGGATGTCGATCTTGACCGGGCACACCTCACCGCAGGCCCCGCACAGGGAGGATGCGAAGGGCAGAGTGTGGACCGGGTCGTCGTCGGCCAGCCCCTGCGTGAGTTGGGGTGTGATGATCGAGCCGATCGGGCCGGGACAGACCGAACCGTAGGCGTGCCCGCCGGTGTGCTGGTAGACGGGCAGATGTTCATCGCACGACCCGCAGCGGATGCAGGCTAGGGGCTCTGGCGGCCCACCGGGTCGGCCAGGGTCTTGGTGCGCCCGTTGTCCATGAGCACCAGATGGAACTCCTGGGGCCGTCGCCCTCGGTGACACCGGTCCACATGGAGGTGAGGGTTCATGCGCTCGCCGGTGGCCGAGCGCGGCAGCAGCTGGGAGAAGATCTCCACGTCCTGGAACCGGGGCACCAGCTCTCGATCCCCATGAGGGTGATGAGCGTGTCCGGCAGGGTCAGGCACATGCGCCCGTTGCCCTCGGACTCGAAGATCGACACCGTCCCGGTCTCGGCCACGCCCATGTTGGTGCCGGAGACGGCCACCGAGGCGTGCAGGAACTTGTGGCGCAGGTGGGAGCGGGCCGTAGCCGTCAGCTCCCTGGGGGTCGTCGGAGAGGTCAGCCGGGGCGTCGTCCATGCGGTCCAGGAAGATGCCGCGCACCTCGGAGCGGTTGGCGGTGGATGGCGGGCACCACGATGTGGGAGGGCATGTCGTCGGCGAGCTGGACGATCATCTCGGCCAGGTCCGTCTCGTGGGCCTTGATGCCCCGGTCGGCCAGGTACTCGTTGAGGTTCGTCTCCTGGGTCGCCATTGACTTGACCTTGACGACGTCGTCGACGCCCTTGGAGGCGATGATGCCGGCGATGATCCGGTTGGCCTCGGCGGCGTCGCGCGCCCAGTGGACGATCCCGCCGCGGGCGGTCACGTTGGCCTCGAACTGCTCCAGCAGCTCGGGCAGGCGAGAGGCGACCTCGAACTTGACGGCCCTCAGCGGCGTTACGCAGGTCCTCCCAGTCGGGCATTCGGCCACGCGCTGGGCGCGCTGGTGCGGATGGTGCGCGTGGCGTGGCCCAGGTTGCGGCGCATCTGGGTGTTGGCCAGCGTCTTGTGCGCCCTCGGGGAAGGTGTCCCCAGCGCAGCGTGTCCTCGGGCTGCTCGACGTCGGTGCGCCAGCCGCTCGTGTAAGGGGCATGCCCAGAAATACCTGTGTCATCGTGCCACCGCCTGTGCGTGCTGGGAGTTCTCGTGTGCTGAACGTGCTTGGGGGCGAAGGAGATGTTGCCCTCGAAGGGGCGTCCTCGGTGAGGCCAGGATCTCGGCCAGGTGCATGATGCGTACCCCGGAGTTGACGCGCGACAGGCCGCCGCCGATGTGCATGAGGGCAGGAGTAGTCGCCGGCGCACAGGACCTCGGCGCGCGTGGACATCACGTTGCTCATCTTGTCGGCGAGCATCGCGGTGGAGGTCTCGGAGTTCTTCATGGAGAAGGTGCCGCCGAAGCCGCAGCAGACCTCGGCGTCGGGCAGGTCGATGAGGGTGAGCGCCTCGACGGCCTTTGAGGAGGGCGGTAGGGGCGGTCGGCGACCTTGGCGATGCGCAGCGAGTGGCAGGTGGGTGGTAGGTGACCGTGTGAGGAGTAGGCGCCCACGTCCTCGGTGCCCAGGACATCGATGAGCAGCTCGGTGAGGTCGTAGGTGTGAGCGGCGATCTGCTCGACCCGCTTGGCCAGGGCCGTGTCGCCCACGTGCTCGGCCACGAGGCCCTGCTCGTGGCGGGCGGCGCCGGTGCACGAGCCCGAGGGGATGACGATCGCGTCCCACTCGCCGTCGAGCACGGGGGAGAAGGTGTCCACGTGGTTGCGGGTGATCTTGGCGGCCTGCTTGAAGTAGCCGGTGTTGGCGTGCATCTGGCCGCAGCAGACCTGTCCCTCGGGGAAGCAGACCTGGTGGCCGAGCCGCTCCAGGATGGTGACGGTTGCCTGCGCTGCCTGCGGGAACATGGTGTCCGCAAGACAGGTGGCGAAAAGGGCGATTCGCACGATATGCCTCCACGACGTCGTAGCTGAGACTTTCACGAGGGCCGCCCCGGACTTCCTGCGCAGGGGCAGGACATGTGCGGCCTCGGCTGTGTCTCAGGCTACGGCCCGGTGGTGGCGGTCATCGGACAACGTGGGGATCCCGGCCGGCCGGTCCTGCCCTTCGGTGCGGGCTTTTCGGCGGGATGGTGCAGTTCTGTGCAGGACAGTGTTGGTTCGGGAGAGAGGCGTCCGCGGCGTGTGGGAGGTAAGTCCTAGGCCTGGATTGCGTCATGGGTCACTGCTGTTATCTGATCCGCGGGCTCAGGTGCGGTCCGAGCGGGTGCGCGGGCGCCGTCGGAGGATGAGGACGTACCTTCGCCGTGAGGACTGCGTTTCGTTGTCTATGGCCGGGTTCTGACCGCGGCGGTTCCCGTCAAAGCGCAGTCCTCGTGCGGAAAGTACGTCCTCGATCGGTCCGGCTAACCCAACAGGCCCAGGGCGCCTGCGCTGCGCCCGGCGAGGTGGAGACCGAGGATTGCTGCGACCCACAGGAGAGTGACCTTGGCCTCGTACTCCAGCCTGGGGGCGATTCTGGCCAGCTTGGGTAGAAAACGCTGCCCCAGCGTATCGGCCAGGACGAGCAGGACGAGGGCGGGTGCGATCATGACCAGGCAGTACAGGATCAAGGTGACGATCCGTACCGGCCAAGCCTCTGGTGAGGAGGCGATGATCCCGGTCGCCGCGATGTAGGGAACCATGGTGGCGGCTTCGGCGAGTGAGGCTCCCAGTCCCAGCACGACCATCGCCCCGGCCGAGGCGGGGGTGGGTCGGCTTCCCAGAGAATCCGTTCCGGGCTCGGGCTTGGCCGGGTCGGGGCCGAGGATGTCGAAGCCCGCCAGCACCACACCGATGACAAGGGTCGCCCACTGTGCCGTCTCGGTGCGGGCCAGGCGTGCCGCGGTGGAGCCGATGAGGTCGAAGCCGGCCACCAGGGCGATCCCGAGGCCGAGGTACACCAGGCACACGGTGGTCAGGTAGATGGTCATCGGCCCGCGGTCCACGCGACGGCTGCGCACGACGAGAGCGATCGGGATGACCAGCGTGCCCAGGCTGGTGGAGTCCAGCAGGGCGAGTCCTGCGAGTGTGGTGGCGTGTTCCATGGGGTACCTCGCTCGTTGACCAACTGTTGTCATACGACCGTATGACGGCTCTCGTATGATCGTATGGGGGATAGTCTGGTGAGGCAACCGCTATTGAGCCCCCGAGAAGTCGGCGGAAGTAACAATGGTGGAGGGCGCCTGCGAAGGCACGGAGTCGGGCAACCACGGAGGCAGCGTCATGGACCAGGAAACGAACCAGCGATCGGTCCTCAATACCCTGATGTCACCGGCGGCGAGCATGACCGCTGACGCCACCATCGCGATCATCGCCGAGGAGGGCTTCGACCGGGTCAGTGTTCGCAGCGTGGCCGCCCGGCTCGGCGTCGCCCCGGGCACCGTTCAGTACCGCTCGCCGAGCCGGCGAACTCTGCTGACCGACGCCCTCGTCCGCTCCGTCCAGCGCCAGGCCGGCCGTGTGGTCTCTCGATGAGGTCGACCCCGCGCAGCCGGAGACCCTGGTGAGGGCTCTTGCCGAGCTTCTGCCGACCGGGGCCGTGCAGCGCGAGGACGCGGCCGCCTGGGTCGCCTTCGGAGCCGCCGCATCCACCAGGCCCTGGCTGGCCGATCCCTACTGGGAGGCGCTCCAGTTCATGCGTACCTGGGTCGAGGGTGTTCTGGCCGACGCTCGGAAGGCCGGTCGCATGCGCGCGGACCTGTCACCCGCCGAGGGAGCGCGCCTGGTGACCGCTCTCGTCAACGGGCTGACCCTCGACCTGCTCAACGCCCCGCCAACGGAGTCCGACGAGGTGATCGGCCAGCTGCGTTCGGGGCTTGGTCTGATCCTGGACGGCCTGTGAGGCCCCTCGATGGTCCGCGCGACGTCGGAGCTCGTAGACGCGTCCGCACCCCTGGGGCTCAGGTGAGGGACCAGTCCCCGACCTCGAGCTGTCCGTGGCTGTTGCTGCCAGTGGCGATGACGCTGCCGTCGGAGCGGAGTCCCACGGTATGGGCTGCCCGGCGGCGATGGCCACTATGTCCCGCCATTGGCGGACATCGCACTGACCCGCCTCGGATCTACCTGACGCGACGACGGTGCCGTCATCCTTCAGGCCGACGCTGTGGCAGCTGCCTGCCGCAACCGCGCTGATGTCTGTCCAGCGCTCGGCGTCGCCCCAGAACTCGGAGCGCCCGGCTGCGCGAACGGTGCCGTCCGCGGCCAGGCCGATCGTGTGGAGGTAGCCAGCGCCACCGCACGCATCTGGAGCCATTCATCCACCCTCGCACTGGCCCGCAGTGTTGTTGCCGGTGGCGCAGACGGTTCCATCGGCGCGAACCGCCACCGTGTGCCAGTCACCGCAGCTGATGCCCGTGATCTCGCGCCAGCTGTCGACCTGCCGTTGCCCCTCGGTACCACGGCCGACCGTCACCAGTGTCCCGTCGCCCCGCAGCCCCGCACTGAATCTCCATCCTGCCGCGATGGCGATGACGTCCCGCCAGTCCCGGACGTTGCACTGGCCCTGGCTGTTCCAACCGCTGGCCAGAACCGTCCCGTCACCGCGAAGCCCCAGTGTGTGGGACCGACCGGTGTTGCCAGCAATATGCACGTTTCCCGACGTGACGGCGACGATGTCTCGCCACTGTGCCACCTGACACTCTCCGGCGGAGTCCGACCCGACGGCCACCACCCGGCCGTCCGCGAGGCGCCCGACCGTGTGCCTGCGTCCAGCAGCCAGAGGAACATGAGCTGTCACAGTCACCTCCTTCGTGACCATCTCAGCACAGCAGTCTCGTCCGTGTCATCAATGCCATGCTCCGTTCGCGAGCGTCTTCGAGGACGTACCTTCGTGGCGAGGACCGCGTTATCCTGCAGATTGCGGGTGTCGGGGAGCAGTCGTCTGTGGGAGGTCGCAGTTCTCGATCGAAAGGTACGTTCCCGATCCGACGCCGCAGGCGCGGGGACACGTACTGCGCCCCGGATCCATGAAGGACCCGGGGGCGCAGTACGTAGGAGTCAGGTTCTGGCGGCCTCAGACGCCCAGCCCCACCTGGGAGGCCAGGAACACGAGCGTGCCCAGTACCACCAGCAGACCGATGGAGTAGGGCGCCGCCTTCCTGAGGATCTCGGCGTCCGTGCCGGGTGCGTCCACCGCGGTCGAGGCGATCGCCAGGTTCTGCGGGGAGACGATCTTGCCCAGACCGCCACCGATGGTGTTGGCGGCCAGCAGGATCCTCGGGTCGAGCCCGGCCCCCTGGGCGGCGGTGGCCTGCAGGTTGGCGAACAGGGCGCCCGCGCTCGTCGCCGAGCCGGCCACGGCGGTGCCCACCCAGCCCAGGGCCGGGGAAAGGAAGGCGTAGGCGGCGCCCGTGGCCGCCAGGGCCGCGCCGATCGCGGAGGTCTGCCCGGAGAAGTTCATGACGTAGGCCAGAGCCATGACGGCGGCAATCGTCAGGATCGCCATGCGCAGCGTGTAGCAGGTCTTGGCCAGCGTGGCGAAGCCCTTGCCCACGCTCATCTCGAACTTGCCCGGCACCGAGCGCGCCGCGTAGATGAAGGTAACGATGATCGCGGTCAGGAAGATCCAGGTGCCCGGGTTGGACAGGGTCTGGAGTGTGTAGATGGCGCTCTTAGAGACCTCACCCTTGGCAGTCAGGAGCTGGCCGTAGACGCCGGGCCACTTCACGGGCAGATCGGTGGCCTTGAAGGTCTTGTCGAGATTGACACCCAGTGTCCACAGCTTGGTCGTGGCGATGATGACCACCACCAGGATGTAGGGCAGCAGGGCCAGGATGACGCGCTCGCGGTCGGGGGCGTCGTTGGCAGCAACCTGGGAGCGGTACTCGTCGGGGGTCGTGGGGGTCCACACCAGCAGGAAGACGTAGGAGGCGGCCAGGCCCAGCAGGGAGGCCAGCACCGCGGTGAGCTCATAGGAGATCGAGGGGGTGAAGAAGTGCCCCACCCCAGTGGCCAGCCCCGCCACGATCGCCAGCGGCCACAGCTGCCTGACGCCGCGCGCGCCGTCGAGGATGAACAGCAGGAGGAGCGGAATGAAGGCGCAGAACACCCAGGTCAGGTGCCCCATGGCGGTAGCGACCGTCACCGGTTCCTCGCCGCCGAGCTTGCCGGCCGTCGTGGTGGGAATGGCCATGGCGCCGAAGCCCACGTTGATGGCGTTACCGACCATGACGACGACGGCCGCCTTGAGCTTGGGCAGGCCGAGGGTCGCCACCATGGCGGCGGCGATCGCCACCGGGGCGCCGAAGCCGGCCAGCCCCTCCAGCAGACCACAGAAGGAGAAGGCCACGATGAGGGCCTGAGCGCGCATGTCGCCCTTGCCGATCACGTTGAACACGGCCTTCAGGTCCTTGGAGCGACCCGAGACGTCAGTGAGGTTGTAGAGCCACACGGCCGCGATGATGATGTAGATGATCGGGACGAATCCCAGGGCCATGCCCTGGGTGGCGCTCATGATGGTCATCCCCACCGGCATGTGGAACAGGGCGACGGCGGTGATCGACGCGACCACCAGGGAGATGATCGCGCACCAGTGGGTGGCCACCTTGAACACGCCCACGAGGACGAAGAACACCACCAGCGGTAGCAGGCCCACCGCGGCGGTAAGGTAGACATTGCCGCCCACGGCGGTGGTCGACGGCGTGAAGGCTGCGGGCAGGCCCGCCAGTGCTGGGGCGAGGGGTGCCGGGTGTGCCGGCAGGGCTGTCAGGACGGCTGGCGTCATGGCTACTCCACTGTGAGTACTGATGAAGGTCATCCAGGTCGCGGATGGGCCGGGTAGTCGCGGCGCTGCTTCCTGGGTACTAAGGCCCAACGATCATGCCACGGAGATGGTGGCTTGTGCACCATGTGACCCGGCAGGTGTCGCTGTCGCGCAGAAACCCGGGAGAAAATTGATGAGGAGCTGGTCGTGCCGATGTCGCTCGGCGGGGTTCGGCGCGTCATTGCGGTCCACCCGTGCGCCAAAAACTGCGTGAGCCCAGGACATCCGGCTGCGTGGGTGCGGTGCCGGTGCACGCCGTCGGCCGGTTCAGCGCTTGCGCGCGGGGCCGGGCACCAGGCGGGCCGAGTTGAGGATGAAGGCGGACTCGGAGACGACGTGCACGAGCGCCGCGGCCACGGGCCCCAGCAGCCCCAGACCGGCGGCGATCATGCCGGCGACATCGACGACGACCGTGCCCACGAAGTTCACCATGATGATGCCCTGGGCCCGGCGGGCCACCCGCACGGTCTCAACCAGGTCGGCCGGGGCGGACCCCACGAGCACCACGTCCCCGGCCTCGCGGGCCACGTCCGTGCCGGTGCCCATGGCGATGCCGACGTCTGCGGCGCTCAGGGCCGGGGCGTCGTTGACGCCGTCTCCCACCATCGCCACGCACTTTCCCGCTCGGCGCAGCGATCGGACGACCTCCTCCTTATCGGTGGGCAGGAGGCCGGCGCGCACCCGATTCTCGTTCAGGTCGAGCACGCGGCCACGTCGCCCGCGGAGGCGGCCGAGTCACCGGTGAGCATGAGCACATCCAGCCCCATGTCGCCCAGGTCGCGCACGGCGGTGGCCGCGCCCTGGCGCAACCGGTCGGCCAGGGCGATGGTGCCCAAGAGCCGGCCGTCGGCCCGGACCTCCACCACAGAGGTGGCCGACGGTGCCTCCGGGTCTGAGGCGGTGTCGGACGCGATGACGGCGTTGGCCTCGACCCCGGCAGCGCCCTGGCCCGGTTGATGCTCCTGTCCCTCCCTGCGCCCGACGGTGACCCGGCGCCCGTCGACGCGGGCGCTCACGCCGGCGCCGGGGGAGTAGGTGACGTTGCTCGGAACCGGCACCGTCAGGTCGCGCACGGCGGCCTCGGTGCGGATGGCCCGGCCGATCGGGTGCTCGGAGTTCCACTCCGCCGCGGCCGCCAGGGCCAGGACCTCGGCCTCGTCCGTGCAGGGCGTCGCGGGGGACTCCGCAGGGCTGACGGCCACGACGCGGGGCGCGCCCACGGTGAGCGTCCCCGTCTTGTCCAGCACCACCGTGTCCACCGCGGAGAGCTGCTCCAGGTGGGTGCCGTCCTTGACGAAGGCCCCGCAGCGGGCGGCGCGGGCGATCGCGGCCAGGACCGCCAGGGGAGTGCCCGCGGCCACCCCGCAGGCCCCGGCCACGATGATGACCGAGATCGTGGAGCGCACGTCCCGAGTCGCCAGGAAGGTGACGAGGGCCGCTGCCAGCGCCAGGTAGACGATGCGGGCCGCCAGTCTGTCGGCCAGACGCTGGACCGGCGCGCGTGAGGACTGGGCGTGGCGCACCGCCGCCACGATCCGCCCGTAGGAGGAGTCCTCGCCGACCCGCTCGACCTCGAGCTCCAGGGCCCCGCGGGTGATCGAGCCGGCGGGACCCGGTCGCCCGGCCCGACCAGGACGGGCAGCGACTCGCCGGTGACCCGGGACTGGTCGACGTCGGCCCAGCCGGTGCGCACGACGCCGTCGACCGGCACCCGGCCCCCGGGACTCAGGGCGATGACCTGCCCGGGGCACACCTCGTCCAGGGGGACCTCGGTGGTCTCATCGGGGTGCGGGCCGGTCACCACCCGCGCGGCCTGCGGCAGGAAGGACATGAGATCGGTCAGGGCGTCGCGTCCCCGGTCCATGGACAGATCCTCGAGGACCTCGGCGCACAGCGCGAAGACGGTCACGGCCAGGGCGGTGACCCACTCACCGATGACGGCGGCCGCCACGATGGCCAGCAGCATCGACAGCTCCATACTCATGCGCCGCTCGCGCAGATCGCCGGCCGCCTCAACGAGGATCGGCCAGCAGCCCACCGCCAGCGCCACCGCCCCGACGGCGCCCACGGCCCAACCGGGCGTGCCGACCGCACTCGCGATCCAAGCGCCCAGGGCCGCAATCCCCACCACAACGATGCGCACGATGTCGGCCCGCTCGATCCGGTCGATGATCCGCCCACCGGTGCCGGAACCGGTGAGACCGCTGGCGCCAGAGGTGTCGTCGGCCTCGTCGACGGGCAGTGATGGTGTGGAGGCGGAAGGCGGCTGCGTGGACTGCAGCGGGTGAGCGGTGGGTGGATGAGCCGTCATGCGGGACTCTCGCAGGGGGAACGGGGCGGGTCCCCGCAGATCAGGCCGGGGAGCAACATCCAGGAATCTACCGACCCGTCAACGGGCTCGACAGTGTACGAGAGGACTAGGCGAGCCTCTGAGACCCGTCGCCGTGTCACAACGGGATACCTGTCAACCCCGATCTGAGAGCTTGTCCCTCGGCGGAACCATCGCTGACCAGCTGACGCGTGCGAAGTACTGGCGAGACGAGCGGTTGCGCGGGTAAGAACCTCCATCCGTGACACATCGACCGGGAAATGCTGACCATCGGCCGTCCGAGACGTGGTAAGCGGCGCCGCCGGCGGACCCGAGGAGGAAGCGGGACCCGCCGGCGGCGCCGGAGTGCTGCGTGTGCTGCTTCAGCGGCGGCTGCCACGCCGCCACCGACCGATCGCCGCTGGACGCTACGCGGTCTGTCATTGCTACTCGACGACGTCGTCGTCGACCCAGTCCAGGGTGCGCTGGACGGCCTTGTTCCAGTTGCGGAAGAGCCGATCGCGCTCGGCCTCCTCCATGGCCGGCTCCCAGCGCTTGTCCTCTGCCCAGTTGTCGATGACGTCCTGGGTCCCGGACCAGAAGCCCACCGCGATGCCGGCGGCGTAGGCCGCTCCCAGTGCCGTGGTCTCGGCGACCTTTGGGCGCACGACCGGCACGCCCACCTGGTCGGCCTGGAACTGCATGAGCAGCTCGTCGCGGGTCATGCCGCCGTCGACCTTGAGCTCGGTGAGGGCCTGCCCTGAATCGGCATTCATGGCCTCGAGGACCTCGCGGGTCTGGAAGGCGGTCGACTCCTCCACGGCCCGGGCGATGTGGGCCTTGTTGACGTAGCGGGTCAGTCCCACCAGGGCGCCGCGGGCGTCGGGGCGCCAGTGCGGGGCGAACAACCCGGAGAAGGCCGGCACGAAGTAGGCCCCGCCGTTGTCCTCGACACTTGCGGCCAGCGCCTCGATCTCCTTGGAGTCGGTGATGATGCCCAGGTTGTCGCGCAGCCACTGCACCAGCGAGCCGGCCACGGCGATCGAGCCCTCCAGGGCGTAGACCGCCGGCTCGTCCCCGATCTGGTAGCACACGGTGGTCAGCAGCCCGTTCTCGCTGCGCACCGGGGTGGTGCCGGTGTTCATGAGCATGAAGCAGCCGGTGCCGTAGGTGTTCTTGGCCTGTCCCTTCTCGAAGCAGGCCTGCCCGAAGGTGGCCGCCTGCTGGTCGCCCAGGATGCCGCTGATGGGGGTGTCCACCAGCAGGCCGTTCTTGCGGCCGTAGCCGAACACGCCCGAGGAGGGCCGGATCTCGGGGAGCATCGACATGGGATGCCCATGTCCGCGCAGATCTCCGGGTTCCAGTCCAGGGTGTCGATGTTCATGAGCATCGTGCGCGAGGCGTTGGTGACGTCGGTGGCGTGCACCCTCCGTTGACCCCGCCGGTGAGGTTCCACAGCGTCCAGGTGTCCATGGTGCCCATGAGAAGGTCGCCGGCCTCGGCGCGCTCGCGGGCCCCCTCGACGTTCTCCAGGACCCAGGCGACCTTGGGGCCGGCGAAGTAGGTGGCCAGCCCCAGGCCCACGCGGTCCTTGTACTTGTCCGGGCCGTCGTCGCCGGCCAGGCGGTCGCAGATCTTCTGGGTGCGGGTGTCCTGCCAGACGATGACGTTGTAGACGGGCTCGCCGGTGTTCTTGTCCCACACGACGGCGCTCTCGCGCTGGTTGGTGATGCCCACCGAGGCGATCTCGTGGCGGTTGATCTGCGCCTTGGCGAGTACCCCTCCGACGACGGAGCGGACGTTGTCCCAGATCTCGTTCGCGTTGTGCTCGACCCAGCCGGCGCGCGGGAAGATCTGCTCGTGCTCCTTCTGGTCGACGGCGACGATCCCTCCGTCGTGGTTGAACAGGATGGCGCGTGAGGAGGTCGTACCCTGATCGATGGCCAGGACGTACTTCTTCTCATCGGGGTTGTTGGGGCTCAAGGAATTGTCCTTTCACTGCGTTGTGAGGGGCGGTGTGATCAGTGCTGGTGGAGGCTACGCGCCGCACGGACGGTGCAGACGCGTGCCGTCCCGGCCGTGCGGGCTCAGAACAGGCCGGCCATGTGGGGGACGATGAGTCCGGCGGCGACGGCGCCGATGATCGGGCCGACGACCGGGACCCAGGAGTAGGCCCAGTCCGAGCTGCCTTTGCCGGGGATGGGCAGGAGAGCGTGGGTGATGCGCGGGCCCAGATCACGGGCCGGGTTGATGGCGTATCCGGTGGGTCCGCCCAGGCTCATGCCGATGACGACGATGACCATGGCCACGGCCAGCGGGCCGAGCCCGGAGGGGGTCTTGCCCGAGACGATGATCCAGGCCAGCAGGACGAAGGTGCCTACGGCCTCGGTCACGACGTTCCAGCCGTAGGAGCGCACGGCCGGGCCGGTGGCGAACACGGCGAGCTTGGCGGCGGCGTCGGCCTTCTGGTCGAACTGCTTCTTGTAGGCCAGCCACACGGCGGCGGCGCCTGCCATGGCGCCCACCATCTGGGCGGCGAAGTAGACGAGGATATTGGTCGCCGAGGCGGGATCCCCTCGGCCAGGTCCCGTCCGGCGACCGCCAGTCCGATGGTGACGGCCGGGTTGAGGTGCGCGCCGGTCTTGTAGGCGGCGTAGACGCCCACGAAAACCGCCAGCCCCTCACGCCATGGTGATGACGATCCAACCGCCGTCCTTGGCCTTGAGGTGGGCAGCAGACACCGGCGACGACGCCGCAGCCCAGGAGGATGAGGAGGAACGTACCGAAGGCCTCCGAGGCGAAGATCTGGGTCAGGGTCGCAGACATTGCGGCTCTCTTTCTGCACAACGTTGTGCGGGTTCGGACATCGCCGGCGCGGTCCGGTTTTTGATGGGTGATGGGTTGATCGTGCTGCCCGCCGCCGCCGGAAACGGCGGGCAGCACGGAGGTCATCGGGTCGAGCGGCACCGAGAGGTCCGCTCGGCCGACAGGAGCCTAGATCGGCTCAGTGATGTGCGCTACCGCAGCGGCGTCGGTCAGCTCGGCCTCGGCCGCGGCGATCTGGGCCACGCGCTGGGCGTAGGCCTCCTTCTGGGCGGCGACGTCCTCCTCGGACCAGTCCAGCAGCGGCGCCATGATCTCAGCGATCTCGTCGGCGGCGCCCAGGCCCCGGTCGCGGCGAGAGAAGTCCAGGCGCACCCGGCGCAGCAGGACGTCGTCGAGACTCTCGGCACCCTCGTGGGTGACGGCCCAGGCGACCTCGGCGCGCAGGTAGGTGGGAGCCTCCGCCAGCGGCTCGCCCAGCCGCGCCTCAGGGCTGGCGGTGTCGATCGACTCCCAGCAGGGCAGGGGTCTCGTCGCCGTAGCGGTCCAGCAGATGGGTGACCCGTTCCAGGGTCCAGCCGCGCTCGCCGGCGATCCGTCCGGCCCGCTTGGCCAGGGCGTGGTAGCCGGCCGCGCCCACCAGGGGCAGCTCCTGCGTGACGCAGGGGTGGGCGTGGGCCAGAGCCTCGCCCAGGGCGTGGTCGACGGCGTCGGAGGCCATCACCCGGTAGGTGGTCAGCTTGCCGCCGGCGATGGCTGTCAGGCCCGGGCGATCCGGGTGACCGTGTGCTCGCGGGAGACCTTCGTGGAGGCGGCATCCGCGCCCGGCTTGAGCTTGGGCTGAGCAGGGGACGCAGGCCCGCGTAGACGCCGATGATGTCGTCGCGCGTGATGGCGCGGGACAGGACGGAGTTGGCGTGCTCGAGGATGTAGTCGACGTCGGCGGCGTGGCCACGGGCTTGGAGACGTCCAGGTCCCAGGGGGTGTCGGTGGTGCCGATGACCCAGTACTCGGGCCAGGGGATGATGAACAGGACCGACTTCTCGGTGCGCAGGAAGACCCCGGTCTCGGCGTCGATGGCCTCCTTGGGAACCACGATGTGAATGCCCTTGGAGGCCAGGACCTTCAGGCCCCCGGCGTCGGTGGCCAGGTCCTGGACATCCTCGGTCCACACGCCGGCGGCGTTGATGGTGCGCTTGGCGCGGACCTCGTGAGTGGCACCGGTGGCCAGGTCGGTGACGCGGGCGCCGTGGACGTGGCCGCGCTCGTCGGTGATGAAGCCGGTGGCCTTGGTGCGGTTGGCGGCCAGAGCCCCCAGGCCGACGGCGGTGCGCACCAGGTCGATGACCAGGCGGGCGTCGTCGACACGGGCGTCGAAGAAGCGGATGGAGCCGGCCAGGCCGCTGGTGTCCAGCGAGGGGGCGAGGGCGGAGGTGCCCTTGCGGCCCAGGTGGCGCTGGATCGGCACGGTCTTGCGGCCGCGGGAGCCGGCCAGGGCCAGGGCGTCGTACATGCCCACGCCGACGGCGGAGTAGGAGCGCTCGTAGTGGTGCTTGAGCGGCCACAGGAAGGGCTGGGCCTTGACCAGGTGCGGCGCGGTGGTGCTCAGCAGGCGGCCGCGCTCGGTGAGGGCCTCGTGCACGAGGGCGAAGTTGAGCTGGTAGAGGTAGCGCAGGCCGCCGTGGACGAGCTTGGAGGACCACGAGGAGGTGCCTGAGGCCCAGTCGCCCATCTCCACGATGCCGGAGCAGGCCGCGGGCGGCCGCGTCCAGGGCGATGCCGGCGCCGGTGACGCCGCCGCCGACGACGAGGAGGTCCAGGCCCTCGGATGAGGACATCTCCTCCAGGGCGCGCTCGCGCTGGGCGGCGTTGAGCGCGGTGTCGTGCGTGGGGGCCGGGTAGGCGGGACCCGCGGGGCCGGAGCTGTGGGCGGAGGACTTTTCTTCGAGGAGGGGTGCGGGTGGAGATCATGGCTCCTGGACTCCCTCACGTTTCGAGAGGTCGGTTGCTGAGGTCTGCGGGCCCGGTCGGCGCTGACCGGGGTGCCAGGTGGGTGAGCGGGTGAGCTCCCTGACTGCGCCGTGTCCCGCTGCGCTCACGCTGCCCCACCGTGGCGGTGGTCACCACTGTTCGTCATCTGTGGGAGTATGCGCAGGTAGTTGCACAAACGTGCATACTGGATTGAGGACTTCCACAAGAATGTCCGTCTACTTGAGCAGATTCCGCCTGGTCAGGACATCCGATGTCAGGGTGGAGGAGAATCATGCCCTCCGTGGTGCGCACAGGCCCCACGGCGGTGAGAGGAGAGACCGACGTGACCGGCAAAGACGCCGTTGACGCCATCAACGCAACCGATGCCACAAGGAGCGCCGTCGACCCCGGCGGCCTCGTGCGCGCCTACGAGGCGGCCTCCATGTACTACGTCCAGGGGGAGACCATGGAGGTGATCGCCCACCACCTGGGGGTCTCGCGCTCCACCGTCTCCCGGCTCTTGGCGCGGGCCCGACGGGAGGGCGTCGTGCGGGTCACCCTCGTTCAGCCCGGTGGCGCCGGATCACTGGAGGGGCGGATGGAGCAGACCTTCGACGTGCGCACCCACATCGTCCCGGTGCGCGAGGGCACCACGGAGATCCACCGCCTCCAGCAGGTCGCCTCCGTCGCGGCCGCGCACATGGTCGACCTCATCGAGACGCTGGCCGAGCCCGGCGGATCGGGTGGGACCGCTGCTCCGGCCGCGCCGGGGCCCGCCGGCCCGGGGCGTGGGAATCACGGCGACGACGCAAGACAGGGGGATGCGGACCGTGATGGCGCCGGGGGCGTCGTCGTCGGTGTCGCCTGGGGTACCACCATGTCTGAGGTCAGCGCCGCCCTGCCCTCGCGGTCGGTCCCGGGGCTGACGGTCGTCCAGCTCAACGGAGCCTCGGACCCGATGCGCGAGGGCCCCAGCGCCGGCGAGGTCCTCTCGCAGCTGCGCGCCTCGCTGGGGGCCCGCACGATCTCCTTCCCGGTGCCGGCCTTCTTCGACCACGTGGCCACGCGCGAGGCCATGTGGTCGGAGCGCTCAGTCAAACGGGTCCTGGCGGTGACGCGCCGCGCGAGCCTGGCGGTCTTCGGCGTCGGCGCCCTCGATGCCCTCGACGCCGCCCTGCCCTCCCAGGTCTACGAGGGCGGTCACCTCACCGCCCGGGACCAGGCCGTCCTTCGCCGCCAGGACGTGGTGGGCGACGTGTGCACCGTGCTGCTGCGGGCCGACGGCTCCTGGCGCGATATCACCCTCAACGCCCGGGCCACCGGTCCGACCCCCGCCCAGCTCGCCCGTATCCCGCGGCGCCTGTGCGTGGCCGCCGGGACCGGCAAGGCCCGGGCGCTGCTGGCCGCCCTGCGCGCCCGCACCGCCACCGACCTCGTCGTCGACGACGCCACGGCCCCGCGGTCCTGGAGCTCGCCGAGGCCCGGGGGCAGGCGGGGGCCGGTTCTCGGTGAGCGGCTGACGTGGCAGGATGTGAGCCCGGATCGCACTGCGATCCGCACAATGCCGGACGCCGCCGGTGGAGCACCGGCCTCGCAGGCCGCGAGACGAGAACTGATCCCTACGGAATCTCTACGGAACACGGATGACGATGAGCACCACGGCTGTCACGACAGATGAATACCGACCAACCGGACGGCCGACGCACCGGGTCGAGGTCTACGGGCCGACGGCGCGCGCCGCATCCTGAGGCCGGCGCGCCCGGCGGACGTGCGCGCCATCGCTGAGCTGGTGCGGCCCCTGACGCCGAGCGCCGCGTCCTGGTCGCCAAGGACCTCATCTCCTACTTCGAGGACATCCAGGAGTTCATCGTCGCTGAGGAGGTCCCGGGCGGCGTCGGAGGCGCCGGTGGGGAGACCCCCTCGCCGGCGGTCCCCAGGATCGTGGGCTGCGGGGCGCTGCACGTCATGTGGGACGACATCGCCGAGGTGCGCACCCTGGCCGTCCACCCCGATGCCCTGGGGACCGGGCTCGGCTCGGCCGTCCTGCGCGAACTTATCGCGCAGGCGCGGCAGATGGGGCTCAAGCGGGTGTTCTGCCTGACCTTCGAGGAGCCCTTCTTCGGCTCCCACGGCTTCGGAGCCGATTGAGGGCACGCCCGTGGGTGCGGACGTCTTCTCCGAGATGCTGCGCTCCCACGACGACGGCCTGGCCGAGTTTTCTCGACCTGGCCCGGGTCAAGCCCAACACCCTGGGCAACGCCCGCATGCTCCTGCATCTGTGAGCCGGCCGGGCTCAAAGAGCCGGCTGCGGTCCAGTGCGGCATGCCGTGGCTCTGTGCGGCTTCATGATCGGGCGCGATCCTTCCGGACAACCATGCGACAACCATGCGACAACCATGGAGGAGCACCCATGATCCGCAACGTTCACGAACGCGTCATCAACGCCCGCTCGAGTCTCTGGCGTCCCTGCTCGACGCTCTGGGGCAGAAGGGTGATCGCCTTTGGCCCTCGCGGTACTGGCCGCCGATGGTCCTGGATCGGCCGTTGGCGCTGGGAGCCGATGGAGGGCATGACGACATCCATTACTACGTCAGCGAGTACGAGCCCGGCCAACGGGTACGGTTCACCTTCCATCCGCGCACCGGGATCATCGGCGCCCACGAGCTGAGTCTCGACGCCCTGGACGAGGAGCGCACCCGCATCCGCCACGTCCTCATCGGGCGCACCCGCGGGGCCATGAGGGTCATGTTCCCGGTCATGGTCGAGCCCCTGCACGACGCCGTCGTCGAGGACCTCTTCGACAACGCCGAGCGGGAGACGACCGGTTCGGTGGCCCGGCCCGCGACCTGGGGCCCGCGAGTGCGCCTGCTGCGCCGCCTCGCCGGCGGCAGATAGCCGTCAAGCGCGGTCCGCAGCGATGGGGAGTTCTGCCTGGGGCTGCCGCGGAACTGAGGCGATAGTCTGACGAGGCCTGCCGGATCCCCGTGCATCCATCCGATGATCCCTTGAGGAAAGTGCTTATGAACCAGCCGCCGGTCAACAATCCCTACGGTCGGCCGGGACGGCCCGGTCAGCCCGCCCAGTACGGCCAACCGGTTCAGCACGGCTACCCCGCTCAGCAGAACCAGTACGGTCTCCCCGGTCCTCAGAGCCAGTACGGTCAGACGAGTCAGGCCGGTGACGGTCAGCAGAGCTACGGACGCCCTGACCAGCCCGGCCGGTACGGCCGGGTCGGGACCGGCCAGCCGGGTAATGGCGCTGCGGCCGGCCCGCAGCCGTCGTCGGCCCCGCACGACTACCAGCCCTCCCGGCTCGGCCCGATCCCCGTCGAGCAGGACAGGCTGGTCCTCAGGCCCACGGCGACGACGGCCAGCCGCATCCAGCTCCTCGTGGGCGGCGGCTTCGGGCTGGTGTGCCTGGCCGGTGCGGTGTGGAACCTCATCCACCTCGGTGGTAAGGGCACGATCGGTGCGTTCGTCATCCTGCTGCTGCTAGGGCTGTTCGTGATGCTCGGGGTCCTGTTCCTCCTGTCGGTGCGCACGGTGCTCGATGCCACCGGCATCCATGTGGGAGCTTCTGGCAGAAGCCGTGACATCTCCTGGCCCCGATCGCGCACGGGCCTGTTCGTCAAGGTCTCCGGCGCCCCCGCCGCCCTGAGCGCCGCCGCAGGCAAGCCCCAGATCCGTCACGCCGAGGCGCACGTCGTCGACACCGACGGCACGGCCATTGCCCTGACGGGATTGAGCTGGTCCGGCCTGAGCGGAGAGGCGCTGGAGCGCAAAGGAACCGCCGAGCTGGACCGCATCTGGGACTGGGCCGTGGCCCGCGGCTACACCCAGGAGACGGGCGAGTACGTCGAACTGGGCGGCGTCCTCGGCATCCAGCAGGGGCCAGGGCCCGCCAGGAGCGCCGCCAGGGCCTGAGCCGCCCTTGAGCAGACGGGGCGCCGTCGGGGTAGAGCCCCGCGAACCGTCAGGGGCCCGCGCGATCGTGGGGCAGGCCTCGGATCGTGCCCTCTGCCCGACGAAGGCCCACGGTACGAACGTGAGGCCTGCAAGGACACTCAGCCGGCTGGCGACGGAAGCGGCCAGCCCCGTCCGCTGCCGCTGCTGGTGTGCACCGTGCCCTGCCCGCCCCGCCCCTCACGACCCTCATGACACGATTGCCGCCGCGCCGTCCGTATCGTCTGCGCCGGCTGTGCGCGCCGTGCCCGCCGTCCCCGCAGTGGCACCGGTGCCGCCGCCTCCCGACCCGGGTGAGCTGTCGGCGCAGGCCGTCATCGCCTGGTACGACGCCCATGCCCGGGACCCTGCCGTGGCGCCTGCCCGGAACAACGCCGTGGGAGGTCCTCGTCTCAGAGGTCATGAGCCAGCAGACCCCGGTCGCCCGCGTCATCCCCTCCTGGCAGGAGTGGATGCGCCGCTGGCCCGGGCCGGCCGAGCTCGCCCAGGCCCCCACCGCCGAGGTGCTACGGGTCTGGGGCGCCTGGGCTACCCGCGCCGGGCCCTACGGCTCATCGAGTGCGCCCGCAGCGTGGTCGAGCAGCACGACGGGGTCCCTGCCCGAGGACCTCGACGCCCTCCCTGGCCCTGCCCGGGTGGGGAGTACACGGCCGGCGCCGTCCTCGCCTTCGCCCATGGTCGCCGCGCCCTCGTGCTGGACACGAACGTCAGGCGGGTCCTGACGCGCGCTGTCGGAGGCCAGGCGCTGCCCGCCCCCAGCCCTCAACCGGGCCGAGCGTGAGCGGGCGCTGCACCTGCTGCCCGAGGATGACGCCACCGCCGCCCACTGGTCGGTGGCCGTCATGGAGCTCGGCGCCCTGGTGTGCACCGCCCGCGAACCGGACTGTGGCGCCTGCCCGTGGCGCAGCAGCTGCGCCTGGCTGGCGGCCGGCCGCCCTGCGGACATCCACGCCGGACGACGCCGGACCCAGGCCTGGCACGGTACCGATCGTCAGGCCCGTGGTCTGGTCATGGCCCCTCCTGCGGAGGCCGCTGACGGGCAGCCCGTGGAGGCCGGGGAGCTGATGGCCTGCGCCGCCCGAGCGGGTGCGCGCTCCACCGGCGGAGCCCTGATCCCGATCAGCCCGGGCGTGCCCCTGGCCACCCTCCTGGCTGACGGCTCATCGCCACCGACGACGACGGCGCCACCTACCGGCTCCCGTAGCCGCCCGTCGACCTTGTGCAGCGGTACAACGAGCGCACGGACGCACCCTGCGGCTCGCCGGAGCGTACTGGGGAATCAATCCTTGAGGCGCTCGACGGCGCGTCCGCGAGGCCGGGCCGGCGAGCGCCGGCCCGTGCTGACAGCGATGTATCTCGATGGATCACCGCCCCACCCGGGCGGGGCGCTCACGACCCTGCGACCATTGCGCCGGTAGAGTCGTGACCATGGCCAAAGGACGCGGACGCAGTCATAGGGGAAGCGCAGGACGACGCGAGCTCTGCCCGTCGCGGCGCGGGCTCCGCCGCCGGCCGCTCCTCCTCAGGAGTTTCAGTCCCGGCCCCACCGGCAGGCAGGGGCTGGCGGATCCGCCGCCCGTCAGGGCACCGGATCCTCCACATCGCCTCGCTCCGGCACCGGGGGCAACCATTCCCCAGGGCAAGGGGCGTGAAGCCGTATCCCCGGCACCAAGCAGACCGGCCACCCTGCACTCGGGGCAGGCAGGCCGGTCGGTTTCCGGTGGGCGCTCGGGAAAACCGGCTCAGGGCGGCAGGGCCAGGGAGCCCACAAGGGACGAGCAGGCAAGGGCCGCAGGGCTCCCCAGAGCTCCCAGGGCTCCCCAGGGCTCCCAGGGCTCCCAGGGCTCTTCGACCGCGCGCTCGCGGCAGGCCGCTCCGGGGACCGCTCACCCGCCCGGACGAGTTCGACCCAGACCGGTCGCTCCGGCCGTCGTCGCAACGGCTGGGGGCAAGGGTGCCCAGTGGGCCCACATCGGCGGCGGGCGGCTCACCGGCGCCCCCGACTCCGTCCCGAATGGCCCGGACCAGCCCGCAGCGGACGGCTGCGCAAGCCGATCCCTCCCCAGCCCTCGTTACGGCCTGCGCCGCACGCTTGTGCTGGGCGGTGCGCTGCTGTTCCTCCTGCTGCTCGTAGTGGCCATCATCGTCGGCTACTTCTGGGTGCGCGGCACGATCCGCGGCCAGGACGCGGAGCGTGCCGCCGCCCAGGTGCGCACCGTCTACCCCACTCCCGTGACCTGCGACCCTCAACTCTGTCGAATACCTTCCACGGTCCGGAGTCCGTCGGCGTGGGCGCCGGAGCGACCTTCACCATCTCCCTGGTCAACAACGGCTCGGCACCCTGCCTCCTCGATGCCGGCAGCCAGGCCGTGGGGGTACGGGTCTCCTCGGGCTCCCAGCAGGTGTGGGACTCCATGACCCTGCCCGGTGGGCCAGACCGAGCGACCTCTTCTTCTCCCCCGGGCCAGGCCGCCGATGTCAGGTGTGACATGGAATGGAAACGCCGCCACCTCCGACTGTGCCGCCGCCACGGCGGCGCCCGCCTCACCGGCAAGCGCCTCGGCCTCCTCCACGCCGAGCGACGACGCGAGCGCCCGGGCCACGGGCCAGGACACGGCCTCAGCTGATCCGAGTTCGACCGACGCCTCCTCCGCGAGCGCCCTCGGCCGGCTGAGAACCAGACCGCCCCAGGGAGCGCGGCGGGGGTCGGGACCCACCGCTTCCGATTTGTCATGGGGGTAAGGACCCTGACCGAGGATCGGGTCTCGTCGTCGGCTGAGGCCGTTCGTCCCGCATCGGCCGCTGGTGTCAGGCGCTCGCCGGTGCCGGAGTTCCGAGGGCTGGGAGGGGGTCAGGAGTAGCGCTCGACAACGGAGATCTCCGCCAGCCGTGACAGCCCGTCACGCAGGGTCCAGCCGCTGGGCGCCCCACGCCCTCGACGGCCTCGAGCTCCTCGATGGTGGCGCCCAGAACCCCCATGCCGGGACCCCACTGCTCGACGACGGCGCGCGCCGTGACCACGGGCAGGCGCGGGATCTTGGACAGGATCCGCAGGCCGCGCGGGAGACCTGAGCGTCCAGGTCCTGACCGTCGATGCCGCCCAGGCCCATGGACCGGGCCACCATCGCCAGGTCCAGGAGAGCGGGGGAGCCAACCCACTTCAGGCGTGCCTCCACAGTGGCGGTGTCCAGCCCCTCGGGCAGGTAGTCCTCCAGGAGGAAGCCGTGCTCGGCCAGCAGGCCCCGGGTGAGCTCCTCGACCTGCAGCGCCAGCAGGCGCCCGTCGGTACCGAGTTCCAGGACGTAGGAGTCGATGTCGGCGGAGATGCGGCGGACCATCTCCATGAGCTGGAGCACCGCGGTGACGTCGCGGACGGTGACCAGGTCCTCGATCTCCAGGGAGTCCAGGCCGGCGGAGGTCTGATCCAGGCGCGCCTTGTAGCGTTCCAGTGCGGACAGGGCCTGGTTGGCGCTGGCCAGGATCGACTCGCTGGGCTCCAGGACGTGGCGCTGCACATCCACGTACAGGAGATGATCCGCATCGACTGGCTCACGGAGATGACCGGGTAACCGGTCTGACGGGCCACGCGCTCGGCGGTGCGGTGGCGCATGCCCGTCTCCGAGGTCTGGATCGAGGCGTTGGGCAGCAGCTGGACGTTGGCGCGCCGGATCCGAGCGGTGTCCATGTCGACGACGACGCTGCCGTCCATCTTGGCCAGTCTCGCAGCCGAGCTGCGGACAGCCTCGACGTCCAGGTGGAGTCTGAGGAGATGGCCTCGACCACCGGGTCGAAGCCCAGCACGATGATCGCCCGGTACGACCGCGCAGGATCCGCTCCAGGCCGTCACGAAGGACGGTGCCGGGAGCGACGAGCGCAGCGTCTCGCGCAACTGGCCAGCGGCCTCGATCATCATCTCTCCTGATCTCGCGGTGTCCTCGGGGGGAAGGACGCGCAATGTCCGTGTTCACCGGGGCAGGGCCAATCGCCCCAGGCTGTCTGGCTCAGCGCCATCTGGTTGAGCGCGCACGCACCGGTGCTCACGGCCCCATGGTATCGGCGGGTGGGTCACCTCGGAGAGGGCGCCTTCCCACACTGGACCGCTCGGTCTGTTGGAGGCGCGTGTCTGCGCAGGTAGGCAGATTTTCTCGCCGCCGTACCGATCGAGCAGTCAGCGCTGTCAACGTCTCGCCGATGCCGTCAACGCTCACCGCGCCCATCCCGCCATCATCATGGGCGGCTCTCGAGCCCTCTTCCACGGCCTCAACCTCGCGGCAGTGCCGCACCCATGGCCTCACCCACATGAGCGACCGGCAGGACCTGCATCCCTGCGACCTCGCGCAGCTCGGCCGAGCCGGCCAGCGGCACGATCGCCCGGTCGAAGCCGAGCCGGGATGCCTCCGCCAGGCGCCGCTGGATGCCGACGGTGGCACGCACCTCACCGGTCAGACCGACCTCGCCGAAGGCCACGAGCCCGGCGGGCGTGGGCAGGTTGCGTGCGGCCGAGACCACGGAGATGGCCACGGCCAGGTCCGTGGCCGGCTCGACGGCGCGCGCCCCGCCCACGGTGGAGACGTAGACGTCCGCACTGGAGGTGTCCACCCGCAGCCGGGCGCTGAGTACCGCCAGCGCCATGGCTGTGCGCGAGTGGTCCACCCCGGAGGTGGTGCGCCGTGGCGAGCCGGCGTTGGTGGAGGCCACGAGCGCCTGGATCTCCACCGGCATGGGGCGGCGGCCCTCCAGGGTGACGGTGGCGCAGGTGCCCGGCACCTCGGAGCGGGCGGCGGACAGGAACAGGCCGGAGGGGTCCGCCAGCCCCACGATGCCCCGCTCGCCCAGGTCGAAGCAGCCGACCTCGTCGGTGGGGCCGTAGCGGTTCTTGACGGCCCGCAGCAGGCGCAGACGGGCGTGCCGGTCGCCCTCGAACTGGGCGACGACGTCGACCAGGTGCTCCAGGACCCGGGGCCCGGCGATCCCGCCGTCCTTGGTCACGTGCCCCACGAGCAGCACCGGGATACCACGCTCCTTGGCCACCGCGATGAGTGCGCCGGCCACGGCCCGGACCTGGGTGACGCCTCCGGCGCTGCCCTCCACCTGCGCCGAGGCGATGGTCTGGACCGAGTCCACCACCAGCAGGGACGGCCCGGCCTCCTCCACGTGCCCCAGCAGGGCCCCGAGCTCGGTCTCCGCGGCCAGGAGCAGCCCGGGATCCAGGGCGTCGATGCGTTCGGCCCGCAGGCGCACCTGCGAGGCCGATTCCTCACCGGTGACGTAGAGGACCGGCCCATCCCCGCGCTCGCGCGCCACGGCGGCGGCCTTCGCGGCGACGTCGAGCAGCAACGTGGACTTGCCGACGCCGGGCTCGCCGGCAAGCAGCACGACGGCGCCCGGTACGATCCCGCCGCCCAGGACCCGGTCCAGCTCGCCCACCCCGGTGGGGCGGCCCTGGCCTCGGTGGCGCTGACCTCCCGATGGGGCGGGCGGCCACGGCAGGGGCGCACGGCGCTGGCGGCGGCCAGGCGCGTCCGCCGGCACCTCACCCGGGGCGCCGGCGGACTGGACCTCCTCAGGGTTCCCCCACTCCCGGCATTCCCGGCACCGGCCCATCCACTTGGGACTGGACCAGCCGCACTCGGTACAGCAGTAGGAGACCTTGGGGGCCTTAGGACTCTTCGATGCGGGCATGGTGGGAGCGTATCGGGCCCCACCGACATCTATTTGGGCATCTACTCGGCGCCTGCCGCGCCTCAGTAGCCGACCGGACCGGTCTGCCCCGGCTGCCCGCTCTGACTGTGGGGCTGCTGGTTCTGGGGAGCCTGAACGGTGGCCTGTCCGTACTGGCCAGACGGAGGCACCTGCCCCGGCTGCTGCGGCTGGCCGTACTGGGCCTGCTGCGGTGCGCCGGGAGCCGTCTGCTGACCGGGCACCTGCCCGTAGCCGGTGCTCTGCGGCGCCACCGGCTGTCCGTACTGGGCCTGCTGAGGGACCTGCCCGCCCTGGTACTGCGGGGCCACCTGCCCCTGCACCGGGTTACCGGGCATCTGGGCGTATCCCCTGCTGCTGGGATGCCCCAGCAGCCTTCGCCGCCTCGGCGGCCGCCAGCTGTCGGCGTAGTTCCTCGGGGACCAGATGGGGGAAGCGCTTGGCCAGGACATCATCGACGAAGGAGACGAGGAACACGAGGATCGCGACTGGGATGATGAAGATCCAGAAGGGAGTCCTCGCTCTGCCCGGCACATAGGTGTTGAGGAGCATGAGGATGATGACGTCCAGAATGACACCGATGATCACTGCGATCCCGAAAAGCGGGTAGAACAGACGGGTTCGGATCGTGATCTCATCCTCGTTGGACTCGTCGTCACCGGTGTCAGCGGCGTTCTGGGGGACGTGAGCCGTGCTCATGAATCATGTCCTCTCTGAAGCGTTGGAAGGATGTTCCAGCGCGAAGCTGGGCGTGTCCGGGTCTGCCTGTTGAGGATTAGCTCGTGTATCCACTCTGTCCGTAGGGCTGCTGGTTCTGGGGAGCCTGACCAGAGGGGGCCTGTCCGTACTGCGGCTGCTGCGGCTGGCCGTGCGGGGCCTGCGGTGCGCCGGGAGCCGTCTGCTGACCGGGCACCTGCCCGTAGCCGGTGCTCTGCGGCGCCACCGGCTGGGCGGCCGGCTGTCCGTATTGGGGCTGGCCGTACTGGGCCTGCTGAGGGACCTGCCCGCCCTGGTACTGCGGAGCCACGTAGCCGGGCACCAGATGGGGAGACTTCTTGGCCAGGGCGGCGTCGGCGAATCGCCCGATCGCCAGAGCACCGACAACGGGAAGAATGAAGACCAGGTAGGGGATGCGCACCGTCCCCTCGGCGTTCGTGATGATCCCGATGTAGATCGCGATATCGATGACGACGCCGATCACGACCATGACGGTCATGATGAGGTAGTAGTAACGCGTGCGGAGGGCTGCTCCTCGCCGGAGTCGTTGCCGTCAGGGATCTGGGGTCGTTCTGGGCGGGTGCGGTCATGAGAGATGGCCTCTTCTGTGTCGGGGGTCGTTGTTACGGAGGGCGCCCGGTGGCGCGACCGGTCCCCAGCGTGCCCAAAATCGGCCGGTAAGTCACCTGTGCGGCATGGGTAGTGGTATCCCCGTGACATATGTTTCTCATACATGAGCGGGCATTCTTCGCGTGGCCCTACGGTTTTTCTGTAGGGCCACGCGAAAAATGCCCGGCTGACGGCGAGGGGCGGGGTGTCCGTCAGTCGCGGGTGCGGGCCAGGGCCTGGCGGGCGCGGGCGGCCACGTTCCCGCCCGGTGAAGCCGTACTCCTCGAACAGGGCGGTGCCGGCGGCGGAGGCGCCGTAGTGGTCCAGGGAGACGATCTCACCGGCGTCGCCGACGATCTCGCGCCAGCCCATGGCGATGCCGGCCTCGACGGCGACCTTGGCGGCGCCTGCCGGCAGCACCTCGGTCCGGTAGGCGGCGTCCTGCTGGGCGAACCACTCCAGGCAGGGGGCGGAGACCACCCGGGTGGGCGTGCCCTGACCCTGGAGGATGTCGCGGGCGTCCACGGCCACCCCGACCTCGGAACCGGTGGCGATCAGGACCACCTCGGGGCTGACCTGGCCGCCGCCTGCGTCGGTGGCCTCGGCCAGACATGAGCGCCCCGCCTCACACCTCGGCCGCTGCCTGAGCGGTTGCGTTGACCGTGAGGTTCTGGCGTGACAGGGCGATGCCGGCCGGCTGGTCCGGGCAGGGCCAGGATCTCGGCCCAGGCCGCGGCGGTCTCGTTGGCGTCCCCGGCGCACCACGGCCAGCCCGGGATGGCGCAGCGCCATCAGGTGCTCGACGGGCTGGTGGGTGGGCCGTCCTCGCCCACGCCGATCGAGTCGTGGGACCACACGAAGATGCTGCAAGCCCCATGAGTGCCGCCAGGCTGCACAGCCGGGCGCATGTGGTCGGAGAACACCATGAAGGTGCCCCCGTAGGCGCGGGTGAGACCGTCCAGGGCGATGCCGTTGAGGATCGAGCCCATGGCGTGCTCACGCACACCGAAGTGGATCGTGCGGCCGAAGGGCCCGTCACCGTCGGCCTGCGCCAGGGCAGCGGGAAGGAAGGAGGGCTCGCCGTCCATAGTCGTGTTGTTCGAGCCTGCCAGGTCCGACGACCCGCCCCACAGCTCAGGCACCACGCCCGCCAACGCGGAGAGCACCTGCCCGACGCCGCACGGGTCGCCAGGCACTGGCCGACCTCCCAGGTCGGCAGGGCCGCCTGGAGGCCCTCGGGAAGGCGGTGGGCCTCAAGGCGCTCCAGCAGCGCGGCCCCGTCGGGGTTGGCCTGCTGCCATGCCGTGAAGCGCTCGTCCCACACCGCTCGGGCGGCCCGAGCATTCTCGGCGGCCCGCTTCCGGGTATGGGCGACGACGTCCTCGGGCAGGATGAAGCTCTGCTCGGGATCCAGGCCCAGGACCCGCTTGAGCCCGGCGACCTCCTCGGCCCCGAGCTTGGCGCCGTGGAGGAGGCCTGGCCCTGCTTCGTCGGCGAGGGCCAGGCGATGATCGTGTGCAGGCGGATCAGCGACGGGCGCTCGGTCTCGGCGCGGGCCGCCACGATCGCCTCGTGCAGCGCCTGGAGGTCCTCCGCGTAGCCCCCCGAGCCATCCGGGCCGCCGGTGCGCCAGTCGACGTCGAGCACCTGCCAGCCGTAGGCCTCGAAGCGGGCCGAGACGTCCTCGGTGAAGGCGATGTCCGTGCTGCCCTCGATGGAGATGTCGTTGTCGTCGTAGATGGCGATGAGGTTGCCCAGCTGCTGGGTGCCGGCCAGGGAGGCGGCCTCGAGCTCACGCCCTCCCGCATGCACCCCATCACCCAGGATCGTGTAGACGAAGTGGTCGAAGACCGACTCGCCCAACGGGGTACCCGCGTCCAGCAGCCCGTGCTCGCGGCGCGCCGCCATCGCCAGACCCACCGCGTTGGCGAGAACCCGCCCCCAGCGGTCCGGTCGTCGTCTCCACCCCGGGAATCTCGCCGAACTCGGGATGACCCGGCAGACCCGCCGGAGAACGGAAGGACGTGAAACCCTCCAGATCGATGCGTGAACCGGCCAGGAACTGCTGGAATGTACTGCACCAGCGAGGCGTGCCCGATCGACAGCACGAACCGGTCCGCCCCAGCCATCCCGGATCGAGCGGGTCGTGGACCATCTCACGCTGGTCAGAGCAGCCGCCACCGACGCCAACGAGATCGGCGTACCGGGATGACCCGACTTCTCCACGGCGTCGGCGGCCAGGGCCTTCGACACGGCAATGGCCTGGCAGATCCAGATCGGTGAGCAGCAGCTCAGCGCTCATAACTGAGGACTCCTTGTGCATGAGGGTGCATGTCGCTCGCGGCCGCAGACACCGTGCTGGTGCACCTGCGACCGGGCATCATGACTGATCCTTCCCGCTTCCGCAGAGGCGAGCAAGTCCATCGATGAACGCGTGTTCATTCCAGCCGCCCGGTGCTCCCCTCAGACGCCCACTCAGGAGGGACCGGGCGGTGCCTCGTCGGTGACGAGGGCGGACGAGAACCGCGCGGGGTGGCGTGCCTCGACCTGTCCCGGCCCGCGGCCACTGGTGATGACCAGGGATCTCGCTGAGCCAGGAGGGTCCAGGCACAGGGTGCGGTCGCACAGGGCCGTGCGCACGTGGTTGCCCTCGGCGTCCAGGTGGTGCCCCGCAGACGTGGGCGACGACGTTCTTGCGGCGGCACTCGCGCATGACGGCGGGTGTCATCCAGCGGCGCGAGTGGCTGCTCGTCGTCTCCCCGACGGCGCCGACGCCGGTGAGTGCCACGCGTCGCGGCGGGCGGCGAGCTCCAGCGTGGTGGCACCCCGTCCTCGCTGCGCACCGCGCGGGCGTTCTTCAGGGAGTCGAGACGAGGGGGACCGGCAGCGAGCGGTAGTGGCCGCCCAGGCGCAGGGCCAGGTTGCGGCAGATGTCGGGCCGTCCTCGAGGTGGAAGACTCCCCGCCGATCCCAGCATCGCCACCGCGTCGACTCCGGCCAGACCCGCTCGGGCGGATGGTGACGACTGCGCCACGGCGGCCGTTGGAGACGGCGATGACGCTGCGGGGCCCGCCGTGCTCCAGGAGCAGGTCTCCGCACACCCGGGCGACCTCGGCGCCCGGGCCGCTTGCGCTGTCGGCGCGGTCCTCGGCGACCCGCGCCTCCCTGAGCCGAAGGCCCGCGTCAGGCGCTCCTCGAGGGCCATGAGCCGCTCAGTAGGGTGGGACACCGTGACGGTGACGATCCCGTGCCGGCGGGCCTCGGCGAGCATGCGCGGACCGTGGGACGCGAGTAGCCCATCTCCGGCGATGCTCGCCTGGTCGAGGTCCTCGTTCCAGTACAGGCGGGCCACCTCAAGGGCCGGCAGTGCTCCCGAGTCGGCGCACGCATGCGTTCAGGTTATCCAATCGTGATCGTCGGATCTCTTGTCCTGGCAACGATCCTTCTGGGAAGCGGCTCGTCGGTTGCATCGTCGATGTGAACGTTTGTTCACTGCTCTCCTTCGACGTCGGCAAGCACCTTCATAGCGTGACGGATGGGGCGCGATGGCCGGCGCTCGCGGCGGCAACCGGCCTGCACCCGCTCGGCGGCACTCGGCTGTCCATCTGCCGTCCGCCATCACCTGCTCGAAGACCTGTCTGGAGGAAGAACCCATGGGTATCGTCCGCACCATCCACGGCGACGTCGACCCCGCAGAGCCTCGGAGTCGTCAACGCCACGACCGCCTCACCGCGTCGGCGCGGGGAGGTCTACATCGACCCCGATCACCTCCTCATCGACGAGGAGATTCAAGGAGTCACCTCGTCGTCGAGGGCCTCCAAGCGCTTCGCACCGAAAGGTGCCACCATCGTCGACATGTGCCCGGCCTCGTCGGGGCGTGGCGTACTCATGCTGCGCGACGTCGTCGACGCGTCGGACCCTAGCGGTCATCAGGCCACCAGCCCCACCAGCAGAAGGTCTACCTGGGTGGCGCCAGTCCTGGGTCAGCAGTACACGGTGACCGAGATCGCCGACCTGCTCATCGCCGACGTCGTCGAGGGGCGTCGATGCCAGTACTACATGCCACTCGTCAAGCGCACCGACATTCGGGCCGGCTGCATCAAGTGGGCCACCGCCTGCGGACGGATCACCGACTGGGAGGTCAAGACCGGCCAGGCCGTAGCATATCGCCTGCAAGGAGACGCCCTGTCAACACTCACGTCACCGCCGGCACCTGCGGCTCCCGGGCAGGCCCGCTTCCTCATCGACGGGGCGTCGCCCCGGAGAAGATCGCCATCGGCCATCCCAGCGCAACTGGGACCCGTGGGTCCACGAGCAGATCGTCGCCACCGGCGCCTACGTCGAGCTCGACGGCACCAACCACATCAAGTACGTGCCGACAACGCCCGGGTCGACCTCGACGACCCCTGGGGGCCAAGGGCTACGGCAAGCAGATCCTCCTGGGGACCGACTCGGGCAGGCCTCTGCCAGAAGGCCTACGGGTCGGTCTCGGCATCATTACGACCCGGCCGTCTTCTGCCCCCGCCTCATCGAGGCCGAGGCGTCGACCCGCCTACGTCCAGGACCTCCTGGTGGGCAACGCCGCCACCTTCTTCGCCTTCGAGCCCCTGGCCCGGCTGAGGGAGGCGTCACCATGACCAGCGGCCCGCAACCCCAGGCTCCAGGTCGCCCTGGACACACCGACCTGCCCAGCGCCCCTCCAGCAGGCCGCGCCCCTATGTCGATGTCATCCGAGTGGCACCATCCTCGTCCTGCGAGGGCTTCCAGCCGTGCGCGCCATCGGGCCCTCTTCCGGACAAGCAGATCCTCGCCGACGTGCGCATCGCCGAGGCCGGTTCCAAAGATCGCCCGCCTGGCCCTCGAGGCCGGGGCCAACCCTCGTCTCCTGCGCGTGGCCCGGCGCCTCCCATGTCCACCATCCGCCAGGTGTGCCAGGTGGCCGCCGAGCTCGGCGGCGAGGTCGAGGTCGAGCTGGCAGACGAGTGGTTCGACGTCGATCGGCCCGCGCCTGGCAAAGCAGGCCGGCGTCGAGCACATCATCGTCAAGCGCTCCCGCGACCGGGAGGCCTCCGGCAGACCTGTCCCATGGAGGACGAGACATGGACCGGGTCGACAGACGCTGCCTGGGCTTCACCGTCCACCATCACCGGCGGCGGTGAGCCCCGCCGACCTGCCCGCCTTCGTCGGACGCGAGGTCGGTATCGTCATCGCCGGCCGGGCGATCGTCGCCGCCGAGGACCCCGCCGCCGCGGCCACCGAGCTGCGCACCACCCCTGAAGGAGTGTGGCCGCAGGCTCGCGACGCCGCACAAGCAGACACCGCGCGGGCCGGCGCCTCCGCCGAGCTCGAGGCCGGCATCGCCTGCATCTATGAGAAGGCGCTGCGCGGCGAGCCGCTGGCGGTCTCCGGGAGCCGGGTGGATGCCGAGACCTGGCGGGTCTTTCTCGATCAGGTGCCCCGAGCCGGTTTCTCCTTCCTCGATCTGTCCATCGACGAGTCCCCCGAGCGGGAGGCCCGCCTGGACTGGGACGCCGGGCAGCGCGCGCACCGTGCGCCGCTCGCCGAGGCGGCCGGCACCTTCATCGGTGGGATTCTGCGTCCCTGCACCGAGCGATCGGGCCCAGATCGGCCGACCCGGACGATAGCCGGCGTGCCCGCGAGTGTCAGCGGCCTGCGGCCTGGGTCTGCCACGGCCTGGGCGTCCCGGTCATCCAGCTCGCCGGCTACTACTGCCACTACGAGGACCCGAATCCCGACGCCGAGCGCCGGTACGCCCAGCTCCTGGCCGACGACGCCGTCCCATAACGGCCGCGCGCCTGGGGCGTCGTCATGAGGATTGAGAACGCCGACGGTGACGACGTCACCTCCCGACCATGGCGATGGAGTTCGTCGACGCATACGTCAATGACCTGCGCCTACCTCCAGCTCTACCTGCCGAAAGCGCTTGTCGCCGAGCAGGGTTTCGACCGGCGTCGGAGCTCGCCGCCGGAGAAGGGCCACGTGGTGGCGATGCACGCTCAGGACGTGCGCCCGGCGAGCCGCGCCGCGTGGAGATGGGCGCGGCGTCGTCAACGGGGACGCGCCTTCGCGCTCCTGGCCGCCCAGGGCTGGAGCGGCCGCCCCATGATCAGATGTGGAACGACGACGCGGACTTCCCTGAGCGCGCTGCGCCTCCGCCCGCACCTTCATTGAGGACCGCGCCGAGCAGTGAGCATCATCGTCCGAGCTCCATAAGCGCGCTCGCAAGATCCGGATCCCATCGCTCTGACCGCCCTACTCACAATCAATCGGACCGTACAAGAGCACCCGAACCACCACCCCCGAGACCACGAAGCGGCACCGCCGCCGCCGCAGAGGAGAATCGACAATGAGGTACGACCACGGCGACTATCGGCGAAGGACGAGATCCGGCTGACCTGCGAGCGCGAGGACCGCCTGGCCACCGCCCGGTCCACTGCGCATGACCGCGCCGCCGGCTCCGAGGCCAGCGTCGCCGGACTCCTGTCCGAGCTCGGCCGCGCCTGCGCCTGGACCACCGCGCTGCCCCGCGGCGGGCTGGGCCGACCGCATCGCCCTGGAGTACTCCACGCCGTCGGCGTGGACGCGCAAAGCCGTCGTCGGCGAGCCGACGAGGGCCGCGTCGCCTCCTACTTCCTGGAGCCGGGCGAGTTCCCGCTGCCGGGCAAGGTCACCTACGACCGCGAGTACACGCCCTTCCGCAGCATCGTCCCTGAGGGTTCGACTGGGACGCCCCTGCTCGACACCCGCCTGGTCTTTCTCACCGGGATCACCCGCGGCCCTGGCAGACCGCCCGCGTGGTGCGCTACGTCGCCACGCCGCCCCGCGACCGGGGCGTCGACGTCGCCCCTCGACGTCAACTTCCGCTCCCCTGCTGTGGGACGGTGAGCGGGCGGGCCGTCCTGGAGCCGATCGCCAGCGCCTCGATCCTGTGCTGCTCGCGAACCGATGCCGGGTATCGTCTTCGCTTCAGCATCGGCCAGGAGTGGTGGACGTGTGCCGGGCTGCGCGAGGAGATCGGGGCCCCCACGGTCGTGTCCACCGACGGGCGCGCCGGCACCCACCTGTCCACCGAAGCCGACGGCGAGCGCGTCCTATGAGATCTGGTCCGTCCCGGTCATCGACGCTCTGGTGCTCGGTGACTCCTTCGTGGCGGGCACCGCTTCACGGCTGGCTCGACGGCGACGTCGAGCGCAACATCGAGATATGGGCACCAAGCGTGCTCGCCCTGGACCCACCACGGCGACTCCTCACATGCGCGCCCTTTAGCGATCCCCTGGCTCTCCAAGGAAACAGGACATCGTGCGCTGAGGCGCCACACACCTCTTTCTTACAAAGGATTGCAAGGTTCACCCATGCAGCACCCACACTACATACTGGGCACGATGCTGCGCCCGCTGCGCACCGCTCCCGAACAGATCGAGCAACCACGCGCTCACCGGCCACCAGAAGTCCCTCATCGGAATGGCGTAGCGGGGCAACGTGTCGGAGTTCTTCGACATGTTCCTCATCGGCTTCCACCGTCAACATAAAAGCTGATCGAGTCGGATGGAGCCTCACCGGCTTCCACCCGGCGTCATTTTGGCCCGGAGCGGGTTCGGGCACGAGGTCCGGCTCCATCACCTGGGGGCGGATGGCCGACGTGTGGGACGCGGGCACCGCCTTCAACTGCAGTGTGCACGTCGTCGTCCTCTGGGATCGTCGCCACCGCCGCCTCGGCCGTCACCCCGGTCAGCGGCTGGATCCTGCTGGCGATCCCGCGCACCGGCGTCGTGGGTTCGGCGTGGGCGTACTGGTCTTTACCACCCTCGGTGCCCTTCAGCAGGAGTTCGTCCGCCAAGCCAGCGCGGCCTCCTGGCAGGCCTCACGGCGTCTTCATTCCCGCGGGCATCTTCCTGGGCGGGCTGGTACCACCCAGGGCCTTCGGTGACGCCCTGGGCTGGCGCGGGACTCATCGCCGTCCGGCTGCATCCCCATCGTCCTGCTGGTCTGGACCCGCCCCGTCCCGAGTCGCCGCGCTCTCCTGCGGTCCTGACGTGAGGGAGGGCGCCAGGGCCGCCCACGCCTGGGCCATGGAGTCCCATGTCGAACAGGTCTGCTGATCTGCCGCCCAATCCCCGACAAGTAGCTCCGCATCCTACTCAGTGGTCTTCACCAAGTACCCCAAGCAGCTGCTTGTCGTGGCCCTTGGTTCCTTCTCCTTCATCCTGGGCTCCTTCACCGTCCAGTCCTGGGGACAGGCGCTGCTGGGGCCAGTCAGCCTTCCAAGTTCGAGGCCCGGCACGGTCGCGACCCTGTTCGCGCTCATGTCGCTGCTGGGAGACCTGCTGGGACGCCTTCAGGCTCGGCCTGGATCGCGACCGGATCGGGCGGCGCTGGACGATGTCTCGGCTGCGGCATGATCGGCGCCGTCAGCCCTGATAGCGGCCTTCTCCACCCGCATGGTCCACGGGGACGAGATCGGCAACGCCAGCTGCGGCATGTGTCTTCTGCGGGCATCTTCATCGTCATGATGTTCGGCGACGGCGGTTTTCGGCATCCCTCAACGCCTTCGGCGAGCGAGTTCGACCGAGGCCCGGGTCCACCGGTCTGCAGCTGTACGGAATCGGATCGGTCGCCAAGGTCGTCCTATCTACTGTGGGAGCCCTCATCGAGGTGCAGCGCGCTGTGAGCGCCGAGGTGGTCTTCCTGCCCTTCATCATCTTCGCGTGCTGCTCTTCGCCGGAGGCATCATCACCCTTCGCCCGTGAGACGAAGGGCGCCTCCCGAGGACATCTGAGTCTCCAGCGCCCGAGCGGCGACGGTCGGACTCATATCCGACGCCGGTGGTGCGGAAAGAGCGATGAACAGATCGCTGCGGGTCCTGACCATGTGGAGCCAGGACCCCGCTCCCTGGGCTACTGGGACGGAGGAGTTCGAGCTTCAGGCTGGGCGATCCTCGGCGGCTCGCTCGCCGTCCTGGGGGCCCGGGTGCGCAGTCGTCGTCTGGCGGTGACCGGGCTCCGTGACCCGGGCTCGCGACCCGCAGGCCGCGCTGCGCAGTGCTGGCCGTAGACGCGTTCTGGTGGCGATCACTGGGTCGATCCACTCATATCGGCCGGGATCGGCTCATCCGCCGAGCTGCTCGGCGATGCTCATCGTGCGGGCGACCTCCTCGCACATGACGGCGGCCTTGACGGCGTCGTCGCGTCCTGCCGACGGTGAAGGTGACCGATAGCCAGTGATGGACCGCCGAGACCTCGAGCCTCAGGGTCTCCACGATGCCGCGGCGATCGAGTCGTCGCCGATGAGGGCGAAGGGTCCGATCGGGATGTCGCCGCCGAACTCGTGTCGCCCATCATCGTCAGGGCGCAGGGATCGGCTCGGCGTCGCGCGCGCAGGCGGTGGCGTAGGGGAGTGGGTGTGGACGACGCCACCGACATCGCTGCGGTGCCGGTAGACGTAGGCGTGCGGCGCCGTGTCCGATGAGGGCGTCAGCGAGGCCGGCGTCCGTCGTCGATCTTCTCGCCGTCGAGCGTGCAGATCACCATCGTGTCTGCGGTCAGCTCGTCGTAGGAGACGCCGGAGGCTGATGACGAACAGGTCGGTCTTGACGGGCCGTCGCCGCGGTCGACGACGACCCGCTCGGAGACGTTGCCTGCGGTCCGCACCACCAGCGCGCGCAGGCAGCTCGGCGTGCAGGCGGCCGACGTCTGGTGTCCGCTACCGCCTCTGCATCTGCTCGTCGAGGTCGGTCAGGATGATCCTCTCGTCTCATGCGTGCGCTCCTTTACTCGCTCGTAGTGATATCCGTGTCACTGCGGCGATTCTTCGGAAACCTGCTGGTCGGCGTCACCACGCCCGGCGCACGGAATGTTCATGAGTCGTTTCGAGCGGTGCTCGACGGCCGCGAGGACGCTGCCGCGCGCGACGGGATGGCGTATCACGCGGTCGCGCAGAGATTCTGTCCTCATTTATTGCTGCCCGTTCGTCGATGACTGGATGTCTGCCCGGCGCCTCAGCCCTCCAGGTGTTTCGCGATCGACGTCAGCTGGCCTTGCTGCCGTGCGCTTCGAGAGCCGGACCTCAACGGGTGGCTGCGCTCACTCATGTCGGTGAGGCCCGTGCTGCACCGCTGCGGCAGGGATGACGTCGAGCTGCTCGATCGTTGCTGGCCCGCGGCGCTGCGGGCCGAGGCTCCCTCGGTGCGATCGACGACAGATCGCGCGCGCTGGCCAGTGGCTCGCGAGCGCCCGCGCGATCCGCCCCGCCCAGCAGCATCTGGCGGGTGGTCGTCTTCGCCGTGCGCCAGGCGTCGGCCTTGTCACTCATCGCGCGCAGCCATGGCACTCGCTCGGCGGCGCGGATGTCGGCTCGGCCTGGCGCTCGGGCCGCAATGGCGTCCAGTCTCGCGCGCGTGGCGGCGGTCGCCTGGCGCTCGGCCTGCGCGGCGAGCACGGTGGCCTGGGCACCTGGGCCTGGGCGCCAGCGGCGCGCTCGGCCTCGGCACTCAGCGCGCAGCAGCTCGGTCGCCGCGGGCCTGGGGCCTCCTGCCCTTCGCCGCGCAGCGGCGGCGCTTGGCAGGCTTGCGCACTGTGGCCGAGCTCAGCTCGGTCAGGGCGGCCTTTGGCCTCGGCACGCTGCCCGATGGTGTGCGTCTCGCGCTCCCGGCGCGGCGGGCGATCGGGCGTGGATCGCGTCGGCCTCGAGCGCGTCCGTCTCGGCCTTGAGCGTGAGCGACGCAGGGACAGATCGCGCTCGCGCTCGGCGATCTCGCATGACGGGAGGTGACCTTGCCTCTGGCATCGCGCCCGCGCTCGGCGTTGCGCCCGCGATTGCGGGCGCCCTGTCGACGCGCTGCCGCTCCAGGCACTACCTGAGACTTCGATGTAACCGCCGTGCGTCGGTGATCTCCGCCCTGGAGCATGCGACTTCAGGCCCATGTTGTGCCGCGGTGCTTGGCGTCATCGAAGACGTTGCGCTGAAGGGCGTCGCGGTGCGGTGCAGGTCGGTGACCGTCATGCGCCCGATGCTCGAGCGCAGGGCCGATGATGCGCACTGGGCGCGTCTGGCAGATGGCCCCGCAATCCGTGCTGGTGTCTTGCCTGATGCTGGCTGCGGCGCGTGCGCTGCTCGTCGGAGTGCACCACCTTGACGGCGGCGGCAGCGGCGACGTTGACGACTGGTCTTGTTCTCGTCCTCGGCGGTGACGCTTGAAACCGATCTGTGGCCCGGGTGAAGGGCAGGTACCGGATTGGACTGGATGACGGCAGGACGATGTCGCGTCCACCGGGTGAGTGATCTTTGACTGTGCCCCGGTTCGAGACCGGGAGATCAGACCGGTGAGGTTGGAGGGGACGACGGCGATCCAGCGCTGAACCGGTAGCGACGACCTGCGCAGCACGATGATGACGATGATGACGATGGTGCCGATGAGCACAGTCCATGTGGTCGTGCGTTCTGCGTGGGGAGCTACAGGACGAGGAGGAGACAACGAGGAGGGTGGGTGGGCAGGCGGGGAGGGGATGGGGTCGGCGGCCCGTCACCCGGGCGCCCGGTGGGCTCAGCTGTTGATCTGCTCAACAGCGATGGTCAGGGTGGAGTCGACGGCGTCGAGCACCCAGGCGCTCCTGGCTCGAGCGCGGCGGCTCGGAGACGCGCCGGCGGCAGGGTGCGCTGCGCGCTGCGCGGTGATGGCTGCGCGAACTCTCGCCGCTGCCGTCCTTCCACCTGCGAGGACGGCGGACCTTCACCGACCAGCTCCGCGGCGGTGGGCGGAGCCGTGTCCAGCTGGCATGGAGCGCTTGAGACGGTTCCCCAGCCAGCGCGTGACCGCGCGCGTGACTGACCGCGCGCTGTGGGAACGCCCACACGACGGCGCGGTACCTGCGTCGCTGCCGGTCCTGACTTGCCGCTGTCGTCCCCCATGCCGGTGGCGCCGGAAGACCGCCACCGGCAGAGCGAGTAATCGGCACGACGCTATCAGGAGGAAACGCGTCGAGTGTACACGCCGTCGAGAAGCGATCCCGCCGGGAGAATGCGCAGCATCCGATGATCGCGCACCAGGGCGAAAAGTGCTCACGCCATGACTTCCGTGGAAGCCCCTCGTCACACCCGGATTCTGCCACGCGGGTCGTGCAGGCGTCGCGGAAGTGAGAAAGGACCCGGCGATGGATGGTGGCTGGTTCAGGGCGCCGCGTGCCCTGGGGAGCTCGGGTGAGTCCTGCAGGGACGGGAGTGACCAGGCCTCCTGGCGTCGGTGCGGCCTCCGACGCCGCCGTGGGCGTCGTCGAGGCAGGCCATCGTGACGAAGCCGTATGGTGACCCGTCCGAGTGGCCGGAACGGTGATGGTCTCCACGCTTCGAGGTCGGCTGCGTGGGCGGGCCTCGTCAGTGCAGCCGTACCGCTGCCAGGACGTCGCCGCCCCGGTGGGCTTCCGGGTGGTTCCGGCGGTGCTGGCGGGGACGGCGGGGACGGCGCTCGGCGGGCACGGCGGAGCTGCGTCGGCCCGCTGGGTCTGCGGGCAGGCTGGCTTGAGGCCCCGTACCTGACCTCGTGCGCGGGCGGGTGGCTGGGCTGCGCCCTGAGCCGGGACGATGCCGTAGCCGCCGGCCCCCACTGCTCCGGGATGCCGGGGCGGACGCGGCCGGTGCGCCAGCCGTGGCTGGCTCCAGACGGCTGAGTGCTGAGGACGTGGGCACCGTGACCGTGCGGGCTGCCACCGCCGTGGCCTTCGGTGCAAGGCGGTCGTTCGGGGACGCGGACGGTGAGCTCGCACGGGTGCAGGCCGGGGGCCGGCATGCCGTCGCGGCTGCGCGGCAGCGCCGCGGGCCGGTGCGGTGGATGCGGCAGGTGCAGGCGCATCCGATTCCTGAGGCAGTTCGGTAGCCCGCTGCACGGCTCACGGTGTGAGAGCCTCAGGGAAGGCTGTTGCGAAGACGGACTTGTCTCTCTCCGTGCATGGCTGACGCCGTTGGTCTCGCGAGGTCGGGTCAGCCGAGGACATTGAGGCCGTTGCTGCGGTGACAACCGTCGTCGAGGCCGTCGCCGTCCCTGGTACGGCAGCCGTCTGCGGAGCGGGATGGGGAGTCTGACCGCGGCGTCGATGCCGAGATTTCGGCTGGGTGTCGGGTCCTCGGAGACATCGGAGGACCCGAGGCGCTACCTCGAGCCTCGGACCCCCAGTGGCTCGTCGGGCTTGCAGGCTGGCCGGCTGGGCGAGCCAGTGCGAGGGCGTTCTGCAGCGGTGTTTGCTGAGCCGCACCAGCCTGGAGCCGAGAGGCGCGAGTGAGGAGCGCCGCCGAGGCGGCTGGATCGGCCGCCGGCGCTCGCGCCGCGGGACTCGCCGCAGGCCCGCGGGTGAGCTGCCGTCGAGTCTCAGCGGCCGCTGCGTGCGCGCCTCTGCGTCCAGAGGCGAGTGCCCGCCACGATGTCGGTCGTCGGGCAGCGTGCGGCCGGTCGTCGTCTTCGCTCGTCATTGCCGCTGCCGGTGGCTCAGCCGCTCTGCAGCCGTCTCAGTCGCCGCCGCTGAGTTGCCCCGCTGCCATCCGACTCTGCGCCCGTCGCGAGCGCCGTCGGGTCTGCGGAGGGCAGTGCGCCGAGTGGCGCTGCCGGCGTCTGCAGCGTTCGCCAGACCCGAGTGGCGGCGGGTGGATCCGGCGAGACCGTGGTCGGCGGGCTTGGTGATGTGGACGAGGTCGTAGTGGGCGGGATCCTGTCGGGCGTTGCGCAGCACGGTCCCTCCAGGGGCTCAGTAGCAGCCAGCCGGAAGGCGCTGACGCAGCGGGCGCTGACCGCGCCCCAGATCTGGTCGGCTGTCGGGGACTCCCCAGAGGAGCCCAGGTCGTTGCCAGGATCGCGGTGACGAGGTCGGACTGGCAAGGCGCGCATAGGCCATGGCGTGGGCGCTGAGGCCACTGAGCCTCGGGCCGCTGGGTGCGCAGGAGGGCGAAGTTCTCCGGCGCCCGCAGCACCCTCGTCAGAGCCGCCATGAGCGCTCCCACCCGCAGCCGGTCCAGCGCCTCGTTCTTCATCGTCCCCGTGCTCTCAGGACCCAGCAGGTGCTTGGAGTCCCTCGATGACCTCCCGCAGGAATATCACCCGGTAGGCGGCGACGCTTTGTCCGGCGTCGTACGCTCTTGGTCATGGAACGCAGCCGCTCGTGCGGCGCGGCGCGCGCCACACGGGCGAGGCTCGCCTCGGACTGGACCTCGATTGATCCGCGAGATGCTGGCCGGGGAGATCCGTGAGGCTTTTGAGGGCCAGAGCGTACGTAACTG